>Ga0209131_1000789_pt1 | contig 22212 bp, 20 predicted proteins | sample GraSoi_2013_40cm_FD_185826 | JGI IMG/M metagenome (GOLD analysis project Ga0209131, IMG submission 185826) | Grasslands soil microbial communities from the Angelo Coastal Reserve, California, USA - Sample 9_17_2013_40cm (SPAdes) (version 2) | ecosystem: Environmental > Terrestrial > Soil >... | reverse complement strand
GAACTTTTTCGATATGATCTGCATTCTCCGGTGTCGGATCCCAGTGGAAACGCAATTTGGGAAAGGAACGGATCTCCACGCGTGAGGAAAGGGCGCGTCTGAAGAAACCGGAGGCAGCTTCAAGTCCCGCGAGAATCTCTGCAGATCGGGAGCTTCCCTCCAATGCCGAGATGTATACATCCGCGAAGGCGAGTTCTCTATCAAGCTTAACGTCTGTAACAAAGATCTGTTTCAGGCGCGGGTCATTGATCTCGTGGATGAGCATCTGCGCGAGTTCCTGTTTGACGCGGTCTGCAATACGTTGGAGTCTAATTCCTGATGGCATATTGATTAGTAAGGGTGAAGCATTGTATCGCCCTTATGAATCCATTAGTTTTTCTCGATAATGTAACAGATTAGTTGATCGCCCGGTTGAATGTCATTGAAATTCTTGAAGCCAACGCCGCATTCGAATCCCTGACGGACTTCTTTTACATCTTCCTTCTCATGCCGCAACGAGGAGAGGTCGCCTTCGTAGATCATGTCTGTTCCGCGAAACAGACGTACGCGCGCACCGCGCCTGAGTTCGCCATCTACAACTTTGCATCCAGCGACCTTGCCAAATTTGGAAGCACTGAAGACCTGCAAGACCGTGGCGCGACCGACAACCTTTTCGACAGTCACAGGCTCGAGCATACCCTTGAGTGCTTTTTCTATATCTTCTGTCATTCGATAGATGATCTCGTAAAGACGAATATCTACGCCTTCTTTTTCAGCCGTGCGGCGGGCATCTACATCGGCCTGCACATTAAAGCCAACGATGATGGCCTTGGAAGCCGAGGCGAGCATGACATCGTTATTACCTATATTGCCTGTTTCCGCGTGAAGGATATTCAAACCGATCTCGCCCTGACCGAGCTTATTCAACTCGCTAACGATTGGGTCAAGTGAGCCTTGTACATCGGCTTTAATGATGAGATTAAGTCCCTTGGCTTCGCCGGCTTGCACGTTCGCGAATAGATCTTCAAGCGATACCTTCTTCTTCGTCTGTGCCAGAGTCTTTGCTGCGTCTGAGCGTTCGCTAACAATCGCGCGGGCTTCCCTGTCCGAGTCAACTACTTGGAAGAGATCGCCAGCCGAAGGGACATCGCTTAATCCCATGACGGCTACAGGTGTGGACGGGCCGGCTTTCTTCATCGGTTTGCCTTTGAAATCGGAGATGGCTTTCAATTTTCCATAAGTGGTTCCAGCCACAACGATATCGCCTGCTTCGAGTGTCCCATTCTGGACGAGCAAAGTGGCAAGCACACCTTTGGATTTATCCAATTCGGCTTCGATGACTGTACCGATCACTTTTCCGTTTGGGTTTGCCTTGATCTCGGTGCTATCCGCAACGAGCAAAATGCCTTCAAGTAAGTCGTCGATCCCCTGCATTTGTTTTGCAGAAACAGGCACGACCATGGTATTGCCGCCCCAGTCATCGGGGACGAGTTCGAGCTCAGCGAGTTGCTGTTTTACGCGGTCCGGATTGGCATTTGGTTTATCTATCTTGTTTAGCGCGACCATCATTGGAACGCGCGCGGCTTTCGCATGCGCAATGGCTTCTCTTGTCTGGGGCATGACTCCGTCATCGGCAGCTACCACCAATACAACAATGTCCGCGCCCTGTGCGCCGCGTGCGCGCATTTGGGTGAATGCCGCATGGCCGGGTGTATCGAGGAAGGTGATCAAGCGGCCTTTCTTTTCAACTTGATACGCGCCGATATGTTGGGTAATTCCGCCTGCTTCGCCTGCTGCCACTTCTGTCGAGCGAATGGCATCGAGTAAGCTGGTCTTTCCGTGATCCACATGGCCAAGGATTGTCACTACTGGGGGACGCGCTGTTAATTGCGCTCCGTCTTCACCTGCGATCATCTGGCGCCAGAGTGGCACTTCGCCAACCTCTTGCTTTTTCTCTTCTTCGATGACTTCAAGCACTGCCTCAAAACCATATTCAGCCACCACGATCGCGGCGGTATCAAAATCCACCGACTGATTAATGGTCGCCATGACGCCGTTCGTCATCAATTTTTTGATCAGATCAATAGGGCTTTTTTCGATCTTTTGAGCCAGATCGCGAATCACGATGCTGGAAGGCAATTCGATCTTATGTCCGTTGTTACTCATAGGCCACCTCCTTGCTGGTCTGCAGGCCAGAGAACTGGTCTGCGCTATTACGATCATTCCAACGGGAGGCTTGTGAGCGAGTGGCTATTCGTTCACATAGGTCTACAGGTTGGCCTCTGCATCTTGCGGCAGAGTCTTCATGAAATCTTCCAATTTGGCTCGGTCTTCCTGGGTCAACTCGACTTTGAGTGCATGCGCCAGTCCGCCCCTCAGGCCGTTTTCCCAACAATTGCGGCGGTCGTGTAAATACGCGCCTCTTCCAGCGAGTTTGCTGGTTGGGTCAACTCGAACCCCTTCGGCTGTACGAATGATCCGCAGCATCTGCCTCTTTGGGAGAATTTCGCGGCATCCTACACAGGTCCGTTGGGGTATGTGCTTTACGCGTTGAGCAGGTTTCTTGGCCACCTTCAAATCATTCCCTCCTCTAATTGAGAAGGGATAGTCCTTTACCAATCCTCGCCAGGGCCTTCTTCACCGCGCTTGTGCTTCTTGCGGCCGACCACCTTACCGAGGTCTTCATCCAACACTAATTCGACGCTTTTCTTCTTGTCTTTCTTGCCCTTTTTCTTATCGCCAGATTCATCGTCCGCAGGGACGGCGTTCTGGAAGATTTCCGGCTTCATCTTGAACAATTCATCGAGTGAGACGCCGTCTTTTGCGAATTCGTCTTCGGCCTCTTCTTCGCCATGACGCTTCGCTTCCTTTTTCGCCTCAACCTGTTTCTTGTTCGCCAGTGGATCTTCAACCGGTATGGCCACCTCTTCAACGGCAACCTCAGCTGTCGGGATCTCCTCCGCTTTCACGGGTTCGGGTTCCGGTTCAGGGAAGGTGAGCACACCCAGTGCTTCTTCAATATTTTGCATGGCTTTCGAACCAATGCCCGGCAGTCCAAGGACTTTATTTGGATCTGTCTTCAGCGCGAACATCAGGTCGCCAACTGTCTCAAAGCCTGCTTCTGTAAGGATATTAAAGATATGCTCTTTGATGCCGGCCTGTTCCAGTGGGATTTTAAATGCTGGGGTGGGCACTTCAGCACGGGCGGCTGCAGAGCGTTCTTCCTCAACGCGGGCGGCTTCTTCTTTAATTTGAATAGTACGGCGTTCCACCCGGTCTACGAATTGGCCCAGCGCAGTATATTCTTCTGGAGTGATTGGGCGAGCCTCTGCTTTCTTCGCCAGAATCTCCTGTATTTGCGGAATGGATTCCACGGCGGATGGCAGCATTGCGGAGAGATCTGCATCACTTTGTAATTTATTCAGTGTATCGCCTGCAGCCTCAGACAGGGATTTGATATCGATTCGCCAACCGGTCAACTTTGCGGCTAGCCGTGCGTTCTGTCCATCCCGGCCAATCGCGAGGCTTAACTGATCTTCACCAACAACAACTGTAGCAGTACGCGCATTCTCCTCATCGGTGAGATACACTCCCGAGACGCGTGCGGGGCTGATCGCTTTTGAGATGTACACAATTGGATCTTGATCCCATTGGATGATGTCGATCTTTTCGTCGTGCAATTCCTTGACGATGGCCTGAATGCGAACGCCTTTGATTCCCACGCATGCGCCGACTGGATCAATACCTGGTTGCGTGGCAGAGACGGCCACCTTGGCGCGTGCGCCGGGCTCACGTGCAATCGCGCGGATCTCGACGATGCCATGATAGATTTCCGGCACTTCGTTTTCCAACAAGCGGCGCAGGAAATTGCGATGTGCACGCGAGAGGATGATTTGAGGGCCGCGTGAGCCTTCCTTTACTTCCAATACGACTGCGCGAATGCGGTCGTGTAATTTCAATCTTTCCCCAGGCACCTTTTGGTTATTGGGCATCACGCCTTCGGCCTTCATATCCAGGCCGATTGTCGCGCCTTGTGCGTTCGTAGCCTGTACAACACCTGAGACGATCTCACCAACCTGACGTTCGAAATATTGCATTTGGTTCGAACGTTCGGCCTCGCGGATGCGCTGCTGGATCACCTGACGCGCCGTTTGTGCGGCCACGCGGCCGAAATCTGCTGGAGTGGTTTCGACCACTACCATATCGCCGAGTTGCGCTTCCGGGTTGACCTTGCGTGCTTCCTCGAGCAATACCTCCGTGCGATTATCCATAATGTCTTCGACGACTTCTTTTTCGGCAGAGACGATCACTTTGCCGGTCTCAGTGTCGATCTTTGCTTCCACGTGCTGGGCTGTAGACGCGCCGACAGCCCGCCGATATGCCGAAGCCATCGCCGACTCGATCGCCGAGACGATTACCTCTTTGGCAAGTTGTTTTTCTTCCAATATTTCATTGAATGCCAGGGAAAACTCATTCTTGGGCATGCTTCCTACTCCGTGCTGCTGTTGTTACAATATCCGCTTTGTGGGTACAAGCAGAAAAGTGGGGGTTGCCCACTTCTCGGTGCTTTCAGTATTAGGTGGTGCGCGTAGGCCGCGATTCTAGCATAGAGGCATCGAAGGCGCAAGGTATAATCTGCAACCATGATTCAACGAGACTTGGAGAAGGCCGCAATACGCGGTGAGCCTTCATATGTATGGCGGGCAGGACAACAACGTCGTTTGGATATGATCGTGCGGGCCGCTGGGGATCGTGTTCACGGCACAATATTGGATAATGGCTGCGGCGTGGGAATGTATGTAGAGAAGCTGGCCGGCTTTGGGTCCCACGTGATCGGGCTGGAATATGATTTTGAACGTGCAACAGAGGCGAAAATCCGTTCGAAGGAAATCATCAACGCGGCAGGGGAATTCATTCCGCTTCCTGCATCGACGTTTGACCTGATCCTCAGCCATGAGGTGATCGAACACGTACAGGATGACCGCGCCGCGATCTGCGAGATGTTTCGCGTGCTAAAGCCCGGTGGACGCGCCGCGATCTTTTGCCCGAATATCGGTTACCCGTTTGAAACACATGGACTTTATTGGAAAGGCAAATATTATTTTGGCAATAAGTTATTCGTGAACTATTTGCCGCGAGCATTGCGCAATAAACTAGCGCCGCACGTGCGCGTATACTCGAGGCAGGACCTGCAAAAATTGTTTGACGGCTTGCAAGTGAAGTTCATCGAACGTACCATCATCTTCGGCGCCTATGACAACATTATTTCCCGTTTTGGTTTACTCGGGAAATTCCTGCGTGCAGTTTTGCAGTTTTTGGAAGCCACGCCGTTGAGATGGTTTGGACTTTCTCACTTTTGGGTGGCGGAGAAGTTGTAGTTCCTTTTCCCTCCAGGAAAGTCGTTGGTAACTCTCATTTTGTGAATAGTATTCCTATGGTCATGTGCCATTGACAATGACTGGTAACAACCTATAATTCAACCCAACGTCCTTACAATTCTGTAAGGCGTAATTTTCTTAATTATGTGGAGGAGATTATGAATAACAAAGCAAATTTTCGTAAGTTCAGTATTGCCCTGTTGCTTGTATTGTTGGTGTCGATGTTCATTGGAACGGCAGTTCATGCACGCGAAGATAAAGCGATTGTCGAAGTATTTCCATTCATCAAACCCTATGTACTGATCAAGATCACCTTCCCGACAGATATCAACGGAAATTTTGGTGGCATACTTGGACCCATAGGAGGCAAGTATTTTGATTGCTTCCAAACCTCCTCAAATGTGTTGATATGTTTTGCTGCTTATAGAGATCCGAAACCCCTCATACTTACCATCTATGATAAAGATACTGGGGAAGTTATTTTGGCGCAGGTGATCCAGCCGACTCATTTTACGGGTAAAGGTGAGGGAGAGGATACCCCAGCTTCAGCTCCTACAGGCACGCCTCCTCCTCCTAGGGTAAACTAGTAGGCCCGGATAAAAGAATAATCTAATTATTATCAAAGGACCGACGATGCCGTCGGTCCTTTGATTGTTTTAATTATGCCCACATAAATTATCACAGACCCAGGCAAAGAACTAAGTCGTTGACGTTCGTTCCGCTTGGGCCGGTTTTTATCAGATCGCCTAGTTTATCAAAAAATGTATACGCATCATTTCTAGATAGATAATCTGTCATGCTCAACCCAAGCTTCTCGGCCCTGGATGCAGTTTCATTTGTGGCCACTGCTCCAGCTGCATCTGTTGGGCCGTCTTCGCCGTCGGTAGCAAGAGAGATCAGCATTACATCTTTCATTTCTCTTAGGATATTGGCCGCACCTAGGGCGAGCTCCTGATTGCGTCCGCCCTTGCCGTTTCCTTTAATAGTTACCGTGGCTTCTCCTCCTGCCAGCAAACAAATTGGACGCTTACGCGTGCCCAGTTCCTCTTTTAATAAGATGGCGATCTCATGTCCGACTTCTTTGGCTTCCCCCTGCAATTTATCGGTGATGATCTTTGTGGAAAAGCCGTCCAGTTCGGCTTGCATCTGAGCCGCCTTCAAGGCGGTGAAATTACTGGCAATGATGCGATTTTGAACGCGCTTGAAAACGCCATCATTTGGCTTGGCGGTTTCTCTAAATTTTTTGTCAATTAAGTTTTCAATCTTGTATTTCCGCAGAATGGCAATGGCATCTTGACGTGTGGTCGGATCCGGTGCAGTTGGCCCTGAAGCGATCGCTTCAATCGAATCGCCTACCACATCAGAAAGGATCAGGCTGATGATTTGTGCGCCATTTACTTCTTGAGCGAGTCCACCACCTTTGAGTCTGTCGAGGTGACGACGAATCGTATTGATCTCGCCAATGTGCGCACCGCTGGCAAGTAAAGTTGATGTTAGGGATTGCAATTCATTCAAGGAGATCACTGGTGTGGCCATCAAGGATGAACCTCCGCCGGAGATCAGGCAGATGAGCAAATCATCCGCTGCGAGGCGCGAAACGAAGTCTACTGTGGCGCGCCCTGCTTGTAGACTGGAATCACCGGGAACAGGATGATCTCCCTCGATCACTGAAGCAGTTATATGGGTTAAGCGCGAAGCGTGCTTGGTAATGATAAGAGCGTCGCTTAAATGAATTGAATCCGCGAGTGTGTCTGTCATTGCGCTGGCCGCCTTCCCTAGCCCGAAGGCAAAGAAGCGTTTATTTGATGGGAGGGGGTTTTCATGTAAATATCGCTTTACTGCTGCACCAGGTTCTACTGCATTGAACGTGTACGCAAGAATCTTTGCAACAGATCCTCCGCGCGGGTGATTTCTGAGTGTAGAGGTTAAAAACATTTCAGGCGTAAACATGCATCAAGTATACCTATCACGCTTGCAAATTGCGATTCCTTGCAAGGAATCGCAATTTGCAAGCGTAGGCATTATATAAACGTTGACGATTGTTTTGTTTATTTGATACACTCACACTTATGTAATTGCAAAGGTGAATATGCAAAGCCTAAACACACAATTTGAACTCATTCGTCAGTCCGCCACTGTTGCGATGGCAGACCGGATCCATGCATTAAAAGCCAGTGGAAAGAAAATCGTTGGTCTTGAAGTAGGCGATCCGGATTTTGGGACTCATCCGGCCGTCCTGGATGTTGCGTTCAAAGCCATGCAAGCCGGGCTGACCCATTATGGGCCCTCGCGCGGAACGCCGGAATTATTATCTGCCGTTGCTAAAAAACTGATTCGTGATGAGGGTCTTTCCTACGATCCCAAATCCGAGATCTTGATCACGCACGGTGGTATTCACGCCTATTACACGGCGATGCAATCGATTTTGAATCCCGGCGATGACGTATTGATCCCTGACCCATCGTGGGCAACACATACCAATCTGGCAACCATGTTGCGCGGCAATGTCATTCGTGTGCCTGCACCTGCTGGCAATAGATTCCTTCCATTATTTGAATCATGGGAGAAAGCCTTTACATCGAAGACTCGTGTGATTGTGTTGAATTATCCATCCAACCCAGCGGGAATGTATCCCTCACGTGAATATTTACAAAAATTGCAGGACTTTGCAAAGGCGCATGATTTATGGATCGTCAGTGATGAGGTATATGGAAGTTTATATTATGAAGAGAAACCCACCTCGGCTGCTGCATTTGAAGGGGCTAAAGAACGGACTTTGATCGTAAACAGCCTGTCAAAATCGTACGCGATGACGGGCTGGCGCGTGGGATTCCTTGCAGCGCCAGCGCGTGTTATTGATAATGCGTTGAAGGCAGGACAAAATTCTATTACATGTGTCGCGCCTTTCATTCAAAAAGCTGCAGCCTTCGCATTGACTGACCCCGCGGTTCAACAAGTGACCGCCGAGATGCGCGCCGCCTATGCTCGCCGCCGTGATTCCGTCATACGATTATCGCATGAACTTGAATGCGATAAAGTGCTGGTGATACCTCCGCAGGGCGCGTTCTATTTCTTTCTCGATCTTCGCCCATTGAAAATGTCCTCTGTTGAAATCTGTGAAAGGATTTTGGAGGAAGCCGGGGTTGGGCTCGTGCCTGGTTCCGCGTTTGGTGAAGAAGGTGAAGGATTTGTCCGTATGACGATCGCCGCCTCTGATGAGGATGTAGAAACAGGGTTTAGGAAGATCGTCGAGTGGGCTGAGAAACAATAGACCGCCATAATTTATTGTCATCCAAAACAATAAGGAGAATTCATGCCTGCGTTCCTAAAAAATGAATGGACTATATTTGTGATTGCCCTGGCCGCCAGTGCGTGGACAGGCTTGCTGCTTTTTTCTGGTGCCAACTCTGTATTGACTTTTGCGATCGCTGCTGTTGCATTGTCCACACTTGCAAGTGTGGTGGGCCATGCTACAGAACAATTAGGCAATTACCTGGGGCCCGGTGCGACAGGCGTTTTGCAATCGGCCATTGGCAATCTGCCTGAACTGTTCGTATCATTCTTTGCTTTGCAGGCAGGCTTAATCACAGTGGTTCAATCTGCGTTGGTTGGTTCTATTTTGGCAAACAGCTTGCTGGTTTTGGGGCTGGCCTTTCTGCTAGGTGGCTGGAAACATGGCACACAAAAATTCAAATCCGAAACGCCGCGTGCGATAGCCATTCTAATGGTCCTGGCTGTATCCGCCCTGGTGTTCCCCACTCTGGCGCATGCCATGCATCTTCCAGCTGAGGCACATGAAAGTTCGTTAAGTGTTGCGAGTGCCCTTGTGCTCTTGATCGTGTTTTTTGCAAGCATTCCACTTTCTTTACAAGGCGGCCCAATAATTGAAACCGCTCATGATGTAGAGCGAGCTGAAAAACCCTGGCCAATTTCCCGCGTGGTGATGGTGTTGGGTATTGCCGGGGTGATGGCTGCCTTCGTCTCGGATTGGTTTGTGCGGGCGCTTGAACCTGCGATCGAGATACTTGGTATTTCACAGGCGTTTGCCGGTTTGGTGATCGTGGCAATTGCGGGTAATGCTGTTGAAAATGTAGTGGGCATTCAACTGGCTCTAAAAAATAAAGCAGACTATGCCATTAGCGTCGTCTTGAATAGTTCGTTGCAAATTGCCCTCGCTTTAACCCCAATTCTGGTTTTGCTCTCTTTCTTCTTTACTTCCACGGTGTTGACCCTTGTCCTGCCGCCGTTGCTTGTCGTAGCTCTTCTATTAACAGCTATTTTAAGTGCATTGATTGTTTATGACGGTGAATCAAACTGGCTGGAAGGCGTTGCATTAATTGGGCTGTATGCCATCATTGCCATGTCGTTCTGGTGGGGATAGGTACGATATGAAAATAGCATTTCAGGGCGAGACCGGTGCTTATAGTGAGCAGGCAGTATTCAATTATTTCGGACAAGTCGAAACCTTGCCTTGTGAGTCTTTTGATGATGTATTTGATGCGGTTGTGTCCAACAAATGCGAGTCGGCTTTAATTCCAATTGAGAATTCCCTGGCTGGCAGCATTCATCAGAATTATGATCTGCTCTTACGTCACAACCTGCATATTGTAGGAGAGTACTTTCTACGTGTGCAACATTGTTTGATCTCACTACCTGATGTAAAAAAAGCTGATATCAAAAAAGTGATAAGTCATCCGCAGGCTTTGGGACAGTGCGCTGCCTATTTGCGCAAGCTTGGAGTGAAGGTTGAACCGGTCTACGATACAGCCGGGAGCGTGAAGATGCTGAAAGAGAGTGGAGATCGGTTGACAGCCGCAATTGCATCCCGCCGCGCCGCAGAGATCCATCAAATGAATATTGTAGAGGAAGGTATCGAAGACGATCCAGAAAATTACACCCGCTTTCTCGCGATTCAACATGAGTCTGTAGTGCCAACTGGCGAAGCGAAAACGTCGATCGTGTTTACTCTAAAGAATCAGCCCGGGGCATTGTTCAAGGCCTTGAGTGTGTTTGCCTTGCGCGATATTGACCTGACGAAGATCGAGTCGCGTCCCTTGCAAGGCAAGCCCTGGGAATATTTGTTTTATATTGATTGCATTGGATCCACAAAAGATGTGCAGGTTGAAAAGGCACTCGATCATTTGAATGAATATGCTGTAATGTTACGTGTCTTGGGATCATATAACCGCTTTAAGCAGATATGACCCATTTGGGTAGTATTTCGTCTGGACTTCCTCAAAATCATTGACACATCTTACAATCGTAGTAGAATTTTGCCCAATATGTTTAGTCCATTTGTGTCCCCGCGTCTGCCGCGTCCGAAGCCACTTCTCTTCGAGAAGGTTGGGATCTTTTTGTTTGGATGATGATGCAGTAATGTAGTGGTGCGCAAGCACAAGATACAGATCAACCAAAACAGCCCGCCTTCTCGGCGGGCTGTTTTTTTATTTTGCCATCAGGAGAATGTATGAAATCGAAACCGCAAGTCAAGAAAGTTGTCCTTGCTTACTCAGGCGGCCTGGACACCTCTGTGATCGTGCCGTGGTTGAAGGAAAATTATGGCTGTGAGGTGGTTTGTTTTTGTGCGGATATCGGTCAAGGCGACGGTGATATACGTGGACTCGAAGAAAAAGCTGTCAAAAGCGGTGCGAGCCAGTGCATCATCCACGATATGAAAGAGGAATTTGCAGGCGAGTATTTATTTCCCATGCTTAAAGCTGGGGCGGTTTATGAACACAAATATTTACTGGGGACATCTGTGGCGCGTCCCTTGATCGCAAAACATTTGGTGGAAGTTGCTCATCAGGTCGGCGCGGACGCGATTGCGCATGGTGCTACTGGCAAGGGCAATGATCAGGTCCGTTTTGAATTGACGGTGATGGCGCTTGATCCGCGACTCAAGATCATTGCTCCGTGGCGCGAATGGGACATTCGGTCTCGTGAGGATGCGATTGCCTATGCCGCGAAACACAATGTGCCGGTGACCGCGACGATCAAATCCATTTACAGTCGCGACTCGAACCTTTGGCATCTCTCGCATGAGGGTGGCCTGCTTGAAGATCCATGGAATGAACCGGAAGAGGCTATGTATCAAATTTCCACTTCACCGGAGAATGCACCGGATCAAGCCGAATATGTCGAGATCGAATTTGAGAGCGGCACACCTGTCTGCGTCAATGGCGAGAAGCTTTCTCCAGCGAAAATTGTGGAAATACTCAATGCCATTGGTGGCACGCATGGAATTGGCCGCGTAGACCTGGTTGAGAATCGTCTGGTTGGCATGAAATCTCATGGAGTCTATGAAACCCCGGGTGGCGAGATCCTGCTCTATGCACATCGCGAGCTCGAGTCGCTTATCCTTGATCGCGAGACCATGCACTTCAAGGAAATGGTTGCTGTCAAATACTCTGAGCTCACTTACAACGGGCTATGGTTTACCCCATTGCGCGAAGCCATTGATGCCTTTGTGAACTCGACACAAGGACCCGTCACTGGCAAAGTACGTTTGAAGCTTTATAAGGGCAATATCATTTCTGCTGGCCGTACGTCACCGTTCAGTTTGTATCGCGAAGACTTTGCCACCTTTGGCGAAGAAGATGTCTACGATCAGAGTCACGCTGAAGGCTTCATCCGTTTATACGGACTCAGTATGAAGGTCCGTGCGTTGAACGGGCTCCCCGTTTCCGGCCTCGACATGCCCAAGCCCGACTATTCACGTTTCAAGAGAGATTAGCAGATGACTTCCATGTGGGGCGGACGCTTCGCCCAAAAACTCGATGCAACTGCCTGGGACCTCAACTCCTCTTTGCGAGTGGATCAACGTATGGCGACCCAGGATGTAGAAGGGAGTCTCGCCTGGGCCGCTGCTTTGCATCAAGCCGGAATTCTGTTGGATAAAGACCACGCCCAGATCGCCGTTGGACTTGCCACTGTCAAAGATGAATTCTCAAGTGGAAAGTTTTCCTTCGTTCCATCCGACGAAGATATTCATACCGCTGTTGAGAGACGCCTCACAGAGCTGATCGGTCCCTCAGCCGGTAAATTACACACGGGCCGTTCACGCAACGATCAAGTCGCGACAGATTTTCGTTTGTGGATGTTACAAAATATCCCTGCGTTGGATAAAGTATTGATGAACTTGCAGTCTACCTTGATCCAAAATGCCGAAGCCGCGAAAGAGACTCTCATGCCTGGCTATACTCATTTGCAGCGTGCACAGCCTATTTTGCTATCGCACTGGTGGTTAAGTCACTTCTGGCCTTTGCAGCGCGATCGTGATCGTCTTATCGATCTGACCAAACGTATTTCTGTTTTGCCTCTTGGTTCTGGTGCGCTTGCGGGGACATCCTTTCCAATTGATCGCGCTTTCCTGGTGAAATCTCTTGATTTTTCATATGCTTCACCCAACAGTCTCGATGCTGTTTCAGATCGTGACTTTGCGGCTGAGTTTTTATTTTGCACCTCGATGATCGGAATTCATTTAAGCAAGCTCGCCGAACAGGTTGTTATATATACCAGTGGGGAATTCGGTTTCTTCGAACTCTCAGACGCTTTTTCAACGGGTTCAAGCTTGATGCCACAGAAAAAGAATCCAGACATATTTGAATTGACGCGTGGTAAGTCTGGCACGTTGATTGGCATGCATATGGGCCTGCTGGCCACTCTTAAAAGTTTACCTTCGACATACGATAAGGATTTACAGGAAGACAAAGCCCCAGTGTTCACTGCGATGGATCTATTATTGGCGATCTTACCGGTCATTACCAGTGCGTTGACCACGATCATTGCCAAACCGGAACGAATGCGCGCCGCAATTGATCCCACGATGATGGCTACAGACCTGGCGGATTATCTTGTAACAAAGGGAATTCCATTTCGCGAGACACACGTGATCGTGGGGAAAGCTGTTCGAGTAGCTATTGAGAAAGGGATTGCTTTAAATGAATTGCCCCTCGAGGCGTATCAGGCTCTTTGCGCGGCATTCGAAGCGGATCTATATCAGCTGTTCGACCCGATGAAATCCGTTGAAAAAAGAAATACGATTGGCGGCACGAGCCCTCAATCTGTTAAAAAACAAATCAAACAAGCAAAATCAAAAATTAAAGGAGAATAAACTATGTCTACAATTTCTTGTCCTGAGTGTGCAGCCGAAATTACGTTGGAAGCCGGAACTGAGGCCGGCGAGATCATCGTGTGCCCCGATTGTGGCGTGGACCTCGAAGTCACTTCACTTGAACCTGCCGCGGTGCAACTCGCTCCCATGGAGCAGGAAGACTGGGGAGAATAGATTTGTAAGAGCAGCAAATGGTCGCTCTTACGGAGAAGCTTATGCAACGACGACTCAAAATTGGCGTTTTATATTCCCGTGTGCGCGTTGAGGAGAAATGGATCTTCAATGCGCTTGAAAAACGCGGCATTGACTTTGATCGCCTCGATGATCGTGCAGTCCATTTCGATCTTGAAAATGCCGAGCCATGGAAACAATACGATGCGGTGATCGAGCGCAGTATAAGCTACACTAGCGGATTGTACGCGCTGCGGATCTTGAATGGTTTTGATGTATTGACCATTAACTCTGCGGCAGTGGCGGAAGCCTGCGGCGACAAATTAACGACGAGCACATTACTTACAAAAGCCGGGCTTCCGCAACCGCGCAATGTAGTGGCGTTCACACCTGAGTCCGCGTTGGAAGCCTTGGAGGAATTGGGTTATCCTGCCGTTGTAAAACCGGTGGTTGGGTCGTGGGGACGTTTGCTGGCAAAGGTCAATGATCGGGATGCGGCTGAAGCGATCTTCGAACATAAAGCCACGCTGGGTTCCACGCAGCATCAGGTTTTTTATATACAGGAGTATATCGATAAGCCGGGCCGCGATATTCGCGCTATTGTCATTGGTGACCACGTACTCACGGCGATGTATCGTAAGTCCGAACATTGGATTACGAATACTGCGCGGGGTGGTGAGGGAGAACTATGCCCGATCACGACGGAAATCGAGTCAATTTGTTTGAACGCTGCAAAGGCCATGGGTGGCGGCGTTCTGGCTATTGATTTGATTGAACACTCGGAGCGCGGGTATTTGATCAATGAAGTCAATCACACCATGGAATTTCATACCATGCAGCCGCTGAGTGGAGTGGATATAGCAGGCGAGCTCGTCGATTATGCAGTCGGCCTCACCAAGGAGCGAATTTCATGACATCGGTCTCGATCATTGGCGGTTCCGGCTATGGTGGCGGAGAGGCGTTACGGCTTTTACTCGATCATCCAAACGTTGAAGTGAAGCAAGTCACGTCGCGCTCACATATGGGTGAATATGCATATCAAGTGCATCCGAATCTGCGGAAACGCACGCAGTTGAAATTTAGTGACCCTGCACAACTCGAATCCGTCGATGTACTTTTCCTCGCCCAGCCGCATGGGCAGGCACAACATCATATCGAAGAGTATGCAAAATTGGGGACGAAGATCATTGACCTCGCCGCAGACTTCCGTTTGCGTGACGCGACCTTTTACGAGAAATGGTATGGTGAAAAACATGCTGCACCTGAGTGGTTAAGTAAATTTGTTTATGGACTGCCTGAACTTCATCGTGCCGAACTTGCGAATGCAAATTATGTCAGTGGCGTTGGGTGTAACGCAACCGCGAGCAATCTTGCCCTTTTGCCGCTCGTCAAAGCGAATTTAATTGATTTATCTTCCCCAGTCATTATCGAAATTAAAGTTGGTTCATCCGAATCCGGTGCGGAAGGTAACGCCGGAACCCATCACGCAGAACGTGCCAATGTGATCCGAACTTTTTCTGCATTCGGCCATCGCCACACTGCGGAAGTGATCCAGGAGTTGGGCGTGAAAGACATTTCGCTGACCATGACCGCAGTAGATCTGGTTCGCGGGGTTTTGGCGACCGCACATGCGAAAGTGAAACAAGGTGTTGCAACGAAAGACCTATGGAAAGCATATCGCGCAGCTGCGACCGACAATCCATTTATACGTGTGGTGAAAGAAGGGCGCGGAATTTATCGCGTGCCAGAGCCGAAGATCCTGGCTGGTTCAAATTACGCAGACTTGGGATTTGAATTGGACGAAAGTAATGGACATGTCGTATCCATATGCGCGATCGATAATCTCATGAAAGGCGCAGCCGGTTCGGCGGTACAGTGTATGAATCTCATGCTTGGGCTGGATGAGACGACCGGGCTTGAGTTTGCAGGTTTGCACCCAATTTAATGGAGAAATCAATGTCAGGGTCAATTATCGTTGTCAAACTTGGTGGCACGGAAGGTGTTGATTTTTCTACGATCTGTGCCGATGCTGCTGAACTATTGAAAAAGGGACAAAAGCTTGTGCTTGTGCATGGTGGCTCGGCAGAAGCTAATTCGCTTGGCGAAGCGTTGGGTGCGCCGCCAAAATTTATTACGTCACCTTCTGGCTACACATCCCGCTACACCGATCGCAAGACCCTTGAGATCTTTGCAATGGCTGTCAAAGGTAAGGTGAATACATTGCTGGTCGAGCAATTGCAAATGTTAAACGTCAACGCCCTTGGTCTGAGCGGCGTGGATGGAAAGTTGATGCAGGCGACTCGAAAAGATTCCATTCAGAGTGTAGAGAATGGAAAGCGAAAAATCATCCGTGACGATTACACGGGTAAGATCGAATGCGTCAATGCAGAGTTGTTGCAAACTTTGCTGACGGCTGGATATGTCCCCGTGATTGCGCCGATGGCGGTCAGTGAAAAAGGCGAAGCGTTGAATGTAGACGCAGATCGCGCTGCAGCAATGGTCGCTTCTGCATTGAAGGCAGAGACTCTTATCCTGCTTACGGCTGTGCCTGGGTTAATGAAAAACTTTCCGGACGAGTCGTCACTGATCAAACAGTTATCGCAGAGTCAATTGCCAGACGCGCTCGAAGCGGCGCAGGGCCGGATGAAGAAAAAGGTACTTGGCGCAGAAGAAGCGTTTCAGGGCGGGGTGAAACGGGTTGTCATCGCCGATGGAAGAATCCAAAATCCAATTTCAAATGCCTTAGAAGGCAACGGGACGGTCATTCAATGAACACGCAGGAAATTATCGATATCGAAAATAAATACACCTCGGGGACGTATGCCAAACAGCCACTCGTTATCGTTCGTGGCCAGGGAGCATCATTGTTCGACGCGGACGGGGTTGAATACCTGGATTGCTCATCGGGACATGGAGTCGCGAACCTCGGTCACGCTCATCCGAAAATTGCAGAGGCGCTTTATAAGCAGGCCTCTACACTGATCACACTTTTTGAAACCTTCCCCAATGACAAGCGCGCAGAGTTGATGCAGAAGATCACTTCGCTGGTAGATGGGTTGGATAAAGTTTTTCTGTGCAACTCAGGGACTGAATCTGTTGAAGCCGCGTTCAAATTTGCACGTATTTCGACCGGGCGAAAAAATATCATCGCGGCCATGCGCGCATTTCATGGGCGGACGTATGGTTCGCTCTCCGCGACGTTCAATAAAAAATATCGCGAAGGATTTGAACCGCTTGTACCGGGGTTCAGCCATGTGGCCTATAACAACATCGAAGCGTTGGATAGGGCAGTGAATGATGAAACCGCTGCCGTGATTTTGGAAGTGGTACAAGGCGAAGGCGGAGTGTACCCTGCAAGCTCGGAATACATCCAAGCCGCGCGACGAATTTGTGATGAACGCGGCGCGCTGTTGATCGTAGATGAGATCCAGACGGGCTTTGGTCGTACAGGAAAAATGTTTGCGATCCAGCATTTTGGTGTTACCCCTGATCTGCTCACATGTGCGAAGTCGCTGGCCGGTGGAGTCCCCATGGGTGCGGTCTTGATCGGGCATAATGTGAAGAATCTGACTCCTGGTGTACATGGCTCGACCTTTGGCGGGAATCCGCTTTCGTGTGCAGCGGCTATCGCGGCGTTGACTGTGATCGAGGAAGAAGACTTACCCGGTCAGGCTGAGGCGAAGGGCAAGTATTTGATGAATAGGTTGATGGAAATTAATTCGCCCAATATTCGTGAAGTACGCGGGCTTGGGTTGATGATCGGTATAGAAATGAAGCAGAAGGTTGTTGGATACATCAGGACCTTACAGGAAAAAAAGATCATTGCCTTGAATGCCGGGATGACGGTGATCCGTTTGCTGCCGCCTCTGGTCATTACATATCCACAGATCGATCATTTGGTTGAAGTACTGACTGATGTTTTGATGAACGAGCAGAAAGATGAATGATGCTGAAACATTGATTGGTTTGGTGTCACAATATAGCCCGTCAGGTCAGGAACACGTCGCGGTGGAATGGCTGGTCGAACGCATGAAGACTCTTGGTTATCAAGACGCTTTTGTAGATAAAGCAGGTAATGCGGTTGGCATAATTGGTAATGGCCCAAAACAAGTTATCTTACTTGGGCATATTGATACGGTATCAGGTGAGATTAAAGTAGAACAAGATGACGTGTTGCTTTACGGACGCGGCTCGGTGGATGCGAAAGGTCCATTGGCATGTTTCACCGATACAGTTGCACAAGTTGGAGCCGTCGACGGATGGCAGTTTGTTGTGATCGGTGCGGTGGAAGAGGAACGCGATTCGCAGGGGGCGCGGTTTGTGGTCGATCAATACAAACCAGATTTCGCGATCATCGGTGAACCGAATCGCTGGGATCGAGTTGCGTTGGGCTATAAAGGAAGTGCGTGGGCGAACGTAACGATCAAGCGCGGGCAGGCACATAGCGCCAGTGGTGAACAGACAGCCTGTGAATCTGCGATAGAGTTGTGGTTGGAGATAAAAGCCTATACTGATTCATTCAATGCTGAAAAGCAAAAAGCATTTGATAAATTGCTGCCAACCTTGCGCGGTATGGACTCAGGCTCCGACGATTTTGAGCAATGGGCGCGCTTGAGAGTTGGTGTTCGTTTGCCGGTCGAACTTTCGCCAGATAAATGGTATGAAAAGTTAATTGAAATTTCAGAAGGCGCAATTGTCGAGCCATCCGGTTTCCCAGTCCCCGCATGGTCATGCGAAAAAAATACGCCGTTGGTGCGTGCCTTTCTCAGCGCGATCCGCAGTGTTGATGGAACTCCGAGCTTTGTTTATAAAACCGGCACTGCGGACTTAAACATTGTCGCCCCTATATGGAAATGTCCTGCCGTCGCCTATGGTCCGGGAGACTCTGCGTTAGACCATACGCCCAATGAACATATCTCGCTGGACGAATATAAAAAAGCAGTTCAGGTCTTGAGCGAAGCGTTAAAGAATCTGACGAAATGATCGATTAGAAATTCGAACGCGTTGAGCCTTGGGGAATTTGATCCGGGTCGAACGGTGTCACCTGGTAGACGTAGTAATTCAGCCAATTTGAATACAACAGATTTGCATGTCCGCGCCAACGGACGTTTGGCGTCTTGGCCGGATCATTTTTTGGATAATAATTTTGCGGTACGTTGATGGGCAGACCTTTATTCACATCACGGTCGTATTCGGACTTCAATGTAAGCGGGTCGTACTCTGAATGCCCGGTCACGAAGATGTGACGTCCATCTTTTGTGCCAAGGATGTAGATGCCGGCTTCATCTGATTCAGCGAGGATATTCAGTTCATTGACCTTCTCCACGTCTGCGCGGCGGATCTCGGTGTGGCGCGAATGCGGAGCCAGGAAAATGTCATCGAATCCGCGCAACAGGCTTTCGGTCGGGGCAAGCACACGATGTTCATAGACGCCAAACATCTTGTGAGGCAGATCATACTTTGGGATTCTGTATTTATGATAAAGCGCAGCTTGCGCTCCCCAGCAAATGTAAAAGGCAGACTCAACATTTGTCTCTGCCCAATCGATGATCTGGGTTAACTCATTCCAATAGTCCACTTCTTCAAATGGCATCTGCTCTACTGGTGCGCCGGTGATGATCAGACCGTCGAATTTTTGACCCTTGATCTTATCAAACGTAGTGTAGTGATTCACCAAATGATCTGCATCAGTGTTCTTGGATTCATAAGTGGCAGTGTTAAGCAGCGTGATCTCAACTTGCAGAGGAGAATTGGAAAGCAGCCGCAGGATCTGCGTCTCAGTTGAGATTTTTGTAGGCATGAGATTTAAGATAGCCACGCGCATGGCGCGGATATCCTGTTTGGAGGCGCGCTCCTCTCCCATGATAAAAATATTTTCGTTCTCAAGGATCGCGCGTGCCGGAAGTGTGGATTGAATCTTAATAGGCATAATTATGCATTCAAGGCTTGATCGATATCCCAGAGAATGTCTTCGATGTCTTCGAGGCCAATGCTCAAGCGGATGAAATCCGGGCTCACACCTGCAGCTTTTTGTTCTTCATCCGAAAGTTGCGAATGGGTTGTACTGCCGGGATGAATGGCGAGTGACTTTGCATCGCCGAAGTTGGCAACGTGGCTGAACAATTTCAAATTGTCGACAAAACGCGCGCCAGCTTCACGCCCGCCCTTGACGCCAAAACCCAGGACCGCACTTGAACCTTTGGGTAAATACTTTTGCGCACGTGCATAGTCCGGATGGTTTGGCAGGCCCGAATGAGTAACCCAACTTACCTTGGGATGATCGGATAGATATTCGGCTGCAGCCTGCGCATTCTGGACGTGACGCTCCATGCGCAGGGATAGAGTCTCCAGACCTTGCAGGAACAGCCATGAATTAAACGGCGATTGAGTCGCGCCGAGGTCGCGCATAATGCCGGCGCGCGCCTTGGAAATGAAGGCGAGAGGGCCGAAGTCTTCGGCGTAAACGACATCGTGATAGGAAGGATCTGGCGTATTGAAATTCCTGTGACGTGTGCTCTTGCCCCAACTAAATTTTCCGCTATCCACGATCACGCCGCCGAGCGAGGTACCGTGCCCGCCAATATATTTCGATGTTGAATGAGTGATGATGTGCGCGCCCCATTCGAATGGACGACAGAGATAAGGTGTGGCAGTTGTGTTATCGATCATGACCGGGATATGGAATTCCTCTGCGATTTTCGCGACTTCTTCGAACGGAAAAATACTTCCGGACGGGTTGCTGATCGTTTCACCATAAATGATCTTCGTGTTTGGTTGGATTGCGCGCCGAAAGTTTTCCGGGTCGGATGGATCAACCAGAGTTACTTGAATGCCCAAACGTGGAAATGTAAATTTAAACTGACTGACCGTCCCGCCATATAATGCAGATGACGAAACGATATGATCCCCCGCTTCACAGATCGCGAAAATGGCGGTCATCTGCGCGGCATGCCCGGAACTGGCTTCCAATGCACCCACCCCGCCTTCGAGGTCCGCGATTCGTTTTTCAAAAATGTTCGAGGTTGGGTTGGAGATGCGCGTGTAAATATGCCCGGTTTCCTGCAGGGCGAATAAGCGCGCAGCGCGATCCGTGCTTTGCAGATCATATGCAGTGGTTTGATAGATCGGTATGGCGCGGCTTCCCGTTGATTCTTCAGGCGTATACCCCGAGTGAATCTGGCGGGTATTGAAACCAAATTGATGATTTATGTTCGTGGCCATTAAAGATCTCCTCTTGAGTTTGATCTACCCGCTTGTCTGAAGAGGTGTTTAAAAAAATCACCTCTTCTGAAAGTACAAGAAGAGGTACGTACATACCATCCTCTCATCTTCCAGCTACGCGGATATTGCTATCCTTCTGTCGGAGTTGGCACCTTGATTAATAAAATGATCAGGTTGCCGAGGCGTCATCGGGCCGTTCCCTCAGCCTCTCTGGATAAGAGCGAGTATTTAATTGTTGGCGCAGTTTATATCACAAAAGATTTTCATTGACAAGTAATTCCGCATTATAGATCGATCCGCCCGCCGCGCCGCGGATCGTGTTATGAGACAACACAACAAACTTGAGATCCAAAAGTGGATCGCGCCTCAGGCGGCCGACTACGGTCGTCATGCCCTTTCCGGTTAAGCGGTCGAGTCTGGGCTGGGGGCGATCCGCTTCTTCTCTGACCTCGATCACCGGTCGCGGACTCGATGGCAGTTCCCTCGCTGATTCAGGAATGGCATAATTGCTTAATGCTTGTATCGCCGCTTCAGGTTCGACAGACTTTTCCAATTCGACACTTACACAAACGATGTGTCCATCGATCACCGCGACGCGATTCGCCTGTGCGCTGAATTTTATGTCAGCAAGGTCGATCTTGTTTTTATTCAATTTGCCGAGCATCTTGCGAGGCTCCCACTCCACTTTCTCTTCTTCACTGCCATTGCCGATATTCGGGATGACATTATCGATAATATCCAAAGACGAAACGCCCGGATACCCGGCACCTGAAAGAGCTTGTAATGAAACTGCAAAAACTTTCTTGACACCAAACGCGTCATCCAATGCCTTCAGTGCAACAGTGAGCCCAGTGCTTGTGCAATTCGGATTCGTGGTGATGCATCCGCTCCAGCCGCGATTCTTGCGTTGTTCTTTTACGAGATAAATGTGATCCGCATTGACCTCTGGAAGCAGCAGTGGCACATCTTCTGCGCGTCGGTAGGAAGATGCATTCGAGCAAACTGCCGCGCCTGCTTGCGCAAATTGGGGTTCGAGGTCTTTGGCGATCTCATTAGGCAAAGCAGAGAAAACAATCTTTGCCTGGGCAGACTCTGTTGTCGCGGGCACAACGGTCATATCGCGCGCATACTCTGGCATGGGTTCGTTTAACACCCAATGACATGCATCTGAATATCTTTGTCCGACCGAGCGATCAGATGCAGCCAGTGCCACGACTTTGAACCAGGGATGGTTATCCAACAATGAAATGAATCGCTGCCCGACAGAGCCAGTTGCGCCGAGCACCGCTACGGGGATTTGGGATGAGTGCATAAACGATGACTCCTTTGATATTGTATGTAGAGGCGGGG
>Ga0209131_1000788_pt1 | contig 22217 bp, 18 predicted proteins | sample GraSoi_2013_40cm_FD_185826 | JGI IMG/M metagenome (GOLD analysis project Ga0209131, IMG submission 185826) | Grasslands soil microbial communities from the Angelo Coastal Reserve, California, USA - Sample 9_17_2013_40cm (SPAdes) (version 2) | ecosystem: Environmental > Terrestrial > Soil >... | reverse complement strand
CATTGTGGTGAAAAGCATGCCCAACGAGCCTTATTTTCTGAAGACAGAGCGGCTTGGATTCCGATGGTGGGCGAAACAAGACCTGGCTGCGGCGCGCGAGCTTTGGGGAGACATTGAAGTGACCCGTTTCTTCGGGGGACCTTTTTCTAACGAAGAAATTGGGCAAAGATTGGAGCGCGAAATCAGCCGGATGGACACCCACCGTTTTCAGTACTGGCCGATATATCTGCTGTCCGACAACGAACATGTGGGATGCTGCGGGCTCCAGCCTTACCGGCCGGAGGATGCGATTCACGAATTGGGATTTCATCTGCGGCCAAAGTATTGGGGCCAAGGGCTGGCAGTGGAAGCTGCCCGCGCAGTGATTGCCTTTGCGTTTGGAACGATTGGAGCGAAGAGTTTGTCTGCGGGACATCATCCTAAAAATGGATCTTCCAAGAAGGTGCTCGAAAAGCTGGGCTTTCGTTATACTCATGACGAATTTTTCGCGGCGCTTGGAATGGATATTCCCTACTATCTGATTACAGGACCCGGCTGTACTCTCCGAGTTTCCGGGCCTGTACTTTCCGAATGAGTCTAAAGTACTTATGCCTTAGTACCGTTTGACCATTCTTTCTCCCAAGGTATTGATGCTAATATTCGCCAACCATGAAATTGACGTCCCTGTGGAATATAGCCGTCCTAGGCAGCATGGCCTCGCAAACGCTGCCCGTGAGTGCTGCAAACCTGCGTTTGCGCACCAAGCTCCTGCTGTCGTTTGTGCTGCTTTCCTCAGGACTCACGTGCGCCACACTGCTGGTGGTGCGGCGAAGCGCGCAGGTGCAAATGCAGCATCAAGTCGAGCAGGATGCGCGCAACGCCACCCTGATGTTTCAGGTCATGGAACAGCAGCACCAAATGGCCCTGAGCCGTAAAGCGGACTTGCTCGCCTCGCTGACGTACATGAGGAACGGAGACACGACAGCGATCAAGGATGCGAGCGAAGATCCGTGGAAATCGGATGACTGCGACATGTTTGCCCTTGCGGACAAGAACGGCAAAATTGTGGCCTTGCACTCGACGAGCTCCGAATTCCCTACTGCGGTCGCGCAGGCAATGCTTCATCGCTCCCTAAGCAGCGGCAGCGCGTACACGTGGTGGATCAATGACAAAAGCATCTATCAGGTCGTCCTGCAGCGCTTCTATGACGGCCCCCCCGTAAAGAGCAATCTCCTGGGAACCGTGGTAGTGGGCCGCTCGATGGATGTTCGAGCAGCCAGCGATTTGGGCCGCATTTCATCAAGCCAGATTATCTTCCGCTATGGCAAAGAAGTCGTGGTCAGCACGCTGTCGGCCCTTCAGGAGCAAGAAGTGGTCAGGCAGATTCCGGACCAGCCCACTCAGGAACAGGCCTACATCGGAAACGAACGGTTTTTAACGAGTGTGGTTGACCTCACGCCAGGTTCGTTCCCCACGGCAAACGTCATCATCCTCAAATCGTACAAGGAGGCGGCAGCCAGCCTGGCAAGGCTTAACCATCTGCTCCTCGGATTGGGGCTCCTGGCGGTGCTGGCGGGAGGGACGCTGGTCTACATGATCTCGGATACATTCACGCGTCCGCTGGCGACGCTCTTGAAAGGGGTGCATGCGCTCAAAGAGGGCAATTTTGCGTACCCGATCGAAGCGCGCGGAGGCGATGAACTGGCGGAGGTAACCCGCGCCTTTGACGGCATGCGCGGTACGCTGCAGCGGAACGAGGCGCAGCGGGAGCAACTCGAAGAGCAGCTGCGTCAGGCCCAAAAGATGGAAGCGCTGGGGCGCCTAGCGGGTGGAGTAGCGCACGACTTTAACAATCTCCTGACCGTGATTAAGGGCCATAGCGAATTGCTCATCGACCGGATGAAGCCCTCGGAAGACACTTATGGCAGTACGCAGCAAATTATGAGGACCGCAGACCGGGCGGCTTCGTTGACCCGCCAACTGCTGGCGTTCAGCCGAATGCAGGTGCTTCAACCAAGAATTCTTGACCTGAATACGCTGGTAGCGGACATGAGTAAATTGTTGAGGCGCCTGGTACGCGAAGATATCGAATTCGGTTTCCTGCTCGGCGATTCTCTCGGGCGGGTAAAAGCGGACCCGGGGCAGATCGAGCAAGTGCTGTTGAATCTGACGGTTAACGCCAGTGACGCCATGCCACAGGGTGGGAAATTAACGGTCGAGACGCAAAGACTGAACGTGGATGAGGCATACGCTCAAGAGCGGCCGCCCCTGAAACCGGGGCGGTATGTGCAGTTAGTGGTGACGGACACCGGGCATGGAATGGACGCCGCCACCAAGTCGCGTATCTTCGAACCGTTTTTCACGACCAAGGAGTCCGGCAAAGGAACTGGGCTGGGTCTGGCTACGGTGTATGGTGTCGTGAGACAGAGCGGTGGTTTTATCTGGGTGGAAACATCACCGGGGAACGGCGCCCGGTTTGAAATTTACTTGCCGCGAGCGGTCGAAAAGGAAGAGGCTGTCTCGTACGAGCGTTTACCTGCAATATCCAGGCACGGATCGGAAACCATCCTGGTCGTAGAAGATGAAGATGAGGTGCGATCCCTGGCGTCTGAATTTTTAAGGTCGGCCGGTTATAGTGTGCTCACGGCCAGGGACGGTGTGGAAGCACTCGAGGTTTCGGATCGCCTTGGTGGTTCGATTCAGCTCCTTCTGACAGATGTGGTGATGCCTAAAATGCGAGGAACGGAGCTTGCCCAAAAGCTGAAAGCCTGTTTTCCGAGCTTGAGAGTCGTTTACATGTCCGGCTACCTGGAGCAAGACACTTGCAGCGGGGAAATTCTCGAGAAAGCGATCGTCTTGATGAAACCATTCTCGCGCGACGCGCTGATCCGACAGATCGGCGAGGCGTTTGAAAACAAGGCTTTCGCCCAGGTGACGCCTGAATAGACTCGTCGTTAGCCTCATTCCTGCCCAGCCCCGCAAGGAAACGTCCTCTCACCAATTCACCGCAAAATTTGCTACAATGCGCCACACGTTTTTGGCGTGGTGCGCGGGCGCTAATGGTACGGGACAGCCTGCGGAGGAGACCCACAATGGCTAAGACAGAACTGCTGGCGCGACTTGATGCGGCGATTGCGGAGAAGAACCTTTTGAAGCATCCGTTCTATCAGGATTGGCAGGCGGGGAAGCTGAGCCGGGAGGCGCTGCAGCTTTATGCGGCGCAATACTACCGGCATGTGGAGGCGTTTCCGAAGCACCTGCGGGTGCTGGCGGCCCGGACGGAGGGCCCGCTGCAAGGATTGATCCGGGAAAATCTGGCGGAGGAAGAGGATCCGGCGGGGCCGCATCCCAAGCTTTGGCGAGATTTTGCGGCGGCGGTGGGAGTGGGCGAGGATGACATCACCTGCTGCCCTGCCCTGCCGGGGACGCAGGCGGTGGTGCAAACGTTTCGTGAGATTTGCGGGGACCGGCCAGTGGCGGAGGCGGTGGCGGCACTCTACGCTTACGAATCGCAGGTGCCGGAAATCGCCACGACCAAGATCGATGGGTTGAAGAAGTTTTATGGCGTGACGCAGCCGGAGGGGCTGGCGTATTTCGTGGTGCACGAGGAAGCGGACAAGGCGCATCGCGCAGCGTGGCGCGGGTGGCTGGAAGACCACGCGGACGGGAATGAGGAGGAGATTCTGGCGACGACCAATGAGGCGCTCGATGCGTTGTGGGGAGCATTGGACGCGGTGCATTGCGAAAAGCAGGAAGTAACGAACTAAAGAGAAAAAGAAGAAGGAAAGAAAAAGGATAACGCAGTTCGTCATACGGCTGCGCCGCACTCGTAGAGTATCAAAATGCGGGGTTGACCCGTGTTGAGCATATACATAAAGAAGATAGCCGTATTTTCAGGGCAGGGACGCAAAGGACGCGGAGAAAACGCCGGGAAGAAAACCTACAAGTTCAGACAAGGAAGAAAAGAGGCCCCCGAGCCAATCGAGGGCCTTTTCTTTTGGGTAGAGGAACGTCAACTGAGAAGGAAGGAAGTATAAAAGGCGCTGCAAAAGAGCGGCGCTAGAAAAAGTGGCTCGGGAAGTGCGACGAACGAAAGTCCCATCCTGGAGAAGATCGCCCATGGAACGCATAACTCACAACGTATCGAGGCGAAGCGCACTGAAATTTCTGGGGGCTGCCGGGGGTGGCTTGGCGCTAGCAAGCTGGGCGCAAGGTGGCCGAGCGTTGGCGGAGGCTCCAGACGGCGGAAAACCGCTCGAATCTTTTACGGGGCCCGGAGCGAACCCGCATTGGAACTCGGTGGGGCCGTACGTTATGGAGCCGCAGAAGACGCCGCTGATCCTGTTGACCGACCGGCCAGTGCAAGTGGAAACGCCACGGCATTATTTCCGGACCGTTTTTACGCCCAATGAAGCGTTTTACGTGCGCTGGCACCTGGGGGAGATTCCCAACAGCGTGGATCTAGCGAAGTGGAAGCTGCGCGTGGAAGGCAACGTGAATAAACGGGTGGCGTTCAGCCTGAGCGATGTGATGCAGAAGTTCAAACCGGTGTCGGTTGCCGCGGTCAATCAATGTTCCGGGAACAGCCGGAGCCGGCTGCAGCCGCGCGTCCCGGGCGGACAGTGGGGAAATGGGGCAATGGGAAACGCGATGTGGACCGGCGTGCGACTCCGCGAGCTTCTGGACGCGGCGGGCGTCAAAAGCGGCTCGGCACAGGTACAGTTTGAAGGGCTGGACGCTGGTGCAGGGCCGAAGGGCATGGGCTCAAACCGGTTCTTGAAGTCTCTGGACCTGACGAATGCGTCGCTGGACGATATGATTGTGGCGTATCTTATGAACGGCGAGCCGCTGCCGGTGTTAAACGGATTTCCCGTGCGGCTGGTAGTTCCAGGTTACTTCGCCACGTACTGGACCAAGTCCCTCTCCTGGATTCGTGTACTGGAAACGCCGGACGATAACTTCTGGACGAAAACAGCGTACCGCATCCCGGACACGTCGCGAGGCACTACGACACCAGAGGACGTGAAAGCCGGAAAAGTGAAGACAATCCCGATCGGGCGGATGCCGGTGCGGTCGTTTCTGATCTCTCCGGACGGGAGCTCGAAAATTCCAGCCGGACTGGGCGTGACGCTGCGCGGGATAGCCTTCAGCGGATATGGGAAGGTGGTCAAGGTGGAAGTTTCCGACGACGGGAACAGTTGGAAGGCTGCCGAACTCGGCGAAGACCATGGCGCTTATTCCTTCCTCGGCTGGCAAGCGGCGTGGACGCCAAAAACGCCCGGCCGCTATTCCATTGCCGTAAGGGCCACGGATGAAAAGGGCAACGTGCAACCGGACGAGCCGGTCTGGAATCCGGGGGGATACTTGTGGAACAAAATTGAAAAACAAGAGCTGGTTGCCGGAAGGGCGAATTGAGGAGATCGATGATGAAGAAACGGTGGAAGACTGCGCTCGCGCCGGTTGGAGTGGCCATCGCCCTCGCGGGTGGCCTGGTTTTCGCACAGATGCGAAGCGGGTCCTACGGTTCCACCAATGCAACGAGCATTGAACAAGCAGCGGCGCCAAGGTTCGCTCCGGATGCAAAGTACGATGCGGGGCCTTACCCGTCTTTCACACGGGAGCTGGCTGAAGGAGATGGACGGCAGGAAGTGGAGAGTTTTTGCGCAATCTGCCACAGCACGCGGTACATCACCATGCAGCCACCGCTGCCAGGAGCGACATGGGAAGCCGAAGTAAGCAAAATGGTAAAAAGTTATGGCGCTCCCATCCCAGAAGCAACGGCCAAGAAAATCACGTCCTACCTAGAGGGACACTACGCGCCGGAGAATCGAAAGGAATAGCAGGGATTGGGTGAGGAAAGAACTCTTGAGGAACAAATTTTAACCCATGTTTTATCAGCTAGTTACGGAAGCCCTGTTCCTCACCTGTTTGACCCGCCCATCGCGGGTCCGTTGCTAAGAAGGAAGGAAAAAAACAAAGAAGAGAAAAGAGTTTAGAAAGAGAAGAAGAGAAGCGACTTAAAATGAGAAAGGCAAGAGGCCCCCGAACCAATCGGGGGCCTTTTGTTTTGTGTGCGGCAAAAAAAGAAGGGCGGACTGAAGTCCGCCCCTACACAAGCTATCAAAAGACAGGAATTAGGAAGTTATTCGTGGGAGCCGGAATCGCCGCTATGGCCTTCCCCACTTGAGGAACCGGGGTTGCCTCCGCCGCCGGCAGCGGCTTTCTGCTGCTTTTCGCGGGCTTCGCGGATAAGGGCTTTGCGCGACAGGCGGACCTTGTTGCCCTCGATGGAGAGAACTTTCACGAGTACTTGGTCGCCGAGCTTCAGCTCATCGCGAACGTCGCGAATGCGATGCTCGGAGATTTCGCTGATGTGCAGGAGGCCGTCGGTGCCGGGGAAGAGCTCGACGAAGGCGCCGAACTCCGCCAGACGAACGACTTTGCCGAGATAGGTTTTGCCGATTTCGGCGCTGGCAGTGACGTCCCGAACCATCTGCAAGGCCGCATCTCCGCCGGCTCCGCTGGTGGAGAAGATGTGCACGGTGCCGTCTTCGAGGACGTCGATCTTGACGCCGGTGGCTTCGATGATGGACCTGATCTTCTTGCCGCCCGGCCCGATGAGATCGCGGATCTTGTCCTGCGGGATTTTCAGCTTGAAGAGGCGCGGGGCGTAGGCGGAAATTGCGGTGCGCGCCTCGCTCAGGGTCTTCTCCATGGTATCGAGAATCTGGAGGCGGGCTTTCTTCGCTTGGGCGAGGGCTTCGCGCATCATGCCGATGGAGATGCCCAGGACCTTGATGTCCATCTGCAGCGCAGTGATGCCCGCGCGAGTGCCGGCAACTTTGAAGTCCATGTCGCCGTAGTGATCCTCCGCTCCGGCGATGTCCGTGAGGATGGAATATTTCTTGTCGTCACCGACGACGAGGCCCATGGCGATGCCGGCGCAGGCGGCCTTCATCGGGACGCCAGCATCCATGAGGGCGAGAGAGCCGCCGCAAACGGTGGCCATGGAAGAGGACCCGTTGGATTCCAAAATGTCGGAAACGAGGCGCATGGCGTAGGGAAAATCCGCTTCGGGGGGAAGCAGGTTCACGAGCGCGCGCTGCGCAAGAGCGCCGTGGCCGATTTCGCGGCGGCCCGGGCCGCGAAGGAATTTCACTTCACCGACGCTGAACGGCGGGAAGTTGTAGTGCAGCATGAAGCGGTTGAACTGGTCCTGCTCGAAGAGCAGGTCGAGGCGCTGCATGTCTTCCTTGGTGCCCAGGGTCAAAGTGGCGAGCGCCTGGGTTTCGCCGCGGGTAAAGAGGGCGGAACCGTGAACGCGAGGGAGCAAGCCAACTTCGCAAGTGATCAGACGAATCTGGTCGAAGGCGCGGCCATCGGGACGGCGGCGGGCGTTGAGAACATCATCGCGGAAGATATTTTCGCGGAGGCGTTCCAGGGCGCGCTTGGTGAGGGTGCGCTTCTCGTCCATCTCCTTCTTGGGCTCTTCGGGAATCGCTTTAATGATCTCATCCTTGAGAGCATCGACGAGGTGATAGCTTTCCTTCTTGGGATGCTTTTCGGTGTTCAGCGCGTCATGGAGCTTGTCGCCGTACTTTTTCTGGAGATCCTTGTAGATGGCTTCATCGAACGCGAGCGGCGCGACAACGACTTTCTTGGGCTTGAGCTGCGCGTGAAGTTCCTTAATAGCGGCGACGATTTTCTTGATTTGAGCGTGGCCGAACTCGAGGGCGTCCGCAACGGCTTCTTCGGAAACTTCGAGCGCACCGGATTCCACCATGACGATGGCTTCATCCGTGCCCGCAATGATGATATTCATCAAACTTTTCTTCTGGTCGGCAACGGTGGGATTGATCACCAACTGCCCGTCCACCAGGCCAACGCGGACACAGGCAATGGGCTTCTCGAACGGAAGGTCCGAGCAGTAAGCCGCGGCAGACGCGCTGGTTACGGCAATGACGTCGGGGTCATTCTCGCTGTCTGCGGAGAGCACCAGGGAGACGATCTGAGTTTCATTGCGCCAGGATTCAGGGAAGAGCGGGCGCATGGGGCGGTCAATCAAGCGGGAGGTGAGAACTTCCTTCTCCGAGGGGCGGCCTTCGCGTTTGAAGAAACCGCCGGGTATTTTTCCGGCGGAGTAGGTATTCTCTCGGTAGTCGACGGTGAGCGGCAAGAAGTCGCGGTCATTCATCGTCGAGGCCATGCAAGCGGTGGTGAGAACGACGGTGTCGCCGTAGCGCGCGACAATGGCGCCGTTGGCCTGCTTCGCAATTTTTCCAGTTTCTAGAGTCAGGGTGCGCCCGCCGACTTCGACCGTGACGCGATGTGGTGCGGGAGTGTGCGTGTTTTCAGACATAATCATTTCCTTTGGCTCCGCATTCGAGCGGAGCATCGTCAGCCGCGTTCGCGAGGCAAACGGGCCTTGAGTTTACGTTGGCCGCAACGCGGCCATCCAAGATGAAGAGCTAGAGGTGAGAATTACAGTGAGGCTAACGACGGACCACACCCCGAGAAATTCCGGCACTAACTCAGCCGCAAGCCTGACGACAGACTCCGTGTGGAATGTGTCACTTCGTGAGAACGCAGTGGATACCACCCTGATTCAAATGAAACAGCAGGGCGATTACTTGCGCAGGCTAAGACGTTCAACAATCTCGCGGTACCGATCCGGGTCGCGGCGGTTGAGATAGTCCAGCAAACGGCGGCGCTTATTGACCATCATGATCAATCCGCGGCGCGATGCATGGTCTTTCACGTGGGACTTGAGATGCGATGTCAGGTAGTTGATCCGCTCGCTCAGAAGCGCTATTTGCACTTCGGGCGAGCCCGTGTCCTTAACGTGGGTCCGGAATTGTTCGATCAACGCTGATTTCGGTGCGCTCAAGTGCCCTTCTCCGTCATTCCCCTGAATTTTTCCTCTTCTCTTCGACCCATTCAGGCTAACACAAAGTCAACAAACGTGTAAAGGAATGTAAAAACCGGCCGGTGACCGGACGTTCGGTGCAAGGAGGGCATTTCGGTTCGACGGTCAATGGTGTCCGTGTCAGCCGTCTGACAGGGTTGAGCGAATTCGATGTTGCACTGGGCGGGCAAATCCGGTTCAATGCTTGGGCACAGCTTGAGGGGGAGAAGAATGAGAAAACAATTTGCTGTTTTGGCAGTGGGATGTCTGACTCTGGGTCTGATGGCGGCGCTGGGCTCGGCGCAGACGGACAAAGCTTCGCGGCCGAGTCCGGCGGCGAAGGCCAGTTGCGCGTTGGCCGACGGGAAAACGATAACCGTGGACTACTCGAGCCCGCACGCGAAGGGGCGGAAGATTTTTGGCGGATTGGTCCCTTACGGGGAAGTGTGGCGCGCGGGCGCCAATGAGGCGACGACTTTTGTTACCACCACAGACCTGATGGTCGGCAGTAGCCACGTGCCTGCCGGCAGCTACACCATTTTCGCGATTCCGAACAGGGACAAGTGGTCACTCATCATCAGCAAAAAGACGGGCGAATGGGGTACCGCGTACCCGGGCCCGTCGGAAGATCTGGCGCGAATCGACATGAAGGTGTCGGCGCTGCCTTCGGCCGTCGAGAACTTCACCATCGCCTTCGACAAGACGGCCGGCGGCTGCACGCTGCGGATGGATTGGGAGACGACACGGGCATCCGTGGAAATTACGAAGATGTAGCATTGTTTGGAAAAGTTTTTAGTTGTCAGTTTTAAGTTTTCAGTCAGAGCAGCGATTCCGAGGCGGTTCTATTGCCTTTTCCCGGAAGCGCGTTGCGCGTTTGCGGGGCAAGCAAGGCCGCAAAGCAATTCAAAATGAAGAGAGGCGCGCCGGCTGATGATCTGGCGCGCCTTTTTGATTGCTCCGCCAGGCGGCAAAATGCACGAGTTCTAGGGGCCCCGCTGCAGGCGCGCCATGCCGTGATCGACGAGCATGACCGCGCCAATGACCATGGCAGTGGAGAGGAGCACGTTTAACGTGACGGCTTCGCCGGCGAAGAGCCAGCCGAGCAAAACGGCAACGATAGGATTGACGTAGGTGTGAGTGGCGACGAGCGTGGGAGAGTAGTGCTCGAGGAGCCAGTTGTAGGCGGTGAAGGCCACGACCGAGCCGAAGAGGATGAGATAGCCGAGCGCGAGCCACGAACGCAAGGAGACGGACGCGAACGAAAATCCGCGGTACTCCCCCACAACCGTTCCGGCGAGGAGCAGTTGCACCGAACCCGCTAGCAATGAAAGCGCCGACAAGAGAAGTGGATGCCCGGAGAGATGCGACCGCCTGGAGTAGACTATCCCCACGGACCAGGAAAACGCACCTAACAGAACGGCAAGCGAGCCGACGAACACGCCCGGGCCGGAATTCAGGGCGCTTCGGCCCACCAAGAGACCGACGCCGCCGAATCCCAGAAGAATTCCAGCCAGAAGCGTCGCATTCAAGCGCCACTGCCGGGCGGCAATAGCGGTGAGCAGGAAAACCCAGATGGGCTCGCTGGCAATGAGCAGTGATGCAAGACCGGACGGTACTTTTTGCTCCGCCCAGTGAAGCGTGCCGTGGCCGATGAGAAAGAAAAATGCGCCAATGACGATGCTGGCGCGAACCTGCGCCCAGGTGGGTCGAAGTCGTTTTGCCAAGCACCAGGCGAGGAGAATTGTGCCGGCGATCAAGTGACGGAGGCCTGCGGTGTAGAGCGGAGGAATCGTTTCCACGGCGTAACGAATCGCGAGATACGTGGAACCCCAGATGAGGTAGATGGAAAGAAAAGAAAAGACGACGGCGGCACGATTCAAACGCGGACGCGCAGAGGTCGTGACCGCTGGGACTTCTTCCAGGACTGTCGCGGATTTTATGGGCATCTTTTCACCAATGAGCGGTGGCCCGAGCCGGCGTTACGGCTCCCAAGCTTCCGTTGTTGTAATGCTCTATCACTGCTATACTCATTACCGTAGCATAAGCGATTGGCTGTAACGAGTCAAGCTCATTTAAGCCATTACGATGAAAGCGTCCCACAACATCTTCCATGCCGCGGGGTTCGGCAAGGTCGCTCCCTGGGTCGATCTCGCCAACAGCGAGGAATGGAATGGCTTCGGGAAGCTCTCCGATCACCTAACGAACCCGCAGTGGCTCGCCACGTTCCTCAAGCATTGGAACCTTCATCCCCTTCCCTCGAACAATGTTCCGCACCGCAAATTGGTGCAATTGCGTTTTCTGCTGCGCCGCGCCGCGGAAAAACTAGCGGCGGGAGGCTCTCTCGACCCGAGAGAGATTTCCAAGGTGAATCAGGTATTGAACGTACCGGTCCGGCAGAAGCTAGTACAGGACCAAAATGGAATCCGCGCCGAGACGGCTCCGGTGCGGAGCGATTGGAATTGGGTGATCGCCCGGATTGCCGCTTCGCTTGGAGAAATGCTGGCGAACCACGACGTGGAGCGCATCAAAGTCTGCGCCAATTCCGATTGCCGCTGGGTTTTCCACGATCCGACGAAAGCCAGGACGAAGCGCTGGTGCAACGACCGCACCTGCGGCAACCGCGCCCGCGTGCGCCGTGCCCGCGCGGCACAAAAGCAAAGAGCCTGACGAAGAAATTTCTTCTGTCGCCAGGCCCGCAGACGAATCTGCTGATCTGAAGCTAGGAATTCTTCCGGCGCACGAGCGCGAGAAACTCGTCTCGCGTCTGCTTGTTGTGACGGAAGGCACCAAGCATGGCGCTGGTGACCGCCTGGCCATGCTGCTTTTCCACGCCGCGCATTTGCATGCAGAGATGGCGGGCTTCGATAATCACGCCGACACCCTGAGGAGCGATTTTTTCCTCGATGGAGTGCGCGATCTGGCTGGTCATGCGCTCCTGAATCTGCAGGCGGCGCGCAAACATGTTGACCACGCGGGCAATCTTGCTGAGGCCCAGAACACGCTTGTCCGGCAGATAGGCCACATGGGCCTTGCCGAAGAACGGCAGCAAGTGGTGTTCGCAGAGGCTGAAGAATTCGATGTCCTTCACAATGACCATCTCGTCGTAGGCCACGCTGAAGGTCGCGCCGTTCAGTACGTGATCCAGGTTCAGGTGGTAACCGCTGGTCAAATACTTGAGAGCTTTCTCGAAGCGCTCCGGCGTTTTTCGCAAGCCTTCGCGATTCGGATCCTCTCCGACAAGCTTGATGATCTCGCGCATGTGGTAGGCGATACTGCGCGTGTCAAGTTCCTTGCGGTCGTTCAGTAGAATTTCTTCCGTTGGCTTCGTCACGGGCGGTTCCCTTCTAGGTTGTCCCCCGCGTATTCGAAGCTGTTGTTTCCGGTTTCTTGGACGCGGATGCGTTCGAGCTTCGCCTTGGGGAAGGATTTCAGGCGCTGGAAAATCTCAATGCACAAATTCTCGGTTGTGGGCACTTTTTCCCGAAAAGCCGGGATATCTTCGTTGAGCGACTTGTGATCGAATTCCTCGAGCACCTGGCGTTCGACGAAGGCGTCCAGATCGGCCAAATTCGCGATCATGCCCGTGGCCGGGTCAACGTCTCCCGACATGCTGACTTCCACCACGTAGTTATGACCGTGGCCATAGGGATTGTTGCATTTCCCGAAGACACGGCAATTCTCCTCTTCGGTTAGATGCGGGCTACGCAGCCGGTGTGACGCCGAGAATCGATACCGGCGGCCGAGTTCGATCTTGAGCGCCTTGCTCATGGCTTCCCCGCTGTTCATGGCTTACCTGCTGCGCTGGCGCCGTTGCGGTAGCAATCGGCGAAGAGGTCGGGCGACTCATATAGCCGAACGCGATGCAGCCGGCCTTGCGTGATTTTCGGCTCCAGCAATTGCCAGATTATGCGTACGACGTTTTCACAGGTGGGAATCTGTCCGGCCAGTTCAGCGACTTCGTAATTGAGATGACGATGATCCATGCGCTGCATGACTTCGCGTTCGAGAATCTCTTTTAGTTCTTTCAGATCCAACACCATGCCGGTCACCGGATCCGGCTCGCCCTCGACGGTTACTTCCAGCGTGTAATTGTGCCCGTGGCCGTGAGGGTTATTGCACTTTCCAAAGATTCGACGGTTCTCCTCAGCCGAAAAATTCGGGTTGTGGTAGATATGCGAGGCGGCAAACTCGATTTTTCGCGTGAGAAGAACCATGGATGTTCGCTTATCTTGCCGATTCGGGAGCTCCTACGGAGTACTCCCGGCCTTTCCATTGGATTCTTCCATTTACATGGCTCCGGTAGGACGCCCAGAGCACAGCTACATACAGCGCCACGGCGGGTACGTAATAAAAGATGAAGGAAAATGGGAAATGGTTACGAGCGAGATCGAGGCCGTAGCTGGTTTGACGGGCAATGAGGAACAAAACTCCCAGGAAAAGCAGAAAAGGAACCTTCAGCCCCGCGACGATCAGCAGAAGCGGAATCCAAGGGAGGCTTGACTCCACCTCGCGGAAAACCGCCCACGGCGTGCCGCCCATCAAACGATAGAGATTTTTCTTCCAGCCCTGCCACATCGATTGGAACGAGCGGTACATGCGCACGCGGACAATGCCTTTGCCGGACCCGAACGAGATGCGATAGCCAGCGGCCTTCACACGCATGGCGAGGGCGACGTCTTCCAAGACCTCGCCGGCAACACTGGAATGGCCGCCAATGGCGTCGTACACATCGCGGCGCATCATCAGAAACTGGCCGTTGGCGGCCGCTGCGGGCGAGTTCGGATCATTCACCTTCTCATAAGAGAAGCGCTTCGCCAGGCGCACGTAGATAAAAGGAATCAGAGCTTTTTCATACCAGGTCTCGGTGACCTGCTCGGGAGAAAAAGAAACCAGAGCGGCATTGCGTTCCTGCGCAAGTTGGAGTGCACGGGATGCGGAATTTCGCTCATGTTCCGCATCCGCATCGGTGAAAAGGAGCCAGGCAGACTTCGCTTGTTCCACGCCGACCCAAAGGGCATGGTTCTTCCCAACCCAGCCATCGGGCAATCCGGCGGTTTCCAGCAAGCGCAAGTTCGGAACTGTCCCCATGATGCTTTTCACGACCCCGGCGGTCCCGTCGGTGGACTGATCGTTCACCACCAGGATTTCGGCAATTTCCGGCTGGCTCGCCAAGGACCCAATGCACGCCGCGACGACGGCCTCCTCGTCCCGGGCCGGAACGATAGCCGTGACGGAACCCGGGATCGCCGCCGGGATGGCGGTGCCGATGGGGGGTACGTGGTGGGCGTCGTTAGGCATTGTATATTCGATGCGGAAGGATCGTTTCCCGTTTAGGGGCGGTTGGGTTAGTATAGCATTTGATGAGAATCCTTCGAAGAATTGCGGCTTGGGCCGTAGTGGTGGTTGCGCTGGGGATTTTGCTGCTCTTTGCGCTGCCGAGCTACCGCCAGGGCGAGGCCTCGATTGCTGGAAAGACAGCGGAGGACTTTCCGCTGGAAATCACCGGGAAGCCCGGGCATCTCACCGATCTGAAGGGCAAGGTCGTCATATTGAATTTCTGGGCGACTTGGTGCCCGCCTTGCGTCGAAGAGACTCCCGCGCTAAACCACTTGCAGAAATACATCGAGTCGCGCAACGGCGTCATCCTCGGCGTCGCTGCCGATGAGGACCCCGCCGCTTTCGAAAAATTTCTGCGCGACCAAGGCATAGTCTTCCTGACCTACCGCGATCCGTCCACCAAGGACAATCACTCACCCATCGCACTGTCCTACGGCACCTCGATGTACCCGGAAACCTACGTCATCGACCGCCGCGGTAAGATCGCCCGCAAATTCATCGGCTTCCAGCAGTGGGACTCGCCGGACATGCTGGCGTATTTCGACGCCCTCCTCGGGCAAACCTAAGAACGAAATTCAAGAAAAAATCTAACGCAGAGATGCAAAGAGCGCCGAGCGGAGGCAGAAAAATGCTCATTCGCTTCCTGTGGTTTCATTTTTTGCAGTGAACTCCGCGTCTCCGTGTAGTTTTTTCATGCCGGACTACTCGTAGCGGAGGGCTTCGACGGGGTCGAGTTTGGCGGCTTGCATAGCGGGGAGCCAGCCGCTGATCACGCCGACGACTACCAGAATGGCGGTAGACAGCATCATGGTGACGAACGAGAGCGTGAGGTGGATGTCCACCTTGCCGGAATCGTCTTCGTAAGCAGGCCCGAGGAACGGTAGCGTGCCAATCGCCGAAGTAATGGCTGCCGAAAGTAGCATGCCGATTACCCCGGCGGCGAGCGTCATCACCAGAGCTTCCAGCAAGAACTGCCAGCGAATGTGTGATTTTTTCGCACCGAGCGCCCGGCGCAGGCCGATTTCGCGGACGCGTTCTTCGACGGAGACGAGCATGATATTCATCACGCCCACGCCGCCGATGCCCAGCGTGAGCGCGCCAACAAAAAAGAGCAATGCTTCGATACCCAGAGTGATTCCTTCGTAGATGGGCTTGAACTCTTCGCGGCCGAACATGGTGATGGCGCGCTTGTCACTCGGCGAGAAGTGCTGGCGGTTGGCGATGGCAGCGCGGAACTGCTGCATGGCGTCCGCTTCGAAATTCGGCGCAATCGGCTCGAAGAGCATCACGCTGGCGTAGCGCGCGTCCCACAGCTCGCCGGCCGTGGTGTACGGAATAAACACGGATTCGTCGTCGCTCGTGAAATAGTTGCTGTCGGAAAATTTCGTGTCCATGGAGCCGACGACCGTGAACTTAACGCCGTCGATGCGCACGGTCTCGCCAATGGCGGGTGTGCCGCTGAAAAGTTTCCGGCGCAGAATGGCACCGAGGAAAGCCACGCGGCGGCGCTCGGCGATATCTTCGGGAGAGATCCAGCGGCCTTCCATGGGAATTTCATTGCGCATTTCGCCGTATTCGGGATAGACGCCGCGGATGGCGGTGTCCGAGAGCCGTTCGTCGTGCGTAATGCCCTTCCACCGCACCGTTTCACGCGTCACGCGCTTGACGAGCGGGGACTGTGCCTTCACCCAATCTGCATCTTCCTGTTCGAAGCGGACGGCCTTGCCTGCGCGCTCCCCTCCTGCCTGCTCGCTGGTCGTTCCGGGCCAGCAAATCACTGCGCCCTTGCCAAAGACTTCGAATGTATACATCAAGACATTGCGGAAGCCGGAACCGTAGCTGAGCAAAAGTGTCACCGCAACGATGCCCCAGGCAATCCCCGTCATTGTGAGCAAGCTGCGAACGGGATTGCGGCCCAGTGCTGCCCATGCTTCGCGAAAGATTTCCAAAAGCATCTAGCCTCCCGCCTCGAAGCGCAACGCTTCGATGGGGTCGACGGAGGCGGCGCGATTCGCCGGATAAAGAGCGGACAGCACGGCAATCAAACCGAGCAGAAAGATGGACAAAGCGCCAAGCTTCCAGCTTGTGAGCAGACCAGCAAAAAACAGGGGCATGGGCAGCAGATTCACCAGCGCGCAAAAACCGTAGGACAGCAGCAGCCCCGTGCCGCCGCTCAATCCCACAACAATGACGGTCTCCAGAAAGAATTGACGGAGGATGGATTCGCGCGTGGCGCCGAGCGCTTTGCGGACGCCGATTTCGCGCGTCCGTTCGCGGACGGAGACGAGCATCACGTTCATCACGCCCAGGCCGCCCAGGAAAAGCGTGGCCACGCCGACCGCCCCCATGAAAACCTCCATTCCCACGATGATCATGCGGTTGGCTTCGGCGTTCTTTACCGTGTCCCAGATGCTGGCGGCTTCTTTGTCGCGCGGATCGAAGCTATGCAGGCGACCAAGCGAGCGACGAACTTGTTTCACACAGTCAGGATGCGTCTCCAGCGACCAGGGCGCGACGAGCAAACGGTCCACGCTGTGCTCGATGGCTGGCGGCTTGTTTGGGAAATCGCGGCGCATCGAATTGAAGGGGATGAAAATCTTGCGGACGTCGGCGCCATCGTAACTGGAATTTTGTTCCTTCGGCTTCATGACTCCAATGACGGTATAGGGAGTCCCGTTCAAGGAGATCGTCTGGCCAAGGGCTTCGCGTTCGGCAAACAGCTGCTTTTTCGCGTCGCTGCCGAGAAAAGCCACGTTGCGGGCTTCAGCGTTGTCCTCCTCGTTGTAGAAGCGGCCCTGGGCAACGGTGATGCTGCGAATTTCAGTGAATGGAGGCAGTGCGCCAACAACCTGAAGGTCCCCGCTGTTGAAGAGGCTATGCACCCGGACGTTGTTGCCAAGTTCCGGCATGACGTATTTGCAAGCCGGCGCTTCCTTCGCAACCTGGATATAGTCTTCCTCGCGCCAGCGGATGAGGCGGCCGGAGCGCGTCCCGCCGGCTTGCATGCTGGTGCGGCCCGCAAAAACGATCATCACATCTTTGCCAAAAGTTTCCTGGTTATTCTGAATGCCCTTGCCAAGCCCCTCGCCGGCAGCGACCATCACGGTAATGGAGATGATTCCCCAGGCGATGCCGAACATCGTCAGCATGGTGCGCCGCTTGTGGGCCCACAGCGTTGCCAGCGTGTCTCGCAGTAAGTCCTGGAATGACATGGCGCTCCGCGGGTAGATTGAACTATTGCAGAATGACTTGTTGCTTCTCGCCGAGACCTTCGAGGATCTCCGTCTTCACGCCGTTCGAGATCCCGAGCTTCACGCTAAGTTTTTTCTTGCCGTTATCGGCCTTGGCGTCAGGGATCTCAACGGAGCCCTTTCGCTCTTTGTCGTAAATCAGCGCGGCTTCAGGGATCATCAAAACGTTTTTCTTCTCTTCGAGGAGGATTTCAGCATTGGCGCTCATGTTGGCTTTCAGCTCGCCCCCCGGATTCGAAATCGAGACGCGCACCTCGAAGGTGGTGACGTTGTCCTTTTCTTTGCCTAGCGGGGAAATCTTGGTGACCTTGCCGGTGAATTTTTTGTCCTTGAATGATTCCACAACGATGCGCGCGGGCTGACTGAGAAACACCTTGCCGATGTCGGCTTCATCCACCTTGCCCTGCACGTAAACTTCGCTGACGTCGCCGAGCGTCATGATCAAGGTGGCTTGCGAGCCGAGGACCAGGATGGAGCTGACCGCGTCGCCCACGTTTACGTCGCGCGAAAGGACCAATCCTTCGAGCGGGCTGACGATCGTGGAGTTGCGCAAATCTTCTTGCGCGTTTTCGAGCGAAGCCCTGGCCTGCGCCACCTGCGCTTCGCACTTGGCAATCTCCGCGCGGGACACGGCCAAGTTGCGCTGCGCGCTGACCTGTTTGTTCAGCACGAGCTGATAGTTTTTCTCCGCGTCTTCGACGAGGCTCTTGGACATCACGCCGTCTTTGTACATCTGCTCGGCCCGCTCCATATTGAGCTTTAGGAACGGCACGTCAGGACCTTCCGCATCGACCTTGTTGCGCTCCAGTGTGGCTTTGGAAGAATCCAGCGCCGCTTCGGCGGCTTGCAAGTTTGCACGCGAGGCGCGTTCGGCGGCTTCGAGCTGCACCTTGTCGAGTTCCGCGAGCAACTGGCCCTGCTTCACGCGTTCACCGTAATCCACGTAAAGCTTCTTCACGATGCCGCTGGCCTTTGATTTGATCTCCACTTTGGAAAGCGGCTGAATCTTGCCGGTCGCCACCACCACGCGCGCCAGGTCGCCACGCTCCGCGGAAGCAAGTTTTGATGGGTCGATGGTGCGGCTCGGGCTGAGCGCCGCCTTCACGCCATAGCCACCACCCCCCACCACAACAACCGCGATCGCGGCCCAAATGATGCGACGACGGCGTTTTTTGCCGTTTTTCCCGTTTCCTAAGCCATTGCCATTACTGGACATACCCGACCCCCCGCTGCTTCTGGCCTCGCTGCTACAAGTGAATACGCAGCCGTGTGGGAAAAGTTCCCTTGCCCTGCTCGATTAGACGATGGAGAAGGCTTTTGGTCAGGCTTGTGCGGAGTGCACCCACAATGTTTGACGGGATTGGCGGGAGCACCTATGATCCCGCCCACAGGTCATGCCTGAAGGGGCGTACTATGCAAGCTGCTGGAATTCGGTTGAAGTCGGCTTTCCTCCTGGTCGGTTTGGGCATGGGAATTGTTTTGTCCCTATTCTCAGAGGCTGAGATAGTTGTTGCGCAAGAACCGCCAAAGTTTAAAGTCGATCCGTCCTGGCCGAAGGAATTGCCCAATAGCTGGATCATGGGCCAAGTGGGTGGCATGGCGGTGGATCGCCATGACCACATCTGGGTTTTGCAACGCCCGAGTTTGGACACGGTCGACGAGTTGGGCGCTTCACAAACTCCGCCGTTGTCGCAGTGCTGCTTCGCCGCGCCCCCCGTTCTTGTATTCGATGCGCAGGGAAACCTGCTGCGGTCCTGGGGAGGTCCCGGCGAAGGATTTGATTGGCCAAAAAGGGAGCATGGGATTTACGTGGACAAGGACGACAACGTTTGGATTAGTGGAGCCGGCACAGGGGATCGTCAAATTTTGAAATTCAAGAATGATGGCCATTTCCTCATGCAGATCGGCCATCCTTCGGCCGATCCAGCAAATAGCTTGCGCACCGATATTCTCGGGCTCCCCGCTGGGATGGAGTTGGATTCCGACGCCCACGAGATTTATATCGCCGACGGTTACATGAACAAGCGAGTCATCGTCTACGACTCGGACAAGGGTACATTCAAGCGTCTGTGGGGTGCGTACGGTAATCCCCCGAATGATGAGGATCCCGGCGCTTATAATCCGGCCGCGCCACCGGACCAGCAATTCCGCAATCCCGTTCATTGCGTCCACATCTCGCGGGACAGCCTGGTTTACGTTTGCGATCGGGTGAACGATCGGCTGCAGGTCTTCACCAAGCAAGGCAAGTTTGTGAAGGAGTTTTTTGTGCGGCCACAGACGCTGGCCATCGGCTCCGTGTGGCAACTCGCGTTTTCAACGGACGAGAATCAGAAATACCTGCTTGTCGCTGACGGCGAGAACAATGTGATCTGGACATTGCGACGCGCAGATGGCGCTGTCGTGGGCCAAACGGGACACAATGGCCGCAACGCCGGCCAGTTTCACTGGGTGCATCAGATCGTTTCCGACACGCAAGGCAATCTCTATACTGGAGAGGTCGACACCGGCAAACGAATTCAGAAGTTCATTTTGCTGCACTAGGTTTGATATCCACGCTGATTTGACGTTGATGTCGTTAGAGAGGCGCTTTTCGCAATCGAAGCGCGTTGGCAATCACAGAAACGGAGCTGAAGCTCATCGCCGCGCTGGCGAGCATGGGGCTCAGCAGCCAGCCGAAAATGGGGTAGAAAACGCCCGCGGCAATGGGTATTCCGATCATGTTGTAGAGAAATGCGAAGCCAAGGTTCTGTTTGATATTACGAATCGTGGCGCGGCTCAGTTTCCGCGCCCGCACGATTCCCCGCAGGTCACCTTTCAGGAGTGTGATGCCGGCGTTTTCAATCGCTACATCCGTACCGGTGCCCATGGCAATGCCCACATCAGCCGCGGCCAACGCGGGCGCGTCGTTAATTCCGTCACCAGCCATGGCCACGACGTGCCCTTCATTCTTCAGATTCGTGATGATCTGGCTTTTCTCCTCGGGCCTGACTTCCGCTTTGGTCTCTTCAATTTGCAGTTGCGTGGCTACCGATTGAGCGGTTTCCGGCCGATCTCCTGTGACCATTACCACTCGCACGCCCTCGGTCTTCAATTGCTGGATCGCTCCGGCCGATGAACTCTTCACCTTATCGGTCAACAAGAAAGCCCCTGCCGCTTTGCCGTCGATCGCTGCGTAAACTGCGGTAACCGACGCCGTTCCAACGGTGAGAACCCCCATGCTCTCTCCTGCTGGAAGCTGAACACCGCGCTCCTTCAAAAACTTCGCGCTTCCGGCCAACAAGTGTTTGCCTGCGACCTTGCCTTCCGCGCCCCCTCCCGCTGTCGCCCGGAACTCCTCGACGGGTTGAGTCAATAGCTTCTCGTCCTCCGCCGCGCGCACAATCGCCTTTGCCAGCGGATGCTCGCTGGCTCGCTCCACGCTGGCCACCAATCGAAGCAATTGCTCCCTCGAAACCCCACTTTCCTCAAAGACCACGATATTCCCCACTTGGGGCTTACCTTCCGTAAGCGTGCCGGTCTTATCTACGACGAGGGTGTCAACTTTCGCGAGCGTCTCGAGGGCCTCTGCGTTTCGAACAAGCACACCCGCGTGCGCCCCGCGGCCCATGGCCACCGTGATGGACATCGGCGTTGCAAGGCCCAGCGCGCAGGGGCACGCTATGATCAGCACCGACACAGCCGCTACCAGCGCGTGCGCGAAGCGCGGCTCCGGGCCGAAAAGGATCCAGCCGAAAAAGGCCAGGACCGCGATGAGAATCACGGCCGGAACAAAATACGACGCGACGCGATCGGCGAGGCGCTGCATCGGCGCGCGGCTGCGCTGGGCTTCGCTGACGAGTCTCACGATTTGCGCGAGCATGGTTTCGCGGCCGATGCGCTCCGCTTCCATGATGAAACTTCCGCTGGTGTTCAGCGTTCCCCCCGTGACCTTATCGCTAGTGGCCTTTTCGACCGGCATGGATTCACCGGTCACCATCGATTCATCGACGGCGCTCGCGCCTTCACGTATCGTGCCGTCGACGGGAACGCGTTCGCCGGGACGGACACGCAGCCGGTCGCCGCGCTTGACCTGATCGAGTGGCGCGTCTCTATCCGTGCCATCCGACGCGATCAAATGCGCCTGCTGCGGCGCCAAATTCAACAGCGCGCGAATTGCACCGCTGGTTCTCTGCCTTGCGCGTAATTCCAGCACTTGCCCCAGGAGAACCAGCGCGGTGATGACTGCCGCCGCTTCGAAATAAACGGGGGCGGCGCCATCCGTGCCCCGAAAAGAGGCCGGGAAAATCCGCGGAAAAAAAGTAGCTACAACGCTGTCGAGATAGGCAGCGCCCGTGCCCAATCCAATCAGCGTGAACATGTTCGGGCTGCGGTTGACGACCGAGGACCAGAAACGTTCGAAAAAGGGCCAGCCGCCCCAGAGGACCACCGGCGTCGCGAGTAGAAACTCGATTGCGTTTCGAACCTGTGGGGCGAGATGCAAGCCGAGCAATTCGCCAAACATGGACAACAGCAGCAACGGAAGCGAGAGCGCCGCGCTCATCCAAAAGCGCAGGTGCATCGAGTCGTATTCGGGATCGGCCTTCACCTCCGCGAAAATATCCATTGGTTCGAGCGCCATCCCGCAGATGGGGCAGCTCCCCGGGCCAATCTGGATGATTTCCGGATGCATCGGGCAGGTGTAGCGAACCCTTTTTTCGTCTGGCGCCGCGCGCAATGCGGCAGCTCCAGTGTGCTGCACCGCTCCG
>Ga0209131_1000787_pt1 | contig 22219 bp, 19 predicted proteins | sample GraSoi_2013_40cm_FD_185826 | JGI IMG/M metagenome (GOLD analysis project Ga0209131, IMG submission 185826) | Grasslands soil microbial communities from the Angelo Coastal Reserve, California, USA - Sample 9_17_2013_40cm (SPAdes) (version 2) | ecosystem: Environmental > Terrestrial > Soil >... | reverse complement strand
TTATGACCGATGCTGACGTGGACGGAAGTCATATCCGCACACTTTTACTGACCTTCTTCTTCCGTTATATGCCGAAGTTGATCGAAGATGGTCATCTATATATTGCGCAGCCGCCGCTGTATCGCATTGCATATAAGAATCAGGTCAAGTATGTGTATAGCGACAAGGAAAAGGATAAGTCACTGAAGGAGATCGGAGAAAAGGCGACCATGCAGCGCTATAAGGGTCTCGGCGAGATGAACCCCGAGCAGTTGTGGGAGACGACGATGAACCCGGCCAATCGCACCCTACTCCTTGTGACAGTGGACGATGCCGCTGAGGCTGACCGCACTTTCGATATGCTGATGGGCGATGCGGTCGACCCACGCAAGAAGTTTATCCAGACCCATGCAAAGAGCGTCAGAAATCTCGATATTTAGCAAATAGACCGCCTGACAGGCGGTCTATTTGTCTCTCCCCTGGCCCCTTTGTCATGAAAGTACCATACACTACTTAAAGGGTTGTGGAGTAAAATTTGCGTACCATGATAGCGCAAGGTATACAAGCCACCCGGGTTCAAACCTCCCAGCGATACAACTTGCTATTCAATCAGGCCCTGCAATGGGTCGTATTTACCTATCAGGCCATTGCAATGATTGTCTTCGTGGCGAGTCTGTTCATTGCAACGCATTGGATACAAAGACCGTTTCTCGGTGCGTTTTACGAACATACAATGGTCTTCAATGGCACTGGTCCCACTACTTCTTCGCCCGAATGGGGATTATTTGAGCAGGTGGTACTGGGAGATCAACTGATCGCGATCAACGCCACGCCTGTTAAAAGTGACGCGGATGTTCAAAGCGTGCTGCAAAATTTCTTCCCCGGCGAGACCGTTACACTAACTGTACGTTCGGAAAATGGGCAGGAACGCGATCTGGATATTGTTCTGCATCCATTCTCTTCTTCAAGCCGATTCACTCAATTCATCATCCCTTCAATTCTTTCTTTTATTTTTCTTGTGGTTAGCCTTTGGATTTTTGGATTACGCCGCAATGAGCCGGCGGGTCGCGCTTTCTCGTTGTTTACCTCCTCTCTTGCCATCATCACAGGCACTTATTTCAATCTGGTCACAACCCATGAGTTTACAATGATATGGACTCTGGCTTGTGCAATGTCCGGCGGGGCGCTCTGCGATCTGGCACTTTCCTTTCCACAAGAACCACGCATTGTCATCAACCGCCCATACTTGCGATGGCTTGGGATATTATTCGCCCTAATTCTGACGCTTGTTACCATTCCCAACCTCTTCAACTTCCAACGACCCACAGCTTACATTCAGAACTGGCAGATCATCTATGGGTTCGTTGCAGTCAGCATACTTTTTTATGTGGGCATGAATCTTTATCACGCCATGTATGCTCCCTCCCCGGTGATAAAAACACAGTCACGCACCATTTTGTACGGAGCAATCCTGGCTTTCCTGCCGATGAGTATCTGGCTGGTCATTAAAGCGGTCTTAACAAAGGTCAATTTTTCACCGATACTATTCCTGCCAATTGCCCTGTTCCCATTGGTGATCGGTTACACCATTTTACGTTTTAGATTTCTGCGTACAGATGATTTTGTCAGACGCGGGATCACTTATGTTCTGTTCACCATTCTGATCACCGGACTGTATGCGCTGGTGGTTGCCGGGTTCAGCATGACATTCAATACGGCCCTGCCCACAAACAATGGATATCTCGTGGGCGCTTTTATCTTCCTGCTTGCGATCATATTCGACCCAATGCGTGCCCGCTTACAGGGGTTTGTTGACAACCGGTTCTTCCGCGGCGAACGCGTGATGACGGAGCAGCTCGAGGATTTCTCTCATAAACTTGCCACCGTCCTGGATTTGAACTCGATTGGCTTGATCTTGATGGAAAGTATTGCGTCCACTCTAACTCCAAGCCGGATCCATGTTTACACATACGATTCACTCAACGACCTTTATGCGGCCCTACCCGGCGAAGACAGACGAGCCACCAGCGACATTCGTTTTACAGCAACAAGTCCATTAGCGCGTTATTTTCAAGTCGAAAAACTTCCTCTCTATTTGGATAATACATCTGCGCTGCCAGCCGGCTTGCAATCGGAACAATCCCGCCTGGCTCTGCTCGGTGCGCGTTTGTTTGTCGTCCTGCCCGGAAAAGAACGCCCAAGCGGATGGCTTGCTTTAGGGCCGCGACTCTCCGGTCAACCATATACACCGCGCGACTTAAGATTCCTGGAAAATATCGGGGATCAGGCATCGGTTGCGATCGAACGCGTTCAGACGGTTGCTCACCTCGAACGACGTATCCAGGAAATGAACGCGTTGACGCGCGTGTCGCAGGGGGTGAATGTTACCTTGACCTTCGACGATGTGCTTGAATTGATCTATGCACAAACCGCGCAGATCATCCCGACTTCTCATTTCCACATCACCCTTTTCGACAAAAACAGTGATTATTACTACTATGGCTTTTGTGTGGAAAATAATGAACGCATCTCCAGTCGTGAGAATATTCCATTTTCGGCCAGCACAGGTCTTGCGCCGGAAGTTATCCGTAAGAGTCGCCCTGTCATAACACAGGACTACATTCGTGAATGTCAGGCGCGCAGCTTAACGCCAATATTGGAAAATGTTTTCGCCTGGATGGGTGTGCCTCTTAATGCCGGCGCAGAGTCCATCGGCGCGCTTAGCATTGGCAGCCGCGATGGGGCAACCGCCTATACGCGCGGACAGCTTGAGTTGCTGCAAGCCATTGCAGACCAAACCGCCGGCGCAATCGTAAAAGCCCGCCTGCTCGAGGAGACACAGCAACGCGCTCATCAATTATCGACTTTGAACGAGATCACGCGTCAACTGACAGGCACACTCGAGTTGGAACCTCTGCTTCAAAACATTCTCGAAAATGCGGTGGGCATTTTGAATTGCGAAGCAGGCAGCTTATTTCTTGTTGATGAACAAACGGATGAACTTGTCTTTAAAGTTACAGTCGGCCCAGTGGCTGCAAACCTGATCGGTCAGCGCTTGTCGGCAGGGACAGGCATCGTTGGTCGCGCAGTTCAGACCCGCGGGCCGGTGATCGAAAACGAAGAACATCCCAACACAAATCGTTTTAGTGGAATCGATCAGCAGACCGGCTTCGTCAGCCGCGCCCTCATGGCTGTTCCTCTTCAAGTTAAAGATCGCGTCATCGGCGTGGTAGAAGTCATCAACCGTCGCGATGGACTAGCGTTTGTGCAGGACGATCAGACCTTACTGACAGCATTTGCAGGTCAGGCTGCGGTAGCGATCGAAAATGCACGTTTGTATACTCTTACTGACCAGGCCCTCGCGGCCCGCGTGGAGGAACTCTCGGTCATGCAGCGCATCGACCGCGAACTGAACGCCAGCCTCGAAATGGATCGTGCCATGCGTATCACGCTCGATTGGGCCTTACGCCAATCGGGAGCGGAAGCAGGCTTGATCGGCATGTTGGAAGAGCAAAATCTACGCGTGATGTCACAACAAGGATTTGACGAGCGCCTGACCGGCTTGCCGGAGGACCAGACCATGAAGGTGGAACTCCCGGCTATGACCCTTGCCATGGAAAGCGGCCAGCCACAACGCATGACGGTCGGTGAAGCCGGCGCAAAGATCCTCCCCACCACACATACACAAATGGTGATCCCCATTCGACGCGAGACGAATGTGATCGGCTTGCTTCACCTGGAAAGCAGCAGTGACTCGCAGATGGATATGGCCTTTCTTACCCGTCTTACCGACCATGCCGCCATCGCCATTTCCAACGCGCAACTATATGGTGAAGTGCAACGCGCCAATCTTGCAAAGAGTGATTTCGTCTCATTTGTGGCGCATGAGTTGAAAAACCCAATGACGTCCATCAAAGGATATACCGAATTATTGGCCGGCGGCGCAGTAGGCCAGATCAACGATATGCAGACGAATTTCCTGTCAACGATTAAGTCGAACGTCGAACGCATGTCCACGCTTGTCTCAGACCTTAACGACAACTCAAAGATCGAAGCCGGACGGCTGCGTCTCGATTTCAAAGCCACCAGTGTCCCGGACCTTGTGGATGAAGTTGTACGCTCCATGAAGAAATTAATCGAAGATAAAAAGCAGACCCTCGACCTAAACCTGAGCGAGAACCTGCCACCTATTTGGTCCGATCGTACTCGCGTGATCCAGGTTCTGACCAACCTTGTTAGCAATGCTTATAAATACACACCAGAAAGCGGATATGTGCAAGTCGGTGCGGAGGAATCCGCCAATCAGTGGGATCCCCAGGGCGCGCCAAAAGTGGTGCACATTTGGGTGAGAGACAGCGGCATAGGCATGTCTGAAGAAGACAAACAAAAGATTTTCCAAAAATTCTTCCGCTCTGACGACCCGAAGGCACGCGAATCACCAGGTACGGGGTTGGGATTGAACATTACAAAAAGCCTTGTGGAAATGCAGGGTGGAATGATCTGGTTCGAAAGCGAATTCCGAAAAGGTACGAGCTTCCATTTCACCATCCCGGTTGCGGCGGAAGAATAACGAGGCAATATGACACTGGTTGGATCAGTTGGTTCTGCGCAGGCTCTCGACGGGCGTGAAGCCGGCCTGCAGGCTGCGCATCAGGCGCTAAATGGAATCGGTGCAAATGCGCCCGGTTTTGGTTTGGTAGTTGCCTCGCATCAATATCAGGCGCGTGAGGTTCTCAACGGCGTTTCGAGTCTACTGGGCGATGCTCCCGTACTGGGGTTCAGTTCGCCTGCCGGGCTCACCAACAATGGACAACATTCACATGCCGTGGTCGTTGCAGTATTGGCTGGGGATTTTGAAGCTGAGACACAATGGCTGCCCGGGTTCGCACAGTCCGGTCGTGAGACGGCCTCAAAGATCATGCAGCATGCTTCAGCACGTGTCGAACGGCAATCCGTCATCTGTTTTGCAGATGGATTCAATGGAGACGCAGAACAATTTTGTGGAGCGATCCCGGCTAATTCCAATGCTTTGGTTGGAGCGCTTTCCAGCGGCGATCTGCATACCGGCAACACATTCCAACTTGCAGGAAATCAAACAGGCATGGGCGGGCTCGCGGCGGCATACTTGCGCGGAAATATCCGCATGGGAGTTGGATACGATCATGGCTGGGACCCGATCGGCAGGCAGTTCCGCGTAACGCGTTCGCGCGGCTTCTGGCTTCGCACATTGGACGGCCGTCCGGCTTCCGAGACTTACGCGGAATTATTCGGTTATCCAGCACGAGAATGGGCTTTCCCTCCTCTGAGTCACTTAGCCCGTTTATATCCTCTCGGAGTGGAACAAGGCGAGGACTTGATCGTACGTTCCCCAATTCGTGTGGAAGCAGACGGCAGTTTCCGCATGAACGCCGCCATCCGCGATGGAATCGATGCTTATCTGCTTGTTGGCAGCCGCGCTACTTGTGAGAAAGCTGCACGGCAGGCCGCGCAACAGGCTTTAGTACAGCTTGAAGGGGCAAAGCCTGTAATGGCATTTGTGATCGTTGACGTCGCCTGGCAAATGTTGTTGAAAGCAAACCCAGGCATTGAGATAAATGCCATACAGGAAATTCTCGGATCGAAGATTCCCATCGCCGGCGGATATTCGCTGGGCCAGATCGTCCCCGGAGATCATGCTTCGCCCAAATTCTTAAACCAGCATATCACTGTCATCCTCTTCGGAGAGACATCTTAGGAGAACAAAACCCGTCCTTGAAAAGACGGGTTTTGTTTTATGAAAAGAAAATAGCAGATGAAAAAGACAATGCTTCTGAGCCTCATGATGTGCCTGGCCCTCACGGCTTGCACGTTGCCAGGGAATGTGCCCCCGTCTCCCACCGCACTAATAATTGCTACTATACAATTTACTTCGATACCATTCCAGACATTTACACCCATATCTGCACAGACACAGACTCCAGTTCTTACACAAACGCCGCTGGCCACAGCAGTTCCCTCATTTTGCAACGACCCGCGTGGCCGCGACTTGATCACATCCCTTACAACTGCCATCCAATCAAAAGATGGATCGTTGCTCGCCTCGCTGGTCTCTCCTTCGCACGGCATGGATGTGCGTTTCTACCGCGACGGCAAAGTCATCAATTATGATGTTGAACATGCAAAATTCATTTTTGAAACAAGCTATCAAGCAGATTGGGGTCTGTCCTTCGGGAGCGGCCAGCCAACCAGCGGGTCTTTTCAAGAGATCGTATTGCCTTCTCTAAAACAGGTATTCACTTCCAATGCCAAGATCGTATGTGATCAACTGAAGACAGGCGGTGTGACTTATGAACCGATCTGGCCTTATCCAACCATGGACTTCTACTCGGTCCATTTTGCAGGCACCGATCCAAATGGCGGACTGGACTGGCAAACTTGGGCGGCAGGAATCGATAATGTAGCCGGTAAACTATATATCGCTGCACTGGCACACTACGTTTGGGAACCGTAGGCAATACATTCTAATTTATATTTGATACTTCAATCCATCTTCTCGTATGAAAGATGGATTGATTTTTTTAGGGTAAGAACCTTTGAACTATGTTATTCTATAAACCATATTATTGAAAATAATACCTAATGAGAAATGGTCCGCTTGATATGAGAGAAAAATGAGGAACTTAAAACGCCTGAGGATGTTCTTTACGGTTATCCTGCTTTTATCTGCCTGCGCTCCGGTGGTAAATGCCTCGCAGAACGGTAAACTAACTGTTGTATCGACCGTTTCGCCAATTACAAATATTATCTACAATGTAGGTGGCGACCGCATCAATCTCAGCGGCATTGTCCCGGAAGGCGTCAATTCGCATACTTTTGAACCCGCTCCTTCTGATGCAGTAAAATTAGCCCGTGCAGATTTAATTTTTGTCAATGGCCTTCATTTGGAGGATCCAACAGTAAAACTAGCTGAAGCAAATAAAAAAACGAATGCAGAGATAATCACTCTCGGAGATCAAACCATTACACAAGATCAATATATTTATGATTTCTCTTTTCCAAAAGAGGCTGGGAATCCCAATCCCCATCTTTGGATGAATCCAATGAATGCATTACGATACGCCGAGATCATACGCGATGGCTTGATCGGCGGCGATTCAGCGAATGCAGATTACTATAATAAGAATTATGATGCCTTCAAGGTCCGTATTGAGGCGCTAGATACGGCCATTCAGGCCACCGTTAATAGCATCCCGGAAAAGAACCGCAGGTTGTTGACCTATCATGACTCGTTTGCGTATTTTGCCCCTCGCTACGGCATGACGATCATCGGAGCGATCCAGCCGTCAGATTTTGCCGAGCCTTCTGCGCAGGATGTAGCGAATTTGATCACTCAGATCAAGCAGGAAAATGTCCCAGCTATATTTGGATCGGAAGTGTTTCCGTCCCCCATTCTTGAACAGATCGCAAAGGAATCCGGCGCCAAATATATAAGCGACTTGCGCGATGATGACTTGCCTGGCGTACCCGGAGAAGCGAAACACTCTTATTTTGGTTTGATGGCGGAAGATTTGCGCATTATGGCCGAAGCGTTGGGCGGTAATCCATCCTTGATTGCCGGCTTCGATGCGTCTAATGTTCCGGGTATAGACGATCAAGTAAATCAATCTCAATAGGTATTAATGAAGCCTGTGCTGGAATTAAATCAAGTCAGTTTTGGATACGGCTCCGAGTTGGTATTGGAGGACGTCAGCCTGCACCTGCATCCGGGTCAATTTGCCGCGCTGGTTGGTCCCAGTGGAGCCGGAAAAACCACTTTACTTAAATTAATCCTGGGCAATTTGAAGCTCTTGCATGGCGAGATCTGTTTCCACGGAGAAAACCTGGCAAACGGACTCATGCCGCGCATTGGATATGTGCCTCAACTTGAAAGTGTGGATTGGAATTTTCCGATCATTGTGGAGCAGGCAGTTTGGATGGGACAGGTGCGCAATAAAAGTCCCTGGCCATGGATGACTGCCGCTGAACGTTCTCAAGTAAAGTCGATTTTGGACCGCTTGGGAATTGCAAACCTGATCGACCGCCACATCCGCGATCTTTCTGGCGGACAGCAGCAACGTGTCTTTCTGGCACGTGCGCTGATCTCCAAACCGGATCTATTGATTTTAGACGAGCCAACTGTCGGTTTGGATATTCAAACGGCCGAGATGATCCTGATCCTGCTGTCCGAACTTAACCGTCAGGGCATCACAATCTTAATGACCACCCATGACCTAAATGCCGCAGCCGCGCATCTGCCCTGGGTCATCTGTCTGAATCGCCATGTTGTATCTCAGGGAAATCCAGAGGAGGTATTCACTGAAAAAGTGCTGAACGAAACATATCGAGGCGATATGCTCGTTATTCGTCAGGAGGGTATGTTGTTCGTTCAGCAAAAACCACATGGGCATACTCATAGAGATCTGGTGCCAAAACCTGTCCCCGGCGAAATGCCGGGAGCGAGTGACAAGGCTTCACGCAGATGAATATTTTTTTTGAACCATTCCAATTTGAATTTTTTCGCAATGGAACCATTACCGCTTTAATGGTGGGTGCCTTATGCGGTCTGGTGGGCGTTTATATCGTATTACGCGGCATGAGTTATATCGGGCACGGACTTTCACACGCCATTTTTGGCGGAGCCGTTGTATCTTTTGTGATGGCATGGAATTTTTATGTGGGCGCAGGTATCTGGGGGTTTCTTGCGGCCGTGTTGATCAATCAAACCGTGCGGCGGACACGTATTTCAGCCGATGCGGCGATCGGCGTGGTCACCACTGCGAGCTTTGCAATTGGCGTGGCACTTATCAGTCGTTACCGGCATTTTACGCGTTCATTTGATGCAGCCTTGTTTGGCAACATCCTGGGTGTTACAGCGCAGGATGTTTGGATTGTTGCGTCTGTGACCCTCGCAGTGATTGTCATTATCTTCTTCATGTACAAGCAATTGCTGTTTACCACCTTTGATTCTGAAGTCGCGCAAGTCTATGGCGTAAAGACAGAATGGGTGGATACATTGTTTTCGCTGGTGCTGGCAGCCAGCCTGATCGTTTCCATGCAAATACTAGGCGTCACCTTGATCGCTGCAGCGCTGGTTATTCCGGCGATCACGGCGCGATTATTAACCGATAGTTTTAATCAGATGGCAATTCTTTCGACTTTTATCGGCGCACTTACTGGGATCGCAGGCATGTACTTAAGCTATTACATCGACGTCGCTTCAGGCGCGACCATTGTGCTGGTGCAGGCGATCATATTTATTGTCGCGCTGATGATCAGCCTCGCACAAAAACGAGCCGAACAACGGCTGGCACATACGCATGTGTAACAGTTGAAACTCTAACAAAGAACTTTACAACCCTAATAGTAGGGAAGCTAACGTCTGCTGAAGGGCAGGCACTGATTAACGCTGCGCAAGCCATCATCAATAGCGTTTAGTATCGACTGGTTTAGATAAATTAAAAGAAGATGGCGGCCTAAAAAGGTCGCCATCTTCTTTTTGGAAGTCGTGTTCCTATTTACAAGCCTGCAGCTTTTTTCAAAGCAGCAGCCTTATCCGTCTTTTCCCAGGGGAATTCGATATCGTCGCGGCCGAAGTGACCGTACGCGGCCGTCTTGCGATAGATCGGGCGGCGCAGGTCCAGGTCACGGATGATCGCGCCGGGGCGTAGGTCAAAATATTCGTTGACCAGTGCAGCGATCTTTTCATCTGCGATCTTCGCAGTGCCGAAGGTTTCCACATTGACCGAAAGCGGATGAGCCACACCAATCGCATAGGCCACTTGTACTTCCACACGGTCGGCCAAACCGGCAGCAACAATATTCTTGGCTACGTAGCGCGCCGCATAAGCTGCCGAGCGATCCACTTTTGTGGGGTCTTTCCCGGAGAACGCACCGCCGCCGTGACGTCCCATGCCGCCATACGTATCTACAATGATCTTGCGACCTGTCACGCCGGCATCGCCCATCGGGCCGCCAATCACGAAACGCCCGGTGGGATTAACAAAAACTTTCAAGTCTTTATCGACCAGATCTTTTGGCATGGTCGGGTAAATGATATGTTCGCTGATCTGCTCGACAATTTCCGAGTGAGAGATATCCGGCGCATGCTGAGTGGAAATAAGAACAGTGTCAATGCGCTTCGGTTTACCTTGTGAATATTCCACCGTTACTTGACTCTTGCCGTCAGGGCGCAGCCAGGGAAGCGTGCCATCTTTACGGAGTTCGCTCAAGCGGCGGGATAATTTATGCGCCATATAGATCGGCATCGGCATGAGAGTTTGGGTCTCATTGCATGCAAAGCCGAACATCATGCCCTGATCGCCAGCGCCGACATGTTCGATATCTTTATCGGTCATTTCACCGCTTTTGTCTTCCATGGCATGGTCCACACCCAGAGCGATATCTGCACTCTGGCTGGCAACCGCTGAAAGTACAGCGCAGGTGTTGCCGTCAAAACCCTTCTCACTGCTGTCATAGCCAATTTCTTTAACAACCCGTCGTACGAGTTCATCAAAATTGACGTAGGCATTCGTGGTAATTTCACCCAGCAACATGACCATGCCTGTTTTTGTTGCCGTTTCGCATGCCACGCGGGACATGGCATCCTGCTCGAGACAGGCATCCAATACTGCGTCTGAGACTTGATCGCACAGTTTGTCCGGGTGCCCTTCCGTCACTGATTCCGAGGTGAACATCAGTTTGGGGGAAGACATAAAAGTATTGCTCATTATTTTGCATTTCTCCTTAAGAAAATAAAATTGCCCTTCAGCAAGTGAAAGGGCAATTTTGCAGGATGCGTATCTACCCTCTCATCTCCCAGAAATCTATCTGTCGGATTTGGCACCATATTCAATTTACATTGACTGGTTGTCGAGGCATCGCAGGGCCGTTCCCTCCGCCTCTCTGGATAAGAGCGCCGTATTGGGGCTATTCAATTGTGTCGAGAGTTTACCATAGGAAGAATGATGAGTAAAGATAAACCGTCGCTTCTTATTTGACTTTTAGTTACTCCTGCTCAATTGCTTTGCACGCATCTGAAGCCGATCCTCACCGAACTATTTCCGTAGAACGCATCGCCGCCTGAGATCGCAGATAGATTCGGTCCCACCTCATAGCCGCGATTTGAGATCCGCAGATTGATAAGATCATCTTGATATGATCCACCGCGTATGACGTGCAGATTATCAAGCCCGCCGCTTTCCGGTCCGGTTGGATTCGTATCTGGTGAATGCGAGTAATAGTTCGCGTCATAATAATCTGCTACCCATTCCCAAACATTCCCGGCCATATCCAGCACGCCGAACGGACTGGCGCCGGCCGCATACGATCCTACACGTGAAGTATCGCCAACGGTGTTCGCCGAATTGGAATTTGTCGCGTTCGGCGGCTCGTCTCCCCATGGAAACGTACGCATGTCATCGCCGCGCGCCGCGCGTTCCCACTCTGCTTCGGTTGGAAGGCGTCTACCGGCCCATTCACAATATGTCTTCGCGTCATACCACGTGACGTGGACGACGGGATAATCGCGAAATTCAGCGCTGCCAAAATAATCGCCGCGATTATCCGAGTTCACCTTTGTAGGCACCAAGCACACTTTGGCTTCCACGCACAGCCCATACATCCCATTTGTTACTTCCACCTGGTCGATCCAAAACGCATCGAGTTGAACATGATGAGCTGGCAGTTCATCGTTTTCGAGCAATACATCCAACCCACCCATATAGACACTGCCGGCCGGGACAAATAATTGCGTCATACCGTCCATGGACGAAATTTTGGATGTAAACGGCGTAGGCGAGGGAACAGGTGTGGGAGCAGGTTGTGCTGTGGACGGAACATCTGTGGGCACCAATGTGCTTTCAAGGACAATAGCCGTTGCAATAGCCGGTGCAGCCGTCGCACTTTGTGTTCCGCAGGCGGCAAGAAAAACGGAGAGAAGAATGATTAATTTTTTCATCGTATTTTATTGAATCAACCCAATCGCAATTTCGGCGTCGTGATAGCCGGGATGTACTTCCAACGCTTTGTTCCAATCCATGAGTGCACCTTGATAATCACCTTTACGATATAGTCCATAGCCATGCCAAAGCAGGGCCTCTTCTGCATAGTAGCCATTGATCGGTTTGTAGGTATTTTCTGTCAACTCGAGCAGATAATCGATCTGGTCGTTGTTGTAGTAAGCAAAAAATGGACCGAATTGATAGCGCGTCATCCTTTGAGGCAGGCCAATGGTAAAAGCCTCATCGTAGGCCTGTGCGGCCTCCTTGTAGCGATCAAAATAAACCAGATTAGTGCCGAGGTTGAACCACGCGAAATTGTCCCTGGCATCGGATGTGATCGCGGCCTGAGCGATGGCCAGCGCCTTTTCCCTGTTCTGATCGGGCTGCCAGTCTGCTCCAAGAATTGATTTAACTTCCTCTTCGTCCTGTGGAAGATAGATTACCATATATACATAATTAAATGGTTTCCAATCTGTTATGAATTGGTCATAAGTGATTTTTTTATCCGGTCCGCGCAGTGGATCCTGGGCGGTGAGGGTTGAAGTTATGTCGTCATAGCCGGTAATCAGCAGGTAATGTGCATCCCACAAGTCATCGTTAGGGCCGTTAGCATCTTGAGGATTGAGTGTTGATGCTTCCTCAATAATGACAGGGTAGTTGGCTGCCAAAAGTCTTTTGAGCAGCGTAATATCCCCGGCTACGCGGAATTCTGCGCGCAGCCAGCCCGCCTCGTTGAGGATGTAATAACGAAGTTCATCGGGGTTGACATTGCGATCTTTATCGATCGGTTTGATGATCTTGGCAATGTCATATTGATCACCCTGCCAGCCATACATGCGCAATGTCATTGCCAGCGTGGCCGGGCCGCAGTTGTTAATGCCTTGTACTTCATATTTTGGTGATGGCAGGGAAACCTGGGCCGGAAGCGGTATTGGAGTGAAAGTAGGCTGTTTAGTTGCAAGCGGAGTAGATGTTGGAGGTTGTGGCGTAAATGTTGCAAATGGCGTGGAGGGCAACGGTGTGGGCATTGCGCCAACCGGGTCTACTGTATTCTTAAAATATGTGCTCCATACTTCAATGCGCCACGATACAGCTGATTTGACATACGGGATTTGATACATCAAAAGGGCAAACAGGATGAATCCGGCAAGCCCGATGAAAATATTTTTAACATTTCTCGACATGCGTGAGAGTCTACCATGCGTTTATGAAAGTAAATTAAGGTTATGAGGATGATTGACTCAGGACGATTCTTACAACCACTGCCGCACACGAAAACAGACAACAGCCAAGCAAGATAAATATAATAACTACTGACCAGATGGCGCTTTCGATCTTATCGCCGATCTCCCAGTCAATACGGTGTGCAATCCGACGCGTGATACTTTCGAGAAAATTCATTTCAATATTCCTCGGATGATTATATGATTTACCTTACAAAGACAATTTAATGACCAAGCAGTTTTAAAGCGGCTGCAATCGCCGGGTCAGTTTCGAATGTAAAGGTATCCCAATCTGCATAGGCTTCCACATCCGGAATAATGCCCGTTAGTTCCCAGTTCTCTTTGGAATGCGCGGGGACGAAAGTCTCTTCCGCGATCCACAACCGCGAACCGTCATCAAGACTATATCCATGCAGGACCTCCACATTTCCCAGAGTGGTTTTGCCAACGATCTTTGCCCGACCCGAATCCTTCATCACGCCTGAAAAGATCTCACCAAAGCTGACAGTATCCGTGCCGACCAGTACAACGAGAGGCACCGTTTGTGAATTATGGATTGGATGTGGCTCAATTCTTAGTGAACGTGAATCACTCCGGCTGACAAATTGCCCGAGCGTACCGGAGGCGAAATAAGAAAGGACGGGTTCAAAAACATCGCTGCTCCCGCCTCCGTTAAAACGATTGTCGAGGATCAATCCATCCAGGTCGCCAAATTTTTCAAGCGCGTCTGCGACCTGGCCAGGAATATTCTCATCGAAAAAAGTTGGCAGGGATATATAAGCAACGCGCGAACCATCCTTGGTGGGCAGCAGGCTTGTCTCGATGGTCTGGGAGCTGTGGATTCGCTGGCGGACCAGCATCACGTTCCGCGGGGATTCGCCGGGAGATTGAACGGTTAAAATCGTCGCCGAACATTCCACACCCAGGATGATCTCCGAGCGTTCCTTTCCATTTTGCACGATCGGAATTCCATCCACCGCCAGCAGGCTGTCATGCGGTTTTAAACCACTATGCTCTGCAGGAGAATCCGGGAAGATGGAGATCACCGAAACGCGCACTTTATCGATCAACGAAGTTATATAAACGCCAATACCCACATACTCATCCGTCCCGGCTAGTTCCGCAGACGATGCTGCCACCTCCACAGGAGATTCAAAATGCGAATGCTCATCGTTCAAAGCCGAGATCATGCTCTCTATTTCTGTATAAAAATCCTCGGTGCTTAACCCGGAATTGATCCTGCTTCGAGACTTGTTTGTGATCTGCGTCCAATCCTGCCCATTGAAATCCGGATATACATAAACATCATTTACATCCCGCACAGCTTCGTCGAAGACCCGTTTTTGAACATCAAGTGGGACCTCCGGGTTGGCCCGCAAGATCGGTGTGGGAACTGCCAGCGCAGTAGCAGCCGGGACAGTGGCAAGCGCCACATCTTTACAAGCTGGAGGGATATAAACAGGTGCAAGGCCGGCTGGCGCTTGAGCCTGCGGCGTTGATACAGTATCGCCGAAGGCCCTCATCACGTAATTACAAGCTAATGAGGAAAGAACAAGAAGGACTGGCAGAATGCGCCTACGATTCATTTGCCATTTCCTTTATTTATTGGGATTTGATATCGCATCTGCGTCCACACAATGAGACATCGTATCGATCCGGGTCGGCAAATGGGGTCGCACCTTTTACTTCATAAGGGATATCCTGCAGGAAAAGATAACCTCGAAACGCCAGTTCCACTGCAGCACTCGCAACGAGGCGGCGAAGTCTTTCGTAAGGATGCCCACCAGCGCGATCAAATGAATAAGACAGTGAACGAAGCGCGTACGCGATCCCACCTTCGGTGAGATCAGTGGTGTAGGGAATATGGATGAAGTCGGACGAAGAGACCATCATTCATTCCTGAACTGTAAACAGTAATGATGAAAGGTGTTGCTCACCCAGGCAGAGCCGAGTCCATACGGTGCGAGGGACTGGTTATCTTGTAACCAGATCTTTTCATCTTTCAGCGTGTAGGTGCGGCCCAGTTCACGCGCGATATCCCATGCCAGTGGATAGACTTTTCCTCCCTTTTTCACGTTCTTGACGATGATAGTTAGATAAGCCTTTTCCCGCAGCAAGGACTTTAGTCCTCTATAAATATCCACCAGTTTTTCGACGAACTTATCATACTCATGGATATTCCCCAGATCATTCGAGTCTTCGGAATAGACTACATCCAATTCGTCTGCATCGCGGCGCTTCTTTTGACTCTCTGCCCCTTTGGCGTGCAGCATATCCCAATACGGAGGTGAAGTTAATACATAATCAAAAGTTGGAAGGCCAAGATTAGTTGCGTTCGAAGCGTTCTCGTTAAGGATTTCAGACTTTAGATCTTCCACTCGTTGACCCAACGAAACGCGTTCTTCCTCAATAATTTGCCTGGCGATTTCAGCATACTTCGGATTCAACTCGATGCCATAACTATTTCGTCCTGCGCGCAGCGCGGCAATCAATGTAGAGCCGGTCCCGGCCATGGGATCGAGCACGGTCTCACCTTGTTTGGTAAAGAATTCAATAAATTCCTGCGCCATCGTTTCGGGATACTTGGCCGGATGAACCAATACCCCTTTCTTGCGCGGCGGAGGGTTATGAATGAACCATGACTTCTGAAATTTCAGCCAGGCCTTCGCGTCGAGATCATTGAGCTTGTTTCTTGGCATATATTTCTTTTACTATGGAATTCAAGGGGTCGGCGTTTCAGTTGGCGGCTGATACATCACGTTTTGAATACTCAGATCAGAGAAACTGACCGCCGCAGCCGTACTCCCGGCAGAATTGACGAACACGCCTACAGTACCGCTCCCATAATTTGAATCGGATACGCTGAATTGATAACGTCCATTTAGGAACAGACGCATTTCAGTACCGACCGCCCATACGCCAATGCGTACTTCGCTCGGTGCGCCGGTGGGGACGTCCCCGCTGAGTATCGGCTCCTGCAAGACCTGGCGCTTTGGCCCGCTCACACGCTCCGCGCCCACCATGCCAGTGCAGGATAACGCAAACCGATAATATGCCACTGCATTCGCGCGTACCAGAAATCCATAAGTATCTTCGGCGCGGCAAAGGCCGGGATGTGCCGTGATCTCCGCATAAAAATTATCGGCAACCAGATCATGCCGTATGCTGATCATGTACACATCGCTTTGCACCGCGAGATTGAGACGATTCGCCGTAATATCCGCGCTTGCCTGGTTTGACGTGGCAGTCGTCCATAACGAAGGTTCGGAGATCGTATCGGTAAGGAAAACATCTGCGAGGCCGGGTCTCATCTCCGGCGTGGGAGATTGCGTGGAAAAAACCTGAGGTGTGGGAGTCGCCGAAGGCGGGAACCAGATAATGGTCGGGGAGGGAAGCGGCGTTTCCGTCTGCAGCGCGGGAAACGGCGTCGCGAGGATCGAATCCAGTGCGCTGCATGAAACGATCAGGGATGTCATTGCGAGGCAGCAAAGCGAACGAAACAATCTCCCTTTTAAACCGGGAGTGCTTCGCAGCGACATGATTAAATAATGACAAAATTTCATGGATTATGTCGTAAAATAAAGTCCACTTCATTCTAGCATATCAGGAGCGAAACATGAGCGAACAACAGGTGCTTGTCACGGGCGCATGCGGAGAGATCGGCCAGGCGCTCGTACAGGAACTGTCGAAGAGAGGCGGCTACCGCATTATTACTGCAGATATGATGCCGCTGCCCCAAACGATCAAATCGCTCGTAGGTGAACATGTGCAGGGGGATCTTCTCGACAACGTGAAAATCTTTTACGATTACGACATCGACCTCATCTTTCACCTCGCGGCTTCGCTTTCATCAAAGGCCGAGGTGGCATTGGAGGAAGCGCATCGCATCAATGTGGACGGCACGATGCAATTGCTCACACTGGCGGCGTATCAGTCTGAGAAATATAAAACGCCGGTAAAATTTTTGTTCCCAAGCTCGATCGCCGCGTATGGAATGCAAACGATCGAGGAAAAACGCAGGGCGGGATGTGTAAAGGAAGATGACTTCAACGACCCGCACACGATGTACGGATGCAATAAACTATATTGCGAAAAACTTGGCGCGTATTACAGCCATTATTTCGGCCAGAAACATTTGGATGAAAAGCCGCCGGTCATGCTGGACTTTCGTTCGCTGCGCTTCCCCGGGCTGATCAGCGCCTTTACTTTGCCAAGCAGCGGCACAAGCGACTACGGCTCTGAGATGCTGCACAACGCCGCACAGGGGAAGCCGTATTCATGCTTCGTGCGTGCAGATACGAAAATTTCTTTCATGGCTATGCCTGATGCGATCACGTCCCTGCTTATGCTGATGGACGTGCCGCGCGAAAGCCTTTCGCGCTCCGTGTATAACGTGAGTGCCTTCGCGATCACTGCGGACGAATTCCGTCAACGTACATTGAAGGCTTTTTCTAATGCACAAATTACTTTTGACTCAAACCCACGCCGGCAGGGCATCGTGGACTCTTGGCCTGAAGACATTGACGACTCGCAGGCGCGTAAAGATTGGAACTGGAAGCCGGATTACGATGTAGACCGCTTCTTCGATGATTATTTTGTACCGCAGGTCAGGAAGAGGTATGGGAAGTAGACTGCTTGCGCACAGCAATATGTGGGGGGCGAGGTTTCGTTAGAGGGAAAAGATGGGTTCGTACATCCTTCATACTTCGTTCGTATCTCTGATGCACAGGGTTCGATGGGACAATATCCACCGGTCGAGGTCAAGGATCGAGCGGGGATTTAACAGCGAGGCGAGCAGCCTCTCTGATTGCCCTCAGCAAGGCAGTTTCATGGATATGATGTCGGCGCCTGATTCGCGAATCAGGGTCGGAGCTTACGGTTGAAGCAGGAAAAGCATATTGCCAAATCCATTGTTTATGAGCAACGGGAAATTTTTTGTCGAACCCAAAGGGCAGGTAAACGGAGCCAAACCCCGCAGCAAGGTCTTTTTGATGAAGTGCTTTTATTTGTCGAAGATGTTCGCGCTGGTGGGCAATCAGGCTGTCTGGGAGCATGGTCACTCGGTCACCTCCGCCCTTCCCATCGTAGACCAGAATACGATGGTTTTCAAAATCTATATCCTTGACTCGCAATCTTAAACATTCCATGAGGCGAAGGCCGCTGCCATACATGATTTGAACCAGCAGTTTATAAGGTCCCATAAGGTTGGCGATAATGGCCCTAGCTTCATCTTTGGAAAGGACGGTTGGAACGTGCTTCCCCTTTTTAGGCCTGATAAAGTCCAATGAGGCTTCATCCAGTTCAATATTGAGTAGATTGCGATAAAGAAAAAAGATGGCGCTGATCGCCTGATTCTGAGTGGCGGCTGATGCTTTTCGTTCAACAACCAGATGAGTAATGAATTGGTTGATTTCAGGGACGCGCATTTCACGAGGATGGCGTTTATTATGAAAAAGAATATACTCACGAACCCAATGAACATAGGTTTTTTCGGTGCGCGGAGAGCATTGTTTAAGGCGTATCTGGTCGCGAAATTGGTCGAGCAGTTTTTTGCCTTGTGGGGGTAAAGCTAGTTTGGGTATCTGGTTCATTATCTTGCCTCGGATAAGAGGTGCCCTTATAATGAGGATATGAAAAATTAAAGGGATTATACAGCGCGCTGTATATACCATAGTTAGGCGTTTTGACAGAAAGATTATGCAAACTGGAGGATAGATTAAGTGGCATTTCGAACAAAGGCAAATCCTGCCAACGATTTCGGGATGAACATAATGGACTCTCCTCCAAGGATTGAAGATTTTAATTTCCTTGGCTTTCCAAACATATCTAACGTGTGGGCGGAAAACACAAATCAGCAAGTAGAATTACTTGTGAATCAGTACTTGCGAGACTTCGATGATATACAATCTTTTGTCAAATCTCAAATCAGCAGTGGTCGCATATCGTTCATCCAAGTTTCCCCAAGTTTTGATCCTTCTAATGACCATCACTGTCACTACATTTGTTTTGGGGGAGATCCTTATAGCTTGGAAGACCATACAGTGAGCTTTCGAATCGATCAGGATCGGAGTGATTTTAAGTTTCCGCAAATTTTGAACGGGGATACTGCAGCATATCTAAAAACGATCTCCCCTGGTTTGTCTGGCGCAATTATTGGGCCTCTAGAGTTTCCATCGATTATGTTGAGTGGTGCGTGGATTGGAAAACCTGAAATCTGTTACGGCTACAGGGACTTAGGCAGAAAAAATATCGCCATATCAAACTCCATTAAAAAAGAAATCGGAAATTACTATTTTGTTGCCAGTGATTATTGGAGTGTTGCAACGGTTGTTGATAAATACGGGAAATCTTGGCTTTGCAATGGGACTAATAAATTGGATTTCGAGATAAAATCTACTGGAATGAGTATCAAGGAATGGTATCAAGCAGAGTTGCACAATCCTTTTCGACAACGCCCCAAACCAGATTGGCTCCAAAAGAAAAACGCCTAACAAAGCGTACTGGGTCGAACGCCAGCACTTTGCACTTGACGCTGCGGTGCGGTACGGTGCGGCTTTTCAAGCATTTTCCTGGCTTCGAGTTTATACTGCTCCCAGGCGGAGTCCACGCCTGCCCCAGCGCCATGCTTCGCGAACGCAAACCGTTGGGCGTTTACCTTGCGCCCATGGATATCACAAGATTGTAGTTTTTTATGAATGATATTTCGATTGATGAACTTATTGAAGCTTTGTGGACTAAGGATTCGCAAAATGCAATAGCCTCTATTAAGGTTATTGGTGAAGCAGCATTGCCTGCATTATTTGTTGCCTTAAAAAAGGATGACCGAAATTCTGAACTTGCATTTTACGAAAATGGCGCCCTTCGTCAAGCAATAATCGAAATTGGTGAGCCAGCATTCGAAAAACTAATCGAAGCATTATCTCCTGGCAGCAATATGGTTCGAGCCGCAGCGAAGACATTGAAAAGGTGGGGAGATAAACGCGCCGTTGATTACATGATAGCGGCTATGCTAAACGACGAAATAGATATTAATGGCAGATGCTATATTATCGAAGCCTTAGGGTACTTCAAAGACCCGAAGGCATTCGAACCATTAAAAACTGCCTTATTGCATAAAGATGAGTACATTAGAAACCACGCCGCACGTGCTTTAGCAGAATACGGAGACGTTAGCGTGATGCCCTCCATATTCGATGCATTAAAACATGTTAATCGTAGTTGGTGGTATGGAACAACAGAGAGTATTGGCGAAATAGTAAAATTAATCAGAAAGAAATCTATAGAGAATGGTCGTGAAGCAGAATTTGAATCTTGTTTGAATCAAATGGAATTACGCCATCACGAAATGGTTGCTGAATATAAAGCTTGGAGTCTCATTGGTTGAACAAACGCCCGACAAAGCGTGCACTCTGTCTCGCTTCGCGCGCAGAGCGGGCGGCTGGACGCTGGGGATTCTGCGCGATTTATAGGCATTTTAATAGCTTCGAGTTTATACTCATCCCAGGCGCGATCTACGCCAGCTCCCGTCCGCCGCTACCCCGCCGAGATCATGCGGGGCTTTCCCACTAGGCTTCGCCTGGCCCACTCCCTACGCTCGAGATGCTTCGCGAGGGACAATGACGCAAACCGCCGAAGGTCCCCGAAGGGGATGGGCTGTTCCTTGCAAAACAATTATTATGTTTCAATGGAGTCATTTATGAATCAATCATTACTCACAATAAATAATATGGGGTATATTGCGATTGCTTTTTTCGGTTCTACCAAGTCCGTGAAGGTCAGATGTACGATAACTCGTATCGCTTTCCAGACAGCTTTTCTGCCATGGGGCGATGGCACACAATTCTTGCCCGTAGGTAAGAAGTTACTCAAAGCGATGCAGGCACAACCTGGTGATGGTATTGAAGCGTGCTCAGAGGAACGGATTTGAACACCCCATACTCTATTAGGCTCGACGGTAAGGATCCGGTGAAAGTTGTACTCGGTACGGCGTTTAAGTCTTACACGGTACAGTTACGTGATGCGTCAATACATTATGTATCGGGCGGTAGCGGTCCGGCGATTATTTTTCTTCACGGATTTTCGCAAGACTGGTACGAGTTCAGCCAGGTTATGTGCTTGCTTGCTACCAGGTACACCGTTACTGCAGTTGACCTACGGGGCATCGGAAAGTCCAAAGCTACGCGAGCCGACTATGATGCAGAGACACAGGCTAATGATATTCACGAGCTGACCAGCCAACTTGCTATTAAAGATCCCTACATTGTTAGCCATGATATGGGTGGCATGATCGCGTATGCATATGCTCGCCTTTACCCGTCCGAAACGCGAGGTGTAGCTATATTGGACGGCCCACTACCTGGTACACCCAGTACCGACCTGATGGTCAAGATGCCATTCCTCTGGCACTTCACCTTTCATCGTCTGCCCAAACTTCCCGAACAGCTTATTGGTGGTCGTGTGTACACCTACTTTAAAAGGGCATTTTTCCTTCGCTTCGCAAAGGACAAGCAGGCAATGACAGACGCAGACATGCGTCACTACGCGAGCGCTTATACAACACCTGAACAGCTGCAAGCGGGACTTGGCTTATACCGAACGTATCGCAAGAACCAGGCATTTATGTGGGCTCACCGCGACGAACTGCGTGTGCCCATACTCATCCTCGAAGGCGACCATGGCTCTGGTAAGCCTGGTCCAACGGCCAAAGAGCTAGCCTCTAAGTTTGGTTGCCGCAACGTGACCGCGCAGGTAGTAGTAGGTTGCGGGCATTTTATGGCCAGTGAACAGCCGCATGTAATTGCCGATCTCATCCAAAACCAAGCGTAGTAATTTTGGGTACTACCACAATCGGTATGCGAAAGCCCACACTGCCTACCGATTAGCACAGGCGTCAAGAGGTAAGCCATAAAAAGGCGGACAAGAAAAAAGAAATGAAAAACGGCTCAGAAATTGAAGCCGTTTTTGTTTCCTATTTTCATAAGTTTCAAGCTGAAGACGTCC
>Ga0209131_1000786_pt1 | contig 22228 bp, 22 predicted proteins | sample GraSoi_2013_40cm_FD_185826 | JGI IMG/M metagenome (GOLD analysis project Ga0209131, IMG submission 185826) | Grasslands soil microbial communities from the Angelo Coastal Reserve, California, USA - Sample 9_17_2013_40cm (SPAdes) (version 2) | ecosystem: Environmental > Terrestrial > Soil >... | reverse complement strand
GTCACGCGCCGCGCTGGCGGGCTGGCTGTCCATCAGCACCGCGGAACTCGGCGACCGGATGACTGAACTGGTCATGGCCGGGTGCGTCGTGCCCGCCAGCACCCCCGCCGACGCCGACGAGCTCACCGGGTCAGGCCGGTCGGCCTGTGCCCGCATCTTCACCGCGAGCCGGGACAGGATCGCGCTGCTTCTTGACGGCTGGCAGCTGGAGAAGCAGCCGAAGCTGCTCCAGCTGCTCACCGCGATTACCCACGAGCTCGCGGCCGGCCATGAGCGGCCCGGACCCGACCTGGAGCCCGCTCCCTGATCCCAGCATCTGGCGTTCAATGCCACGAAGGCCGACTCGGGTGCCCGCCTACTCGTAGGTGTCAAACTATTCGATATCGAATCTGCTATGTTACGCTGCGCTCATGCGACCACCGCAGCCGCCGGTGGGCCTGCAGCTGACCCAGACGGCCAGAACGGTCAGCCGTGCCTTCGACGACGCCCTCGCCGAGGATGGCGGTTCGCTGCCGGTCTGGCTGGTGCTGCTCGCGATGAAGACGCGGAACCTCGCCAGCCAGCGCGAGCTAGCGGAGGCGGTCGGGATCAGGGAGGCGACGCTGACCCACCACCTCAACGCCATGGAGACGGCTGGCCTGATCAGCCGTCAGCGCGATCCAGCGAACCGCCGCATCCACATCGTGGAGCTCACTCCGGCTGGCGATCAGATGTTCATGACGCTCCGTGCCGCCGCCATTGACTTCGACGAGCGCCTGCGTGGCGGCATCAGCGAGCAGGAAATCTCCCGCTTGCGCGGCCTGCTCGCAAGGCTCGCCGACAACGCGAGACCCCCAGCGGGCTGACCCCAGCATCTCGGCGGCAGCCATCGCCAGGAGATACGGCACCAAGTCGGTGGACCTGCGGACCACCCACGCCGTTCCCTTTGTCGCCATCCAGGCGACCTCCGCGAGCCGGGATGGCGGCGGATTGGCCGGCTCCGGGTCAGGGGGCGGCCCGACCGGATGCCCGGCGGTCGCGAGCAGGCTGTGGAAGGACCTGGCGATGAGGCGGTGGCCGCGCTCGTTCGGATGCAGCCTGTCCACGGCCCACATCCGCCTGTCATAGGTCTCTGGCGTACCGGCTGCGTCGAAATGTATGGTGCCGAACCGCGAGGAGACCGCATCCAGCACCGCGTTGATCTGCTGTGTCCTCCTCGCCAGCGGCCTCGCGAGCACGCCGGGCAGGCCGAGCATCCGGCCAGCGTCCGGCAGCCGCATCGTCAGCACCTGCGCGCCCGCGGACCGCAGCGCGGCTACGGTGCGCTCGGTCGACGACGCGATCAGCTCAGGATCAAAGCCCGGCCGCAGCGTGTCGTTAATGCCGAAGATTACGCTCGCGATATCGGGCCGCAAGCTGAGTGCCCTCGGCAGCTGGTCCCGTTCGATCTCGGCCGCGCATGCGCCGCTAGCAGCCAGGATGTGCAGCTCGGGGTCCGTCAGCCCGTCGGCAAGCAGGGCCGCCCAGCCGCGCCAGGAGCGCCCGCCGACCGGATCGCCGATGCCGAGCGTAATCGAGTCACCGAGCGCCGCGAAGGTGGTCATGCCGGCACTCCAACCGGGGTCACGCCGAGCGCCGCCTCGTAATGACTGGCCAGCTCGTCGCACCTAAACGGCCAGGTCCGGCCAAGCACTGCCAACCGTGCCGCTACGCCCTGCGCCGCGCGGAGCGCGGGACTGGCCGCAAGCATCGATACCGCGCGGCCCAGCGCCTCGGCGTCGCCAGGTGCGACGAGAAATCCAGTCACTCCGTCCTCCACCAGGTCAAGCGGGCCTCCAGCGGCAGGCGCGACGACCGGCAGGCCGCTCGCCGCTGCCTCCTGCAAGGTGTTGCCGAACGTCTCGTGCGGTCCGCTGTGGACGAAGACATCGAAGCTGGCGTAGACCCTCGCGAGCTCGTCGCCCTGCCGCTGCCCGAGGAAATGAGCCGACGGCAGGGCGCGGCGCACGGAGATCTCCGCCGGACCTGCCCCGACTATCACCAGCCGCACACCGGGCAGCCTGGCCACCGCGCTGAGCAGGTCGAGTCGCTTTTCAGCCGCCAGCCGGCCAACATAGCCGACGATCACCTCCCCGTGCGGTGCGAGCTCGCTGCGCAGTCTCTGGCTGCGACAGGAGGGATCGAACCTCACCGTGTCCACGCCCCTGCCCCAGACATGAACCCGCTCGAAGCCGCGCATCCGCAGCGCGGCCGCTGTTGTCGATGACGGGGCGAGCGTACGGGTAGCAGAATTGTGAATCCTGCGCATGTACCGCCAGCTGAGCGCCTCGCCAGCCTCGCCCAGCCGGTAAGCCCTGGCGTAGGCGGCCATGTCGGTGGCGTACACGGCGACCACCGGCAGGCCGAATTGCCTGGCGGCGGCGCCTGCGCTGGCGCCCAGCATGACAGGCCCCGCCAGATGCACCAGGTCGGCGCGGTGGCTGGCGATCGCGGCGCGAACCGCCTGGCCGGGGAGGCCGATCCGGAATCCGGGGTAGAGGGGCAGGCCGACCGATGGCACCCGGATGACAGGGAATCCGGTCCTGATGCTCGGCAGCCTGCGCGCCGGCTTGGGGGCGATCACAAGCGGCTCGTGGCCGCGCGCGGCCAGTTGCTCGGCAACTCGCATCGCCGTGCTCGCGACGCCGTTGACATCGGGCGGGAATGACTCTGTGACGTAGGCGATCCGCACGTAGTCAAGATCGCCGATGCTGGTGCGCATCCGGGTCGCTACGACGTGACGACACGACGAATATCGCATGACAACTCCGGGTGAACCCGCAGGTCAGATGGTTCAGCCCGCGGGCGTTTACGCTGTCTGCCACGAGGTACCTGGCAGGAAGTGAACCCAGTGGAACGCCTGATCCGCCGCGTTGACCGCTGGCAGCAACGGCACGTGGTGACAGCCTTCTTGTTCGCCGTGATCAAGAAGTACGGCGATGACAATGGCAGCCAGCTTGCCGCGAGCCTGGCCTATACGGCGTTCGTCTCGTTGTTCCCGCTGCTGCTGGTGCTCACGACGATCCTCGGCTTCGTCGCAGCTGGAAACCAGGCGCTGCGGCACCAGGTCGTTTCCGCCGTCGCCGGGCAGTTTCCCGTGATCAGCAATCAGCTCACGCACAACGTCCATCAGCTGCGCAGGTCGAGCCTCATCGGCCTGATCGCCGGAATGCTGTTCGCACTGTGGGGTGCCTTGGGCCTGGCCCAGTCCGGCATGTTCGCGATGACGCACGTGTGGAACCTGCCCGGGCCCAAGCGGCCAGGCTACTGGCAACGTCTCGGCCGGGCCGGGCTGTTCCTGCTGGTTCTCGGCGCGGGGGTGATCGTGACGACACTCCTCACCAGCTTCGGCACGTTCGGTAGCAGCTCACTTGGCCTGACGATCTTGGCCGACGCGCTCGCCACGGCGGCCAACGTGGGCATGTACGTAATCGGGTTCCGCGTCCTGACCCCGAAGACCATCGGAGTCCGCAAACTTATCCCCGGAGCGGTGGTGGCGGGTTTCGGCTGGACGATCCTGCAGGCGGCGGGCACTCAGCTCGTGAAGCATTACCTGCACAGCGCCTCGGTCTACGGCATTTTCGCCATCGTGCTGAGCCTGGTGGCCTGGATTTACCTGGTCGTCGAGATCACCCTCTACGCCGCCGAGGTCAACGCCGTTCTTGAGCTCAGGCTCTGGCCCCGATCGATCGTCCAGCCGCCGCTGACGCCGGCCGACCGGCGGGCGCTGTCGTTGCTGCCGCTTTCCGAACAGCGCAGAAACGATCAGCGCGTCGTCGTGTCCTACGCCGAGGAATCCGACAAGAGCAAGGAGCAATAGGCCGCGAAGAGATGGCAAGGCAGCACCCACCTGAGCCCGCGGCAGGCCTTAGTGTTTGTCCATGATGGGCGACATATCGCCGGTCGGGCGTGGCGGCAACGACCAACCGCAGGCCGACAGGCTGAGGGCATCGCACGAGGACCGGGACCGGGTCATCGAGGTGCTTCGGGTGGCCGCCGGCGACGGCAGGCTGACCGCCGAGGAGCTGGACGAGCGCGTGGCAAGCGCGTTCTCCGCGCGGACCTACGGCGAGCTTGCCGCGCTGCGGCGCGCTAGCCGGGAAGGTTAACCAGCCGCTTAAGCGCACCGTTGAGCATCTGCGCGTAGACGATGCCGCCGGCCGGCTGAGGGTGAAGGCCGTCTGACCAGAGCAAGTTGGTGCGGTGTTCGATCGTGGTGTACCAGTTGGCCAGCACGACACCGGGGCGACTACTCGCGGCCGCGGCGAGGGTCGCGTTGACCTCCTGCTCCCATGGCCTGGCCTCGAAGGTGTTCACGAGGACAAGCTTGCGGTCCGGCCCGGTCTCGGCGAAGAGCTTGCTGATCTCGGTGGCGGTGACGGTGCCGTTGGTGCCGAGCCCGACCACGACGATGGGGCGGAGCAGCCCCCGCGCCTTGAGGTCGGCGATAACCTGCAATCCGGTACTGAATTGCCGGCCGACCACGGCATCGATGTAGATCCCTGGCAGCGCTTGCTGCAAGGCCGGCGTCGACGCCAGCATGACCGAGTCGCCGACAGCGGTCACCAACTGCCCGGCGACCTTGTGCGGGTGCCGTGCGGTCGGCGGGATCAGCCTCGCGTGCCGCGACCTGCCAATGGAGGCGACGTGCCCGCCCCCGGACGCGGCGGACGCCGAGGCGAACAACTTCACGCTCCCGGCCAGACAGAGAGCAATCGTGACGGCCAGGGTGCCGCCGCGGAAAACGGTAGCGCAGCGGCCAGGCCGGCCATGGTTTCGCGGATCGCGCGCTCTTGCGTGTTTCGCCATAAGGATGGTGGCCAGATGGTCACTTCATGCGTCGGGAGCCCACACTACCCGGCGGGCCGCGTGTTAATCGCTCACGAGCGACAGCCGCACGGTCCGGTCGGTGTTGTCGGCGTTCAGGTCCACTAGCGCTACCGACTGCCAGGTGCCGAGTGCGAGCATCCCCCCGACCACCGGCAGCGTGGCGAAAGGAGGCAGCAACGCGGGGAGTATGTGCGACCTCCCGTGCCCGCGCGACCCATGCGCATGCCGCCAGCTGTTGTCGACGGGAAGCAGCCGGGCCAGGACAGTCAGAAGATCGGCATCGCTGCCGGCACCAAGCTCGATGATCGCCAGCCCGGCCGTGGCATGCGGAACGAAAACGTGCAGCAGGCCGTCGCCGCCGCCGGAAGCCTGCCTGGCGAAGTCGGCGCATTGCCCGGTGATGTCGACGACGCTGTCGCTGCCCGGGGTGCGGAGCCTGAATGTGGTCGTTTTCACGCCGGACGCTCCTTCTTCGGCAGCTTCGCGACCACGACATCGTAGGACGCATCGACGGCCTCGAGGATCTCGTCGTCGGGGATCGCGCCGCCGATCCGCAGTGAGTTCCAGCCCGAGCGGCCGATGTACGCCATCACCGAGGCGTCGTGCGGGTACCGCGCTAGCCACTCATCGGCCGCTTCTCTGGTCGCACCGCATTTCAGCCCGATCGTGGCTGCCTCGTCTGCGCCAAGGAACACGAAGATCTTGCTGCCCACCTTGCCCACGACGTCCCCGTCCCAGGGCTCGTCCTGCCACGCTCCGGGCTTAGCCAGGCAATAAGCGAGCATCTCCGCCTTAGTCATGGCGCCTCCTCGAGCCGGGCGGAAGGTAGGGCACCACGAAAGCTTGTCATCGCGGCCGCCGGCTTGCCACCGCAGGCTCGGCGGCCAGGCCTGCGGCGGCAGGCCATCGGGCCTGGACGTGGCCATTGTCGATAAATCGCTTAAATGCATCGGGCCGGATTCCTCACGAGCCCGCATCCCGTAAACAGGGATAGCGTCGCGAGGCATCCGGCCCGATTGATCAGGTTCGTGCGGTCAGGTTCGTGCGGTCAGGTTCGTGCGGTCAGTGGTCAGTGTCCCCGTGGTAGGTGTCGCTGTGGTCAGTGTCGTGCCGACGTTGCCATGCCGTCCTGCCAGGCGCTCGCGCCTGCCGCCGTCGCGGCCTTCGCCTGGGCCATCTTCCGCTTGACCACCGCGCTCGGCGGCTCCTGCTGCGCTCTGACCCAGCGCCTGATGAAGTTGACCATGGCCATGCCGGTGATTCCAGCGCCGCACAGGCCGATCAGGCCACCGGTTGCCACGAGGGCGAACCCGACGATCATGGCCTTGGAATTCGCTGAACTCGCCGGAATGCCGGTCATGGATGACCGTGTGCTCGTCATTGTTTTCCCCCGATGTCGGTCGTGCTCAGGTGGCTAGCGTTCCCGCCTGGGCCCGGCGGCACTCACCCTGGGCGGGTGATGTCGCGGCGCTGCGGCCGTCCGCGCTCCCGCTCCTGGGCAGCTCGCGGCATCCTCGCGTCCCAATACCTTGGGCCGTTCATAGTTAACTGACGGGCTGGCATGCTGTGCACATGACAGACGACGGTCAGCCATCCGAGCCGCTTCCCCCGCCAGAGGCAAGTCCACCGGATAAGCATCTGGCCGGCGACACGCGGCGAGCAGTGCTGTGGTCGGCGGCCGAGGCCAGGGGCGTTCCGCTCCGGGCCATCCTGGCCACGATTGCCGCGGTCATCGTGTTCTACCTGGCAGGCAAGATCGTCTACCGGCTGCGCGACGTCATCCTCCTGATCGCGGTCGCCGGGTTCATCGCGCTGCTGCTGAACCCGCTCGTCGTCGCCCTAGAGAGCTGGGTAGGCAGGCGCGGAATCGCCGTCACGATCGTCACGCTCCTGGCGGTCCTGGTATTCGCCGGACTGGCCGTGGCCTTCGGCTACCCGCTCATCAACGGAGTGACCCATCTGGCCGACAGCCTGCCGGGCTATGTCAGCAAGGCCGAGCACGGCAAAGGCTGGATCGGCCACCTCGTCACCAGGTACCACGTCCAGAATTGGGTCAAAGCCAACGCGCCCAAGCTGGCCACCTACGGAAAGGACATCGCCCAACCGGTCCTCAGCGTCGGCCGGGGTGCTATCACGCTCATGGTCGCCCTGCTGACCATCTTCGTCCTCGTCGTGCTGCTGCTGATGGAGGGCCCGAAGCTGCGAACGGGCCTCCTCGGCCTGATGGCCCAGGAGCGCGCGAGGAGATACCGGCGCATCGCGGCAGCGGTGAACCGTTCGGTCACCGGCTACATGCTCGGCAACTTCGCGACATCGATCATCGCGGGCCTCGTTGTGCTCGTCACGCTGGTTGTGCTCGGCGTGCCGTTCCCGTTCCTGTGGGCGCTCTGGGTCGCGCTCGTCGACTTCCTGCCGATGATCGGCGGCGCACTGGCCGGCATCCCCGTGGTGTTGTTCGCCCTCACCCAGTCCCTCGCGGCGGGCATCGTGACGCTGGTCGTGTTCGCCGTCTACACCCAGGTGGAGAACCACATACTGAATCCGGTGATCATGAGCAGGACAGTCCGGATCAATCCGTTGCTCGTCCTGATCTCGATCCTGGTCGGTGCGTCACTTGGCAGCTGGCTCGGCGGCATCTTCGGCGGCTTCGTACTCGCGCTGCTTGCCATTCCGGCTCGCTAGCGCCCTCCAGGTGATCGTGCGCGAAATCTGGCGGTCAACCGATCCTGCCGTGCTTGATCCGGCCACAGTCAACGCCGCTCCGGTGACGGGAGCCGGACGCCCGGCTGCGCTACGGGGCGTGCGACGCCGGCCGTATCACTGGCGACGCCGCCGTCCAGGCAGCCAACCCGACTCGGCGGCCAGGCCGCCGGTCTAGCCAGTTCCCCCGGGCTGCTGCCAGCCAGGCCGAGCGCCCGCATAGCCTTCCGGTAGCCAACGGCCACCGCGTCGAACTTCAGGTGTAGCTCGTCGGCCAGGTCGAAGGGAACTCGCTCCGGCCGCTGCGATTCCACCACTACCTGGTCCTGGCCGAAGATGGTGTCCTCGAAGTCCTGCAGGACGCGCTCGGGCTGCTCCAGATTGTAGTTCCGGCCGATGACCACGTACCCGGCACAGCGGTCCGCGCCACGCGGTTGCGAGGCGAAGAAATACACCATCCCGTGCGCCCCGCCCCAGCCGAGCCGCAGCACGATGGTGTACGGCAGATGCAGCTCGTAGCTGCTTCGCCGCTGCGGCGGCCCGGATTGGTCGTTCCCGAATACCGGGAAGTCGTCGCTGTTCGGCGCCTCGGGCCTCACGATCGCGTAGCGCAGGACATTTCCATCGGTACGTACGTCGTGCTTGGGGACGACGGGCCGCTCGGGATCGCCGAGCAGGCCAGGATGCACCCAGGGGAAGTGCCCGAAATCGGTAAAGTTCTCCACCTGCCGTGCCGCGTCGCACCGCCAGCGGTACGGGCCAGCCTGCATCGTTGCCCACGAGCCGTCCTCCAGCTCAGGCACCTCGGGCAGCGGCCACCGAGGCTCATCAAGCGCGACCCAGATCAGGCCGTAGCGCTCCTTAGCCCGGAAGGCAGGCACCCGCGCCTTAGGCGGCACCCTCGCCGGGTCTTCAAGCTGCGGGATAGCGACGCACCGGCCATCGCCCGCGTACCGCCAGCCGTGATAGGGACAGACGAGCTGGTCGCCACTGACCCAGCCAAGTGAGAGCGCGGTACCCCGGTGCGCGCACAAGTCGGACATGGCCCGCAGGCCACCTGGCCCGCGCCAGACGACGAGTGGCTCGCCGAGCAGGTCCGTGCCGATGGGCTGGTCGGCCAGATCGGAAGCGAAGGCCACGGGATGCCAGCACGCCCGCAGCGCCTGCAAGTCAGCGAAGACGCCAGGACGCGGGGATGATCGGACGCCGAATGCGGGTGCAGAGGTCATAGCTGACGGTAACTCCCGGGCCAGACGAGACCTCAGGGAATACCGTGATCGGTCGCCGAACCGTATCGGCGACTTGCGGCCGGTTTTGCGGAGAACGGCTTGTGCCGGCCAATTGAGTCGGCAATGCTGATCTGACGTTCGCCCGACCACGACATCGCAGGAACTCAGCCGCTGATGGAGTTATCCGCCCCCCTCACGTTCGGCGTCGGCCGAGTCGCTAGCGCAGCACTGATCGGACGGCTGCCCGGAATAGCCGTGTTCGGCGCGGGCCTGATCGCCGGCGCGCTGGTGGCCGCGCTCGCCGGCAGGCTGGCTGTCCGTAGCGATGAGGTTCATGCGGGAGCGGCGCCGGCTCTGGCGATGTCGGCGGGGGAGCGGGCCGCACCCTGGTCACCTAGGCCTCTGCCGGGCCAGGCAGCACGCTCTTCAGCGCGGGACGCACCGCAATGCGGGCAGGCCGGCCCCATAGCCGGGAAAGCCGAAGGCGGGGGCCGGGCCGGCCGTGACCAGCACGAGCCTTGTCAGGCGCGCAGCCTGCGCATCGGCATACTTGGCTCGCTGACCGTCAACGGCCAGGCCGGCGCCCTCGTGCCCGCACAGAGCCAGCTGATCGTCGCGCTGGCGCTGCACAGGAACGGCCTGTCCAACACGCGGCTGCGAAGTCTCCTTGGCGCCGATGCCGGTCATCCCAAGCCCGCTGACTCCCTCAGGCAGCTCATCGCCCGCACCCGCAGGGCGCTGGGCCGCGCCGCCGACGGGCGTGAGTGGATCGAGCATCTCGGTCAAGGGACCTACGCCCTGCATCCGGACGTCCGGGTGGACTACCGCGAGTTCGAGACGCTGACCGCTGCTGGCATCGCCTCGGTCGATGCGGGACCGCTGGCCGAGGCCCTGGACCTCGTCCGCGGCCAGCCTTTCACCGGCTGCTACTACTGGTGGCTCGAACCGGCGCTCGTCGAGTCGGTAACCGCGAGAACCGTCGCGTCAGCGGAGACGCTGGCGCAACTCAGGCTGGCCGGCGGCGATCCGGCTGCGGCCGTCAGGGCGGCCAGGATCGGCCTCGGCGCCGACGCGTCCGCCGAGCAGCTGTGGCGGATCATGATGCGCGCCGAACACGCGGCAGGCAACCTGGCCGGGGTTCGCGGCGCCTGGTGCCGCTGCCTGGACGTGGTCTCCGAGGTCGCGGCCGACGGCCAGCCCGACTCGGCTACCTCAGCCGTTTATAGCGAGCTGCTCGCTCGCTGACGTCGCGCAGGCCGCTGAGCGCGCCTGATCTCACCGATTTCCCTGCTCGTCAGAGACCGACCGGTAACATGCTCGGCAGTCAGCGTCGGACGCCGCCGGGCGCTGATGGCGGGTCCCTGGCCCGCACTATTTGTCGCGCGGCGTGCCGGGTTTGGACGCAGGTGAAACGATCGTCTTATGGAGTCACGTCGCAAACCGCTGCGACCAGCGGTCATGGCGGCGTTGACGCGCGCCGGTAACGCTGCCAGGACTCCGGCCGACGACCCGCACCTGCTGGTCGAAGATCACCTTGAGCCGCGGGTCCGGATACCGGCCGACCTGGTCCGCAGCGTCATCGCGGTGATCGAGATCGGGATACTGGCCGGCCTGGCCCTGCTGGCGAACGCAACGGCGACCGGAGTCGAGGTCGACCTGGTCGGGGCCAGCCGGCGACTTCCGGCCGCGCTGCTGCAGCTGATCGGCTGGGCCGGCCCCGTGGCCCTGCTGATCCTGCCGATCGCGCTGGCGATCCGGCTTCTCATGGTCAGGCAGTACCGCAGGCTCGCCGAGGCGGTCGCCGCTGGCGGGATCACCGTCGGCGTGGTGGCCCTGATCAATGCGCTGCTCAACCAGCCATTCCTGCGCCAGCTGCAGATCGCGCTCCACACCACGACGGCCGGAGTGACCGGGCGGCATGAGGCCACCCTGGACGGTCTCCTGGCGGGCCTGGTCGCCTACGTTACCGTCGTGGGCCTGCGCGGCCGCGCACACTGGCGCACCGCGTTCCTGACCGCTGTCGGGTTCTACGCTGTCGCGAGGCTCGCTGCCACCCAGCAGACCCATACAACCGTCCTTTCGCTGCTAACCACGATCGCGATCGGCTCGGCGGTCGGATCAGGGCTCAGGTACGCGCTCGGCACCACCACTGGCCGGCCTACGGCGGCCGAGATCGCCACCACCCTCAGCAACGGCCAGACCCCGATCGTCGCCATCCGCAGGGTCGCCAACGGCAGCCCTGAGGTCCGCAGGTACGCGGCCACCGCGCGTGATGGCGCGCTCCTCGACGTAACCGTCTTCGACCGTGACCAGCAGGCTGCCGACGCCTTCTACCGGCTGTACCGGCGGGTCAGGCTGAAGGCCAACGTCTCGAGAAGAGCGCCGCTGTCGCTGGAGGGTGCCATCGAACGCCAGGCGCTGCTTATTTACGCGACCGAGGATTCTGGCGTGATCACACCGCGGCTGCGGGCGGTGATCAGGGTCGGGCCCGATGCGGCGGCGATCGCCACTGATCACGTCGCGGGAAAGACGCTGGCCCAACTCGGCGAGGCCACGACGGATGATCAGCTGAGGCAGGTCTGGGACACCGTGCTCCAGCTGCACAAGCACCGGGTGACGCACCGGGCCCTGACCGGCGACCGGATCATTCTGGTAGCCGGGCATGATGCCGAGGACATCGCGCTGCTCGAACCAGGCAACGGCGACATAGCCGCCACCGATCTGCAGGCTAGGCTCGATCTGGCCCAGCTGATCGCGCAGACCGCGCTGCTCGTCGGACCTGACCGGGCCGCGGGGATCGCCATCGAGAAGGTGCCGCGGGACGGGCTGCTCGGGCTGGTCTCGCTACTCCAGCCGGTCGCGCTGCACCGGTCGACCCGCTCGGCGCTGCGGGGCAGGAAGAACGTGCTCGCCGATGTCCGCAAGCGGCTGATGGCCGCTGCACCGGACGGGGAGGTGATGCCAGCTCGGCTTGAGCGGGTCAGGCCGCGGACGCTGATTACGCTGATCGCGGGCGTCTTCGCAGCGTACATACTGGCAGGCCAGCTGGCCAATGTCTCATTCTCCAAGCTGCTGGCGCAGACAAATCCCGAATGGAGCCTGATCGCGCTGGCGTGCTCGGCCGCGACGTACGTGGGCGCGACCCTGGCGATCTCAGGCTTCGTGCTCGAACGGCTGAACACGCTGCGGACCCTCCTCGTGCAGGTCGCCGCCTCATTCGTGATGCTGGTCACGCCCGTGGCCGTCGGCGGCGTCGCGCTGAACGTGCGCTACCTGCGCAAGGCCAAGCTCAGCCCGACCGACGCGGCCGCGAGCGTGGGCGCCACCCAGGTCATGTCATTCGCCGTCTTCGCCGTGCTCGTCGTGATCTCGGCGGCCATCGCCGGATCATCCAGGGCGGCGCAGGCGCTGACGCCGCCGCGCTGGGCCTACATCGCGCTGGCCATTCTGGCTGGCGCCACGCTGATAGTGCTGGCCCTGCCCGCCGGGCGCCGGCAGCTGATCTCGCGGGTCGGCTCTGTCGCCAGCCAGGTCATTCCCCGCCTCGTCGACGTCGCCCAGCGGCCGGCCAAGCTCGCCCAGGGGGTGGGCGGCTCGGTGCTGATCAGCGTTGCGTACATCCTGTGCCTCGCGGCATCGGTCCGGGCGGTCGGTTACACCCACGTGCAGCTGGCCAGCATCGCCGTCGTCTATCTGGCCGGGAACGCCGCGGGCTCGTTCATCCCGACACCGGGCGGTATCGGGGCCGTTGAGACCGCGCTGTCCATCGCGCTGGTTGGTGCCGGGCTGACGGCCGCTCCGGCGATCACGGCCGTGCTGCTGTTCAGGACCGTCACCTTCTGGCTGCCGGTACTGGCCGGCTGGGTATCGCTGCACTACCTGCAGCGCAGGGACCTGATCTAGGCCGCAGGTCGCGTTCCTGAGCCGCAGGTCGCGTTCCTGACTGGCCGGGCGCGCTAACGAAGCTGATCGCGCCCGCCTGACCCCGATGACGGAGAGGACGAGACCGACCGCAGCGACGATCGGCCCGATGATCGCCCACACTGAATCTCCCGACATGAAGCTGCCGCCGATCACGCCGAATCCCTGCAGTGCCCAGATCACCCCCGCGATGGTCAGTACCACGCCCACGGCGGTCAGTATGCCGCTCCGCATCAGCTACCTCCAGGCAAGGTCGGCTAGGCCAGCCGCGCTGTTGCCATGGCAGCGGCAAGCAGCACGACGCCCCACGACAGAGAACGCAGCGCGCGCTCCAGCGGTTCAAGCAGGCGGGCGGCGTCCAGGGTCGTCACCTCGCCCGAGCTCAGCGTGATGCTGCCCGAGACGGCGGCTGTGCGGCGCCGCAGCATCCTCGCCGGGGTGCTGAGATGCCGCTGGCCGGCCGAGAGGGCCATCGCAGCCGCCGCAACGAACACCGGCGCCACGTCGATGCGGCCAGCCTCAGCCACGTACCCGGTCAGGGCCGGGAACGCGCCCCACGCGGCCGCGAAGCCCAGGTCGGTATGAATAATCCCGCCGAACAGCTCCGCGTTGTAGCCCACGACGAGCAGCGGACCGACGATCATGAACGGCAGCAGCACCCAGCCGACCCTGGTAATCCCCACCGCTCCCAGGCCCACCGCTCCGGCCAGGCCCACGACGGTGACTGCCACGAGCACAGGCCCGGGAATCGAGGTCCGCAGCGGCCTGCCGTGCAGTTCGTCGAGCGCGTGCGCTGCGAGCCCGACCGCGAGGAAGAACGCGATCAGCGTCGCCACGAGCCGGTCGAGCCTGACCTGAGGGGCCAGCATGGCGCCGATCACCACGTAGGACAGGTGCCATGCGGTGAACGGAGGATGCAGCAGGGTCCACCAGTCCCGCAGCGGCCCAGAACCGGCGGCGTAGTAGGCCGGCCTAGCCTGCGGTTCAGCCACCTGACCTGGTTCCCCACATGACGAGCCCGCCGCCCACGCTCATCAGCTTGACCCCCACGTCGGTGAAGCCAGCCTCGCGCCATGCCCTGGCCGTCCAGCTGACCGGGTACCTGCGGTAGTGCCCTGAGATGTTGGGGCCGAGGAACCTGCCCACGACGAACCACTCGCGGCCGCCCGTCGCCAGCCCGCCGAGCGGCAGCAGCAGGCGGGTGTAGAGCCACCAGGCGGCGTGCCAGAACGGCGAAGGCGGCACGCAGAACTCCAGGCTGGCGACTCGCCCGCCTGGCTTGACTACCCGGGCGAGCTCGGCGAGGGTCGCCTGCGGGTCATCCACGTAACGCAAGAGGTACGTGAAAGTGAGCGCGTCGAAGCTGGCGTCAGGAAAAGGCAGTTGCTCCGCGCGGCCTGCCACGAGCGCGATCCGCCCGGTCAGGCCCGTGGTGGCCACTTTCCCCTGGCCGTGGCGCAGCATCTGCTCGGTCAGGTCAACGCCCACCACGCGGGCATCGGTCCGCCTGGCCAGCTGAATGGCCACGCCCGCGGTGCCTGAAGCGACGTCGAGCACCGTCTTGCCAGGCGCCCGGACGATCTCGTCGACCATGGCCCGCCGCCAGCGTCCGTTCTGTCCGAATGAGAGGATCTCGGCGAGGCGGTCGTAGCGGGCGGGCAGGGGGGTGAAAAGGTCCTGGGCGAAGGTGTTGCGCTCGGCTGAAGTCGAGAGCGGCACGGGCGTCTCCTTAGCTGCTCGCAGAACCTCACGGTACGCCCTGGACCGCGGTTCAGCGCCAGACCGGCCGATTACTACTCCAGACCGGACGATTACTACTCCACCGTGACGGACTTGGCGAGGTTGCGCGGCTTGTCGATGTCACGGCCGAGGCAGAGGGCCGCGTGGTAAGCCATGAGCTGGATCGGGATGACCAGCAGGACCGGGTCGAGCTCGCGCTCGTTCTTCGGGACCGTGATCCGCTGGCCCTCGCATTCGGGGACATCCGGGTGGGTGATCACGACAAGGCGCCCGCTGCGGGCCCTGATCTGCTCGATCGCCCCTAGATTGCGATCGGTCAGCTCGTCGTCTGGCACTATCGCGACCGTCGGCAGCTCCTCATCGATCAGTGCCAGCGGGCCGTGCTTGAGCTCGCTGGCCTGGTACGCCTCGGCGTGGCGGTAGGTGACCTCCTTGAACTTCTGAGCACCCTCCCTGGCGACAGGGAAGGCGCGGACCCGGCCGATGAAGAATAGGCTCCTGGCCGCCGCAAGCTCGGCAGCGATCTCGGCGATGCGCGGCTCGCCGGCCAGCACCTGCTCGATCTGCCCTGGCAGCTCCTTAAGCCCGGCCACAATCCGCTGCCCGTCGGTGATTGACAGGTCGCGGACCCGGCCGAGTACTAGCGCGAGCATCGCGAAGCCGATAGCCATGTGGGTCAGGGCCTTAGTCGAGGCAACCGCGATCTCCGGACCCGCATGCAGGTAGATCCCGCCGTCGCACTCCCGCGCGATCGTCGAGCCCACGACGTTGACCAGGCCGACGACCTGGCCGCCCTTCCGCTTGACCTCTCGGACGGCGAACGCGGTGTCAGCCGTTTCGCCCGACTGGCTGACCGCGACATAGAGCGTGTCCGGCTCGATGACCGGATTTCGATAGCGGAACTCCGACGCCGCCTCGGCGTCGGCCGGCATCCTGGCGAGCTCCTCGATCAGCTGAGCCCCGACCTGGCCCACATAATAGGCAGACCCGCAGCCCAGGATCTTGACCCGGCGGAAGCTGCGCAGCTCGCGCGGTCCGAGGTTCAGCCCGTCGAGCCTGGCGGTCCCGAACCGGTCATCCAGCCTTCCGCGCAGCATCCGCTCGACCGAACCCGGCTGCTCGAGTATCTCCTTACGCATGTAGTGCTGGTAGCCCGCGAGGTCGACGTCATCGGCGGCCAGATCGATGCTCACCGGCGTCTTCGCGGTATTCTCTTCCTCCTTGCTGAAGGTGCGGAACCCGGCTGCGGTCACCGTCGCCAGCTCGCCATCGTCCAGGTGCACGACGGAGGTGGTGTGCCGGACAAGCGCCGACAGGTCGCTGGCGATGAACATCTCGCGATGGCCGACGCCGAGTATCAGCGGCGAGCCGTTCCTGGCGACCACGATCCGGTCCGGATGCAGCTGATCTGTGACGGCGAACGCGTAGGTGCCCGTGATCTGGCCGAGCGCGTCCATGACGGCTTCCTCGAGCGACGCAACGCCCGCGTTCGCGATCAGGTGCGCGACGACCTCGGTGTCGGTCTCCGAGCTGAACGTCTCGCCCTTAGCCAGCAGTTCCTCGCGCAACTCCGTCGCGTTGTCGATGATCCCGTTGTGCACGACGCTGATCCGGCCGTCTTCGCTCACCTGCGGGTGCGCGTTGGCCTGGGTCACCGGGCCGTGCGTTGCCCACCGCGTGTGCCCGATGCCCATCTTGCCGCTCAGCCGCCGCGGCAGCGACGCCTCAAGCTCCCTGACCCGGCCAACCCGGCGGAAGACCTGAGTACCCCTCGGCGAGACGATCGCGATCCCGGCCGAGTCGTAGCCACGGTACTCCAGCCTGGACAGTCCTTCCATCAGGATCGGGACGGCGTCCTGGCCCCCGATGTAGCCGACGATTCCGCACATGCGATGGCGGTCCTCTCTATCCGTATACGATCCTGCGCAACTGCCGCTCAGACAGGTCAGGCGCGGCGACGAGCCGCTCCGCGAGTTCCGCGGCGATCACGGCGAAGATCTCATTGTTTCGCTTTCCGTACATCTGCAGGTGCACATGACGGCGCCTGACGTAGATCTCGACCGGCTCCTGGTACCAGCCGATGACATCGGCCACCACGCGAGCCGCCTCGCCAGGCGAGAGTCCGGTGGAGGCGGACACTCTGCTGATCAGCTCCGCGTCCACGCCCCCATCCTGCGGTCCCCGGAGGTCAAACGCCAAGTGTTTGCCCGAATTCGGGCAGAGAGTTGACTCTCAGACCGGTGCATCGGACCTATCGGTCCGGATGTAGCGCGCGATACTGTCACCATGCCCTCTCCGGCTCTGCAAGCAGCGGACGATTCCGGCCTGCGCTACCGCGTGATCAGGCACGGACCGGTCCGCAGTCTCGCCGAGGCCGCGCAGGCGCGTCGCGTCACGCCGGCGGACGTGATCAAGACTCTCGTCGTCCGGCGCGGCGACGGCGACTTCCTGTTCGTGCTCGTACCCGGTGACCGGACCATCTCCTGGCCCAGGCTCAGGGCGCTGCTCGCTGTCAGCCGCCTGTCGCTGCCTGACGCCGCCACGGCGCAGGACGCGACCGGCTACGAGCGCGGGACGATCACGCCGTTCGGCTCGCTCCGGCCGTGGCCGGTAATCGCCGACGCCCGGATCGCGGGCCGCGAGATCACGCTCGGCGCCGGTGAGCATGGAGTCGCGATCGCCGCGGCGGCAGACGATGTCATCGCTATTCTCGATGCGACCATCGCCGACATCTCCGAACCGGACGACCAGCGGGCCGAGGACAGGAAGCGGAGGGAGCAGGCGAGATGACGGGAAGCGAGCATTTCGCGGTCGAGGTGGCGGACGGCAGGTACGTTCGGGTGATCACTGCCGGACCGCCGGATGGTCTTGCCCTGGTCTTCCACACTGGGACTCTGAGGCGCACCCGCTGCCCGGCGATGGCCATCTCGCGCTCGTCCATACCAGGATCGGCGAGATACTTCACGATCTGGCCCGCCTTGCTGCCACGGCGTTATCGGCCTGAACACATGATGCGGTCCGGCTGTGTACGACGCTGTGGATAAGACGCGCTTTGACGCTGGCTGCGGTGGATAAGCGCGACACGTCCTGTGGACAGCGAAAAGAATCTTGTATTTACGCGCCGAACACCTTGTGCGACCCGCCGCACTGGCAGTAGAAAGTCTCTCACCACCGAAGGCGGGCCAGTCCCGGGGAGACCCAGGGAACGCGGGGAGGCGCCGGGCGACCGGCGAATTCCTGCGGAGCCTGATACCCGGTGGCCGCCGGGCAGCGCACCGGCCGCCGAGTCATCGGCTCGCTAGCGCGCCCAGGCGGGGCCGCCATTACCGCGGCAATTACCATGTCGTCATTTGTTTAGATTCCACACTGCCCGCCGTAGTGGTGGCAAAGCGAAGCAATATGACCTGGCCGCTTTGTCATTGATGCGATAACGCCAATCCTTGCCGCGCATATCTGGCTAGTTACCCAGGAACCGGTAAACAATTGAACTGGCGGCTGATAATGCCCGTGATGGCCTGATTATTTCCCACGCAGCGCCTTCGCTCCGCGCGTTTTGCGGGCGTGCCGGCGACTCCGATGCGACACTGGCCGTGACAGTGCGCGCATGGCGTCGCGCGGCGAGCGGTGCCAGCGCCGCACCCTCATCCGGAAAGCATCGTCGCGATCAAGCGCCATCCCCGGGGGCGAGGCGCGCACCCGGGCTACGCGGCAGGCACGAGCACCGCGACCATGCGGCGGCCGCGCATGCAGACAGGAACGGGGACGTGGATGGGCCTCATGACTGAGCAGGGCGGGGCCTCAGACGAATACGAGGCGGTCGCGCTGCCACCCGGTCCGCAGATGGCGGCCAGTTCGCTGGGCTCGGCGGTCTTCCTGCGCCGCTCAGCCAGGCCAAGCCGCCGTGCCGTTCTGCACCTGCACGACCTGACCGGATCATTTGCGCCCGCCGACCTGGCCCGCTGGTACAACGAGCGCGGATTTCACTTCTACGTAACTGACCTTGAATTCCGCGAGCCGCTTGACTCAGCCGGGCGCCGTCGGCCGGCCAGATCCGCCCGGGCCTGCTTCGCGGCGCTCGACTCCGCATGCGGGCACATGCGCGGAGTCGACGGAATCGATGCAATTATTCTCAGCGCCCAGGATGATGCCGCGCCGGTCGCGGCGCTGTGGTGTCATGCGCGACGCGCGACGAGCCCAGTCGACGCGCTGATCCTGTCCAACCCGGATTTCGGCAAGGGACTGCGCGCGAGCCTGGACATTGCCTGTCCGGTGCTCGTCATCTCGGCCGCTGCCGGTCCCGCCAGGGCATCAGGACCGGGGCGCAGGGACAGGCGCAGGGAGTCGACCAGGCTCGGCCAGCATGTGACCTGGCTCTACATCGACCAACAGCCGGCCGCGCCGGCCGACTACAGCGCAGGCCGCAGGCGGCTCTTCGACGAGATGGGCCGCTGGCTGGGCGCCTACATGTACGGCCAGGTCCGCGATCAGCTGCTGTGACCGCGGCAGGCAAAGCACCACTGTGACCCTGCGCGAGCGTAATCCTGATCCGGCCGCGCCTGGCGGCAGTCCCAGGCGGCGCAGGTCACGTCTCAGTTCACCCCCGGCGGAGTAGTGGATAGCCACGAGGCCGAGATCGCGCGCCGCAGCGATGTTGGCGGCCGCATCATCGATGAACACGGTCGCCGAGGGCTCTAGGTCGTAGCGGGACAGCAGCATTTCGAAGATTCGCTGATCCGGCTTGGCCACCCCCTCGATGCCCGAGACAACGCAACCATCGAAATACCGGAAGAACGCGTACCTGGACCGCCGTAGCGCGAACTTGTCCGACTCCATGTTGCTCAGCGCCAGGCACTTCAGGCCGCTGGCCTTGAGCTCGGCAAGCACACCAACGCCTTCGTCGATTTCGCCGGCAATCATCTCCTCGCTGCGGTGTGACCAAGCCATGATCTCTTCCGCCAAGCTGGGATGCGCGGCCGCGAGCTCCCGGCACGACTGCTCGGTATCGGCACCAAGGTCATGCGCCAGATGCCAGCGCGGCGTGCAGATCCCGCCCAGGAACGCAGCCATATCGTCAGGATCGGCGATCAGCTTGCGGTACAGATGGCGCGGATCCCAGTCAAGCAGCACGCCGCCGATGTCGAAGACGACAGCCTTGATGTCCGGATGCGCCATGGGGCGAAGGTAACACCGGGTCTAGCCTGTGACGGTCACTGTCACCATCGGATAGCCGGTCGCGCCGTTCGGCTCTGGCGGCGCCGCGAGCGTCGTCTGGGTGTACCCGGTGGCGTCGGTCGCGCGTGCCTCGATTAGGTGGGTACCAGGGGTCGCGTCCCAGTCGGCCGACCATTGCCGCCAGGTGTCGATCCCGGGCACGGCGGCGAGCTTGGCCTGGCGCCACGGACTGCGGTCCACTCGGACCTCCACAGCATCGATCCCCTTGTGCTGCGCCCAGGCCACGCCGGCGATCGACGTCGGGCCTGCCTTCACCGGGCCCTGCCCGGACGGAACGTCGATCCGCGACTCAGTCTTGATCGGCGCCTGCGGCGACCAGCCGCGGTCTGTCCAGTAGGCGTGGTTGGCCGCGTACGTCGTCACTTCGATGTCGGTGATCCACTTGCAGGCTGACACATACCCGTAGAGCCCAGGCACCACGGTTCGGACCGGGAAGCCATGCGCCGTCGGCAGCGGCTTGCCGTTCATGCCGACGGCAAGCAGCGCGTCCCTGCCGTCCATCGCGGTCTGGACCGGCGTGCCCGAGGTGAAGCCGTCGGAGGAGGTGCAGAACAGTTGATCAGCCCCGGCGCGGATCCCCGCTTCGCGCAGCAGGGCCCCCAGGCTGGCGCCCAGCCAGCGAGCGTTGCCGATGTACGGTCCGCCGACCGGATTGGAGACACAGGCCAGCGTGATGTAGGCCTCTGTCAGCGGCCGCCTGAGCAGCTGATCGAAGCTGATCGTGAGTTCCCTGCGCACCATGCCGTGGATCCGCAGCTGCCAGCTGGACGGCGGGATCTGCGGCAGCGCGATCGCGGTGTCGACCCGGTAGAAGCCCGGGTTGGCGGTGATGAACCGGCTCAAGCCGGGAATCGGAATATCCGTGCCCACCGGCAGAGCGGGCGCTGGGGTCGCGGGGGCAGGGAGGCGCAGCGAATTGACCGCCGCCGACACGCTAGCCCGCTCGGTCAGCAGCCGCCCGCCGACGTAGGAGCCGGCAGCCACGCCAGCTGCGACCGCGCCCAGGGTGATGAACTGCCGTCGCGGCGGCTCGGAGACGCTGAGCACAGCGGTCCGGCCCTGCCCGGCGGTGGTGGGCTGACGACTGATCGGCTGCCCGGCCGCGCGGGTGAGCCTGACTAGAGCCAGCGCCGCGGCCGCCGCACCGATCAGCGAGGGCAGCAGGTCTGCTGGGGTCGCCATCGGCCTGGTGCCAGCGGCGACCAGGCCGACGCCACCGAAGATCGCTACGCCGATCAGCCCGTTGGCCTCGCGGCGCTGTGCCAGGATGCCAACGAACCCCGCGAACACGGCAAGTACGACAAGCACGCCGATCTGGAGCACTAGCTTGTCGTTGGTGCCGAACTCCCTGATCGCAAAGTTCTTCACCGGCGGCGGGCTCAGGTCGATCGCCAGCTGGGCAACAGCTACGACTGGTGATCCGATCGCACCGCTGAAGCCGCTGACCAGGAAGGCGACGCACACGCCGACCGCCCCGGACAGGAGGCCGACCACCACGCCGCGCACGGGCACGCGCTTATCAAGGGTCACACTAGTTATTCGTACCAGCGACGGCCAAGGTTCGGTCCGGCGGCGAGGCGCCAAGCCGGCCGGCCGCCGGCGACGAATAGAAGATGTGGGCATGACTGAGGGCCGATGGCGGCGGGGGAGCGCCCCCGATCATCTGCCGGGCGCTGAACCTCCGGTGCCGTCCGGCCTCAGCGACCTGCTCACGGCCGTCGCCCGCGGCAACGAGCGCGCCTACGACGCCGTTTATGACCTCACATCGGGCTGGGTGCTCGGCGTCGCCAGGAAGGTGCTGCGCGACCCTGCCCAGGCCGAGGAGGTAATGCAGGAGGTCATGCTCGAGGTCTGGCGTCTGGCGAGCCGGTTCGATCCGGCTAGGGGCAGCGGCACCAGCTGGGTAATGACGCTCGCACACCGCAGGGCCATCGACCGCGTGCGCTCCGAGCGCAGCCACGCCATCCGGGAACTGCGCGCCGCCACGGCGGTCATCGACTACGACGACGTCATCGAGGCCGTGGAGACGCGACTGGATGCCCAGCGCGTCCAGCGCTGCCTGGCCTCGCTGACCCCGCTGCAGCACGAGTGCGTCAGCCTCGCCTACTACGGCGGCTACACCTACCGCGAGGTTGCCGAACTGCTCGGCGTCCCGGCCGGGACGGTCAAGACCAGGATGCGGGACGGCCTGATCAGGCTGCGGGACTGCCTGGGAGACGTGAAGAGGGAGCACTGATGGCATCAGGCGATCAGGACCTGCACACCCTGGCCGGAGCGTATGTGCTCGACGCGGTCTCCGACGACGAGCGGGGTAGGTTCGCCGCTCACCTGGCCGCCTGCGCGCAATGCCGCGATGAGGTCGACGGGCTGCGCGAGGCAGCGGCGCGGCTGGGGACGGCTCAGGCGGTGCGGCCACGACCTGAGCTGCGCGAACCGACGATCCGCGCTGCCTACCACACCGGGCAGGTGGGTCCTGTTGTGGCTGAAAATGAGCTCTCTGACCGGTCCGGCAGGCGGGCAGGACCGGGCCTGGCGCGGGTGATCCGCTGGGGGCTGAC
>Ga0209131_1000785_pt1 | contig 22228 bp, 18 predicted proteins | sample GraSoi_2013_40cm_FD_185826 | JGI IMG/M metagenome (GOLD analysis project Ga0209131, IMG submission 185826) | Grasslands soil microbial communities from the Angelo Coastal Reserve, California, USA - Sample 9_17_2013_40cm (SPAdes) (version 2) | ecosystem: Environmental > Terrestrial > Soil >... | reverse complement strand
TTTGGAAGCAGGGCGCGAATCCCGGCGTGCAGAGCTTGCATTGCTGCTGCGGGCGAGCTGGGCTCAGCCAGGACAACAATTGGGATTTCGGCAGCGAGGTCCGAATCAACGAGCGATTCGATGACGGCTTCGGGCGGCTCGCCGGAGGCATCAACTAAAAGCACATCGGCTTGCGCGTCGGTGAGCTCGCTGCCGAGAGCGTCGATTGTTGAGGCTGTGCCAATAATTTTGACGCTTTGCGCGTTCAGGCGATTTTGCAGCGCGGCGCGCGCGAGCGGCGAAGTGGCGATGAGGAAGACGCGAATCACGCTGCGGCGGCGCTCCCGGGAATGCGCTGAGCGCCGATTTGGACGGTGACGCGACGGTAGCGCTCGTAATCTCCGCGCAAAAATGCGAGGCGCACCACGCGCGGGCCAGAGCCTTGCAGCGAACTGGCGAGATCGTCGAGCGATGTGAATGATTTTTCGTCGGTACCGAGCAGAATGTCGCCGGGCAGGAGCGACGCGTTTGCGGCGGGGCTGTCCGGTTCTACTTCCAGCAAGACGAGACCGAAAGCTTTGGTGCGGCTCGCGGGGCTCGGGACACGCACCGGTGCGACGGCCACGCCGAGCCAGGCGTCGATCGGGTCGGCAGCGAGAAAATTTGTGACGGCGTTGCTGGGGACGGCGAGCGCTAAGCGGCCGGCGACCATGGTGTTGATGCCGATGATGCGGCCGCGAGCGTCGGCTAGCGGGCCGCCGGAATTACCTGGGGCGAGGCGGACGTCGGCTTGCACCCACGGCTGAGAACCGAAACGGCGCAACTGTCCACTTAAAGGGCCGACGGCCTGAACAACGCCGGTGGTGAGCGCGCCGACAAAGCCGAGCGGATTGCCGATGGCGATAGCGAGTTCACCCGGGCGAACTTGCGAGGAGTCCGCGACTGCTGCGGCCGGAAGATTCGCGGCTTTTATGCGGAGCTCGGCTAGATCGTGGCGGGTGTCGCGAGAAACGAGCGCGGCATCGAACTCGCGGCCGTCCCAGAGCTGGACGCGCATTTGCGAGGCGCGCGCGACGTGCGCGTTGGTGATAATGATTCCGTCAGCGGACCAGATCACGCCGGAGCCGTTGCCTCGCTCGCCGGGAAGGACGAGAACTGTGGAGCGGCGAAGTTGCTCGGCGATTTCACCGAAACCGTGAATGGGCATCTTATTCGCCTCCGCGGGAACGTTCGCCTACAACGATGTTCACTTCTTGCGCTGCGCCGCCGCGGACGAGTTTGAGCGCGAGCGGCTTGCCGATCGATTCGCCGTGGAGTTGCGAGTGGACATCTTCGAGACGCGCGACGGGATGGCCGGCGAGCGCGATGAGAATGTCTCCAATGACGATGCCGGCTTTGTGCGCGGGGCTTTCGGGCTCAACTTCCAGGACGATGGCGGCGGTTTTTTCGCTGCGCTGCAGGGATTGTCGGAGAGCTTCGGGCAGACGGACGGGCTGCAGGCCGACGCCGAGATAACCTTGCGGAATGTGGCCCTTCTTCAGGAGCGTATCAATGACGCGGTCGACCGCGGGTGCGGGGATGGCGATCGCGCCGAAGCGGGCGAAACGCGGCGTGGCGATGCCGACGATGCGGCCTTGCGCGTCGACTACGGCGCCACCGACGGCTGTGGTCTGCAGGCCGACGTCCAGGCGGATGTAGGGCGCGAGGGCGGCGCCGGTCCAAGTGCGGCGCTCGGGGACTACCAGGCTGACTGCACCGAGCGCGGCTACGGGGCCGCTGGCGCGGGTGCGGCCGATTACTAGCGTGAGGCTCCCGGGCTTCAGCGCGGTGACGTCACCAAAGACGGGAACGGCGGCGGATGCTTCCGCGCATTTCAAAACGGCGATATCTGTTGACGGGTCGCGGCCGGCGAGCGTTGCGGGGACGATTCGGCCATCCGGTAGCGTCGCTTGAATTTCTTCGTCGCGGCGCAGGGCGTGCTCGGCGGTGACGATGATGCCTGCGCGCCAGACTACTCCACTAGCGGAGCCGCGGGATTCGGCGTGAACGGCGACTATGTTTGCGGCGGCGCGCTCGGTGGCTTGCGCCAGGGCGTTGGAAAGTTCGATTAGTTCGGCTGACATTGGGTGCCTCCATGAAGAAGATGCGGCATGAGGTGGGGCGTGTACATCCGCCGAACGGCTAGGTATGGAGGGATGAGGGGGTCAAGACAAAGTCTCTCGCTTCGCGCGAGACTGGGACGCGCTAAAGCACGCCCCTACAACTTGGTAACTGGATTCTACGCGGGGCGTTCCATTAATTCGAGGCGGTTGCCGAAGGGATCGAAGACGTGGACGCGGCGGAAACTGTTAAAGGAGGTGTCTGGCTCTGTGGTGATGCCGGCACGCTCGCAGGCGGCGAGAATTGCGTCAAGGCCATCGACTACGAATGCGGGATGGGCGCGCTTGGAGGGCGTGAAATCGGGCTCGACGCCGAGATGAAGATTTACACTGCCGGCGATGAACCAGAGGCTTTTGCGTTCGGCCATTTGCGGCGGCTTTTCGATTTCTGTGAAGCCGAGAATTCCGGAGTAGAAGGCTCTAGCGCGGTCTTCGCTGGCGATGGGGATGACGATTTGCACGTGGTCAATGCTGAGGATCGCCATTAGGTTGGAGACTTACGCCGCTTCTTTTGAACGACGCGGCTGAATCTTACGGATTGTGCTACGCAAACGCTGGCGGGCAGCGCGCACTTCATATTGCAACTGCAAATTCATCCAGAATTCCTCGGACATGCCGAAGAAACGAGCCAGTCTGACAGCGGTATCCGCGGTGATGCCGCGCCGCTCTAAGACAATGTCGTTGATCCGGGGAGCCGGCACGTGAATGGATCGAGCAAGCTCGTTGGCAGACATCCCCATTGGCTTTAGGAATTCTTCGCGCAGAATCTCGCCGGGATGAATCTTCCAACTAGGGGCTGTGTTTCTTTTTTTGGACATCAGATATTCCTTGGCAACCGGTCAATGGTAGTCCGTGATTTCAACATCGAACGCATCGCCGTCTTTCCATATGAAGCAGATCCGAAACTGATCATTGACGCGTATGCTGAACTGCCCTTCACGTTCGGCCTTCAAAGCCTCTAGGCGGTTCCCAGGCGGAACGCGAAGATCGTCTAATCGTCCTGCCGTATTCAACAGAAGAAGCTTTCTCAGGGCTGCGCGAATCAAGCTCGGAGGAAACTTTCTGGATTTCCCGGTCAACCACAATAGGTGCGTCCGTGTATCGCGGAAGCTCCTGATCACAGTTACAGTTTAACGTTCATCGTTAAAGATGTAAAGAGCTGAGGACGTTGGATTCAAGGAAGGTAGGGCATAGCGTCGGTGGATTCTACGAATTTCTTTAGCGCGGCCATTACTGCGGAGCGTGTGAAGAGTTCGCAGAAGAGGTCGATTTCGCGGCGGAGCTCGTCGTGAGGAATGGGCTTTATGAATTTTTTGGCGGCGGCGCGGGTGATGGCGTCGAATTTTGTGATTTGCGCGGCGGTCGAGCGGGCGATCTTGAGGGCTTCGCCTTCGGCGGCGAGTTGCGCGACGAGCCCGACGGCTTGCGCGCGGGTGGCGTTTACACTGCGTCCGGTGAGAAGCAGATCGCGGACGAAGGCGTTGCCCAGGTCGCGCTTGAGGCGCGGGATGCCGCCGAAGCCGGGAATGAGGCCGAGGCGCAGCTCGGGGAAGGCGAAGCGCGCCATTTTGTCGGCGACCATGATGTCGCAGGCGAGTGCGAGCTCGAAGCCTCCGCCGAAGCAGACGCCATGAACGGCGGCGATGGTAACGAACGGGGCGGCGTCAATGGCATTGAAGACGGCGTGAATTCGCTCGAGGAATTGGCGCACGCCTGCGAGCCGTTCTTTTTCGGAAAGCGGTTCGGCGGCGCGGTAGAGCTCGCGAAGGTCGGCACCGGCGGAAAATCCTTGTTTGCGCGCGCTGGAGATGATGCAGGCGGCGGTTTCCGGAACGAGCGCGGGAATCGCGGCGGCAAATTTCTCGAGGTCGGCTAGAGTTTCGGTGCCGATTTCGTTGGCGGGCTCGTGGTCGAGCGTGAGCTCGATGACGCCGTCGCGCCAGTCCCAACGCAGCGTTTTTCCGGCGAAGTGCTTCACGACGGCTTTCTATCGTACATGGAGTTGATTTCGGAGGCGAAGCGCGCGTTGATGGCATCGCGGCGGAGCTTGCCGTTGACGGTGAGCAGGCCGTTATCGGATGTGAAGGCATCGTGGATGATCGCAAAATTACGGATTTGGCGATAGTGCGGAAGGCTGGGATTGACGGCGTCGAGGGCGGACTGCACGGCTTGCGGCTCGACGGCGCCGACGATAAGCGCGCAAAGATAGCTGCGGCCATTCCCAACGATAACCACGTGCTGCGCAGTGGGTAGAGACTGCGCGATCTTATCTTCGATCGGCTCCGGCGGAACGTTGTGGCCGGAGTTGAGGATGATCAAGTTTTTGATGCGGCCGATGATGCGCCAATTTCCGCGGGCGTTGACTTCGCCCTGGTCGCCCGTATGGAACCAGCCGTCGCGTAGGACGCGCGCGGTTTCTTCGGGGCGATTCCAGTAACCAGCAAAAATGTGCGGGCCGCGGACGATGATTTCTTCGTTGTCGGCGATTTTCATTTCGATGCCAGGAATTGCTTGGCCGACGTAACCAGGTTCAACGGGGACGCGCGGGTCATCTAGCGTGCAGATCGCAGTGGTTTCGGTGAGACCATAGGCTTGCAAGACCGGGATGCCGAGCATCAAGAAAAATTGCTGCGTTTCAGGCGCGAGGGGAGCCGAGCCGCAGATTAGCGCGCGTAGGTGCGGCCCGAAACGCTCTTTGACTTTGCTGAAGATGAGTTTGCGTCCGAGCGCGAGCCAGAACGCGTCGGTGGCGCGGGTGCGGCCGGCATTTTTGCGCTGCCATGCTTCGCGGGCTTTTGAGAAAAGTGGGCGGATGGGAGCGGCGCGCTTGGAGAGGGCGTCTTCGACGCCGCGACGGACGCGTTCGAGAAGCGTAGGCACATTGAGAAAATAGTGAGGGGCGGAAAGGCGAATTTCGTCGGGAAGTTTCGTGAGATCGGTGGACAACGTCAGGACGCTTTGGCGGGAGAAGCAGGAGAGCAGAAGAATCCATGAAGCCGCGAAGTTAAACGGGGCATAGTGGAACACGCGGTCGGGCTCGCGGGTTTGGCCCATGAGTTGGTCGAGGCGCTCGGTCGTACAGGAAAGCATGTGTGTGATGTTGGCGGTTGTGAGGCAAACGCCCTTGGCTTCGCCTGAAGTGCCGGAGGTGTAGATGATGGTGACGATGTCGGAATCGGGCCGCGGATTGGGGTAGTCGGGAATCGACTGGGCCGGCGCGGGCGGCTGCAAGACTTCGTCGAAGAGTAGGCGGCGGGGTGCGCTGGAGGGATCGCCGTTCCATGCCTTCATCGCAGCGTCGCCGAGAGCAGCGTCGCTCACAAAGAGCAGCTTTGGTTCGGAGTCGCGTATCATGGCCGCGAGTTCCGCGGGCGATTGACGAGCATAGAGCGGCACGACGATCAGTCCTTCGGCCATCACCGCGAGATCGAACGCGGTCCACCGAATCGAGTTGGGAGCGAGAAGAGCGCAGCGATCGCCGGCGCAAAGTCCAGCACTGCGCAAGTAAGCGCGGATGCCGCGCACTTCATCGAGCAATTCCCTTCCCGTGGCACTGACGAAGTGCTCGCCGTGAATTTCGCGCAGGACTACGCGGCCAGCGCTGCGCTGGAGTTGGGCAAAAATGTTTTCGAGGAAGTTGGGCATGGACTCAGAAATTGAAAGTGCTGAACGCGCGCGGCGAACGCGTAAACCTGCTCATCGCGATGCGGATCCGGCGACGGAATGCTGCGCAATTGTGCTGGCGTCATATCGCTGGGCCAAGTCGATCAGTGTCTTGCTGAGGGGCGGCAGATAGTCTTCCCAGGAGAGCACACCAGAGCGGAGCTGGAATTCTGGATACGTGCGGCGGACGGTGTCTTCCAGAATGGTGCCCATGCGCGCCATCACTTTCAGATTGCGAACGACCGTGCGGCCGATGCCTTCACGGACGGAGTCCGCTTCACGCACCAAAGTTTCCATCATTTGCAACAGTTTCGGCTCCAGCTCTGCGTCGTCGACCGTAAGGAAAAGATGCTCGTGGCCGCGTTCGCGCATGAGGTTGCGGATGCGCTCGTCCATGGTAACGCCAGCGGATGCAACCAAGCTGGGCATGCAAGTGACAATGCCGTGGTAGCGCGAAGAAACCATGTAGGAGCCGGCGCGCAGGATAGAGACGAGTTGAAACATGTCGTAGTCGTCGGAAGTAAACACCGGTGTGCCGGGCATAAACTCCAGCATGGCACGGCAGGCCTGCGCATCGAGCCGCTCCATCGCGACCAGGATTGGGAATACACGGTGGCGCTCACGGAAAGCGGCGGCGGCCTTGCCAAAGGCGGAGACGTAGTTTCGATATTTCTTGTCAATCTCATCGCCAGATTGAAAAAAATAAACGGTGCGATATTGGCTTTCTTTGTAGGCGCCGGTCGTTGCGCGTGCAATGTACTTCGCGATAGACGCTTTCACCGGCCAGACGAAGGGATGGATAGGGCAAAGCACGAGGATGGGAGTTTTTTCGTCCCAGCCTGCATCGCGAAGCGTCTTGCGCGCGTATTCCGGCGGATGCGGCTCGAATGTCCACGCAGTATCGGTGCCGAGCTCCGTGGAGATGCCGAGTTTGCGCAGCAAATCTTGCGACTCCACATTGCGCGTGATGACCAGTGAGTCGTGCACGTAGCGTGCGCACATGTCTGCAATCAGGGGATCCATGTGGCCGGCCTCGCCGCCGTACGCGAGTGACAGCTTGTTTTCCGCGGAGGCCAGGCCGAGAGAGCCGATCATCATCGTAGTCAGCGCGTTGGCGAATTTGCTTTTGAACATCGAGCCTTCGCAAGCGATGACACCGTGATTTTGCCGCACTTCACGAAAGAGAAACGGCGGAAACACGTCGGGCAGATAGACCTGGCGCGTGTCTGCAAAATAGCCGCGGCTGCGATTGAAGTCCTGGGTCATCACGCTGAAATCGACGTTGCCGGCGCCGAGAACGTGGCGCACCTGGCGCAGCATTTCCTGCACGCGAACGTCCGAGCCCGTGTTGCGCGTTCCGTTGTATCCGGCGAAGAGCAGGCGGAGCTTTTCGCCAGGTTCCCAGCGGTGGCCAAGTCCAAACATCCAGCCAACGCGCCGGATTTCGATCAGCGCGCTAACCCAGGCGACGAGAAGGAAGTCGGTCATGCGCGGGCCCTCCCAGCGACTGTTTTCGGGGCCGCGTCGCCAGTGGAAGAAGGCCAGGGCTTCGCGGGATAGCGGAACTTGTTTTCGCGGCTGTATAGCAACAAAGGATACGCGTAGCTCGAGAATTTCGCGGGCGACTCGCCAAGCTCGGCGACAACTCGCGAGTTGTCGAAGACTGTGTTCCAGTCAAGATAGGGCCAAAAAACTTTCATCAGCGAGGCTCCATATCCGATGGCGCCTTTGCGATTCGCCAGCCAATTCACGGTAGCGGAAAACGGCCGGCCGAACGATGGTATGTACACAGGCCGACGCCAACCGCCAATTTCCGCAAGATTGTCGGTCAGCTCTCGATATGTCTGCGAGCCACTGCCCGCGGAAAGATGATAAATGCCGTGTGCGGCTTGCTGTTTCTGATGAATGGTCACGATGGCTTTTCCGACGTAATCCGCCGGTACGATATCGATTTTATCGTGAGGGCGCAGCGGAAGAACAGGGAGACGCGCAAGCAGGTCAAACGCCCGCACCATGTCGAACTGCGAGGTCTCTGCACGGCGACTGTCACCCATAACGATAGCGGGGCGAAAGATGGTGCGCGACACATCGGGTAGAAGCTGCGCGACCATGTGCTCGGAAAATTTCTTGGTGCGCGCGTAGGGATCGTAATCGGAGCGGGCCCAGTCGATGGACTCATCTTCGGTTACAACTTCGTTGCGCCGGTGTCCTGCAACGGCGACGGTGGACACATGCGAGTAACGCCGTAGGGCTTTGCGATCCTGCACGCGGCGCGCGAGCTGAATTACTTCCAGCGAGCCGCGCAGATTCACGTTGAGGCACTGCTTTTCGGATTTGCGGTTTAGCGAGGCGGCGCAATGAATGATGGAATCTGTAGTGTCAACCAAGCCGCCGTAGTCGTCATCTGACAAACCGAAGCGCTCGGACGTGAGGTCGCCACGAAAAATACGCACGCGCGAATTGATGTGCTCGAAGAACTCCGGAAAATCGAAATGGAGCTGCAACGATTGCCATAGACGCTCACGCGCTTCCTGTTCGGAATTTGCACGCACCAGCAGATTCAGGGCGTCGCGGTAATCTCGCAGCAGCCCGGCGACAATGTAGCTGCCGAGATATCCGGTTGAGCCGGTTACGAAGATCGCCATAAAGGGTCGGACGGCGGCGCGGTGGTGGGATTAGCCGTGGCGCATGCGGCTTGCGCGGACCAGTCAAGCTTGCGAGGCGCGCGCGCCTCCAACGGACGCCCTTCCATCAGGGGATAGCACCAACGGCGCAGCGCCGGAATATGGATATTAATCCAGTAGTCCCACCAATCGATGGATTCCGGATCAAATGCGAACAGAGAGCGCTCTTCGGGAGAAAGCGCTGCGGAAAGCAAGCGCGCATTTTCGCATTCAAAGACATGCTCGTTGTGCAGGATGAATGGCTCGTACAGCTCGATCAGCTTTTCAGCACGCAGCAAATCGCGCTCCTGCCGGGCCAGCGGGGCTTTCTTCACGTGCAGCGTTACGGCGACGCGGTTGATGCGAGAGACGACCGCTTTTTGCATCGGAATCGACAGTCGTTCATAGCGCTGCTTGGAAACTGGAATGGTCTCGAATTTCACCTTGAGCCAATGCTCGATACCCTGCTGGGTGCGGTAGTGCTTGCGGTGGGCCAGCGCGGTAAGCTCGATGCTACGGCCCATGTTCACAGGGTTGATTGCGGATGTGGCGAGCTGATACATGCGCGCGTTGCGCCGCGCAATGATGGCGGCGCCGATCAAGGTCATGCCCCGGCAAACCATGTCGACTGGAATTACATCGAGGCATTTGCGTTCGTTCGTAGGAAGCTGCCTAAAATTAGTGCCCAGCAGATAAGACAATGGCCCCGAAGTATTGATGCCCTCATTCCATCCAGAGAACGGCGAGCGCATTGAGCTTTCAACGATGGAGGGCCGAACGATGGCGATCGGCAAATCGCCACCGTGGCGAGTAAGGATCGACTCGCCCAAGCTCTTAGTGAATGTGTACGTATTTGGCCAGCCCAGATGCTGCGCGCGCCGCAGCCCGACGCGCAGCAAGCGATTGCGCGCCCAGCGCACACGATTGCGCTTCAGCACGCCGTCCAGTTCCTCCGCGGGGACAGCGGAGGGGTCTCCCGCCCGTCCCAAAACTTGGCGGCGTAAAGCTCGAGTCAACTCCGGGTTCTCTGAGCGCTCTTCAATGCGCCGAATCATCTCGCGCAGCGACTCGATTTCGCGCTCCGCGTCAAAATTCACATCTTGCGACGGATTGTAATTATCGTGCAGCTCTTCAGCCACGCGCCCATCGCGCATGCCCACTATATAACAAGTGGAAAGGTGCATCAGACCTGCGTGATCGCTCTTACGCAAAAAATCCAGGAGGTGCATGGCGGAATCGACGTTGGAGGCCAAAGCCTCGCGTAGGTCGGGATTAAAATCGGTCAGGCCCGCGCTGTTGACAATCAAGTCCAGCGATTTCGCCAATCTTTCTTGCGTCGCTTCGTCCATCCCCAAGCCAGGTTGGCTGACGTCGCCTTCCACTACTTCCACTTTTTGCTTCAGAAATGCGGCGAGTTGCCGTCCGTGCCGCGCTTGCAGCGTGTCAAACGCCGGCGACTCCTCAAGGATTTTTTCAAAGCGGCGTTGCGCGGAAGTGGTGCGATTGCGGCGGATGAGCAGCGTGATCTTGCCAATATTCGGAACGTTTTCGAGCAAATCGACGAGCCAGACTTTGCCGATGAAGCCGGTGGCCCCGACCAGCAAAATGTGGCGATTTGCCAGGGTTTCGCGGACTGCGAGCCGCTTGAAGCGCGGTACGTCACCGAGCGCCGCAACAGCTCGCCCAGTCGGCGGCGCGGGACGTGCTGTGCTTCGTTTGGCCCGCTCGAGGCAGGACTCGTCCCAGCCGAGTTGCGAAATCAATTTGCGGCCCGTCACGCGGCCATCCGTCGTGCCGCTCGCGATCCAAGCTAGCGGCCCGCGCGGCCGCACCACCGGTGAAAGCAGGCGCCCCGTCGCGTAGCCATCGCGAAACTCCAAGCGATTGGAGACAAATGAGGAGATACCGAAGTGGTGTGCCAGGGGCCTGACCACGTGTTCGAGAAGCTGGCTAACCAGCACGATCTCTTCACCGCTGCGGACGGCGGTAATTAGCTTTTCAGCCGCTTCGCGGCGCAACTGCGGCTTGAGCAGATACTGGAAGTATTCTTCGCCTAGCAGATCCAAGCGGTCTTGGCTGACGCCGCGCAGTAAGGTGTGCAGCAGACGGGTGGCGAAGGTGCGGCTCACCACGTAAGCGAACGGCCGCGAGAGCGCCATAGCTGTCATTCCCAATCGCCGCGCCCAGCGCTCCGAAAAACTCTGCGAGTTCCAGGTGAAAAATCCGACCAGGCGCATGGCGCCCACTTCAAACAGCGAGCCTTCCACGCGCCAATAGGTCACGCGCCGCGACGCACCGTCTCCCGAAGCGTCTTTCAATGTGGCGATGGTTTCCGTCATACCAACAAACGATTATCGAGCAAGTGCACGCACCGCAGCTATCCCGAATGTTCCGGACGCCTGAATGTCGCAGAGATGTAGGCACCTGATTGACCTGGAGGACAGCACCCTGAAGCTAAACCTCCGCACCTGGGCCAATCGTCCCCGAAGTAGGTGAGCGGTCACCTATTTGGGAAGTGAAAAAGTAGCATCCTCGGCAGGTTCTCGCAAGGAGTGGTGCGCGCTGGCGAAACGCCAACGCGCTGGAACGTGGACGGCGGCCGATGAGGCTAAACACCCCAGCCGTAGCGTTCGGCGTGCTCGAGTGTGCGCTGCATCTCTTCACGGAGAATTTCCGTGAAGGCGGAGCCGGTTACCGTGCGTGTGCCAGGTTCGGCAAGATCCGAGGTGCGGTAGCCGCCGCTCAGGACTCGCAGCAGCGAATGCTCCACCCAATCGGCTTCCAACGATAGCCCGAATGCGTCGCGCAGCATCATAGCCACGCTGAGAATCGAACCGATCGGATTTGCCGTGTCCGTGCCCGCGAGAGATGGCGCGGAGCCATGAATCGGCTCGAATAGCGGTGCGCCGGAGCCGAAGCTGGCGGACGGGATTACGCCGATCGATCCCACTAACGCGGCGGCTGCGTCGCTCAAGATGTCTCCAAACATATTAGTCGTGAGCATCACGTCAAACTGCGCAGGGCGAAGCGTAAGCTGCATGGCGGCGTTGTCGACATACATGTGCTCGAGGCGGATGCCCGGATAGGCCGTGCTCATGGCCGTGACCGTGCGACGCCAAAGCTGCGAACTGGCCAGGACGTTGGCCTTGTCCACCGAGCAGACACGTCGTGAGCGGCTTTCGGCGCGCGCGAAGGCAAAAGTCGCAATTCGCTCAATTTCCGAAGTCGAATACGATTCCGTATCAAAGGCGCGCTCGACGCCATTTTCCACGATACTGCCGCGCTCGCCGAAATACATTCCTCCGGCAAGCTCGCGCACGATCTCGATGTCGAGATCGCCTAGTCGCTCGGCTTTCAACGGCGAAATGCCGCGCAGCGGATCCAACAACTTCACGGGGCGCACATTCACGTAAAGCCCTAGTCCCTTGCGCAAAGCCAGGAGACCGCTCTCCGGGCGTTTGCCGACGGGAAGCGCATCCCACTTCGGTCCGCCCACCGCGCCAAGAAAAACGGCGTCGGCTTTGTGGCACGCGTCGAGCGTGGCGTCGGGAAGCGGCGTTCCTGTGGCATCAATCGCCGCGCCACCAATCGGAAATTCCGCAAATTCAAACTGATGGTGGAATTCATGCGCGGCTTCGCGCAGAACGGTAACCGCGGCACGAGTGACTTCTGGGCCGATGCCGTCTCCCGCGAGCAAAACAATGGTCTTCTTCATCACACAACCCCGATCGAAAAACTCGTCGTACTTCGCGCACTGTGCAAAGAAACTGCGGCTCGCCAACACAGGCAAATTCAGAGATTACGCTTTCGGAAAGCTCAAGCTGGCGATGCTGCTTCCGCGGCGACGGCCACTGCTCCGCGGCGAATCACTTCGTGCGCGATAGCCACCAAATCGCGGTGCCGAACATCTTTCTGCTGGTCCGCGAGAGCAGTCACCCTCCGATAGACCTCGGCGAGTTCCACATCGCTTGGCTCGTAGCCAAGATCGCGCAGGCTCAAGCGCAGCGCATTGCGGCCGGAATGCTTCCCAAGTACCAGGGAGCGCGCTGGGACTCCCACTGTTTGCGGCGAAATGATTTCGTACGTGAGCGGGTTCTTGATAATACCATCCTGGTGGATTCCGGCTTCGTGCGCAAAAGCATTCGCGCCCACCACCGCTTTGTTGGGCGAAACTGCAGCGCCGGTAATTTCAGAAAGCATACGGCTGGTGGGAAAAAGCTCCTCGAGGCGGATGCCCGTGCTAACTCCAAAACTCTCCTTGCGCACGGCGAGAGCGACAACCACTTCCTCGAGCGCCGCATTTCCGGCACGTTCGCCGATGCCGTTGATTGTGCATTCAATCTGGCGAACTCCCGCGCGCACCGCCGCCAGGGAATTTGCCACGGCCATACCGAGATCATCATGGCAGTGTGCGCTGAGCGTGACGCCCTGGGGATCGCCCAAATATTCGCGTACCTGACGGAACATCGCGCCGTATTCTTCCGGCACAGCATAGCCCACTGTGTCCGGTAGGTTTAGGACTGTGGCTCCAGCATCCACTGCTACCCGGCATACCTGGCACAAAAATTGGATATCCGTGCGGCCAGCGTCTTCAGCGGAAAATTCTACTTCCCCAACGTGCTGCCGGCCGAAACGGATCATCGATGCAATGGCCTCGAGCGCCTGCTCGCGGGAGATATTCAGCTTGACGCGAAGGTGCAGATCCGATGTGGCCAAAAAAATGTGCAGCCGCGGAGCGGCTGCGGGCTCTAGCGCCTCGATGGCTGCGGCTACGTCGTCCTTCCTCGCACGCGCTAACGCTGCAATCGGCACATCGCGCACTTCCTTGGCGACCAGGCGCACCGCATCGAGGTCTCCACGCGAAGCGATCGGGAAACCCGCCTCGATAACATCCACGCCGAGCTTGGCCAACTGCCGCGCCATGCGGATTTTCTCCGCCGTATTCATGGAAAAGCCCGGCGACTGCTCGCCGTCGCGTAGCGTGGTGTCAAAAATGCGCACTGAGTCCATAGAATCTCCCCAGGATAGGTAAACAGACGCGGGACCGTTGGTCAAATTTATCTTTATTCTACTTTTGATAATATTGCCTTATACTTACAGAACGCGAATCGGAGGAACGACAGGGTGGACCTCGGCGAACTCCAGGTATTTCTGACCGTGGCGCGGGAAGGCAGTTTCTCGCGGGCCGCCGAACGGCTCTTCCGGACGCAGCCGGCCATCAGCCTGGGTATCCGCAAGCTCGAGGATTCCCTGGGTCAGCCGCTGTTTGTGCGCGGCTCTCGGCCGGTGCGGCTCACCGACGCCGGCGTCCTGTTGAAGGAATACGCCGAACGGCTGCTGAACCTCCGTGATGAAGTAAAGAAAGGGCTTAGCGAGCTAGAAGGCCTGAAACGGGGGGAGCTGTCCCTCGGCGTGAACGAAAGCTCAATCCATGCGCTACTGCCCGCGCTTTCGCAATTCCGCGAAATGCATCCGGGCGTGCAGGTACGCGTGCACCGCATGTTTTCGCGCGATATTCCCCACGAGGTCCTTAACTATCGGCTCGACGTCGGCGCTATCTCTTTTGTGCCTCGAGACACACAGTTGCAAGCCACGGAAATCCGCAAGGACGAGCTGACCCTGGTCGTGCCCCTGAAACATCCATTTGCCAAACGGCGCGAGGTGGACGTTGAAGACCTGGCCAATGAAACGTTTATCGGCCACATCGTGGAATCGCCGTACCGGCGCCGTGTCATTGAACTTTTCGCCAGAAATCGCACCACGCTGAACATGCCCATCGAAATGCCTACCATCGAGAGCATCAAGCGCTTTGTGCAGATGGGCATGGGCGTAGCGATCGTCCCGCGGATGTGTGCGCAGTGGGAGATCGAGCACGGCTGGATGAAAGAAGTGAAGGTACGGCAACTCAGCTTGCCCCGCCATGTCTATCTAGTCTCGCGCCGGGGGGCGCGGCTCCCGCATGCGGCTGCGGAGCTTATGCGCATCCTGCGCGACGGCCAATAATCCGCTTGGCGCACTCGCAAAGCGTGCGCCCGGAGCGATTCTCCGGTATCCTCCGAAGGTAGTGGATTAGTGCTGTAAAAACACATGACCAGCGGATTGGCCATCCTCGCCATCGGTTTCTTCCTGGGAATGCGGCATGCCACCGATCCGGACCACGTCATCGCCGTTTCTACCATCGTCAGTCGCGAACGCTCCATCGCTAAAGCCGCATCCATCGGAGTCTTGTGGGGCTTGGGCCACACGTTGACGATCCTCGCTGTCGGCGCCGCGATTATTTTATTTGGGCTGGCGATTCCCGCTCGCGTGGGGCTCACCATGGAGTTCTGCGTGGGCCTGATGCTGATTCTGTTGGGCGCACTGAATCTGACCGGCGCGATGAAGTGGATGAGCAATAAGTTTTCTCCCACGCATCCGCAAGTAACTGGAGAGCACGCCCACATTCACGAACACGGCCCGAAGATGCACTTCCATTGGCATTCGCACGCCCCGCAGAGCGAGCATCACGGCGAAAGCCTCGCCCCGCCGGCGGCTCTCGAGCGGTCGTTCGCGGGCCTCGGCCTCTACCAGTCTATGCGTCCGCTCTTTGTTGGGATCGTGCACGGCCTGGCGGGCTCTGCAGCAGTGGCACTTTTGGTCTTGAGCGCTATTCGCGAGCCGAAGTGGGCCGTGCTCTACTTGCTGGTTTTTGGCGTGGGCACCATTGCCGGAATGATGCTGATCACCAGCGTTATCGCGCTTCCCTTCTCGTTCGCAGGGTACCGCTTCGCTTGGTTGAACCGGAGCCTGGTCACCGGCTCTGGAATCTTGAGTCTGGCCTTTGGCCTCTTCGTCTGTTACCAAATCGGCTTTGTCGACGGACTATTCACCGCACATCCAAATTGGAAGCCGAGCTAACCGCCAGGACACCCATCGATCACCCGATGGCGCTGACAAGAATTCCCGAATTGGGAATTCCGCCGAGCTTCTAAATTGCTTTTAAGTTAACTAATATCTTGACTATTCCAAACTCTCGCCGTATCTTGCCGCGCAGGTCCCTCTCGGAAAACTGATTTAGCGCCGTCTCCTTCGGCCCAGAAAGAGTTATGGCCCAGCAAGCGCCCCTTTCTCTCCTATCGCTGTCAGTGTCGAATGCACTCTGGTTCGCGCGGGTACTTCTTCTGGAGTCGGTGCTTGCTGCGACTGTGGCTGCTCAGGCCCCTCAGCAGCAATATGTGTTCAATTCAATTCCTATCGCGAATGCTACCTCGCAGGTGGCTACTTACGTGAAGAATGGACAAACCGGCGCCCTTTCCGCGGCGGCCGGCTCGCCACTTGCCGAGAACCTTCCGGGCGGCGCCATGGCCATTGACGGCTTGGGCCGATTTCTGTTCGTGGTGAACACCAGCACCAGCAACATTTCGATGTTCCAGATCAATCAGAGCACTGGAAGCCTTACGGAAGTGCCCGGGTCACCGTTTTCGACCGGCCCCACGGAGAACCCCAGCATGGCTCCCAGGTCTCCCGTGTATCTAGCAGCGGAAAAATCCGGCCAGTTTCTCTATGTGGGCTATCTATACGGCAATCTGGTCAACGACGGCGCCATCAACGAATATTTAATCGACGGCGCTAATCGGCAACTGGTCCCCTTGCCCGGGCAGCCGACGACGGATATCGCCTCCAGCCCCATCGGCATGGTCACCGACCCGAAGGGTCTTCATCTATACGTCGGTCTGGGGTTAAATCGCTCGACCGGAGTGCAGGATGGGGGCACAAACGTTTATTCGATCGATCTCGTGACCGGCACACTCGGGTTGACCGGCGCGGCGGGAAATGTCCTTCCCGCGGGGCGAAGCATCGCTATAGATCCGCAAGGGCGTTTCTTTTTCGATGGATCGGGCACGACCCTGGGAACCATCGAAAGCGCACTCATCTCGCCGGCAGACGGAACCGCGCTCACCGGAATCTCGAGCGTAAGCTCCGCAAATCAAATTCCGGCGGCCATGCTGACGGATAGGAGCGGCAAATTTCTCTACGTGCAGCAAGGCCCCTCGTCGGTGGTCTATACGATCGACCAGACAACTGGCGCGCTGGCCGTGCCCCCTGCCCCACTCGCGACTCTCACCTTTAGCACCGGCAGTGCGGCTGCGGATCCTCTCGGTCCATACATCTATTCGCTGCAGCGCGACGGCGTTCACGGATTTCTAGTCGATCCTCAGACGGGCTCTCTCTCCGAATTGCCCGGCTCGCCCTTCGGAGGCACTGCTGCCCAAGGATCGCTTGCCATTACGGGCGCGCCAGTGCAAGCGGTAAGCGGACCGGCGGCGGCAATCTTCCCTTCATCCCAGGATTTCGGCAGCGTAACGGTGGGACAATCCAGTGGCTCCAAGCTCCTTACGATCACCAATACCGGTGGTCAGGCGCTCGGCCTCACTTCCATCAGCGTGACGGGTTCCAATCCTGCTGACTTTGTTGCCAGTCCCAATTGTTCTCTGCCTACGGCCCTTTCGCCGAATGCCACTTGCACCGTTAGCTTGGTTTTTTCTCCCACCGCCGCGGGAGCGCGACAGGCAAGCTTGGCCGTCGTGGATAATGCGCCCGGCAGCCCACAATTGGCCGCCCTTAGTGGCGTCGGTGCCGCTCCCCTACCGGCCGTCACTCTGGTACCGGGCAGCCTGAACTTTGCGACCACCACCCAAGGAAGCACGAGCACCGCGCAGACCATTACCCTTACTAGCGTGGGCCCCGCTCCGCTGCACATTTCCTCCGTGCTGCCCGGTGGCGCAAATCCCGGGGATTTCCAGCTTTCCAATGCTTGCTCCGGCGCGTATGCCGCGGGTGCTACCTGCAACATTGCCGTGACCTTTTCTCCATCGGGTGCCGGCCAGCGTAGCGCCACGATAACCATCAATGATGACGCGCCGGATTCTCCGCAATCTGTACAGTTGACGGGCACAGGTGCAGCGCCGCCGCCCGGAACGCCGGTTGTGAAGCTAACACCAACCAGCGTCTCGTTTGGCACGGTGACACAAGGAGCGGCCGTCGCCGCTCAGGTTGCTACACTGACAAACTCCGGCACGGGGGCGCTACATATTGCTTCGGTGGCTGTCGGCGGGACGAACTCGAGCGACTTTACTATCACAAATAATTGCAGTGCGGCCGCATATGCAGTCGGCGCGACATGCACCGTGGGCGTGTCAGTCTCCCCAGTGGCAATCGGTCAGCGCGCGGCATTGATAACCATCACTGACGATGCGCCTAGTTCCCCGCAAACGATCGCCCTGAGCGTCACCGTCAACCCGGCCTTTGCGATTTCGCCAGCCGCCCCGGGTTCGACCTCGGTCACCGTCATCGCAGGGCAAACAGCAGCCTTCAACCTGCAATTAACCCCTGGCCCAGGGTTTGCCGGCAGCGCATCGTTCGCCTGCGCGGGCGCACCTGCGCAGGCCATATGCGCGGCTCCGAATGCACAGTTCGCGGGCGGAACTCCGGTTTCATATGTGGTGAGTGTGGCCACTACGAAGAGCACCACGATTGTCGTTCCGCTGCAGCAGCTTCCCCCATTTAGTTGGTTGCATGTGCTTTCGTTAATGGCGTGCTGCTGGGCTTTTGCACTGTTTCTTTACGCTTCCAGGCAGCGCGCCTTGAACTCTATGGCGGCGCTGACGCGGGCTGCGGCGCTAACCGTCCTGGCAGCGCTATGCCTGTTCGGCCCGGCCGGTTGTGGCGGCGGAGCTGCCGGCGTAAGCCCACAGAGTGTTCCCACACCCGTTCCCCCCGTGACAGGCACGCCGCAAGGAACATCGACTATCACGCTGACACCCTCTGTAATCACGTCAACCGGCGCACCATTGCCAGGCGTCGCGCCTATTCAACTTACGCTCACGGTGCAGTAGTTTGTCGGTGGCCTGCTTGTTCTGCTTTAGCGCGCCACGGAAATGCGGTAAATCACCGCTGCGCCATCATCCGACACCAAAAGTGAGCCATCCGGCGCGGTGGTCACTCCTACCGGGCGTCCGTACACTGTGCCCGAGGCGGGATCGGGCACAAGCCCCGTCATGAACGGCACTGGATCGGCGGAAGGCTGCCCGTCCTTAAAAGCGACGAAAGCAACCTGATATCCCGAGCGCGTTGAACGGTTCCAAGATCCATGCTCCGCGATGAACGCGCCGCCGCGGTAGCTCTCGGGAAACTGCTTCCCCGTGTAAAACGCAAACTGAAGCGGCGCAACGTGCGCCCCCAGCAACACGTCGGGCACGATAGCTTTTGCCACCAGGTCCGGGCGCTGCGGCTTTGCGCGTGCGTCGACGTTATCGCCGATATAGCTGTAGGGCCAGCCGTAAAAGCCGCCGTTCTTCACCGAAGTAAAATAATCCGGCGGCAGGTTATCGCCCAGTTCATCGCGCTCGTTCACAGTCGTCCACACCTGACCTGTTACAGGCTCGAGCGCCAAACCCACCGGATTGCGTAGCCCGGTGGCAAATTGCCGAGCGTTCTTTCCGTCCGGGTCGCAAATCGTAATGGCCGCGCGAATCGGCTCCTCGCCGGGCCTGACATTCGACTCGGATCCAACACCCACGAACACATGCTTGCCGTCTTTCGAGAAAACCACGGAGCGCGTATCGTGCCCACCGCCTGGCAGATTCATAAGGTGCTCGGCTTCGCCGAGGCGCTTGGAGGTCTTAGGATCGTACTTAAAGCGGACCAACTCTTTCATCGCCCCGACGTAAACGTAGTCATCGTGAAAGGCAATTCCGAATGGTCGCGACAGGCCTGTGACGAAGGCTTCCCGCGTCTGCGCCCCGCCCGTGTTCTGTGGATCTCGCAATATGATGATTTCCCCAGCGCCCATGTCGGCTAGAAAAATGTCGCCGTTTGGCGCGACTGTCAGCCACCGCGGCACTTTGAATTTGCTCGCGAAAACGTTGATCGTGAATCCCGCCGGAACTGTGGGGAGAAATCCCTCCGGGGGACTAACCTTACTGGGCGAATTGGCAGCTGATTTCGTCGCGTACGGCATCGGAAGCTGCGGCTTTTTTCCCTGTGTCACTTGCGCGGTGAGCATTGCCGGGGCAAAAAGAAGAACTAAAGAGCAAACGAGAAACTGAATCAACGAACGCATCATCATCTCCCTCAAGTGGCTAGCGCCCATAGCATGCCTTATCTGCTCGTTCCTTTTCTACTTCTGCGGCTCTAGCATCAGACTGACCACAACGACGTTTGACAAATCTCAAGACGTTCCTTGACAATGTTTAGCCAGCCATGTACCGTAACTGTTGGTTAATCCTGTGCCCGCGCCACGCCGATGTGGCGCTTTTTTATTTCCATGTAGGCCAGGGGCTTCAGCCCCGGAACATAACCCAGGCGTAAAGTAGCAAGCTTCAGCGTCACCACTCCTCGCTCGAAAATAACGTTTGAGGCAGCTTTTCGGCTGCACGAACCCTTCCCGTTTTGCGGAACAAATCGGTTTCTAACCCGCCCCGCAAGACCAGACCTAAATGCTGTAGAATGAACACTTGCAAAAGTGTATCAAAACAAACGACTTTAACTTCCTTTAGAATGAACACTTATGAAAAACCGGGGGGAGGGCCCCCGGAACATTACCGATCGGTTCATAAATAAACCAACTGAGCCTAGTGGCATGCGCGGGCAAATTAGGACACACTACCCACAATCCGCCTTATTCGGATAAGGTGGGGTCATCTGTTCGTCCCGCGACTGCGGGATCATCCCGATTTGCACTGAAAGCGAGGAATGATGAGAACGATTGCCAGTGCTGTGTGCCTTGTGGTGCTCGCCAGCGGTCTCGCGGCTATCCACGCCCGCGGCTCCGCTGCTTCCAAACCTGTTACGGTTGAAATTAAAGACGCGCAGGGTCAAGGGGTCGGGACTGCCGTGCTGAGCGAAGCTCCGCACGGAGTCAAAATCAAGCTCGACGTCAAAGGCTTGCCGCCGGGCGAGCACTCTCTGCACATTCACCAGAACGCGAAATGCGAACCGCCGGACTTCAAATCTGCTGGCCCGCACTTTAATGGCGCCTCCGGCCACACCGAACACACCGGTCTGCCGGCTGGAGACATTCCGGATTTTTCACTGATTGTCGCAGCCGACGGAACCGGTCACGCAACAGTAGTTGCGCCAAACGTCACGCTCGGTACTGACGAGCATTCCGTCTTCAGCAACGGGGGCACTGCCATTGTGATTCACGCCGTCTCTGGCGGAGCTTCCAGCGCCGCTCCTCCGCGCATTGCTTGCGGCCTTATCAGCAAGCCGGAATAGCGCGTCATCCAACGTCACGACGCCGGCGTATACTTCAGCAGCAGCGTTGTTGGGGCGCGCTTCAGCGCCTCACAGTTTCGGCTGTCATTTAGTTTCTCTGGAGTGAAAGCGTGCGCAGTCCCACCGTCGGCCGCACCTTAGCCATTATCGCTATCGTTGCTTTTTTCGGCTGGAATGCCGTCCGCTCCATTGGCGCTCGGCCCGCCGCAGAACCGCGCTACCCATTTCCGAAGCCGGTCATTGACTCCCCGCTTGCGACCAGCAGAACCCAGCAGACCGCTGTCCTCGCCGGCGGATGCTTCTGGGGTGTACAAGCTGTCTTTGAACACCTCAAAGGGGTGCGTTCCGTGACCGCAGGTTATTCCGGCGGGCGCGTCAATTCGCCAGGCTACGAGATGGTCAGCAGCGGACTGACCGGACATGCAGAATCTGTCAGCATCGCCTTCGATCCATCACAAATTTCGTATGGACAGATCCTGATGATCTTTTTCTCGGTAGCGCACGATCCGACGCAGCTCAACCGCCAAGGCCCCGACGATGGAACGCAATACCGCTCCGCGATTTTCTATTCAAATGAGGAACAGCGGCGCATCGCCGCCGCCTACATCGAACAGCTCGACGCCGCGAAGATTTATTCTCGGAAAATTGTCACCGAGGTTGTTCCGTTCAAGGCGTTCTTTCGCGCTGAGGATTACCATCAGGACTACCTGCAGACCCACACCGACCAACCCTACATCGTTTACAACGATCTTCCGAAACTAGAGCGCCTGAAAAAGCAATTCCCCGAGCTGTATCGTAACTAACGGACCGTCGAGTAATACACCGAGACCGCAACAGCAACTAGACAGGGCCCGGACGCTCCGTCACGGCTCCCCCAGCTTTCGGAGGCAATGCTGTCTTCTTTCCGCCTCGCGCCTCACCATCCAGTAGCGCTTCCAATCCGCCATACGCGTAAATTGTCGGCGCATGATTCTGCATTAGCCCGCCTGTATCTGCTGTCGGCCCATAATTGCTGTGCAAGTCGCGCCCCAGCATCCGCAACATGGCCATCTGCTGTCCGCGATGGTGGGACGTATGCGTCAGTCTGCGCGTCAACACCCAAGCCCGCGAGCGCGCGACATCGAAGAACTTCGTTTCTTCCTCGAACCAACTCTCCGGCTTTCCCTGAAGAGCCTTCAGCCGCTTGCCGCTGTCTTCCGCATAGCGCTTGATGAATTCCAGTCGCGCCTCCTGAGCGGGCAGAGGCGGCGCACTCACGTCGATTCCCAGCATGGTGCGAAACCACAAATCCTCACTCACGCATTGATGCACCATCTGTTCGCGCACGCTGCGGCCGCGACGGTCGTCCGCTCGTGGACGCATCGGTAGATCGTCATCGCAGAATTCGCTCCAAACGCTGACCACTTTCACGCGCTCGGTCTCATACGTCTCGACCAAGAACTCGTAGGGCATAAACAATCTCCTGGAGCGAAATCTCGGATCATCTTCGCTCCGCACGCCCACCGG
>Ga0209131_1000784_pt1 | contig 22238 bp, 19 predicted proteins | sample GraSoi_2013_40cm_FD_185826 | JGI IMG/M metagenome (GOLD analysis project Ga0209131, IMG submission 185826) | Grasslands soil microbial communities from the Angelo Coastal Reserve, California, USA - Sample 9_17_2013_40cm (SPAdes) (version 2) | ecosystem: Environmental > Terrestrial > Soil >... | reverse complement strand
TTACCGCCGAAGAGGCGCTACGCATCGGCCTCGTCAATCACATTTACGAGCCGGCGGAGCTTCTGCCCGCCGCGGAAGCGATGGCGAAAAAAATCATCGCCAACGCCCCGCTCGCCGTGAAGTACACCATGGAAGCCGTCGAGCGCGGCGTCGAGATGCCTCAGGAAGAAGGCCTGTTCCTGGAAGCCACTTTGTTCGGCCTCTCCTGTGCCACCGAAGACATGCGCGAAGGCACCAAAGCTTTCCTCGAAAAAAGGAAAGCGGACTTTAAGGGCAAATAACGAAACTAGTGATGGCCGATAAACTCCAGCCCCGCTCGATCAACGGCGACCTGACCGCGTCCGGTCTGCGCTTTGGAATCGTTGTGAGCCGCTTCAACAGCTTTATTACCGAGCGTCTGCTAGCCGCGGCCGTCGATGCCCTCGAGCGCGCCGGTGCCGCCAGCGAAAACGTCGACGCGGTTCGTGTCCCCGGCGCTTTTGAACTGCCGCTCGCAGCAAAAAAACTCGCCGCCACCGGCCGTTACGATGCGCTCATCGCCATCGGTTGCATTCTGCGCGGCGAAACCGCGCATTACGATTACGTTTGCTCCGAAACCTCGCGCGGATTGCAGCTCGCGCAAATGGACACCGGCCTCCCCATCATCTTTTGCGTGTTGACCTGCGACACTCTCGAGCAAGCCATCGACCGAGCCGGTCTCAAGGGCGGCAACAAGGGTTTTGAAGCAGGCCTGGCCGCCATCGAAATGGCTCAGCTTTCGCGAAAGCTCGCGGGCCGAAAATCTTCCTCCGTCGCACCCAAAACTCCTCCATCGCGAAAGACGCGGCATAAATAACATGTCCTCCCTGCGCACCAAATCCCGCGAGTTTGCCATGCAGATGCTCTTCCAGTGGGACATGAGCCAGCAGGACCCTGCCAAACTCGAAGCAAAATTCTGGCGCGCCGCAAAAGCCGCCGACACGACACGCGAGTTTGCCAACCGCTTATTCGAGGGTGCCGCGAAAGAAGTCACTGTGCTCGACGAAATCATTGTCAAGCACGCGGAGAACTGGCGCTTCGAGCGCCTCGCCGCCATCGATCGCGCCATCCTGCGCCTCGCCATGCACGAACTGCGCTGCTCCGACACGCCGCCCAAAGTCGTTCTGAACGAAGCCGTCGACCTCGCCAAAAAATTCTCCGGGGAGGATTCCGGCGCGTTCGTAAACGGCATCCTCGACGCCTTCCGTAGGTCTATGATGCAACAGTAGGTTAGCGGCCTAACTAAACCTCAGCACCGCCTGTACCGAAACTTTCTCCGGCGAAAAGTGTTTTTTCTGCAGATCCGAAACAGGTCTCGGAGCGTCCCCAAAAGGAGAGAGATGATGAACGCTCAACCATTCCTGAGGCGAAGTGTGCTCGTGCTCGGTGTTGCCGGATTGCTCGTCGGTGGCGCCTACGCGCAAGCTCCGGAACCGGCCCCGCAACAGCAGGACATCCACAGCGACAAGAAAGACATTCGCCAGGACAAGCAAGACCTGGCGAAGGATCGCGTGGACCGCAACGCCGATCAGCGCGACATCAATCACGATCGCCGCGACCTGGCGAAAGACCGCGTTGACCGTAATCAGGACCAGCGCGATATCAACAAGGACAGGCGCGACCTGCGCAAGGATGACGCGAAATACGGCGTGAACAGCGCCCAAGCCCAGGCCGACCGCAAGGACCTAAGCGTCGACCGCAACAAGGATCAGCGCGACATAAACAAAGACAAAAGCAACTTGACCGCCGACCGCACAGACCGCAACCAGAACCAGCGCGATATCAACAAAGACAAGCGCGACCTGCACAAGGACCGCAAAGACCTGCGCCACGACAGCAGAACCAAATAAGCCGGCACGTTAACGCCATGCCAGCGCGGGAGATGCGCGCGCCACGCAGCAGTGGCGAGCCACTCCCGCGTTTCCATTTTGATTGAGACTTGCGTTTTTAGTTACAACGTTAAAGCGGCCAGTTACTTGAGTACGATAAGAGTCACTTCGATTTTCGACACTCTTCCGGTGCTCGGGTCGGTCCCGATTGTGCTCTCCACGGTTTGCCCGTCGCGCATAATCAGGTTCAACTCCGCTTTGAATTGCCGAATCACTGGTTCATTGAACTGCGTCAAACCCGGGCCATTTGCCTGCGGCACGGACTTTTCAAAGGCGACGGGAATGTCGCCGTCCACCCACGAGCGCTCGAACATTAGTTGGACACCGAAACTCACATCATTTATCCGATGCGCTCGGCAGTCTACATTCGTGCCCACATCCAAATACTGCATCCCACCTGGGCTTCCCCCTACATAAACTGGAATACGCGTACCGACACGCAGCTTGGCCAACTCCGGTCCGTGATCCACGCCGATCAATGTGGTGTAGGGAAGGCTTTTGACCTTCTTATCGCCGTCAAACTCTGTAAATACGATCTGAACTTTGACCGGAACGGGCTTAAGTTCGCGGGTTTCGCTTTTCGGTCTCTCGTCGCTTTTCTTATTCTCTTGCGCGGTCGATACGGAGGAGAAGATCGCTAGACTCGTGAAAACTAGAACCAGCTGAATGCTTCGCTTCATTGTTCCTCCTGAAATATGCATTTCTGAGGCGGAACCCATTTATTTCTCGACGCGACCTTGCTCATCATCCTGCGACTCCAGCGGTTTGATCTCAAGCTGTGCTATTTGAATCAATTCCAGCGGAAAAGAATCTTCTTTGGCAGGCGCCTGATGCAAAAGCGCTTGCGCCAGTCCTTGCGTCTGCTGCGAGCCGGCAACAAATTTGGCAAAAGCTTCTCGCTCATCGGGCGGGACGAGAACCTCTGGCTCGCGCACGACATGAAGGTCGGGCTGCGTATTTCGAGGATGATGATTAGGAAGCGCCTTGCCTATCGAGAGCCCCTTGCGGGCAATTTCGGGCTTCGACAATCTCAAATTGGCTTGGGCAAGCTTCGGTTCTGCCCCGGCAGTGACTTGAGGGTGTCGAATGTGTTGTCGGAATGCTTGGGCGCCAAAAACCATGCAGGCAAGGATCGCAGTTGCGGTGGCCAGGGCCCATGCCGGAGCAATAGCTCGCTGACTTTTTGGCTGTTTGTTGAGCGCAGTTTCCACGCGGGACGCAAAGCTTCCGCGGCACTTGGAGTTGGCGCGCTCGTGAAGACTTGAGTCAATGGCGGCGAAGAGCATTTTCTCGGCAACTATGCTGGCCTGACAGTCCGCGCAGATGTCAACATGCTCACGCACCGGGACCGGCAACGCAGCGCCGCTCGCGGCGGCCTCGATCAACGCTTCTTTGTACTTGTCACATAGCATTGCAGCTTCTCCGCTAATTTCTTTCTGCCGGCGAACAGCCGTGACTTCACCGTGCCGATCGGCAAGCCCAGCATCGCCGCAACTTCTTCCAGCGTATGGCCCTCCATCGCCGCAAGCAGCAGCACCAGCCGCAGCTTGTCCGGCAGCGCATCCAATGCGCGGTCGAAGTGCGCCTGGAATTCGCTCGACGCCGCAAGTTCCTCGGCTGTAGCCGGCGCAGGACGCCTCGCTGGCTGCGCCCACTCCGTTTCGCGCACCTCGCGCCGTTTCGCCGAGCGAGCCCGGTCCAGGGCCAACCGAAACACGATGCGCACCAGCCACCCGCGAAACCGTTGCGCATCGCGCAAGCCATCAAACCGCCGGTACGCCCGCAGCAACGCTTCCTGCGCGACATCTTCTGCGTCGGCATCGTTGCGCAAGACGCTGCGCGCCACGCGATAAGCAAGCGGCCCGCACTCCGCGAGCCGCTCCTCAAATTCGCGACGCTTGGCCGCCTGCGCCGCCTCTCGGCCCCACTCCTCCGCGGCGCGAATTGGCTGGATCAGAACCAGCTCCTGCATTCGTTCTCACGTGCGAGCCAAGAGCGCTCGCCCTCCCGGTTCAATTACTAGACGCCGCGGTACGTTCCGCGGTTCGCCTGCACAAGACGTTTAACACAAATCGCCAAGTCAAACCTGAAGTTCACCCAGGACGGCAGTTCAGGAATGGAACAGAGCCCGTTCCGCCAAATCCCAAAACGGGAGCCACAATGCGGTTTCCTCACTAAGTTCGACCCCCCTCGCTGCAATCTGCTGGGTCTTAAAGGTCAGCCCTAACAGTCCCAATTCGAGCGGCTTACAGCGTTCCTGCCTTTCGCTTCCGCAAAAACGTCCCGCTCCCAGCCGCTCTCTCTTCCCTGGCCCTTCGCCTGCATTTCGCCACTTCATGCGGCCCCTCCCGCAAGACGCCCGCAATGAATCGCGTACAGCAACGCGCCCGTGCTTTGTGGCGCTGCCGATTCTTACTCTTCTCGCCTTGGCCGCGTGCACTCTAGGCTGCGCCGGCAGCACCGGAAGCGTAAGCTACACGCCACTTCCGCCACCACCTCCGCCGACTCCTTCTTCCATCACCGCCACCATAACGCCCAACACCGCCTCGTTGCTTTTAGGCAACGCGCAAACTTTCGCTGCGACGGTCACCGGTACCAGCAACACCAGCGTCTCCTGGAGCGTCAACGGCGTCCCCGGGGGCAGTCCCACTACCGGGACCATCAGCACAGCTGGCGTCTACACCGCGCCACAAATTTTGCCCACGCTCGCTGCCATCACCGTAACCGCGCAGAGCGTCGCCGACTCCGCCAAGCAAGCCTCCGCCAACATAACGATTCTCAGCGACATCACGATCGTCATGACCCCCGGTGTCATCGGCATAGAACTTGGCGCAAGCCAGCCGTTCCACGCCGCAATCAGCAGCAGCGGACAACCGAACGCCGGGATTCGCTGGAGCATCTCAGGCGCGGCCTGTCCTGTCGCATGCGGCTTGCTCGACACAAACGGCAATTACACCGCGCCGCAAATCCTGCCCGCCCCCGCCACGGTGACGCTAACCGCGCAAAGCGTCGCCGATTCTTCCAAGCAAGCTTCCGCCACCGTCACGATCACCAGCAATTTTTCCCTGCAGCTTTCAGCGCCCTCAAGCATCCCCTCCGGCGGCTCCGGCGTCATCGCCTCCACACTCACGCCAGTCCCCGGCTCAAATCCCAGCACCGCGCTCTCTTGGACTCTGTCCGGCACCGGATGCAGCGGAACAACCTGCGGCGTGCTGGCCTCAGTAACGACGCAAGCCTCGGGCAGCGGCGCAACATCCAACTCCGCGACCTTCGCAGCGCCGGTAACGCCGCCGAATCCCAACACCGTCACCATTACCGTGACGCCGCAAGCCGATCCAGCAAAAAAGGCGCAAGCCAACGTAACCATCCGGCCCGGCGTCGGCGTGACTCTCTCACCCGGCACAGCTACGCTCGCCGGCGATCACCGCGTCACACTCACCGCCCATGTCTTCGGCAGCACCAACAGCGCCGTAACGTGGACCGTGAACGGCATAGCCAACGGCACCGGCACCGTCGGCCAGATTTGCGTCGTGGCCAGCAATCCCTGCCAGCCGCTAACCACGGGCAACAATTCGCAGGTCGACTATCAAGCCCCCGGTGCAATACCGGCTCTCAGCCCTGTCACCGTGCGCGCCACCAGCCTCGCCGATACCACGCGCATCGCCACCGCACAAATCACTGTGATCAATCATGTCGTCGTAACCGTGCTGCCTTCCACCGTCACGCTTGCCCCGCTTGATGTGCGGGGATTTTCGGCTACCGTCCTCGGCACCAGCAATCAAAACGTGGTCTGGCAAATTCAAGGAGCCGCGTGCTCGGTCGCAGGCCCGTGCGGCGCAATCGACGTAAATGGCGTCTACACCGTTCCCGGCTCCGCTCCGTCCCCAGACAGGTTCATTGTCATGGCCGTCAGCGGCGACGATCCGTCCCAATCTGGCTTCGCAAACCTCACCATCGCCACCGGCGCCAACATCCTGTCGCTGCATCCCTCCAGCGTCTACGCCGGCGCAGCCAACGGCTTCACTCTTCGCGTCGACGGCAGCAATTTCGCCGCCTCCACTCCCGGACCAGGTTCTGTCTTGCTGATCGCCGGCACCGCGCGCACCACCACGTGCAACTCCGTCACGGAATGCACCGCACCCGTCACCGCCGCGGATGTGTCTGTCCCGGGCAATCTCTCCGTCCAGGTTCGCAACCCTGATGGCACAACCTCCAACAGCGTTTCCCTACTCGTTGCCGCGCCCAATGCCTCCGATGAAATCATCTCCCTCACCAGCGCCGCACCCTCCGCGACCGCCAAGGACATCATCGTCGTCGACCCCACTACCGCCGGCGTCTCCCTCCCGAACGCCGATGTCGACCTGAACGTCGCCGCCCTTGGCGTCTTCTCCACTACCGCTAATTCGTGCTCGCTCGCCGGAAATCCGGTGCCTTTGCAGCGGCCCGCCACCGGAGTTGTCGCCGCGGACATTTGCTTGTTTTCGGCCAGCGGTCTGGATACCAGCATGACCTACACCGTCACCGGGCCCGGCGACGTCACGGTCATCTCCAAGCAGCCCGCTGGCCTCGGCATCATTCACCTTACGTTGCAAATATCCGCCGCCGCGACTCCCGGCGCGCGCACGCTCTTCATTCAAAACGCAAATTTGGACAAAACCGCCGCCACCGGCGCGCTGGAGGTGCAATGAAATGAGCTTCACCCAACGCAGAAGATTTCTCTGGATATGTTTCTTGGTTGGCATGCTGCTCCTGAGTCTAACCGCGGCCTTCGCCAACGCGACCACGTTCGCACGCTTGCGCTTCGAGGATCTGGCGCAGCAATCCACCGCGGTAGCCCGGCTGCGCTGCCTCGGCTCCGAATTTCGCTGGGAGCGCGGCGAGCTTTGGACCGAAACCCGCTTCGAAGTTCTCGAGCGCAACAAAGGCCTTCTTCCCGGACTCGTCACCGTGCGCACCATCGGCGGCGTCTCCGGTCATTTGCATTCGCACGTCGACGGCGTTCCCGTATTCCGCGCGGGCGAAGAGGTCTATCTATTCCTGTGGGAGCGCCACGGCGAGCCCTATCGCGTGCTTGGCTGGGCGCAAGGCACGTTTCGCATCGCGCGCAACGCGGACACCGGAGTCGAAACCGTCACGCAAGACTCCGCCATGGCGCCCATTTTCGACCCGCGCACGCGAACTTTCCGGCACGGTGGCATCCGCAATCTGCCCGTAGGAATTTTTCAGTTGAAGCTGCGCCGCGCCCTGGAACAAAAGGTCGAAACGAATTAATGCGACCGCAATCACATATGGAGTGCGGCGGTCTGGCCGCCGCTTTCACCACTGACCCAAGCCACAAAATCAAAAATGGGAAACTGCCGCCGGAGAACAACCCGATGCACAAACGAAAAAACGCAACCTCAACAAGAATTCTCTCCATCGCGCTTGTAGCAATTCACATCGCCTGGACCGCCCGGGCCGCCGCAGGCTACGCCTTCAACCAGGTCGTGCCCGACGTCCGCCAGCCTGTCGCTGTGTCTGGTGGCTCCGCCTGCCCCGTGCGCGCCCATCAACTAAGCGCCGCCTCCAGCATCTCGGTCCGCTGGAGCACTACCCTCGGCACAAGTCCCGTTTCCATCCTCACGCAAAACCAAACCGCCAGCGCCCGCCTAACCGAAATCGAGCAAGTTATTTCGCAATCGCTCGCTGTCTGGACCGGCGTCAGCGGCACCACTCTGCTGCCCGCTACCGTCGCGCCGCTGCGGCGCATCTCGACGCAAAACGCCTGCGGCTCCGATGGCCTCAACTCCATCTGTTTCGATCAAGCCGACAGTGCCTTCACTCCGGGCGTGCTCGCCTTCACCCGCGTCATTACCTCCGACGCGCTCGGAGAACAGCTCGGCGGCAGCCCCGCCGCCACACAGCTCGGACAAATTCTCGACGCCGACATTTATTTCGACCCCAGCAATGCGCAAGTCACGTTCGCAACGCCCGCCGCGCTGCCCACCTCTCCCCAAGCCTACGACCTCCAGTCCGTCCTCACCCACGAGCTCGGCCATTTTCTCGGTTTCAGCCACTCCGCCATCTGGAGCGCCATGATGTACCCCTACGCTCCTGCGCCCGGCACCTTCAACGGCGCGCGTCCCAGCCCGCTGCAACCCGACGCGCCACTCGGCGACGACGATCGCACCGGCCTTCGCATCCTGTATCCCGACCCCGCCGACGCCGTAAACGTGGGCGTCATCAGCGGCCGTATCTTGCCCGCCAATCCGCTCTCCTTGCCGCTATCGCCGCCAGGAGTAACAGGCATCTTCGGTGCCCATGTGGTCGCCATGGATCAAGCCAGTGGTGCAGTCATCGCCGGAACCATCGCCGGCTGGAGTTGCGCAGCCCCCGGCCCCGCACAATTCGATGGCAGTTACCATATCGAGCGCCTCCCGCTAGGGCACAGCTACACCGTCTACGCCGAGCCGCTCAACGGCGTAGTCTCGCCCGCCCAGATCTCCCCGGCAATCGCCACCCTATGCCGTAATCCCGCCACCGACCCCGGCTGGCCGCCGTTGCAAGCCTGCGTCGTACCCGCGGCCAACGTAAGTTTCACCACGCGATCGCGCTGAAACCCTTGTGGCACGGGCAATTTGCCTGTGCTCTTACGACCGCGCTCGCGCAAAAACATTAGCTCGATAACGGACTGACCCAAAATGTATTAGGACGCTCGTTCGGAATTTTCAACCACAAGGAAGCGTTTAGGGACGCATCGCGGCTACCGCCGGCGCGAATTCGCCAGCAGCCGCAAAATTTCCAGGTACAGCCAAATCAGCGTTACCATCAATCCAAACGCGCCATACCACTCCATGTACTTCGGAGCGCCCATACGCACGCCGGTTTCGATCATGTCGAAATCCAGCACCAAATTCAGCGCCGCGATCACGACCACGAAAAGGCTGAACGCGATTGCCCACCAGCTGCCGCCGTAGAGAATTCCCACGTTCACGTGGAAAAAGCCCAACAGCATGACCACCAGGTAGAACACGGCGATGCCGCCGGTTGCCGCGATCACGCCGAGCTTGAACCGTTCGGTGGCGCGAATCACGCCCGTCTTGTACGCAAACAGCATGACAAAGAGCACGCCAAACGTCAGGCCCACTGCCTGGATCGCTATGCCGTGGTAAGACCGTTCAAAAAACGCGGAGATCCCGCCGAGCGCGAATCCTTCCAGCAGCGCGTACAACGGTGCGGTGATCGGCGCCCAGCTTCTCTTGAAGATCGTTACCAGTGCGGTCACCATCCCGCCCAGCAACCCGCCGATCATCCACGGCGTGGCGGCCCCCGGCGTCGGCGACTGGGCCAAGCCCCAAGTCCATGCCGACGTGGCCACGACGCAAAGCAGCAGCAAGCCGGTTTTATTCACCGTGCCCTGCAGGGTCATCGCCTCCCCGCCGAGCGTCACCTCGCCGCGAAACGCCTTCTCATTCAGCGCAGGATTGGATGTGCGAAACGGATTAGCCATGGTTGATTTCCTCGCCGTTGCAGTAGTCTGTGCAGCAAACCTATTTTTCGTCAGGGCACGGCTTCAGCCGTGCGATAAGTAACATCCACTCAATAAGGCTTTAGCCGCTGAGGGCTCGCGTTTTGAGTTTCTGCACCGATGTTACACACCCAGTTTATACCCGCGAAAATCGCGCACACCAGAACTCAAGCGTAAATAAGGACAAGCAGGCGGATCAGAACCAAAGGAGTGGTAGCGCTAACGGGAATCGAACCCGTATTTTAGCCTTGAAAGGGCTACGTGCTAACCGTTGCACCATAGCGCCACTGCGTGACGTGCCTCACTAGCATGCCGTCCCCACCGAATTCCTGTCAAGCCAATCGGACCTTTGGCAGTGAGTCAGTTTCCGATGAGCCGACGACTCATCAGGCGCTGCAAGCCGCATATCCTACAAGTATCGTCGCTGTTGTAGACATATCAGGATTCACCGTGATAAAAATGGTTTCAGGCTTCAATCGACGCACTTGTCGAGAAGGAGGTGATCCCTGAGGTATTCAACGAATTGATTTGAACCATGGGCGCTTGTGACTCTTAACAAGCGCCTTTTTTTGTCCCTAGCGGCATTGTCGGTCATATGCGATTAATGCGCCCCATCGGACAAGTGAGCGCAGTCCGGCACTCGTCCGGTAAGGCTTCTTTTTTGGTCGGATGAAGGTTCATCCTTTTCTGGAGATCGACGACCGCAGTTCGCGGCTTAGGTTAGGCTCAGCTTGTTGGTGTCAGCCCTTTGGCACGAGAGTCCGCAGCTTGAGGCCTATCTGACCGGCAATGGACCTCGATTGTTCGAAAGCGATTCGACCATCCTTACATGGCGAATGAGTGCCTAGTCTTGCCGGAACATTTTGTGGAACGCCAGTTGCACCGACGGATTTGGTGTTTTCGGTGGACGCGGGGACGAACTCATCGATCTGGCACGAGTCAATCTCCTCCGCTAACGAGTCCCAAATCGGTCAGCTGGATTGAATGATGATGACTGCCGACAAGGAGAAGAGAAGAGTTGCAGCATGAGTTTAGCTCGATCGTGTGACGTCATCGTCATCGGGGGCGGTGCGGCAGGAACAGCGGCAGCCGTAGGCGCGGCGAAGGCTGGCGCCCAGACATTACTCGTCGAGTCCGGCCCGTTTTTGGGGGGAGCGGCCACGCTGAAAAATGTTCTTACCTATTGTGGTCTCTTTACGAACTACCAGAAGAAACAGGCTGTTTTTGGGGTTGCCGACCAGGTGCTCCAACGGTTACGTGAGATGGGCGCCGCTTCGGAACCGATCCAGTTTCACGGAGTGGCCGTCCTCATCGAACCCGAGTCCGTGAAATATGTCTTAGACCAGTTGTGTAAGCACGCGGGCGTGCAGGTTTGTTTGCACACCATGCTTCTTTCCGCCACACGTAACGGAAATTACATCACGAGCGTCACGCTCCACGATCACGGGGGCAATCACGAGGTCAGGGCGAAAGCCTTCGTCGATGCCAGCGGAGAAGGAGACCTCGCCTTCTTTGGTGGAGCCTCCGTACGCTATGGGAATCATGGGACCGTCCAGACGGGGACGTTAAGTATGCGCCTGGGTGGGATTACGGCAGATGCCGATCTTTCGCCAACTCGCTGGACAGCCGCCATTCAGCAGGCGAAACAGCGCGGGGTCAAACCGCTTGTCTCCGAGTCCGGGTTATTCTTCCGCGTTCCGATTACAAACGACGTGGCAACCTACTTCATTGATCAGAAATACGACGGCAGAGATGCAGAAAGTCTGACTGAAGCAGAAATCCATGGGCGAGAACAGGCCAGGGCCTATCTGCAAGCCATTCGCACGATACCCGGTTGTGAGCATGCGTACATCCTGGCAACGGGACCAGAAATCGGCACACGTGAGTCCCGTCACGTGGATGCATGCTATCAGGTCACGACACAGGATATCGAGAACGGAGCGCGCTTCGACGATGTGGTGTGCCTGGGTGCGTGGCCGATTGAGTATCACACCGAACCAGGGCAACCGACGGTCTGGCGGATGGTCCACGAGAATAGTACCTACGACATTCCCTTGAGGACGCTGTGCAGCAAGGACACGCCCAACCTGTTTGTGGGAGGCCGTCTGACGGATGGTGACAGCTATGCAGGCGGTTCACTGCGTGTCATGGGAACCTCTTTCGGGACAGGACATGCGGCTGGCGTGGCGGCGGCGGTCTATGCGCAATCACAAGGAAGTGAGTACATCTTTGTTCAGAAAGAGCTCGTGCGTCAGAATGCGCATCTCAAGCTTGATCAATAACCCAATGCTGGCGAGCTAGATATGAGGGTCGTACAAACTGCGGTGTGGAGTACAGTCGGACGGATCGGTTTTCCAGGGAGGAGTATTGTCGGATCAACTGATGGATGGTGTTGCATCGACCCGTTGAGCTGGCAGCGCTGACCGGAAACTGACCCACTACCGGATCTTTCGTCGCGGCGCGCATGTCCAGATGGAAATGTCACATCGAGTGTCAGCGCCAGTTTCCACGCCTTCCCTTCGCACCAATAACCTTGCGGGTCGATGTAGTCTTTGGCAGCGATGTTTATTTCTCCTGGTCAGGTCTCGGATTTCTCATGAATTCCTCAAAACTATTTGCCGTTCGCTTACCGCAATTCGTAAACAAAACCCTGCCAGATAGATACCAAGGTTTAATAAATCATATCCTCCGGTAGTAGTACGTCCTTACCAATGCATAATTGAAGTGCCCGATCCTCGATGTTACTTTGACGATGCGAAGTGGGTGGTTGCAGCGTCAAAGGAGTACGTCATGAAAATTCAACAAGCGGTTACAGGTCGACCGATGTGGCAGGTCAGTCTCGTGGCATCGACTCAGCGTGCACAGAAGAGACTTAAGCGAGGTTGGGTGCAGGTGTTTAGAACAGCGCGCCCCGTGCTGACCGCAAGCGCTTTGACGGGTCGCGCAGACGTAGCCGCTTAGCGCAGACTTGGGTGTCGCGCCCGCGTGAGGGTTTCACAGGTGCGCGGAATGGTCTCTCCGATGCGTTCTCATCTACCGCGTCGCTGCAAATTACGGCAACATCCCGAATCTCCACTCTACGTCTGTTATCCCTACCTAATCTTTCCAAGTAGCCGCGCAAAAGTCCCCCGCCTGGTTCTGCCTGCCCTCAAGCTCCAAAAATCTCATCGATCTTTTCCGCCAGCGTAAAATCGTAATCGCTGATGCCTTTCACGCTGTGCGTATTCAAATCGATCACCACTTTGTTCCACACGTTGAACCATTCCGGATGATGGTTCATTGATTCCGCCACCAGGGCCACCCGCGTCATGTTCCCAAATGCAGCCACAAAATCCTTGCACTGAAACTCCCGGTGCAATTTCCCGTTCACCAGGCTCCAGCCCTTCGCCTTCGCCAATCGCGTCTGCACTTCCGCGTCACTCAATTTTTTCGCGGGCATATTCGCCTCCAGGCTCGCTCTCTGACTCGCTACCCATTATGCGGGCCAAGCAAATCACCAGCAAGAAAAGGGTAGTGAAAAAGCGCCGATTCTTTTTGATCACATATTTCACGGTCGAGCCCTTGCATCCCTGCGCGGGTTCGACGCATCCTTATAGCCATACAAAACAATCCTCGGTCGGGCGGGTAACAAGCCTGCCATGCGCCGCCAGCCCCAAAATCGCAAAGGGAGGAATACCGTGAAACGCTCCACTCTGACCCTGCTCTTAATTCTCACACTCGCTTTGGCTGCGCCGGCCTTCGCGCAACACTCGCATCCCGGCGGCGGACCTCCTGCGGGACACGGGCCTGGAAGTGACCCCGGCACGAGCCCCGGGATGAGCGGCGCGCATAGTAACAGCGCCGCAGCGCGCTCCGACGTCTCGCACGGGACGCCGAGCGACGTCCTCAGTCACAACACCGCGGTCGCTGGAAAGATTAAATCCTTGACCGGCCAGGACGCGCAAACCGCCTGCGGCGGCTTCAAGAATATCGGGCAGTGCATGGCCGCCGCGCATGTTGCGAAGAACCTGGATATTCCTGGCGGCTTCGACGCCCTCAAGGCGAAAGTAACCGGCAGCGGCTCGGTAAGTCTCGGCAAAGCGATTCAGGCGCTCGCTCCTAACGCCGACGCCAAAGCCGAGGCAAAAAAGGCCAACAAGCAAGCCGATGACGATCTGAAGGAAACCACTTCCTGACCTCGCCTGATTAACAGACAGGACGTTGCCAGAGAGGGAGCCTGGATTCAGGCTCCCTCTTTTTTTCAACCGGTTCCGCGTTGCCAGCTTCCGTCATCCAGCGTTCAGCGACACTGTGGCGATCACGAGCGCCGAGCGACCGCCGCAAACTGGCGTGCGATACGCAGGGTCATGGATTATACTGTGCGCCTTGCGGGGTGCTTCCAGCACAGAGGCGGCAACTATGGCAATCGAGCGGCGTGAATTTCTTAAGACTACCGGAAAAGCAATAACCGTGGGCGCAGCTACGCTCGCGCTGGGTGGCAAGATCCTCGGCGCAAATGACCGTGTCCGCGTGGCAGTTTGCGGAGTGCGAGGCCGCGGCAACGATCACATACATGGTTTTGAGCGTGTCCCGGGAACAGAGCTTGCCGCTCTGTGCGATGTGGACGAAAACGTGTTGCACCAGCGCCTCGGTGACATCGAGAAGCTGGGCTTGCCAAAGCCAAAATCCTACGTCGATGTTCGCAAGCTACTCGAGGACAAAGATATCGACGCCATTTCCATCGCCACGCCCAATCATTGGCACTCGCTCATGGCCATCTGGGCCTGCCAGGCGGGCAAAGACGTGTACGTCGAAAAGCCGTGCTCGCATAACACATTTGAAGGCCGCCAACTGGTGCGCGCGGTAAAGAAGTACAACCGAATTTGCCAGCACGGCAGCCAGTCGCGATCGAACCCCGGCATGCTGGAAGCCGTTCGGCATCTGAGCGGCGGCACGATCGGCGACGTCTACATGGCCCGCGCGATTTGCTACAAGTGGCGGCCATCGATCGGCCGCGCCACCGAGGAGCCCATTCCCGCCGGCGTTAACTACGACCTGTGGACCGGCCCCGCGCCGCTGAAGCCGTTTACCCGCAATCGCTTTCACTACAATTGGCATTGGATTTGGGACACCGGCAACGGTGAAGTCGGCAACCAGGCTATCCACGAAATCGATATCGCGCGCTGGGGTTTGGGCGTAGGTTTCCCGGTGTCTGTGTCCGCCATGGGTGGACACTTTATGTTCGAGGACGACCAGGAGACGCCCAATACTTTGAATGCCACCTTCTGTTTCGTGGGTCCGGAGGGCAAGCGCAAGATGATCGAACTCGCAGTCCGCCACTGGGTCACCAATCACGAGGCGGAGATAGGCACCGGCGCGTACGGGGCCAGCGGCGTGCCCCCCGCGGGGCTCATCGCCAGCGCAAACAAAAAGCCCGCCGATAAGCAACAGTCCTTAGGGCCGAAAGATGCCAAGACAAACACCGTCGGCAACGTTTTCTATGGATCGAACGGATACCTCGCCATCGATGGGTACGACGCCTACAAGACCTGGATAAGCGATCAGGCCGAACCCGGGCCGTCCGGTAAGGGTTCAGCGGACCACTACGCGAACTTCGTTGATTGCATCCGCAGCCGTCGCGCCCAGGACATTCATTCGCCGATTGAGGAAGCCCACATCTCAACGACACTCGTACACCTGGCCAATGCCTCGTACCGCCTCGGCCGTACGTTGCGATTCGATCCTGCGCAGGAGCAAGTCATTGGCGATGACGAAGCCAATCGCCTCCTGCGTGGCAGCTATCGCGCACCGTACATTGTGCCGGAACAGATTTGAGCTATTTACACCACATTCGATGAAATTGCTGAGGGTGTGGTCGAGGCTCGCGTCTTGGACGGTGTTCACTGGCGAACCTCATGCTTGCGAGGACGGCGGGTGGGCCAACAGGTCGGCGCCTTCGCGGTCCGCCATTTCCTTAAGCGGAAGAAATGAGGACTGTGACGACGAGTGATAATGGCTCTGGATCCTGAGTAGCCCAAGGAACGAGAGTGTTTCGCCCTGCAAGAGTTAGATCCCGCCTCGCCACCGATCTGCGCGGGATCAAAAGCCGCAAGCCGTGCGACCTCTCCGCATGGAGTGATTCTCGATCCCAGCGTCCTCATCGCCGCAGAACCACAGCTCCATGGTAAACTTCGAGAATGGAAGTTATTCTTCGTATTCCCGATGACGTTGCTAAGCGGCTTTCCGCCGACGGCAGTGATGTATCCCGTCGGGCTCTCGAGGCCCTGGCTCTTCAGGGGTACCGCGATCAGACTCTGACTCTTTTTCAAGTTTCGGAGATGCTCGGGCTCTCGCGCGTTGAAACCACAGATTTCTTGGGCCAGCACGATGTTCCGCTTTCGCCCATTGGAGAAGCGGACCTGGACCGTGAGGCAGCCCTCTTTGAAGCGGCGTCCCGACGTCACCACCGCTAGCTCATTCGCGGCATGATTGCCGTATCCAACACCACGCCGCTCCGCTATCTGATCGCCATCGAGCAAGAACATCTTCTCCCACAATTGTTTGAAAAAGTTTTTGTTCCCGCCGCTGTATTCGAGGAGCTAACCGAAACTAGGACGCCCGACAAGGTGCGCCGCCGCATCCTTGCGCGTCCGGCGTGGCTGGAGGTGCGCGCCGTTCGGGAGACGCCTGCGATCGCGTTCCCGCTCACCTTACATCGCGGCGAACGCGAATCCATTTTGTTGGCAGAAAGGCTTCAGGCGGATGTCCTTTTAATCGATGAACACGCTGGGCGAACCATCGCCTCAAGCCGGAATCTGCCTCTCTCAGGGACGCTCGGTGTTCTTGAGCGAGCCGACACGCTAGGCCTGGTGAGCGATTTCCCACAAACTCTCAAACAACTGAGGGTAAGCGGGCTTTATATCACCGACGTTCTTGAGCAAAAGCTTCTGCAGCGTTATCTGCGGCGCCGGGCGACGTGAACACCGGCTGTTTTTTTCCGAGCAAATCGAGCGGTTGGCCGCGGCGCAACACCGGAATTCCACCACCTTGACATGAGCGCGCGCTCGTTGTTAACTCCCCGCCTGCGAGGAGGTCTGTTCTGATGAAACTGCATGTGCGCGCGGCTCTCGGTGTGGCCGCTGTATCGTTTCTTGCGTTTTCCGCTCCGATCCGAGCACAAGATTCTTCCCACCATCTCACGGCTATGGACGAGTTTCAGCTCCAGCTCGCCACCGATCCGCAAATTTCTCCGGACGGCAAGAAAATCGTCTACGTTCGCCGCTTCGCCGATCCGATGACCGATAAGCGTTACTCCAACCTTTGGGTCATCAACGCGGATGGCAGCGACCATCGGCCTCTTTCCAGCGGCAACCATTCCTACAGTTCGCCGCGCTGGTCGCCCGACGGTACCCGTATTGCCTTTCTCTCCGACGTGGACGGCAAGCAGCAAATTTACGTTCGCTGGATGGACACCGGCCAAACCGCGCGCATCACCAATCTCGAGCTATCGCCGGAGGCCATCGCCTGGTCGCCCGATGGTCGCATGCTCTCGTTCTCTTCCTTGGTCGCGGGCAAAGGTCCGCACCTTGCCGATCTGCCCGCGCCGCCCTCCGGCGCAAAATGGGCGGACCCGCCGACCGCGTACGATCGCTTGGTCTATCGCTTCAACGGCACCGGCTACCTCAAGCCCGGCTACATGCAAGTCTTCGTCGTTTCCGCCGAAGGCGGCGCTCCGCGCCAGGTGACCAACGGAAATTTCCCCAACGGCGGCAACGAATTCGGACCTACGCGCGCCGCATGGTGCCCGGATGGAAAATTTCTGCTGGTCGCAGCAAATCGCCACGCTGAATCCGATCACGAATATTTCGATACCGAAGTCTATGAATTTGGCGTTACCGACGGCGCCTTGCGCGCTCTAACCAACCGCAAAGGCCCGGACGGCGCTCCCGACAACTCTCCCAACGGCAAGTTTATCGCCTATACCGGATTCGACGATCGCTACCAGGGTCACCAAACCACAAAACTCTACGTCATGGGCCGCGACGGCAGCGGCTCCCGTTCCATCACGGACAAGCTCGACCGCGACATTTCGTCTCCTCAGTGGGCACCCGACAACTCCGGAATCTATTTCCTCTATAACGATCAAGGCGACACGAAAATCGGCTTCTCCACGCCGGACGGCAACTTCAAGAAAGTCGCCGATCACGTTGTTTCGGGCACCAGCGCCTACGGCGGCGGTTCCTACTCCGTTTCGCGCACCGGTGCCATCGCCTTCACCTACGGACGCCCCGACAATCCCGGCGACGTTGCCGTTTCCACCGACGGCGCGATGCGCGTCCTCACCGCCGTCAATCAGGAGTTGCTGCAGCAGAAAGTTCCCGGCCGCGTCGAAGAAATTTGGTACGAATCTTCAAAGGACAAGCGCAAGATCCAGGGCTGGATTATCCAGCCGCCCGGCTTCGATCCCTCCAAAAAATATCCGCTCATTCTCGAAATCCACGGCGGACCTTTTGGCGATTACGGCGACCGCTTCGATTTCGAAAAGCAGGTCTGGGCTTCCATGGGCTACGTCGTGCTCTACACCAACCCGCGCGGCAGCACCAGTTATGGCGAGGAGTTCTCCAACCTCATCCATCATGCCTATCCCGGCGATGACTTCGACGACCTCAATAGCGGCGTCGACGCTGTCGTCGCCAAGGGCTACATCGACGCCAACAATCTCTACGTTACCGGCGGCAGCGGCGGCGGCGTGCTCACCGCCTGGACTATCGAGCACACCACCCGTTTCCGTGCCGCCGCCGCGCTCTATCCGGTCATCAACTGGTACAGCTTCGTGCTCACCAGCGACATTCCTTTCACCGCGAAATATTGGTTTCCCGGCAATCCCTGGGACAACACCGAGCAGTACATGAAGCGCTCTCTGACCGATCAGGTCGGCAAAATCAAAACGCCTACGCTGGTTATGACTGGCGAAGAGGACTACCGCACGCCCATCTCCGAGGCGGAACAGTTTTACTCCGCGCTGAAACTTCTCAACATCGACGCTGTGCTCGTCCGCGTTCCGGAAGAACCGCACGGCATCGGCCGCCGTCCCAGCCACCACATCGCAAAAATGCTCTACGTAGCCGGTTGGTTCGACCAGCACAAATCCAAGCCGTAACACGTCTCCCGTAGGGGCGCAGCACGCTGCGCCCCAGTTTGGCGCGATTTCAGATTGGGAGGCGCGTCGCGGTCCAGGCAGCGAAAATTGTAACTGCGCGCTTAACTTCGTCGTGAAGTACCCAGGGCGCGTCGGACTCCGGTCTCTGCGAGCCTCCGCGCGCTCAGCGCCTCTGCGTTATCTTCGCCTTTTCGTCGCGGCGGGATTTATCTGGCGTTCATCTTCCCGCCTGTATACCTAACGTTGTTCCGATAAAACATAACAAAAAGAAAAGAGAAAATTATGCGCAAACATCTCACCCTTTTCGGGCTGGCTGCACTCTCGACTGCCGTCCTTTTTTCTGCCGCTATATTTTCCCATGCTGCCGCGAAGCCCGGCCCCTCCGGCTACCACGTCATCAAGACCGTTTCCGTTCCCGGCGATGAGGGCTGGGACTACATCTACGTCGACAGCGATGCTCGCCGCGTCTACATCTCCCACAGCTCGCACACCGTCGTAATGAACGCCGACACCTACGCCATCGAAGGCGACATTCCCGACACACAAGGCGTCCATGGCATCGCCGTCGCTTCCGACCTCGGTCGCGGCTTCACCAGTAACGGCCGCGCCAACACCGCCACCATTTTCGATCTGAAAACTCTGAAGACACTGGGCACAGTAAAAACTGACGCCAATCCCGATGCGATCATCTACGACCCCGCCACGAAGCACATCTTCACCTTTAACGGCCGCGGCAAAAATGCCACCGTTATCAACGCAGCGGACGGTTCCGTCGCCGGCGCAATTTCTCTCGGCGGCAAGCCCGAATTCGCTGTCGCCGACGGCAAAGGCTCCGTCTACGTCAACGACGAAGACTCCTCCGAACTCCATCACCTCGATGCGCAAAATCTCAAGGAGCTCCACAAGTGGCCGCTCGCCCCGTGCAAGTCTCCTTCCGGCCTCGCGGGCGATCTCAAGAGCCGCCGCCTGCTCGCGGTTTGCGACGATAAAGTTTCCTCCGTGGTCGACGCCGACTCCGGAAAAGTCGTCGCCAATCCGGCAATCTGCGAAGGCCCTGACGCCGCTGCGTTCGATCCCGCTTCGAACTATTTTTTCGTGTCCTGCGGCGACGGCAACCTCACCATAATCCACGAAGATTCACCGGACAAATATACCGTCGTCGAAAATGTTCCGACGAAAAAGACCGCGCGCACCATGGGCCTCGATCTCAAGACGCACAAGATTTTCCTCCCCAGCGCCGAGTTCGAACCGCCAGCTCCAGGCGAGCGCCGCGGCAAAATGAAGCCCGGCACCTTCGCCATACTCGTCGTCGGAAAGTAGTGGCGGGTCGCTAGACCGCCAGCTCGCGGATTGTCATCTCGAGAGAAGTCTGGTTGCGACAAAATTAAAAGCCGTCCCGGCGGGAGAGAGTCGCCGGGACGGCTTTTTTGTGTGCTCTGGTGAAAAACTCTTGGGAAGCTACGCTCCCTAGCTGGGCTATTTCACCACGCACATATTGTGCACGCCGGCCGCAATCGAAAATCCGGAGCCGGCGGCCTGCGGCAACCACCACATCCTCCGCACCCAGCGATTCTCGCTGACCATCATGCGCTTGCCGATAAAATCCATCACAACAGGGCTGACCTGCGTCGCCGCGTACAGCGCGCCGGAATGCGCAAACGGCCGCAGCAGCGGGTTGCTCTCTGTGCCGTAATTGCCGGAAAGCGCGAGCCGAGTCGAGTACGCGTCAAACGCCGCAGCGCCATGGCCGGTCACCGCCAGGGCGTACCAGCCGACCCGCTGACCGCGCGTTTCGCGGGGACGGGTATACGCCGCCTTCACCGGCTGAACCGGCAGCGCCACGCGGGGCGGCTGCACCGCTTCCGCGCCCGCCACGTTGGCGGTAACCCCATCGCCCTCCGCATCGATGCTCACTTTCGGCTTGGGCATCGACGGCAACTCACGCGCAGCACCGGAATCTTTCGCATCAGTGTTAGCGTCAGAGGCAACCATCTCCGGAAGGTTTGCCGCCGACCTTGCCAATGCATCGCTCTGCGGAAGAGCGCCTAGTAGAAGGATGGTTGCCAGCAGCATGGTTCACCTCAGTGGTTGCGAGAGCAACTAAGTCCCCACTCGCAACTTGGATGAATTTACTGCCCGGAAGGACAGTTGGCACTGGCCCATTGGTCACATTCTGTTTAGTACGCCTCTTTGGCCCTTCCGTTTGCCGTTTTCAAAACTCCCGTACTAGCAGTACGGGCGAAAACTTTTCTCTTTTCCGGCACCCTCTTGCCGTCCCATTGGCGGTCTTGGCGGAAGCAGAATCGCCAGGCAGTTTCTCCGACTCTGCTATAATCCCGCGCATCGATCCCGCGATGCGGCGGGTTGCAGTGGCCAGTCCCGCCTGCGCAGGCAGGCTTTAGACTGGCCCGCCTGCAGTTTGTAGAGGCCATCCTTTAGGGTGGCCACCGCGTCAGCGATTGTTGGCTGGGCTAAAGCCGGCCACCACGGAATCATGTCGCCCAACGAATCGTCCTCGGCCAAGCGCGCGCCCGTCCCTACGCGGGGACCGCAGGCGCCGCGCTTCATTGTCATCGAAGGGCCGCTGCGCGTGGGCAAAAGCACGCTGGCCAAGATCCTTGCCGAGCGGCTGCACGCGCGCCGCGTCTACGACTGCGAAGACAATCCCTTTCTCGCCGACTTTTACAAGGAAAAGCCCGGCTCCGCCTTGCGCGCGCAGATGTATTTCCTGATGGATCGCCAGAAGCGGCTGCGCGAAGCGCTGGCCATCGATGCGCCCGGGCCGGTCATCTCCGATTTCCTGATGGAGAAGGACCGCATCTTCGCCAATCTCAATCTCAACGACGAAGAGCTCAAGCTCTACGAGCGCTACTACGAAGCGCTGGCCGCGGAAATTCCCGCCCCCGATCTGGTCATTTATCTCCAGGCCACGCCGGAAGTGCTGCGCGCCCGCATCGCCAAAAAAGCCTCCCGCGAAGAAACCCAAATCGCCCTCGAGTACATCGAGGAAGTCGCCCGCGCCTACGAACATTTCTTCTTCCGCTACGCCGCCTCCGACCTCCTCGTAATCAACACCTCCGAAATCGACTTCGTAGAACGCAGCGCCGACCTGCAGCAGCTCCTCCGCCGCCTGCAAGATCCCGTAAAAGGCACGCAGTATTTCCTGCCATTGGGACCCTCCGAGTGACCGTCGCACGTCGGAACGTCTGAAAGTCCCGTAAGTACATTCGGGATGCAAAAGGCACATCTGAACGTCCAAGGCCGTGGCGCACCCCCCACCCGGGTGTTTTGGGTTTGCCAGAGCCGAGAAATCGGAAGCGCGTTGGGGGTACATCCCCGTGGCGACGGGAAGTATGCGCAATCGGCTGAGGGCACTGGGGATAGAGGCGTTACGTGGCGCATGTGACGGCGGAAGTGACGAGTGGCCCCTCGAAGATCGGGGTAAACGAGTGGCGAGAAAAATCGCCGGAAACTGGCACCCCCTCCCCTATGTTTTTCATAAGTGTTGATTCTAAAGGGAGTTAAAGTTGTTTGTTTTGATACACTTTTGCAAGTGTTGATTCTAAAGGGACTTGCGGAGACCAAACTGGCATCCTGCGGCTCCCTCCAGCCCGGTTGTCCGCTCGATTCCGTCGGGGAGGGGTAGGAGAGGTTTGTTCGAGATAACACGCGCAACCATACCACA
>Ga0209131_1000783_pt1 | contig 22248 bp, 21 predicted proteins | sample GraSoi_2013_40cm_FD_185826 | JGI IMG/M metagenome (GOLD analysis project Ga0209131, IMG submission 185826) | Grasslands soil microbial communities from the Angelo Coastal Reserve, California, USA - Sample 9_17_2013_40cm (SPAdes) (version 2) | ecosystem: Environmental > Terrestrial > Soil >... | reverse complement strand
CATGGACAAAACATGATGCTGCGGGGAACTTGATTCATGGAACGCCTGCTGGAAATAATTGGGGGTTTACGGTCACGGCAACACTTGTTCCAACATCAACATTTACACTAACCGCTACTCCAACATCAACACGCACATCTACGCCAACACGTACAAGCACGCCTGGGCTATGTAGCACAGGTGTAGCTCCTTCATCTGTTCTTATCAATGAAATTGCCTGGGCTGGCACAGGCGCATCCACTTCTGATCAGTGGATCGAACTTTACAACCCAACGGCAAACTTGATCAATTTGAATGGCTGGATATTAAGAGCCGTGGACGGAACACCCAATATTCCCCTTGCAAATGTTACTCTTACAGCAGGTCAGTATTACCTGTTGGAGCGCACAGCCGATACTACAGTCTCAGATGTTCCTGCGAACCAGATTTTCACAGGTGCAATTGGAACCTTTAATGAAATTTTACAACTCTACAATGCTACTGGAACATGCGTTGATACCGCAAATTCGAATGGGGGTTTTTGGCCCGCAGGAAATTCCAGTACACATGCTACTATGGAGAGACGCGGAGTTGTTCCAGATAGTGATACTGCCTGGATTACAAATGCGAACTCTGCCTCCTGGCTAAAACACGATGCTCGCGGCACAAGTTCTTCAAATTACCTTATTCACGGTACACCTGGTTATGGTAACTGGGCGTATACAGTGACTGCGACACCGTCACCAATCCCTTCAGCTACACTTAAGCCTACGAAATTCAAAACATCCACCCCTGCCCCGCTTCCACCGCAACCACGGGTGGGCATCAATGAATTCGTGCCACGCCCAGGGCATGATTGGAATAACGATGGCGTTGTCAATGTGGGCGATGAATATATCGAATTGATCAACTTTGGCGTGATCGATGCAAACCTGAGCGGTTGGAGTTTGGATGATGAGGTGAATGTTGGTTCCGCTCCGTATCGGCTCCCGGCTGTTACGCTCAAGCCTGGCGACCGGATGGTCTTCTACGGCAAGGACACAGGCATTTTGCTGAGTGATGGCGGCGATGCCGTGCGCCTGATCAAACCGAATGGACAATTGGCTGATGCTTACAATTACAGTGTAGTGAAATATCCTGATCAATCTTATTGTCGTTTGCCAGATAACGGCGGTTTGGATGATTGGAATACGAATTGCTTCCCAACCCCGGGACTTAAAAATGCGTTAAGCGGTAATTTTGCCAAACCACCCACAGAAACAAGTGACGACCAACCGTTATGCCCAATCTCAGATGTACTTCCACTTGATTTTGCATGGGCTGAGTGTCCATCCTTTGGGAATATCTGGAGCCGTTTCTATTGGGATGCAAAGGGCTGGTTTGGAGAAAAGTCTATCCCCGATAATAGTAAATGGAATGTGTATGTGGATTAAATTACAGAATGACGCTGAAACAAGTCGTCGTGTTTTTAGAGTCTATAATATAGGCGGTGAGTCAGGGACTTCTTAAAGGTATTCGCCAATTTGGAACGATTCTCAACGGAAAACCGTTGTACGGTATGATAAATCAACACCCTTGGCGGGTGCAATCCCCTCATTACGTCAAAATTTTCAATAGAGGCAATTTTGGCAAAAAACTGAAATTCATAAGGAAATATTTGCATGAAACGTTTTCTAACTCTCACCGTACTGATTATCATTACTATGTTTATCAACGCATGTGGTGCAGCAGCTACCCCCACGACCAGTGTGGCTGATATACAAAACACGGCGGTCGTCATGGCATCAACCATCATCGCGGAGACTCAGGCAGCCATCCCGACCTCAACTCCACTTCCGCCAACAGAAATTTCCACAGCGACACCCCTTCCGACAGATACTCCATTTCTATTGCCTACATTGGAAACAACAGTCACCCTTGTGCCAACCAGTAACTCAGGCGGTGGCGATCCATGTGCGAACCGAGTCCTTTCTGCATCGCCCAATGGACTCCCGACCAAAATTCGAATCAGTAACACAACGAAGGTGGCGGTTCAGGTATCGCTTTATCTCAACGAAACAGCCGCTCATGGTGAGTGCGGCTATAGGGCGTACAGCCTCGCTCCAAATCAAGACGTTGTGATCACTAACCTGATCCAAGGTTGTTATAACCTCTGGGCCTGGAGCAGCAACCCAAAGTTGCACTTCAACGTGGCAAGTGGAACCAGTTGCATTAACAATCCCGACAAGTGGACATTTCAAATTTCTGCGAGCACCATCAAATTTATGTTCTAGACTTATATCCATAACCAAGGTGTAAAGATTATGGAGGCTCTGACGGCCTTTACTTACAACATACCCTTTCAACTCCCGATAATAGTAAATGGAATGTGTATGTGGAATTAATAAGCTATATCCATTTTTAATGGCTTGACGGAAAAATACTTATTTGATAGGAACACAGGGTGATTGCTGAGAAAGGGTAAAGCTAGTTTGTGCTAGAGCAATTGCAGTTCCAGACAGAATAAAGAATCCAAAAAGACCGAATGTTGATGTCATCCCCCAGGGTGGTGCAATGATTGGCGGGATTATTGCGCTTATTGTTGCCAGTCGAATAATTAGTCTTTTATCTTGCAATAGTAAAAACAAATTTGGCAGGAGTGGTGCTATGGAAAAAATCCAGGCAATCGGCAGAAGCAGAACTGACAAGAACGCATAGATGTTCCATTCTTCTTTGGATATTTTCGTATCTGATTCTTGACGATACTTATTGAACGCGAGTATGAGCAACAAAAACAACGTAACTGCAGTTATTAATAAACCTAACATTCCTGCTTTTCTGTACAAAAAGAAGAGAAAGGATCCGTTATCTGGTTTCAAGATGATGTCAAAGGCATTTGTTCGATTAACTTTAAAGTAGCGCATAACGGTTTTTGGGGAGAGCAGAAATAATATTCCTGATGCTGTCAGCCACGACAGGAAAAATCCTTTTACAACTTCCAATTTACGACGGAGAATAAATGGAATAAGCAACACCCCCGGCAATAATTTAGTAAACGAAGCAACTCCTATAAATACACCTGATAACAATGGATGTCTATCACGATTGTGATATGCCATAGTCAGACCAAACAACCACATAATGGTTATTTGATCAAAAGAAGTTGCAATGGGAGGCCAAAACAATGCTCCTACAGTAAATAAGAACGACATATCCCATGTAAACCCACAACCAATCTTGAGGCTTAAGCATAAACAAATAAGCATAAGCCAAGCCCATACCATGGATGAAATTGGCCATGGTAACAAAGCTACGGAGGCAACAAGTAAAAATGCTGTTGGTGGGTGAGTAGATGCAAAGGATACCTTCCAATCTACGCCAATTGTTTTCAGCGCAGGTCCCAATATTGCATAAGGGTCTTGGTTAGTGATTAAGGCGTTAAATCCATAAAAGTCTTGAGCAACATCAGAGTAAGGCGCCTGTCCTTTAAGTGTCATTGCTGTATGTCGAAGAATATCCAAATATGAATCATAACCTGTTGCTCGCGGTAATTTCAGAATTAATACAAGCAATACTACTCCGAGAGCAATGCGAAGTTTGGACATTTGAATATCCTGTGGTGAGGAATATTAAACCCTAATAATGCGAGACTATCATTTATTTGGGATTTTTATTATCAATCATCAGCTGAAGCGCGGGCGACTTCTTCAGGCTCGAAGACAACTTCCTCTTTGCCGGTCAACTTATCCTGTACTTTTTCGATGATCAATTTTAAGTGACCAGAATGGGAAACATAATCTAGATCATCCGCAGGCACAGCCAGCACAGGGCAGAGCGTAAAGTTATCGATCCATTGTTCGTAGAGTGTGTTTAAGCCGCCAAGATAATCGGGCGTGATCGTCCGCTCGTAGTCACGTCCGCGGTTTGAGATGCGATTGATCAGAGTAGGGATAGATGCTCGTAAATAAACGACCAGATCTGGGGGCGGTAGGAGGCGGGATGTCGTCTCATATAATTCACGATAGGTTTGATAGTCACGTGCGTTTAGATGTCCTTGCAGGAATAGATTTTGGGCGAAGATTTCTGCATCCTCATACACACTACGGTCTTGCACCACCGAGCTGGGATGTTGCCCAAGCCGGTAATGGGAGCGCAAACGATGTGTGAGAAAAAAGACCTGTGAATGAAAAGACCAGGCACTCATGTTGTTATAGAAATCGGCAAGGTACGGATTTTCGGTGACGGATTCGTAGAACGGTTCCCAGCCCATACGTACACATAACATTTCGACCAATGTGGATTTACCCACACCAATATTGCCAGCCACTGCGACAAATTTTTTCATACAGCCCTCCGCAAATCATTTTAATTATTGGGAATTTTTCCCGCAAGTTCCATATCAATCACTTTCTTGAACACACTGAGCGGCTGAGCACCTACAAGCTCAAGCCCGTTAATATAGAAGGTTGGTGTTGCCTGCACATCCAAGTTCAGGGCAAAAACACTGTCTTTTTGAATTGCTAATTGATATTTATGATTGTTTATACATGCTTCAAAGACAGGCATGTTCAGGTTAAGCTCTTTAGCATATTGAGTATAGGTATTGACGTCTAAAACATCACTACTGAAAAGCTTATCATGATACTGCCAATAAACATTTTGCTCGCCAGCGCACATGGCGGCTTCAGCGGCGGCCTGAGCATCAGGATGAATAGATGTTAATGGGAAGTTGCGATAGACAAATCTGATCTTGCCTGGGTAAGCAGCAAGCAAGGGTTCATAGACTTGAGTATGCCAGCGGCGACAGAATGGGCATTGATAGTCGCTGAACTCGATGATGGTAATTGGGGCATTTGCTGGACCTAACGAATAAAAACCTTCAGTTGGAATTTTTTTGCGCACGAATTGTAGCTGAGCTGTAGCTGGCGCTTCAAGAACCGCACTATTAGCCTGCGAGGCGATTCCCCAGGCTGTTCCCAGCTTTGGAAAGAGACCAGATCCCCAAACAAAATAACCAACGAGAATCCCTGCAATGAAGGTTAGGATACTCAGTGCAGAATAGAAGTGACTGCGCTTAAAAGTAATTGTATCTTCTTCAATCAAAGATTGTTCGATTTGATCAGGTTCGATTTGTTCAATTGGTTCAATGACTGGTTCAATTATTTTTTTGGTTCTCGGAGGCATGTTTGGCATTATAACACCCCTCAAAAAAACAGGATTTTTTGCTACTTTTTATACATACTAGCGTATTTAAAATTAGCGAAATCAAACTCGTTCATAAAAAATATTCGGAGGTTGAAATGCCAACACATGCAAAACATCATATCCCCTGGTTTCTGTGGCCCTTTGCTGCTATTTGGAAATTATTGGCAATCATCGTTGAGTTGACGGGACGACTCGTTGCGATGGTACTCGGCATTGTGCTGATAATCGTCGGCGTGATCGTCAGCCTGACAGTAGTTGGCGCCATCATAGGCATTCCGCTGGCGATTGTGGGATTACTGCTTTTCTTGAAAGGGATATTTTAGTATCAATGTTTTTCGCGGCTCAGGACAGATAGCCCAATTCCACCCAGGATTAATACACCTGCGATTAAAAGTCGTGCAGATATACTTTCCGAAAGTAAGAGAATCCCACTCCATGCTGCGATCATAGGCACGGAGAGTTGAACGATGGCTGCTCGCGTGGTTGTAAGACCACACAGTGCCATATACCAGATCATGTATCCCACCCCGGAAGATAACGCGCCTGAAAGGGTTGCCAGCAAAATTCCATTCGCTGAAACATGGACGTTGCCGAGAGTCAGCAGCCGAATCAACAAAATCATGGGGACCGCATATATAAAATTTCCGGCCGTATCGGCAAGCGGATTCTGCGATCCGCGTCCGCGTATGGAATAGAAGCCCCAGGCGATACCAGCTGTCACCATCAACGCTGAACCTAGCAGTGATGGTGCGGCAAGACCGGGAAATACCAGATAGACCAAACCTCCCAAAGCTAAAGACAACCCAAGCCACTCTAATGCCTGTGGGCGTTCCCCACTTCTTAACGCTACAACAATCATCGTGACTTGCACGCTGCCAAAAAGGATCAGCGCGCCAGTACCGGTCGTTAGGCTGAGATAGGCGAATGAGAACGTAATGGCATAGAGAAACAAGAACATGGCAGAGAGCCAACTGCCGCGTAGAATTGGACCATTACTTTTCTTTTGTAAGTTCGTGATCAAGAACAAAATGATCGCGCCCGCGGTCAACCTGATTGTCGTATAACTAGCCGCATCAATTGTTTTTTGTCCCAAAGCCAACCGGTTCAATAACGAATTGGATGCGAATGCAATCATCGTCAAGGTCGTAAGTAGTACTGTTTGTAATGGCGATGGCTTCATGCTTATAGATGTGCTTCCAGGCAAACGACTCCCTGCGCACCAACCACTGCATTATGGACAGTACCTGCAGGTAGGTCGAGTCGGTCACCGGCTTTGAGTGTGAGTTGTTGACCGAGTTCGGGTAGTCCAAATGTAATTGAGCCACGCACTACATAGATAACTTTAGCATAGGAATGCGAATGCGCGGAATAGGTATCGTGTGGTCCGTTTGACCATGGATAAGGATGCAGTCCTTGCTCGGCGCAGAGTCGCATCAGCGTGGATTCGGTTGCGGGTGTGGAATCAGCCCAGGGGGTGACAAGAGGCACTGTCATGGTTTTTGCATTAATTCAATACGATTTCCAAATGGGTCAAAGACATGCGCGCGTTTATATCCATCCAAGGGTGGTTGAGTTGTATCGGTTTCATATCCGGTGCTTTGAGCTTTGGCGATCAATGCCTCGAGATCATCTACGATGAAGGCGGGATGGGCTTTGCGTGCGGGATGAAAATCTGCTTCGACGCCGATATGCAATTGAACATTTTCTGATTCGAACCACGCGCCGCCGCGTTTGGCAAGCTCGGGCGGCTTTGGAATTTCATGGAAACCGAGAATATTGATGAAAAAGTCGCGGGCTTTTCCTTCCTCGCCAATGGGCATGGCAAGTTGAACATGATCGATGGCAAGGATTTTCATAATTATGGTTCTACTGGATAGCCAGCATCGATCCAAGCTTGTAAACCGCCGAGCAGCGGCGCTACATTTGTGTAGCCTTTCTGTATGAGATCAAACGCCACACGGGCGCTGGTGTGTTCATTGAGTCAGGTGCAATACGTAATAATCCATTGGCTTTTATCAAAGTTTGGACTCGCTGCCTTGAGTTCGAAATCGCCGAAATAAAGCGCACCTTTGACGTGACTCGCCTCATACGCTGCTTGGGTGCGCGCGTCAACGAAGATGGCTGATTTATTATCAAAGCCCCTTTTTGCCTCAGCGAGACTGACGCGCACAACTTCATCTGCCGTTTGTGGAATTTTGACTGGAGGTTTTGTTTGGGTAACTATTGGCGATGATTGCGTTTGTGTTGGCACGATGATCGCGGTTGGAGTTGATGATTCCACCGTAGGCGTCACAGCATTACACGCCGAGGTTGCGAGAATGAGAATCGCGAGTGCAAAGACAAATTTTGTTTTTGACATGTTTACTTGTTTTTATATCTCGCAATACCGATCGACGCGTTTGCTGATGATGGCGATGCTGTCGTCCCAGAATTTGCGTTTGGTGATATCGATGCCAAAGCGTTGGGCAAGCTCAGCTGCGGGGGCTTCACCTGTAGAAGCCAGCAGGTTCTTGTAATCTTCCACGAATGCAGAGCCACGCTTTTGATAGATGGCATATAAGCCAGTAGCAAATAACAGACCGAAAGCATAGGGATAGTTGTAGAACGAACGATCGGGTGAGTAATAATGTGGCTTCCAGGTCCACATGAACTTTTGTAAATATTGTTCATTGAGACCGTCGCCATAGGTGGCTTTCTGAGCGCGTTCCATGATGTCGTTCAATTCATCTGACGAAAGCTCAGATTTCTCGCGGCGCTCAAAGACTTCCTTTTCAAATAGATAACGCGAATATATATCCACGATGACTTGTGAGTCCTTGTTCAACTGCGCTTCAAGTACAGCCAGAACTTCTTGCGGATCAGTGATTTGCGAGAGAGCTGCTTCCGTGGCAATCGTCTCACACATGATCGAGGCAGTCTCCGCAAGCGTCATGGGTGTGCTTTTTTGCAGTGGTGTCTTCCCGGTTTGGTAAGCGCAATAATTATGAAAGCCATGCCCTAACTCATGCGCCAGCGTGCTAACCTGATTGAACGAGCCATCAAAGTTTGAAAGGATGCGGCTTTCTTTTACACCGGCAACACCCATACAGAATGCGCCGCCGCGTTTGCCCTCGCGTTGTTCGGCGTCGATCCAGTTATGGTCGAAGGCATGTCTTGCAAATGTGCCTAGCTCGGGAGTGAACTTGTTGAAATTTTCAACAATAAAATCGCGCGCATCTTCAAACGTATACACCTTATCCGCTTTGCCTACCGGTGCAGAGATATCCCACCAGGCTAGTTTGTCTTTGCCAAGACGTTTAGCTTTATTCTGGAAATATTTGCGGAACATCGGAAAGGAGGCTTCCATCGCGCTGAGCATTGCCTTCAATGTCGCCCGGTCCATGTGAGATGAATCAATCGATTCATGGATGGCATCTTCGCGCCCACGTTTTTTATTGAGTGTGAGCGCTTCGCCTTTGACCCCGTTCATGCACGCTGTCAATGTTTCTTTGACCGACTCCCAGGCTTTATTCTCAGTATCGTACGCGCGATGACGCACAGCTTCATCGGGATGTGAGCACAAATTGATCAATGCCGGCATCGGCAGCTTTTGCACTTTGCCATCCAATTCAAAATCCACGGTCAGTTGCGATGTGACCGTGCCTTGCAGTTTTCCGAAGGCGTTGCCACCGCTCAAGGTTAATTCCGCGGCGATACCCTCTTCGGCTTCACTCATCAAATAGACAGATTGTTCGGCAGTTTCATTAAGTGCAAACTCATGCGCCTTCGCAGAAGGGTTGGTCTTCACCGCTTTCTTCAAAGCCGCTTTGCCCAGTTTGCCGATCCACGCTTGAAATTTGGTATTCAACATGCTCGCCTGCACCGACATTTGCTCGAACTCTGAGAGCCCACGCATGGCATCCTTGTTGCGTGAGTCAGTGGAGATAAAGGAATAGATAAATGGTTCAACAGTGCCAGCGAGTACAAAGAGTGCATTGAAACGATCCACTGATTCGCCGAGCAGTTTTCCCAATTTCTTCGAGTCAGTTTTGGAGTTGGCTTTACTTACGTTTTTGGTAAAGAAGGCATCCAGCTCATCAAGCTGTTTTTTATATTTCTTGACGGCGTTCTTGAATTCTTTTGACTCAAGTGCTGGATAGACATTCGTCAAATCCCAACGAGTGGCTGAGATGGTCATATAAATTTCTCCTTGGTTGTGAGGTGAAGTAAGTATAACAAATTCAAATAAACGTGCATCCCCACTGCAGAAGTGTTTCTCAATGACTAATAAAAACAGGAACTTTGGATTCTCGCAACATATAATCCAGAGCGCTGCCGATGAAAACCTGTTGCAACATGGACCTGCCGTGGCTGCCCATCAGCACCAGATCAGCGTGGCTCTCGTCAGCCGTTTTCTTTAGCGCATCCATGGTGCCCCGTTCGCTAGTTATATATTCAGCGGTCACTTCGTGAATATCAAGATATTTGCGGACATGGTCCTGCACATCTGCAGCTACTTTTGAGCCATCAAGCGCTGTAAAGACCAGCAGTTCGGTCTTCCAAATTTCGGCGATATAGGTGGCGACGAATAAGGCTTCCTTCGATTTGTCACCGCCATCATAAGCCAGCAAAGCGCGTTGGAACTGAGTCGCTTTCGTGGGCACACCCAACACGGGGCGGGAAGAGTCGGTGATAATTGCCCGAAACGGAGATGTAAAACTTGACAAGCCACCCAGCGGCGGGTGAACGATTTTCAATACGATCAAGTCGGTCATTGTGGCGCGGTCACAGATCTTTTTTGTGATGTCGCCAGATTCAATAAAAAGTTTTCCATTCACGTTAGCATCAGCACAGATTTGATTGAATTGTGTTTGGACTGCCAGCGCACTGGGGCTTGCCACTTTCTCATTTGAGTCCACAATATGCAAGCCATGGATCCTTGCTTCTTCGCGTTGTGCGATGGTAATAGCTTGGTCAAGCGAATCCCAACTCTCTGTATCGCCGCTCAATGGGACAAGAATATCCATGAAGAGATGATCGGTATAACGTGTGACGGTCCGTGCTTTGCGCCAACTGCCAGGCTCAGACCGCACGCTTCTTTCCAAAATTAGGTCTGTTGCGGCGATATCAGATTGGATCTCCCAGCCCTGCTCTTTCTCCAACGTGGTGCGGTTCTCCGCGATCCAAATGTATAAATCGGTGATGGTGCGGCCGGGGAACCAATGCAACAGTCCGCGATCGCGAATGGCTTCAGCGAGGGGAATGTAAATGTTGTCGTACCAAGCCTCCACTGCATCCTGAAACGGGATTCCGCTTTTGCGTTCCCGTTCAAGCAGGCATTCCTGAACGCAGATATGTTCCATCAGTTTTTCATATTGCCCCGGAATGGTCACAGTCAAATCGACGTTGGGTTTCAAGTCCATAATGCTGGTGGCTTGGAGAAACTCAGCATGTTCGGCTTTGATAATTAAGTCATCGGGTTGTATATCGGGTGTGAGTTTGATAGCTGTTTGGAGTTCGATGACGTGCGCTTCGATGGTCGTGAACTTTTCCTGCCGCGCAATCGAGACGCGATGATTCCCATCTATGACAAAATAAACTTCACCGACTTTATATACTTCGATAGGCGGCAGACCCGCACTGCCTTCTATGAATACGGCTTTGACGTTCGCCCAGCGTTCCTTATCATCATTGCGGCGCGGCAGGAAGGTGCGCGTGAAATCGGTGTCACGCCCAACACTGCCCACGATGGCATCAATCGGAATATGTTGGATGCCGCGTTCGGTACGGATACGCAGTTTGAGTTTCTCAGCCACTTCTTCATACGAAAGGAGTTGGGTTGATTTCCCTGTGATGCGCGCGAGGATTTCCTGTATGGCAGCGCGTTGCCGCGCGGACTGGAAATCTTGTACCGCGGCATGAAATTGATATTGATTCGGAGACATTTTTTAACTGCCTAAAGTATATGACTAATAGTTATAAAAACTAGTATACAGGGATTAACCGTCAGATACAAGCGGGAAACTATTTTGCTTGCCTTTTCGTCCTAAAAAATATACAATGATTTTAGATACTGGAGGAACTATGAAACAAGACCGCTTTTTGACAGGCATTTTGGTGGGGATCGGTTTATTGGTGGTTGTAGCGCTGGCTGTGTTTTTCACTCGCAAGGATTCGCAAACTTATGTTCCAGACAATACGCCGGATGGGGTTGTGCATAACTATGTGGTGGCGTTGTTGAAAAAGGATTACGAAAAAGCATATGGCTATCTGGCTGACCTTGACCATAAACCCACCTATGATGATTTTCGCAAGTCGTTTTTGAATGGCACTGTCAACCCAAACAATGGGGCTGTGGATATTGGCACGGCGGAAATTACAAACGATGAGGCCTCTGTGGAAGTTACGATGATCAATAATCCCAGCGATCCATTCTCAACGGGGTATCGTGATACCCAACGTGCCATCCTGGCGAAACAAAACGGCAACTGGAAGATATCATCCATGCCCACGTATTATTTTTGGGATTACAACTGGTATCAGGCACCGCCAAAGTAAATAACCATGTCATTGCGAGACCCTAAAAGGGTCAAAGCAATCTCCGCATTGTTGGGGATTGCTTCGCTAAGAGCGCTCGCAATGACGGGAGGATAAATTATGAAACCCATTCGTCGTTTGTATTTTTATCTCGTTGCCATCATCAGTGTTGAGATCGTGGTGTGGGGCTTGGTTGGCCTGCTCCGTTCCATCGTTGATAAAACCATATCTGGCGGCGCTGACGCGCTTGCTCAGGCACTAGCCTTAATCCTCGTTGGTGTGCCAATCTTTCTCATTCACTGGGTGTGGGCGCAACGCGTCTCTGCGCGGGATGATGAAGAAAAAACTGCCAGTTTGCGTGCCATTTTCCTTTACGCGATTCTTTTCGGAACGCTGATTCCAGTCATCCAAAATTTATTAGCGTTCATAGATCGTTCATTTATTGACGTAGCGCGAATTGATTCGGTCCGTGCATTAGTAGGCGGTTCTCAGACATTAGCCGATAATCTCATTGCCATTCTGATGAACGGAATCGTTGCGGCGTATTTTTGGAATGTTTTGCGCGGTGAATGGGCAACACTTACCGATAAAGAAAATTTTTCTGATGTGCGCCGCCTCTATCGTTATCTTTGGATGCTTTATGGCTTATTGATGACTGTCTTTGGCGCGCAACAAATTTTGAGTTTCCTCTTTTACATCCCAGGCAATGTGTTGGGAGAATTGGGACGTGAAGTCGTTGTCAACGGGATCGCATTGCTGGTGGTTGGGACTCCTGTATGGGTTTATTCATGGCGCTTCATTCAGGACTCCTTAACTGATCCTGCTGAAATGGGCTCGAATCTACGCCTCGGCATTCTCTACATCCTTGCCCTCGGCGGGGTCATCACTGTGATCACGACAGCGTTTATTTTGGTGAATGTTATCGTCACTCGTTTGTTGGGAGGTGATTCAACTTTCCGTGAATTCATTCGTCAAATCGGCGGATCGGTTTCCATCGGCTTGCCGCTTGGCATGATATGGGCGTATTACGGCTATTGGTTGAATCGTCATATCGAAGCCATTGGTGACAGAGTTCGTCAGGCAGGGATGAAGCGTCTCTATAACTACATTCTTGCATTCATTGGATTGGTGGTTTCATTTATCGGTGTTGCTACGTTGTTTAGCTTCATCATCGATATGATCACTAGCAAGGCGTTTTTGATGGGCGACGCGAATCGCTCCAATCTTGCCAGCGCCATTTCTTCGCTTATTGTCGGCTTGCCGCTCTGGTTGATGACCTGGCGACCGATGCAAGCAGAAGCTTTGGCACAAGACGAATTGGGCGATCATGCACGCCGGTCAGTGCTTCGCAAAACATATTTATATCTTGCCTTGTTTGCCTCAGTCATTGGCGGGATGGCAACAGCTGTCGGGTTGGTCTATCAGCTGATCAAAGTTGCGTTAACAGGGAATGCCGGTAGTGATTTCGTCAACACCTTGTTGAATCTCGCACAATTGCTATTCCTGTTTGGCGTGGTTCTGATTTATCACTTGCGAGTCTTGCGTGCTGATGGCGCATCCACTGCGGATAAGTTGGCTGAGAAGCAAAATGAATTCAACGTGTTGATTGTCGACTCAGGAAACGGATTTGTTGAGTCAGTCAAAGCTGCGTTGCTAAAATCTGGGTCAAAAGTTCAAGCGACGGTCACAATCCCGGCAGAGATGCCACAGGGAAACTTTAACGCAATTGTTCTCAGTGGCGCGTTCATGATAGATGCTCCAGAGTGGATTCGCTCCTTTAACGGGAGCAGGATCGTCGTCCAGAATGAAGCGCAGAATCTCTTGTGGGCAGATGATGCCGTGCAGGCAGCGCAATCCGTGCAGATGTTGGCTGAAGGGCAGGAAGTCCGCGCTCAAAAACAAACGCGTTCAGCGTGGGTTTACGTGGTGTATGTTTTCGCAGCGTTGTTCGCATTGCAGTTGTTATTCCTCCTACTCGTATTCGGAGTATCGCTGGTTGCTCGTGGTCTATAACGAGCAAAATCCGGCGGCATACCGTCGGATTTTTATTTAATGATGTAAAATGGGTGTGTCATCATTTGTATCATCGAGGAGACGTTCCATGAAAGTGACTGTCCTTCAAGAAAATTTAGCCCGCGGTCTTGGTATTGTTTCAAAAGCGGTTTCACCGCGTAGTACGCTGCCTGTGCTCGCGAACGTGTTGATCGCTTCGGACGAAGGTCGTTTGCGACTTTCTGCCACGAATCTTGAATTGGGAATCACTTGTTGGATTCCCGCGCGCATTGAAGAGGAAGGTTCAACCACCGTGCCCTCGCGCACGTTCAATGACCTGGTGAGCACACTGCCGAGCGATCAAGTGCTGTTGAAGCTCGATGCGAAAACGCAAACTTTGAATGTGCGCGGCGGAACATCCACGAACGATATCAAGTGCATCGATGCGCAGGAGTTCCCGCCATTGCCTGTGCCTGATCTCAACGGCGCGGTACAAATCAATGTCGGCGATTTCCGTGAGATGATTCATCAAGTTGTTTTCGCGGCTTCCTCGGATGAAGCGCGTCCTGTTTTGATGGGCGTGCTCGTGCAGGTGGATAAGGACAAATTGACGATGGCTGCGGCTGATGGATTTAGACTCTCCGTCCGTAAAGCGGTTCTTTCTACGCCCGCGCTTGCTCCGGTTTCTGCGATTGTCCCTTCCCAAGCCTTGAAAGAGTTGGCGCGCGTTGCGACCGATGGTGAAGAGCCAATTTACATGGTGTTACCCAAAGGACGCGGGCAGGTGGTCTTCCGCGTGAAAGATGTGGAAGTGGTTTCGCAATTGATCGATGGCACGTTCCCCGATTATCAGCAGATCATTCCGCGCAAATATAATTCGCGGACATTGGTTTCAACAGCTTCTTTATTGAAAGCCTGTAAGCAAGCAGAGATCTTTGCGCGTGAAGGTTCGAACGTGGCGCGTTTCAATATCAAAACTGCAAATGGTGAAATGCAACCCAGCGAAGTGGAAATTTCCGCGACCTCTGAAGAGACCGGTAAAAACGAAACCATCGTCGAAGCGACCGTAGATGGAAGTGGCGTGTTGATCGCGTTCAATGTCAAGTTTTTGCGTGAAGCCTTGGAAGTGATCAAGACTCCCAATGTGGCATTGGAAACTTCTGCTGCCAATGCGCCGGGTGTTGTAAGACCAGTCGGCGACGATAATTTCCTGCATGTGATCATGCCGATGCATTTGGGATAGTTGGATAGTCTGTTAGTCCTTAGTCTACTAGTCAAAAGAAAAAGCGCTGAGAGAAACCTCGGCGCTTTTGATTCTGTTTAATCAGCTTTGGGTAGCAACACTTTGAGCGTTGCGCCTTTGCCGACACCTTCCGACTCAGCCCAGATTTTTCCGCCCTGTACCTCGATCAAGCCTTTGGCGATGGTGAGCCCGATGCCAAGCCCACCATAATGACGCGTGTTGGGTGGCTCAAGTTGATAGAACTCCTCGAAGACCTTTTGTAATTTATCACCAGGAATGCCACTACCATTGTCCTGCACCCATGCCATCACTTGTTTGCCTTGTTCGATGGCTCCGATCACGATCTGACTGTTTTCTGGTGAAAAACGGATTGCATTATTGAGCAAGTTGACAATTGCGAGAGTTGTTTTTTCCGCATCTACATTTACATAAATGGGATCATCCTGAAATGCAAAGACGAGTGCCAGATTTTTGCGCGCGGCAAAATATTTGATCTCGTCACAGGCAAAGTTCAAAACATCTTGAATGGAAATATTTGCCGGTCGCATTTCCATCTCATCAGCTTGAAGCAAAGTCAGGTTGTTCATTTGATCGAGCAAAGAGCGCATCTGAGCCGCTGCGTTCAATACCTGTTGAGCGTGATCAGATAACTCACCTTTGGCTTCCTCTTGCAGGAAGGTTGCATAACCAATGATGATGCCAAGCGGCGTCCGCAATTCATGAGATGCCAGCGACAGGAAGTTGCTCTTGATGCTGTTTGTTTCTCGGACCTTTTCTAATGCCTGCTGGGTGGTCTTCAGCAGGCGTGCATTGTTGATCGCAATTGCCGCATGTGCCGCAGTTACAGATAGAATTGCTACATCGCGTTCGTTGAAAACACCGTCACGTTTATTGACAGCTTCAAGCACGCCCACGGTTCGATCCTTGATCGGCATGGGGACACCGAGCAATGTCTTTATTTTGAATTTGACCTGATCAGAAACATTTGAGTAATGTCGCGGATCCTGTTCGACGTTGTTTAGAATCATTGGCTGATTGGTGCGGAAGATCGTTCCAGCAATACTGCCTTCCATCGGCACAGGAATTTCCGCCAATTTGCCAGGGTCGGTGCCCGTTGATGCGGCAAAATACAAGCGTGGATTCTTCTCATCGTACAGCAAAATGGAAGAGGCTTCGCAGTCTAACAATTCTGTTGCGGTTGCCGTAATGGTTTGGAGCAACTCGTCCAGATCAAGCGTCGAGTTGAGAGTAACGCTCAATTCGACAAGACGCAGTAACTGTTGTTGCCGTCCCTCAAGATCGCGGAGTTTGCCGGTGTTTGATTTCATGTGTAAAGTTTACACCTTTCCATATAAGATTCAAGCCCCTATTTGGGTAGCTCGTAAACCACAAATCTCTTGTTTTCGAAGACATTAATAAGTGGCAGCCCACAGTTTCCAATTTCACCTGGCGGGATTTGACTATTTTCCGCTTTATAGCTGATGACAACATAATTGCCAAGCTTTAAACGGTCACATTCCGTGCTCATTAAGGTGTTTCGGTCTGTGAATAGACGCATGGCACGTGGTTTGAAGAATACGATCACGCTCTCTGGTGGTGTTTTTTCTTTGATGTAATTGAACACATCCGAACTATAAGGGTCAAATGGTCCGTTGATCTTGCGATTATCTTTCAGGTTTGAATAAGCACTGGCGCCTGAAGTGAACAGGAAGATACCAATGATCACAATCCAGAAAGCAAAGGATGTACGTGTGCTGAAAGGATAATACTTTTCGGGTAATTTTTTGATAACAGTTGATATTCCCTGGAATGCAAAATAAAAGAAAATGGGGAATAACGGAAAAATGAAGCGTGGTCCCTGCCATTCAGGCCATAAAACAATAGCAATAAAATATAGTGCAAAGAAAATAACGAGTGGCTGATCTGCCTCGCGGCTGGTCCATGCGCCGATCAGGAAGAAAACGACCAGTACATAATAAATATAATTCCATATAGGTTCGCTGCCGAAAAAGATTACGAACAAGTGAAAGTAACTGACGATATTTCCTTTGAAAATGGCGAAGGTTAGTGCCTTAAGTTGTTCAAAGTAAGAGCCTTGCCCGTTAGGAAAGATCAGGGATGTGAGAATTACTAATATGCCAAAAGAAAACATAACCAAAGCCGAATTTATATAAATTGCTTTGCGTAATGAAGGCTGGCGATAAAAACAAAGCGCTTGATATACCAGATAACTTGCGAGCAGGATAATTCCTGTTGTGCGGATAAAGAAAGCAAAGAAGATGATCGCGCCGAGCGCAATAGAATTCCACGTGTTTGGTGTGAACTTTATGATCAACAACAAACCAAGAAATATAAAAAACAAAAAAGGGATATCAGAAAGGATCTGGTCGAGAAACTTGATAAGCATTGGGTTGAACGCGAATAGGGAAACAAGGAGCAGGCTCTCCGTTCGCGTGAGGCGGTCTTTTGTCAAAAGGTAAAAGCAAATTAAAAGTCCAAAGAAGAAGAAAAGCCCCGGCAGTTTCAATGTGAGCGGGTGAATCCCTTTGATCGCGATCATGGGTGTTAGGATGAGCGGGTAACCCCAGGGATAGGCTACGGGACCGATCTGAAATGATGATTTGAAAATTGTGAATGTGTTGTGTGCGACGAATTCTCCGGTCTTGTCGTTCAAAATACTTTGTGCTTGCATAATGTATGATGCAAAATCATCGCCCCATTCATGTCCGCGGGTGAGCGTGGATGAGCCGATTGCCATACTGAGAAAAATAATGATGATCAGAAACGGATTGCGTAAAGTTCGCATATACTAATTGTATCGTTAATGAAAATAGAATATTTGTTCTATTTTTCGCAAATAAAATATCCGCTCATAGCAGGGCGGATATCATATGTTTCACGTGAAGCTTTTGCAATTTCTATTTACGGCGATGATATCGATCGCATACGCCGTATGCGATCGGTCAATGGACGTTTGGCGACTATCGTTACCTTACCACTCTGAGACGGCGTGTACACGTTAATGGCTTCCCAGCCTTCTGAGCCCCACTCATCTAATGTGGCTTGAATGTTTTCATCCTTTGTTCCAAATGCACTGCCAATCGTTTGAACACGATATTCCCATTGTTTGATTTCGTCGTTCATTTCAATCTCCTATAATACAAGTAACACATGCAAAACAAGATCGGCTGAGAAGTGCGCGATCATTGCAGATTCAAGTCCGCGGGTTTGATAAAGCCAGCCACATGCAATGCCCACAAATCCATTTAATACAACTGCACGAAGGATGACCAATGGTGTTAATGGAATAAGCAGCGCGGTCGCGGGCAAATGTCCCAACCCGAATAATGCAGCAGCAAGAATGTTTGCAGTCCAGAATACGCCGTTGGTTGGTTTGCCATCTGCGGTCTTGCTGATAAATTTTCCAAGCCATGCCAGGAATGACATCACGATCAATCGTAAAAGGATTTCTTCATTGATGCCACCGTAGAACGATGCGAGAAATCCTTTCCATGCTGCAGGCTGAGCCGTCTTCAAATTAAGTGCATTGGCTTTATCGCCAAGTTGTTGAAGTAGTGCTGGTTGAAAGACTGCAACTTCCAGACCAATGATGAGAAGCGAGGCTGCGACTCCGAGTGTGATGCTAATTGGTAAAAGCGTATACACTTTGTTTGCTACAGATTCGCCGCGCAATTTGGCCTCCAAAATTGGCGTGCCAAGACCAATGCGATTTGCAAAGAAAAGCCCGAACGCAATGAATATTCCAAACAGCAAAGTTTGCGAGACGATCTGTATGGGTATTAATACAGCCAAAGGTATAGGCAGTTTGATATTGGCAAGCGCGTTTTGCTGCAATGCCAGCGAATAGGGAGTGATGGCAATTAGTCCAAAAGCAAATGCCACCAATAAGATAAAAAAGATTTTCCAGTTGATGAACGTTTTCATATAATCTCTATTGTTTCACGTGAAACGGAGCAGGGACTGCCTGCTCCGTTTGTTTATGACCTTATCTCTTGTTGATACAAGAAGTACGAGTAGGTGAGCAGGAAAATCGTTGACCCAATTAGCGGCACAAAGAGGAACCAGAATGCCATCATCCCACCGAAAATTCCGCCGACAAGCGCTAGTACGCCAGATGCCATAAATAGGACTGCGCCAAGTTTGTGGGTCTTATCCCAGACGGTGTCACTGGAGAGAGTCCACGGTGTGCGGATACCAATGAAGAAATTTCTCTTTGCTTTGCGGAGCATGAAACCGATGAAGATAAAAAGCAGTCCCATAGCGGGCAGCATGGACGTGCTCATCTTAAAGTTTGTGTAACCTAGGCTCCAGGCTAATGTCAGCGCATGGATGTATAGCATAAATGCCACGATCAATACGATGAACAGATTGAACGTCTCACGAAATTTTGCGATATTTGCCTTAAGCGGGTCAATAGATGGGATGACCAGGAAAAGAACCGACATTCCAAGCACAATCAACGGCATCAAAAATATGCCCCAAACCTTGGGCATATAGCCGTTGACTTGGTTATTAATATCCCAATGTGATGCCATCCGATCAGGCAAGCGGTTCCAAAGCAGCAGCCCGGCAGCGGTGCCGATAACGAGCATCAGCAAAATAATGATTGTAGTGGTACGAGTAGACATTTTTCTCCTTTTGATAAGCGAGATTGTGCCCGCTTACTTGTTTTCTTTTGGCAAATTATTCTGCGCTAATGAGACCATTCCGCTCAAGCCGCCTAGATTCATCGTATCTACGGCTGAACTTGGAACGATCACGAGCGCACCTTTTTCCTTCAAGCCCTCGAAGAGCATATTCATTCCGCGTAGATGTAAAGCCGTGGGGTTGTTGACGTACGCTTCTGATGCTTCTGCAAAAGACGCCGCAATTTGCTTCTCTGATTCGCCGAGAATGACACGGGCCTGACGTTCACGTTCAGCCTGTGCCTGGCGGGACATGGCATCTTCCAGTACTTGTGGAATGACAATGTCGCGGATTTCCACTGATTGCACAGTGATGCCCCAGGGCGTTGTACGTTCATCAATAATGTGCTGAAGTTCTTCGTCAATTGCGGAGCGTCCCACGAGAATATCTGCCAGCATCATGCGCCCAATAATATCGCGCAGGGCCGTTTGGGCGGACCAGGAAATCGCGGCTTGATAATCTTTCACTTCGAGCGCAGCTTTCTCTGCATCCCACACGACCCAGAACAACACGGCATCCACATCCACAGGAACAGTGTCTTTCGTAAGCGTCTTTTCTGCCGAGAACGATGTGACAATCACGCGATGATCAATCCATGATGATGCAGCGTCCACAATAGGGATAATCCAAAACATGCCAGGACCTTTCAACCCGTGAAATTTGCCCAAGCGTAAAACCACGGCTTTTTCCCATTGATTGGCAACCTTGAGTGCGAACAGAATGTACATTGCAAGCGTCAGCATCGGGAAAGTGAACAATGCGATTTGCAAGTCGGTTGCACCAATAAGCTCAAGATAGGTAATTCCCTTGATCATTCCTGCCAGCAATACAACAAACAAGAATATTGCTATCGGCGGGATGTGCATATCGGCATTTTGAGTTTTCTTCTTTTCCATTACTGATTTTATAAACTTTGTATCCATTTCATTCTCCTTTATGAGTCTTCGGACTTGTTTGATTCTTTCCAAGCCTTGAGTTGATCGCTGACCAGCTGCCGGATTTCACTCTTGGAGAATTCCAGCCGTGTGGCTTCGCTGATATATCTTTGCGTCAAGGCTTCCAATGTTTCTCTACGCAATTTTTCACTGACATCCGTCGGCGGTTTCTCTGTGATATATGTTCCACGTCCTTGCTGTGTGGATATGATTCTTGCTTCATCTAACATACGATATGCCCGCGCTACGGTGTTGAAATTCACGCGCAAATCCGATGCCAGCGCGCGGACTGTTGGTAACTGATCACCAGGCTGTAATTTTCCGCCAATGACCTGGCTTTCAATTTGATTTGTGATTTGGATGTAAATTGGCAAACCGGATCTGAAATCTAATTGCAGGATAAGTGGTTTTTCAGGGCTCATATTACATCCTGTATAATTGTACTAATTGTATCATTGTAATAATTGTATCCAAATGGCAGATTTTGTCAAGAGGTAGCATGAAAGTTCCCTATGTATGTTAAAAAACAGGCATTCAGATGAATGCCTGTGAAATTTGCTTGATTTAGTTGGTCTATGTACTGGTCTTCATCTTACGGATAGCTATTCCCAAACGTCTGATACCTTCTTCGATATCTTCAACAGATTGCGATGCAAAATTGAGGCGCATCCATTCGCCAGTACCAATATTATCAGTAAAGAAAAATTTGCCAGGTACAAAAGCAACCCCTTCCTTGCATGCAAAAGACAACAACTTATCTGCAGATATAAAATCAGGCAATCGTAGCCAGATAAATAAGCCGCCATTGGGTACATCAAATGAAATCTTAGCTGGCATGTAATGCTTGATGGCTTTCAGCATGGCATCTCTCCGTTTGCGAAAGGTCTGGCTGGATCGATGCAGATATGTTTGATATCTGCCAATAGTTACAAAGGCATCAAGAGCGCGTTGGATCAAAGTAGATGTGGCTAGATCGCTAAGACGCTTGTAATTAAGCAGACTTTCATACACAGGTCCATCTGCCAAAATGAATCCTACCCGCAGTCCGGGCACCAACATCTTGGAAAAGGTACTGACATAGATTACCTGTCCACCCGGATCTAATGCCTTGAGTGAAGGCTGAGCATGACCTTCATATCGCAAGTCACCTACGAAGTCATCCTCTAGAATCGGGACATTGTATCTTTCTGCAAGCACGATCAATTGACGGCGACGCACACTGCTAAGGCAGGTCCCTGTGGGATTGTGAAAATTGGGAATCGTGTAAATCAACTTGGGATGATATTGTTGCAAAAGCTTCTCCAGCTTTTCAACCTGCATTCCTTGATTATCCATTGGGATACCAACGATTTGATATCCCAGTGTGCGGAACAGATCAATAGCTGCAGGGTATGTGGGGTTTTCTACAAGGATAGTATCGTTGGGTTTTAGTAATACCTGTGAAGCCAGAAATATAGCCTGCTGTGAGCCGGCTGTGATAAGAATGCTTTCCGGACGGGTTTGTAATCCCTGGCTGGCAAGGATATGAGCAATGCCCTCTCGAAGCGGTGCATATCCATTAGGGTCGCCATACTCCAGTGCAGTGATCTGGTCGCGACGCATAACGGATTGCAAAGTTTTCCGAAATTCTTCAGCAGGAAATTGCCGCGCATCACTGATGCCACTGGCAAAATTGATTGGGCGTGGATGCCC
>Ga0209131_1000782_pt1 | contig 22269 bp, 16 predicted proteins | sample GraSoi_2013_40cm_FD_185826 | JGI IMG/M metagenome (GOLD analysis project Ga0209131, IMG submission 185826) | Grasslands soil microbial communities from the Angelo Coastal Reserve, California, USA - Sample 9_17_2013_40cm (SPAdes) (version 2) | ecosystem: Environmental > Terrestrial > Soil >... | reverse complement strand
TTGCGGTGTGAGGGAACGTTGGTATTCGAGGGGATTCCTGGCGTTCCGTAGATCGCGGGGAAATTGGAACCGTTGGAACCGCTGATCCAGTACCAACTATTGGATGCGGGCGTGTATTTCCACAGATCGTTGACGTACCCCGATGCCGCAAGCGGGTTCTCAGTGACTGCATTCCCGCCAAAAAGCCAGAAATTCCCCGACTTGTCCGTCCATGTCGAAGCAAAGTCGCGACCGGAGGGCACGTCATCGTTCGTTGTACCGGGCGCATTGTAGACGCCGACAGGAACTTGACCGTTCGTCGGATCTATTCCCTGCATCCAGGTCCACACTCCGGTCTGGATATCAAATCGCCACATTTCGTTCAGGAGTCCGATGCCCTCTGGGCTCGACCCTCCAAAAATCCAGACGCTCGTACCGTTAGCCCAGCCCGAAGCGCCCAGGCGCTGGCCCGGATGGTTGGCAGCGTCGGGAACGCCCAGAGTTCCGTGTACAGATATCGAGCCCAGCGCGTTGCTGCCGCTGACCCAGGCCCACACGCCGGAAGAGGGGTCAAATCGCCAAAGATCGTTCATAAAACCTATCACGTTGGGAGTTGCTCCGAGTCCGCTCCCACCGAACAGCCACACTGCTCCGCTCGGATCCTTGGCGACGGTTGCATAGGAGCGACCGCCAGGAATGTTGTTTACGGACGGCGTTGTGCCATAGGTGCCGGCGGGGTAGACGTCGCTCGCGCCGCTGACCCAGGTCCACATATCGGTTGAAGCGTTGTACATCCACAGATCGTTGAGCATGCCCTGCGCGCTTGCCCCGTAGCCTGTGCCCCCGAATAGCCAGAAATTGCCGCTCGCATCAATCCACGCTGCGGCTGCGGAGCGCGCCCCTGGCGCGTTCGCTTGGGCTTCCTGTCCGAGCGTTCCGTACACTCCAGGCGCGTTGACGCCAGTGGAGCCGCTCATCCATGTCCACATTCCGGTCGCAATGTTATAGCGCCACAGATCATTTCGAACTTCAGCGGCGAATTGAGTGTCCCCTCCGCCAAATAGCCAAAGATTGCCCACGGCGTCAGCGGCGTAGGCCGAAGGCACCCGCCCGCCCGGCGTATTGCCAGTCGCGGGCGTCAGTCGCGTACCGTAGACCGTCGCATCACCGGCGCTCTTCGAGCCACCGAGCCACGTCCACGGAATCAATGACGCATTGCAATTCAGCCGCAGTTCCAATGTGTCGATTCCCAGGATGCCAGTAGCTGTTGTAGTGCCATCCGGGAATGTGCATGTTTGCCCGACAGGCTGGGTCGGTACCGTGACCGCGTAGTCAGTGCCCGTCGCCAACAGTCCAAGATATTTGAGTTGATCGCGCTGAAGCGTCTGCAGCGCTCCTCCATTGAGGCTGACGCCGATGGATCCGACGCCATAGACATTCGCTCGAATCCACGTGCCAGCCACGAGCTGGAGGCTTACAACGACGTCCTTGTATACGACATTGGTGCCATCCGCCTTGCCAGTCGCGAATCGCAACGTGACGGAATAACTGCCTGGCACAACCAATGTCGACGCGGAAATGTCGACGGTTACGGGGCTTGCGGATTGGGCTGGCGCGCTAACCGTTAGCCAATCCGGGCGCGTTTGCCCAGGCAAAGTACCCACCACGACACCGTCGCCAACGAAATTGACGATGATCGATTGATGGAGCGGGTCGCCGCCGCTCACGCCGCTGAAAGTGACGGAAGACTGTGACACCGTGATTGAGTACGACGGCCCGTTGCTACTGCCGCCACCGCCCCCGCACGCGGTAGCTGCAAGGAACACTGTAACGAGCGCCGATCTAAGCCAGATCGTTGGATCGAACATGCCGTCCCCCTTCAAGTGCAGGCTTGTGCCGATTGACCGGCGATTCCACGGGTCGACGAAGCGTAGTGCACCATGGTACACAGACTTGCAACTCAGAAAGCATGCCCTGGCAACTGCCCACGAATCGTGCGTGGCGCCAACCGATGGATTGTCACCGATGTAGATTCGCGCGCCCGGACGGATTCGAACCGCCGTCCACCTGGTTCGAAGGCACGCATCGACAGCTATGGGTCTTTAATAATCAACCACTTGCAGCGCTTGCCAGTCGTCTATACAGCCTAAGTAAGACACGTTTGTGGCACACGCAGTTTGAACCAGGCGCATCCGTCGCCGATCCAGATTGCTGCGTGACCGAATGAACGCAATCGGCCGAAGCAATCATTGATCGTTGAGGAGATCCGACTGCTATGCCCGAATGGAGTCGCTCGAATCATGCGGTACGCCGTTCAAGAAACTGTGCGCAAAGCAACAGTGCCGTACGAGTCCATCAGTGCGAGTGCCCGACCGGCGCACGATTAATGTAGGAGCGATGCTCGATTACCAGACACCAATCGGAATAGTCCGAATCCACATTGACTACTGCGTAGTTTCGGCTGTAGCCGCTGCTTCAGCTTGCTGCGCAAAATGTTCCAGAACGCGCACCTTATTGGCATGAATGGCCCACTTCGCCATGGGAAGCCAATAGAAACCTGGATTGAGATCAAGTTCATGGCGCGTTGCCAATGACAGCAGCGTGTGACCGTCGACTAACTTTGTGATGGTGAATCGAGCATCCAACGTCCGAAAATAGCCGTTCACGTGAGGTGCGTTCACATTTTGATAGGGACTGAGTTCGCGCATGGTGGGTGGATCGCTCAGCACGATGAATGACAGATGCTTGGCAGGATCCCATTCCGTCACCCGCTCATAGGCGACGCCGGTAGAGAAGACACCTTTTCGAATCGCCCCAACACCGCTACCGTGAATACTGCCACTCATCGGATACGCCAAGCCCCAACGAAAGGGTGCTGCTGGCGGGGCGGGTATCGGTCCCATATGTACGATGGCATCCCACACGTCTCGATCGGAGGCGGCGACTTCAATACTTTCAACGCTTTCAAACGCGAACTTGGGCGGCGCGATGAAATCCGCGGCGAAGAACATTGGCAATGCGACAATACTCATTGCCGCGCGACCCGGCACCCTGCCAGGACTTTTCAGGGCAATCATGCGGCCGACAAGCCCTCCGAGCCATGCCATCGCTGCGATTAACGGTGCGGCCATGACGAGGCAAACTATTCCTTCAACGGCGATTGCCAAGAGACCAACACCACCCAGGAAGCAGGCCCCCAACACAAGCCGCGCAGTAGCTTTGTACCCTATGTCGGAACGTCGATTCCCAATGTATCCCGTGACACAACCAACGAAGAAGGGCGAAGCGAGGAACAGTCCGAGACCGTACGTACGAAACACCAGCGTACTAACGACCTCCAACACCACTGTGATAATGAATCCCGCAATCAAGCCCTTGAGGGCGACCTCCAGGGACACCCGATTACTGGAAACCGGAACCGCGTCCCCCTCGCGGGTCGGCGACCAGCCCAGCCAGCATATGGTGGGAATTTGAATGACCGGGACGATGGTGAGACACGCGAGTAGCAATGACCGATTCGTTGCTCTCGCACGGCGAATCGCCAACGCCAGAAGGAGCCAAGATACCGCGATGTCAAAGATCGCGATTAGCATCAGCATCCAATGGTCAGACTTCCAGCTGGGCTCAAACCATAACGTTAGCCCCGCAATTGGAATGGCGAACGTGAAATTCCAGAAACCCAATACCGCGTGGTCGTGAGCAGCGTATACCAGACCTTGAACGAGGTATTGCACAAACAGAAGAACCATGGAAGTCACGAGATAGGGAGCCCGTGCAATGGTTCCTTGGAAACCAAATGGGGATTTCATGCGCGGCGCTGCCTAAGCCTTCTGCTCTCTCGCTTTAGCGGACGGGATACAGGGCAGACTTCCTGTACGTAGCCATTGAGCACGTTTACCAGGTTCTCACGCACCAGGCTGTAATGAACAAACTGTCCGCGTTTGTCTCCGTGAATCAGGCCGGCGCTCTGCAGAATTGCGAGGTGCCTTGATATTGCGGGCTTCGACATTTCAAAACGCGCCGCAATCTCGCCAGCCGTCAATTCTGCATCTGAGAGGTAAGCCAGGATCTTTCGACGCGGCGTCGACGCCAGGGCCTCGAATACTTTGTTCATGTCGGAGTTATATAATTAACTAAGCCGTTAAGTATACCCGCGCGCGAAGCCCTGTCAATTTTTGTATCCGAACCCAAAGTCGGTTCTCCGCCATTTTGTCTTACGGCGCGCGAGAAGCCGCCGAGTGAATGAGATGGTTCCGCGCTCGGGGCAGTCTTCTCAGCGAGCACGATGGCGGCACGACCGTGCCTTGAAGTTGCCAGGGGTGGGTCTATTCGTCGGGTATACCAGATCTTGTCGTCCCTGGGCCGACGAGGTCAGGATGCCCGGGGTCCAGTCAGGGTTGCAATGCAGTGCGGCAATTGGTTCGAGCGGTTGCTTCGGGCCGATCTGAGGCGTTGACCAGCGGCGCGTCTTGAACTACGGGGCAGGCATCGCCTGTCCCACCGTCAGCTTGTCGGGCTATCCCGCACCATGCAGTCATTGTCGACGAGAATGCTTTCAGTCGCCCAATATCGTTATTGGGCGGAATACGCAGTTAAAAGGGATCGAGGACTACCGTACATGCACCACTGATCGCATAATGCACGCAATCGCCTCGCCAGGTCAGAAGACGTGGTGAATGCTCGCCGCCCGCCTAGTCCGTCGTCCCCTTCACCCGCCCCGGGGCTCCCGATGAAATTTCTGAAGGGGTGCCTTTTGCGTGCCATGCCCTGCCTCGCCCTCGTCTGGGCGCTTTCCGCTGCCTCCGCCAGCGCGGCCACAAGCCCAAAAATAGAACTCTTCTCGCCAGAGGGCACGGCGCGGCAGGTGCGGCAGGTGGTGGCTAGGTTTAGTGCGCCTATGGTGGCAGTGGGTGATCCGCGCCTGCCAGATCCCTTCGACGTTTCCTGTCCGGCATCGGGCCGCGGACGGTGGGCCGATGCCACGAACTGGGCCTATGACTTCGACGAGGATCTTGATGCCGGTGTCTCCTGCCGGTTCAACTTGAAACCCGGCCTGAAGGCGCTGGACGGTTCCTCATTGGTGGGCATGCGCGATTTCCGCTTCAACACTGGAGGTCCCGCCATCGTCGCTTCGCTACCCAGGGAAGGCTGGTCGGAGATTGACGAAGAGCAGATCTTCATCCTGCATTTGGACGCCCCAGCCACGCCCATCTCAATTGAGACGAACGCCTACTGCGCCGTGGACGGCATAGAGGAGCGCATTCCGGTTAGAGTGCTTACGGGGGCGGAACGTACGGCCGTTCTTGCCCAGCGCAAGGCGCTCGGCTACGACTACATGCAGCTCCTGTGGAAGAGCGGCGCCACGACCGATGTCCGCGTGCGCAACCGGTCGATGGAAAAGCGCGACGAAGTCATCTCCGTTGTCCGCTGCCAGCGCAGGCTCCCACCTGCGACAAAGGTGTTGTTGCAGTGGTCTGCCGGCATTGCAACGGCAAGCGGCATCCGCACGGAATCCGATCAACAGCTCGCATTCCGCGTTCGGTCGGCGTTCATCGCACAGGTCGAGTGCACGCGCACCAATCCGCGCGCCGGGTGCATGCCGATGCTCCCCATCGCCGTGAACTTCACGGCACCGGTACCCATGGCGCAGGCGCTCGCCATTCGGCTGCGAACGCCACGCGGAGCTCTCCTGTCTCCGGTCCTGAAAGTAAGCGCCCAGGCACCCGTGATCGCAAGCGTGACGTTTCCTGGGCCGTTTCAGGAATCGAGCAAGCTGACCGTAATCCTCCCCAAGGGACTCGTGGACGACTCCGGGCGCACGCTGGAAAACGTGAGCCGGTTCCCCCTCGATATCCGGGTTGACGCGTACCCGCCGCTGGTCAAATTCTCGGGCACCTTTGGCATCCTGGAATTGCGTGAAGGAGGAGTGCTGCCCGTCACGCTCAGGAATGTCGAGGCGAGTCTCCCGGGCCATACCGTATCGATGGAAGGCAAGGTACTGCGGCTGGACGCTGACGCTGGAACGATCGCCGAGTGGTTGCGACGCGTGCACAAGGCGGAAGGGCCCAGTGGCTACGTGAGGAAGGTTGATCCAGCCAAAAAGGACGGCGAGTCACCCAAGTCCAAGATCGAGGATCAGGAAGAAGCCACCGCCTACGGCCAACCTGAGCGGGAGTGGGTCGACACGACCGGTACCACCTCTGTCTTCAACTCAAATGAAGCGACCGCGTCCTTTACGCTCACCCGATCTCTTACGAAAAAAGACGAGGAGATCGTCGGCATCCCACTCAAGAAGCCGGGCTTCTATGTGATCGAGGTTGCAAGTTCCCTGCTGGGTGCAAGCCTGCTCGAGTCCACGCACGTGCGCTATGTGTCCACGGCGGCACTGGTCACCGACATGGCGGTGCACTTGAAGTGGGGCCGGGAGAGCTCCCTGGTGTGGGTGACGCGGCTTAGCGACGGCACGCCGGTCCACAATGCTTCGGTGCAGATCAGTAGCGCCTGCGATGGGCATGGACTTTGGAGTGGCACGACCGATTCCCACGGCATCGCCACGGTGCAGCAAGAGCTGGGCGCCCCCAACTATTTCGAGGCTTGCCCCTGGTCGCAGCCGCTGATCGTTCTCGCGCGCAAGGGTGAGGATTTCAGCTTCACCGAGTCCACCTGGATGGACGGAATTCGCCCCTACGACTTCAGCGTTCCGGTGGGTTCGGAAAGGTCTGCGGACATCTATCACTCCGTCCTCGATCGCTCGCTGTTCCGGCCGGGCGAAACGGTGTACATGAAGCACTTCATGCGCCGACACACTTCAGGTGGCATCGCGGTGCTCAAGGACTTCGAACACACGGACAATGTGGAAATCCACCATGGGGGGAGCGGTCAGAAGTACACGATCCCGGTGACGTTCGACAACGACGGCACCGGCACCAACTCCTGGAAGATTCCGTCTGAAGCCCGGCTCGGCGACTACTCCATTACGATTGACGATCACCCGAGTGGAACATTCAAGATCGAGGAATTCAGGCTGCCGACCATGCGAGGGAGCATCACTGGCCCTCCCCGTCAGCAGGTTTCCCCGCGATCCATAACCTTTGACTTGCACGTGGCCTACCTTTCGGGTGGCGGCGCTGGTGGCCTACCCGTCAAGGTCAGGACACTGACCGAAGCAAGTGAAGCGACTTACCCTGGCTACGACGATTACACCTTTGGTGGAAAGCGCGTCGTGGAGGGCGTCACCACCAGCAGCAATGGCCCCGCGGACTTCGACTTCGAGGCAACACAGGAGAGCCAGGCGGCCAAGGCCCAGACCATTCCACTGACGCTCGACGCCAACGGCTCAGGCCAGGTGACCATCGACAAACTGCCGATGCTCGACGGTCCCGCTCGCCTGACTGCAGAACTCGAATATGCCGACGGCAATGGGGAAACCATGACCAGCGTAGGATACGCACGGCTCATGCCTTCGCAGTTGAGCCTTGGCATCAAGACCGATAGCTGGGCGGGAAGCCCCGGCCAGATGCGCTTCCGTGTCGTCGCGCTCGATCTCGATGGTAAGCCCAAGGCCCGGCATGCCGTCTCGGTCTCGCTCTACCAGTCGAGCGACTACTCCTACCGCAAGCGAATGCTGGGCGGCTTCTATACCTACGAGACCACGAACGAGACGCGAAAACTCAAGGTTGACTGCTCCGGCAAGACCAACGAGCAGGGACTCCTGCTCTGCGAGGTGGCTCCTGGTGTATCGGGTCAAGTACTGGTCCGCGCTGAGACGCGCGACGCGCAGGGCGCCATCGCAGGCGCCACATCGTCGATGTGGGTGCTCGGAAAGGACGAATGGTGGTTCGGCGGCACAAGCGGCGACCGCATGGATGTGTTGCCCGAAAAGAAGGAGTACGAGAGTGGTGAGATCGCGCGCTTCCAAGTGCGGATGCCCTTCCGAGAGGCAACTGCGCTGGTCACAATCGAGCGCGAGGGCGTGCTGCAAAGCTTCGTCACTGAACTGAGGGGCGCTGCGCCGGTCATCGAAGTTCCAATCGAGCCCCAGTACTCCCCCAACGCCTTTGTGTCAGTACTCGCCGTGCGCGGCCGCATTCGTCATGTCGACAGTGGCGCCAAGGTAAAGCGCTCCAACGAAGTGACCGCACTGGTGGATCTCACCAAGCCCGCGTATCGCCTTGGCCTGGCGCAGATCAAGGTGGGGTGGAAGCCGCATCGGCTTGACGTACTGGTCCATGCTGACCAGAAAACCTACAATGTGCGGCAGCATGCATTGGTAAAGATCCATGTGACCCCGGCCAGCGGCCTTCCGCTGCCCGAAGGCACGGAGGTCGCCGTCGCTGCGGTTGACGAGGCGCTGCTGGACCTGTCGCCCAACCACAGCTGGGACCTGCTCACCGCCATGATGAATCCACGCGGCCTGGAGGTCTGGACCTCGACCTCACAGATGCAGGTCGTGGGCAAACGACATTACGGTCGCAAAGCTGTTCCTCAGGGCGGCGGCGGCGGTCGTGAGGGCAACCAGGCGCGCGAACTCTTTGAGAGCCTGCTGTACTGGAAGGCCCGAGTTCCCATCGACGCAAATGGGGACGCGTCGGTCGAAGTCCCACTTAACGACTCGCTGACCTCCTTCAGGATCGTGGCGGTCGCGCACAACAGGGGGCAACTCTACGGAACGGGCTCGACAACGATCGTATCAACACAGGAACTGATGCTGATGTCCGGACTGCCCCCACTGCTCCGCGAGGGCGATCGGTTTGAGGCCACCTTTACCGTGCGCAATGCGACCGACCACACGCTTCAGGTACACGCGGCCGCGACAAGCAAGGCGCTGCATGACGCATTGCCGCCGATCGACACGGAAGTGCCAGGCGGGCACGCGGTTGACATCCACTGGCCGGTGACGGTTCCAATTGGCGTCTCGCAGCTCGACTGGAGTGTCTCGGCTTCCGCTAACCAGGGATCCGCAGTGGACCACCTCAAGGTCAGCGAGCAGGTCGTTGCCGCGTACCCGGTGCGCACGTATCAAGCAACGATCACGCAACTGGCGGGCCGGCTGTCCATGCCCGTCGAGCGCCCCCGCAAGGCGATCGCGGGCCGCGGTGGGCTTGACGTTACGCTCCAGGCACACCTCGCCGACAGCATGCAGGCGGTGCGCGAGTACATGAGCCGCTACCCGTACATCTGTTTCGAGCAGCTGGCCTCGCGCGCCGTGGTCCTGCGCTCGCACGGGGACTGGGATTCGCTCATGAGAAGGCTGCCGGCCTACCTCGACGGGGACGGGCTTATCAAGTACTTCCCCGTGGACTGGTTGCAGGGCGACGACAGCCTGACCGCCTACATTTTGGCGATTTCCGACGAGTCGGGCTATGCGGTGCCCGAAGCGGAGCGCAAGAAGATGCTCGACGCACTCACCCGCTTCGTGGCGGGTAAGCTCTCACGCGACTCGGCGTTGCCCACGGCCGACCTCAGCTACCGCAAACTGACGGCCATCGAGGCCTTGTCGCGCCATGGAGCAGCCGACGCCCACATGCTCGACAGCCTGCCGGTAGACGCGAACCTCCTGCCCACCTCGGGACTGCTCGATTGGATGGGAATACTCGAACGTGTCCAGGGCATTTCCGATGCCGACGCGAAGGCCTCGCAGGTCGGTGCGCTGTTGCGCGCTCGAGTGAATTTTCAGGGTACCACGATGGGTTTCTCAACGGAGCGCAGTGATGCGCTCTGGTGGCTGATGATCTCGGCGGACTCAAACGCCAACCGGATGTTGCTGGCGGTGATGTCGGAACCCAAGTGGAAGGAAGACATGCCACGCCTCGTACGCGGCAGCCTCGGGCGTCAGCAGTCTGGCCATTGGAACACGACTGTCGCCAACGCTTGGGGCGTGCTCGCCATGGAGAAGTTCTCAGCGTCGTTCGAATCGACACCCGTCTCCGGCAAGACATCACTGCAATACGGCCCGCAGCAGCGAACCGTGAGCTGGCCCTCCGCCGAACCCTTCCAAGTTGTCGACCTCCCGTGGCAATCCGGGCCCGGAGCGCTCAAAGTCACCCACGAGGGACAGGGCCGACCCTGGGTGTTGGTGCGCGCGACCGCCGCACTTCCGTTGGAGAAGCCCCTTTTTACCGGCTTCAAGGTCGAGCGGACAGTTACCCCCATAGAACAACAGCACGCCGGCACCTGGTCGCGCGGTGATGTGGCACGCATACACCTGGAGCTCGATGCACAGTCGGACATGAGCTGGGTGGTTGTGGACGACCCCGTGCCTGCCGGATCTACCGTGCTCGGCAGCGGCATCGGCGGTCAATCCGCGCTGGTGCAACGAGGTGATCGGCGCACGGGCTGGGGGTGGATCGCCTTCGAAGAGCGTCGGTTCGATGCCTACCGGGCCTACTACCGCTTCGTGCCAAAGGGCCACTGGACGGTCGAATATACGGCTCGGCTAAACAATCCGGGCATCTTCAACCTTCCGGCCACGCGGGTGGAAGCCATGTACGCGCCGGAGATGTTCGGCGAACTGCCAAACCCGCCGTTGACCATCCAACCTGCGGTGGCTGCGCCGTGAACCCGCATTTGGTGCGGATCATGACGGGCGTGGGTGCAATTGTGCTGGCGTCGACTGTTGCCACTGCACTGTGGATTTTTTGGCCAGTACCAGTGCCCACGTTCGACGCGGTGAGGGAGGCCTACCGGCCTTCCGAAGCCTACTTGCTCGATCGGAACGATGTGGTAATCGACTCCCGTCGCCTGCGCTTCGACGTGCAACGCCTGCGGTGGACGCCGCTCAGCGATCTATCGCCCGCCCTGGTCGCCGCACTCGTCAAAGGTGAGGACCGCCGCTTCTGGCTCCATCACGGCGTCGACTGGATTGGGGCAGCCGGAGCGGTGCGCGACAACTTGCTGCACGGCAAGCGGCGCGGCGCCAGCACCATCACCATGCAGTTGGCGAGGCTTCTGGATGGACGCCTTGCCAGCCAAGTCGGCACCTCCTGGTGGGAAAAGTGCCGCCAGGCGCGCACGGCACTGGCGATGGAGCGGCGCTGGACCAAGGCGCAGATCCTGGAGGCCTACGTCAATCTGCTCGGCTACCGCAACGAACTGCAGGGCATCGCCGCAGCGTCGCGACGCCTGTTCGGCAAGATACCCTCCGGACTCAGCACGCCCGAAAGCCTGGTGCTCGCTGCACTGCTGCCCAATCCGGGGGCCCGCATCGAGCGAGTTGTCGCCCGGGCCTGTGTACGAATCAGTCAGACTCCGGCGGAAGCGGATTGTGAGGCAATCAGGGCGGCTGCATCCACGATGGGCAGAGTAAACGTGGCCGTCGACGATGACCACCTGGCGCCGCAGCTCGCGCAGCGCCTGCTCCACGATCCGGGCGAACTGGTGCGCACAACGATCGACGCGCGCCTGCAGCGTCTGGCGCGCGACGCCGTCCGCAATCACCTGGACTCGCTGGTGAACCACAACGTGCGCGATGGCGCAGCACTGATCGTCGATAACCAGACGGGCGAAGTCCTGGCCTATGTTGCCTCCGCCGGCAACGCCTCGCGCGCCCGAGCTGTGGACGGTGTCATGGCGCTGCGCCAGGCCGGATCGACGCTCAAACCATTTCTTTATGAGCTCGCACTAGAGCGCCGCTACATCACGGCCGCCTCTCTTCTGCAAGACTCTCCCCTGAGCCTCGAGACCGCGAGCGGCGTCTACCTGCCTCAGGACTACGAGCACGACTTCAAGGGCCTGGTCAGCGTTCGCACTGCCCTTGCCGGCTCGCTCAACATTCCGGCCGTGCGCACGTTGGTGCTCGTGGGCATCGACAGCTTCCGTGACCGGCTGCTGCAACTGGGGTACCAGGACATCAAGCGCGACAGCCAGTTCTATGGCTACTCGCTGGCGTTGGGATCGGCGGAAGTGTCGCTATGGCAGCAGGCGCAGGCCTACCGAACACTGGCCCGAAGCGGCGAGTGGTCACCAATTTCGGTTACTGCCTCCGGCAATTCAGGCCGCAATCACTACTTGATGCCGAAGGAATCCAGCTTCATCGTGAACGACATCCTCGCTGACCCGGCGGCACGCGCCGTCACTTTTGGACTCGACAACCACCTGAAGACTCCTTACTGGACAGCGGCAAAGACCGGCACAAGCGAAGACATGCGCGACAACTGGTGCATTGGTTACTCGAGCCGCTACACCGTCGCCGTTTGGGTGGGAAACTTCGAGGGCGACTCCATGCTTGATGTCAGCGGCGTTACGGGCGCAGCGCCGATTTGGCACGATCTGATGCTTGCCCTGGGCGACGGTGGAAGCGGGAATCCGCCCCGCGCGCCTGATAGCCTCACCGTGCACAGGGTGACGTTTCAGCCTGCCATCGAGCCCCCGCGCAATGAGTGGTTCCTGACGGACACGACTCACCGAGCAGATACCATAACTACGATATCGGGTGCCATGAGACCGGGCATCACTAGTCCGGCAAACGGCATCGTAGTCGCCCTGGATCCGGACATTCCTCCGGATCGTCAGCGTGTGCTGTTCTCTGCAAAGGGCGCCTCGCGAGGCCAGTCGTTTGCACTAAACAGCGTGGTCTATGGCCCGGCTACCGCGACCACGATGTGGACGCCAAAGCCCGGAACGTACTACCTGAGCTTGCTCGACGCCCAAGGCCAACAGCTGGATCGCGTCCTGTTCACAGTCCGCGGAGCGCCGATGTAAGGCTTCTGTTTGGCTCGGAGGCAGCACACTACACGCCGTGAACAACCCGAGTAGGGCCTTGCCTTACTCGTTGTAGTTCGCGCGCCCGGACGGATTCGAAACGCCGACCACCTGGTTCGAAGTTGGCCGAGGCGCTCTCAGGGGAATTTGGAGCTGAGAATGTTTTTTTTCTAGATCAATGAGTTACTAAACCACCGCCACCGGGATGCCGTTGCAATTGTCATCACTGAGCACCACAAAGCGTCACTGATTCACGCAAAACTCCCGCAACCTCATGGTCTCCTCGGTCGTCGCGACTATTGCTGAAAAGTCTGGACGTCCGACTTTGATGGACGTCAATTGGCTGCTCGAATGCCAGGGGACAGTGAGCTACCCATGTGTTCGGCTGGATCCGACAATCTCGGCCAGGCCCTCTATAACTCCTGAAAGGCGCGTAACGGGCCAGCGGGGCAGACCCCAACGGTTCAGACAGTCGGAACGGTCCCGCCATCGATCACGTACTCCGTGCCGGTAATCGAAGACGCTCGCGGAGAGGCCAGGAAAGCGATGAGGTCCGCAACCTCCTTCGGCTTGGCAGGACGGCCGAGCGGAATGCCGCCGAGGCCCTTCATGATGATCTGCTTGCCCCCCTCGTAGTTCGTACCGGCCTGGACCGCCAGGCGCTCCGCGAGGGCGACCGCCGCTTCGGTTTCGACCCAGCCGGGAGCAACGCGGATAACGCGGATTCCTTTGGGTGTCACTTCCTTCGAGAGGGCCTTGCTGTAGGTCGAGAGTGCCGCCTTGGCCGCAGCATAGGCGATCGTCGATTCGGGCAATGGAAGAACACGCTGGATCGACGTCACGTGGATGACGACGCCGGACCCCTGCGCGATCATCGACGGCAGCAAGGCGCGATCGAGACGAACCGCCGGCATGAGGTTCTGGTTCAGCTCCTTCAACCACTCCGTGTCGTCCAGCGCGGCGAATCCGCCGCCGGGGGCGCTCGAGCCGCCGAGCACGTTGACCAGGATGTCGATGCCGCCGAGCTGCTGCAGCACTGAGCGGGCTACGGCGCTCGCGCCTTCCGCGGTCGAAAGATCCGCGGCGACATAGCGCACGCCCTCGGCCGGTTGAGACGGTGCGGAACGCGCGGTCGCGGCGACCTGCACTCCAGCATCGTGCAGCGCCTCCACCACGGCGGCGCCCACGCCCTTAGTGCCGCCGGTCACCAGCGCGCGACGATGGGCGAGTTGCAAATCAAAGCTCATGACGGAATCCGTGGTCTTCATAGCGATCTCTTCCACACTAAGCATTCGGATCGACGACGGTGAGCTTCACCGCGACGTTGTTGCGGGTGGCATTGGAGTAGGGGCAGACCTGATGAGCCTTCTCCACCAGCGCCTCCGCATCGCTCCGAGCGACGCCTGGCATCGCGATCTCGAGCGCGACCTCCAAGCCATAGCCGGGTCCTTCGGATCGCGACCCGATGCCCACGGTAGCCTTGACGGTGGCGTCGGACGGAACCTTCGGACCGGCCTGCGTGCTGACGACTTGCAGTGAGCTCAGGAAGCACGCAGCGTATCCAGCGGCAAAGAGCTGCTCCGGGTTGTTGCCGGTGCCGCTGCCCCCGAACTCCTTCGGCCTCGCCAGTCTGACCTCAAAGGAGCCGTCGGTCGTCGCCGCGCGGCCGTCACGGCCGCCAGATGCAATTGCACTCGTCGCGTAGAGGACCTTGATTAACATGACCTTTCTCCCTTCGTTCGATGGAGCCATACCTGAACGCGAGGCGCGCGAGTTGCTCCTCAACGCGTCGGATCGTTGGGCTGCACCTGGCTGAGGTCGCCCCATGAGCTGAGCGTGCGCTTCGGGATGTCGCTCGTCGCGACGAACGTCAGCGCAGCGACGGCGTCCTTGTAGGCAACCGGCTTCGCCTCCTTCTCACGTCCGCGGAAGGCTTCCTCGAGGAGCGCTTGCGTCGCCGGGCTTCCGTCGAAGGGCGAGAACGTGATCATGCAGATCGCCTCGGCCGATTCCTTCTCCGCTTCCTTGATGAGTTCGTCCCTCAAGTCCTCCCGGGTGAACGTAATCGTCCAGCAGTAGTCGTGCTCGACGATCTCGTTTTTCCAGAGGAAGCGCGCCGGGCCGCTGAGCACCGGACCGCCGAAGATCAGCCGCTTCGCGATCAGGTGCTCGAGCAGCCTGAGTCCCTGCGTACGAAGTTCCGAGCTGATCATCACCTGGTAGAACTTTGCTTTCGGCGTCATGTGGTGTCTCCTCGTGGCTTGCGTTGCTATTCAGCGCGTGCCTCACGGTACGAGCGCGCGACCCAGCGTGAGCGTGAGGTCGAACTTCACGGCGCGATTTCCAGGAACGCGATCTTTCCGCGCTCGAGACCGAAGGTGTAGCGCAGGTCAACGGGGCTTCCCGGGAAACTGCCCGTCAGCCTGCTCGTGACGATGTACCGCCCGTCCTTCTGCTCCACCGCGAAAGGCTCGCTGGTGTACGAATAGCGGACTGACGCCGCGGTCTTCCACGCCCTGATGGCGGCGAGACCGGAATGAGTTTGTCTTTCGTCCTTTACTACCGCGTCCTTCGTGAAACAGCGCGCCACGCCATCGCCGCCGCGCTGGTCTGCCTGAAAGTAGGCTGCGATCGGTTCGGGAAGATTCAGTTCGCTCACGGCGCTCTCCGGTTGCTGGAATACACGATAAGCTTCCCCGGTCGATTAGAGAATCATCTATAATCTTTACGAGCTATGTAGCAGGTCATACATAATGCGTGGGTCGGAGTTTGCTGAGCTCAAGGCCTTTGCGGCCATTGTCGAACGGGCGAGCTTCGCGCGCGCCGCCGATCACCTGGGGGTGTCACGGTCAGCCCTCAGCCAGACCATCCGCCAGCTCGAGAGCCGGCTCGGCGTGCGGCTGCTCAACCGGACCACGCGGAGCGTGGCGCCAACGGCAGCGGGATCTCGCCTCCACGAGCGCATCGCACCGATGCTTCTGGAAATGGATGCAGCCGTCGCCGAGACGGTCGCCGCCACGGGTCACACCGCGGGAACGCTGCGTATCAACACGCTGGGCATGGCAGCGAAGAAGATCATCGCACCGCGGCTCGGCCGGTTTCACCGCGCAAACCCGGATGTGGTGCTCGACATCGTGATCGATGATGGCCTCAGTGACATTGTCGCCGGCCGGTTCGACGCCGGTATTCGCGTCGGGGTACGCCTCGAGAAAGACATGATTGCCGTGCGCCTCACGCCGGACGTGAAAATGCTCGCGCTCGCCGCACCCGACTATCTTGCGCGCCGTGGCGAGCCCAAGGCCCCCGCCGATCTTCACCAGCATGCCTGCATCAACTGGCGCTTTCCCGGCAGCGGCAAGATCTATCGCTGGGAGTTCGAGAAGAAGCGGAAGAAGCTAGAGATGGCGGTGGACGGGCCGTTGATCGCGAATCATCAGGATGTCGTCATCGAAGCGGCACTGCAGGGCCTCGGCCTTCTTTATGCCTACGACGACGACCGCATTGACGAGGCGATCGCGCGTGGACGACTCAAGCGCGTCCTCGCTGACTGGTCGCTGACGAGTCCCGGCCTCTACCTCTACTATTCGAATCGTCGCCACCCTCAACCTGCGCTCCGCGCCTTCATTGATTGCCTGCTAGACCGAGATGCGGCTCAGTCCAAGCGACGGACCAGAATCGTAGGCGAATGACACGCTCAACGGCGAGAATGTGTACTACATCTAGAATGGCGATGTGTCAGCGGTAGAAACGAACCGATAGACGGGCGCTAGGTTCTGTTGCATTAGCGGAAGTCATGCGACGGCGTTGGACAATAGACGGTGCTGCTGTTAGCAAGCCAAAGCCCCGTCCGACCGCTGCTTGGGCGACCAGGAACACCAGCGGCCAGGCCCGAACCTGAACTGCCGCTTTCGGATCTGATGCGCCAGCTCGATTCCGGTAAGTGTCACGGCGACCGTGCGGAACGACTTGAACCCCAGCATGGATTGACAATGCTGTTTGATGGCCCGGTGATCCTCCTCCACGATGTTATTCAGATTTCGGTTGGTTCAGGCCAGTACCGACTTCCACCTGGGATCTTCTCTGCGCACTTGGCACAGCCCGACGTGGCTCGGGAAATGCCCATCAAGAGCGATCTTTCTAGGCAATTTCGGAAGGTTCAGGGCCAGCGCCCCGCGGAAAAGCGCTTGCGCGGTAGCGATGCCACCATTCGGACGCAGTAGCGATTCCACCGTCTTCCCGTGGTTGTCGACTGCTCGGTACGGGTAGCTCATCGTGAGTCGCGTGCCGACAGAAGATTCGTCTACGCGCCAGAAAAGGGTTCGCAGGCCTCGACCTCCTGGCTTTTCGCCATACACTCGAAAAGTCCCGCAACCGCCTGGCTTCGTCAAAACTCTAACGACCCGAACGCGCGTAGGTGATTGACAAAATTTCGGAAATTGGCGCGCCCGGACGGATTCGAACCGCCGACCACCTGGTTCGAAGGCGAGTGAGTGATTTTCTAGATTCTTAGTTTTCAACCACTTAGCGGGCCCGCCCTCTCGCGAAACCTGCACCAAAGCGCATATTCAGGCACCGAACGCTACGTTTTCGCTACGTTCCTGACGCCCAACCTGCCCTATGTAACAACAGGAGCGAGAGTCTACCCGCAGGCCATCCCGTACGAGCGCTCTGCCAGAGACGCTCGAAGTGCGTCGGATGCCAACCCATCCCTAACACTATAGAACTCAACAATATGACTTCCGATATGACGCTCTCGGGAGCCGGAAATGGCCTTGAACCGAACTAAAAAGCGCTCCTGTCAAAGCAGTCGGTCGACGGGCAGCGGGTCACGCCCCCGCCGGCGTGACCCACCAGTCTGTATGTTTTAGCGTGTGGGCTCCTTATAGAACTCCAGGACCTTGCCCGAGCGGCCAACCACGCACGTAGCTCGCGCCACCGGGAGATTGTTCTTCGGGTTGATCGCCGTCAATTTCCACTCAAAGGGGGCATTGCCGATCTCAAAGGGCGAGCCGTGGTTCACAAACGAAGCGTCGCGAAGCCGCGGCGCCGGCTGGTAGGTCTCGGCCAGGCTCGCCATCAGCGCCTTGAGGCATTCGGCTTGCCCCGGCGCCTCCGCAGGCGAAACAGCCGGCCATGCCACCGTGGCGATTGCGATGATTGAGGCAACTTGTCGTCGTGCGTTCATGTACTCATCTCCTGTCAGCGTTGGGGATGGTGAAATGACGCATTTAAAGTACGTACCAATGATTCGTAGTACAAACGATATATTTTTCACCCCACAACGCATTTGCGCTGCGCTGTCACTGAAGTGCGACAGCTGTGCAGTGTGCAGCCAGCCAGGTCAATAGCGGTGCAATCGCGCTTCGATCCGCGTCCTCCCTCCGCGCGACAAGGAAGTAGTTCTCACCCGTGTTGAGTTCGGCCTTAAGGGGCTTCGACAAGGATCGCGATGCAAATCTGCGCGTTGCGACCGCCGCGGACAGCAAAGCAATGCCAATGCCCTGCTCGGCTGCCTGCGCAGCCTCCAGCATGGAGTCAAAGCGAATGACTGTTTTGGGCTGGATTGATCTGATCCCGCGCATTTCGGCCCAGCGTTCCCAAAGATCTGGTCGATAGTTGTGCACGAGCAGAGTTTGCCGATTAAGGTCCAGTTCGCCGCCCAATCCCATGCCCTCAATCAACCGGGGCGCGCAGGCCGGTACGAATACCTGAGGGAAGAGTAACGTCGCCTGTAGGTCGGCCGACGGTGCTGCCGCGACAATGACGGATACGTCGGCGTCCCAGCTGTGATTGCTGAGCGCCGCTGGAGGCGTCGTGATTTGCAGTTCCAGAAAGGCGTGGGCAGTGCTGAATTCGGCGAGCCGTGGCAGCACCAATTCATTGCCAAAAAATGGTGGCACCTGCAGCTTGACAAACGAGCGCTGCACGTGAGTACGCAGCTGGCTGACGACCAATTCCAGGCGATGAAGCGCCGAGTCGACGTGTTCGAGCAGGAGCAGCCCGGCCGCGGTGAGTCGAAGTGTCTGAGCGTGGCGCTCAAACAGGAGCACTCCCAGGTGAGTTTCCAGCAGCCTGACGTGCTGGCCAACAGCAGAGGCGGTGAGGCAAAGTTCTTCGCTGGCGGCGGTGAAGCTCAGCCGTTTAGCTGCAACCTTGAAGGTATTGAGATACTTGACGGACGGTACGGGCATAGAATACCTCCACTACCGCTGGACGCCAAAAAAGAGACGCCGCTCGTTCTGTGGGACGCAGCGGCGTCGCAATGGGACTCGCCGGGAGTCCCGTTCAGAGATGCGGGGGCGCATTCTCCGATCTTCCAATCACCCAGCAATGAGCATGCCAATTCCACGGGCTTCGTAAGCGCCTCGTGTTTTCAATGAATTGGCTTCAGTCCAGCGGTGTAGTGCACAGGACTAGGCAAGGGCCGCGATCCATTGTCGTGCAACGGCATCAGCTCCCGCACTTCACCGATGCAGAGTGGGGCGCGCTTCAACGGCGCACAAACCTTGCGCGAGGACTTCCGCTTTACGACCTGAGGCGCGCCTGGGCCTCATGGCACGTGCAGAGCGGCACCTCGCTGCAGGAGTTGATGGAATTGGGTGGCTGGAAGTCCTACGAGATGGTGCTGCGCTATGCGCATCTGGCGCCGGAGAAACTGAACTCCGTCGCCCGGCGCATCGAGCGGCAACCCTCGCCGGACACTCTCGTACGCCGCGAGAACGTAGCAAAAACTGCTACGTTTTCGCTACCTTCGGTGCATTGAGCCGGTTCGACGTACGCTAAGTTTTTGATTAATTGGCGCGCCCGGACGGATTCGAACCGCCGACCACCTGGTTCGAAGCTCACCGGGGCGCTCTTAGTGAAATTTAGACCTGAAAATATTTTGGTCTAGATCAATGAGTTACTAAACCACCGCCACCAGGATGCCGTTGCAAATGTCATCACTGAGCACCACAAAGCATCACTGATTCACGCAAAACTCCCGCAACCTCATGGTCCTTTTTCAGGGTGTTTACAGTGAATTGACTCTATACGTAACTTGCGTATACTGATTGCCGAATGAAAGCCGTCTTCGTCGAGCTGCCGGCCTTCGAGCGCCACCGCGCCGACTACCTGGACGACGAGCAGTTCCAGGCTCTGCAGTGGGCGCTGATGGGGAACCCGGAGGCAGGCGATGTGATGCCGGCCACCGGCGGGCTGCGCAAGCTCCGCGTTGGCGACCCCAGGCGCCACAAAGGACGACGCGGAGGACTGAGGGTAATCTTCTACTACTGGGCGGGTGGTCCCGAGTTCTGGCTGTTTACCCTCTACAACAAGGATGAAATGGACGATCTCACCGTGCCACAAAAGGCAACGCTTCGGGATCGCATCAAGACCGAGCTACGGGCGAGGAAGGCATCATGAGCAAGAAGCGCGACCTGTTTGCGGAACTGGTAGAAGGGTTTGATGCCCTGGCTGATCAGCGTACAGGCAAGAGAACCCTGCGGACTCACGCCGTCACTTTAAAGCCTGCGCCCAGAATCACGCCGCGCGAACTGTCTAAGGTCCGCGAAACCATGAAGCTCTCGCGCGGCCTGTTTGCGAGCTACCTGCGCACGAACGCGCGGACGCTTGAGAATTGGGAACAGGGTCGAGCCAAACCCAATGCACAGGCCACCCTCCTCATCCGGTTGGTACAGCGTTACCCGGATACGATCGGGCGGCTGAACGAACTTTAACGTCCTCTGCACTGGCCGACAGTCGACAATCAATCGCCTTAACTAGGAGTCTGCGAACCCGGCAGCAGCCCACCCGCTGCAATCCGCAAATGCAACTGAACACGTCATCGGCGTGCGTGGGCAGCTCGTACGGCAGCTTCCAGCACCTGATCGCGCCCCACGCGATAATCCTTGAATGAAGTCGTCACATGTATCTCCGGTCTTAGGGAGACGTGCTTCCTGCCGTACACCACGTTTAGCCAGAAGCACCGGGAAATGTCATCACACCCGTTGCTCCAGTCTTCATAGGCAGTTGCGAAACTCACACTGATATGCGAGTTGGGCAATTCCAGTTGGGCTCCCTCTGCCCAGAACTGGGGGCGATCCCCCATCGTCTCGCCCACGAGCACGACTCGATCCCCACCGTTGGCCTTCAGCAAAGCTGCCGTCACGAGCGCAGCGGAAAAGGTTCCGGGTCCTACAAGTACAAAGATCTTCGCCTTCGGCAATACCCGGGGCAAGGCTTCACAAAATTGGACGGACTTGGTGAAATCACCTCCGGAGTTGAAGCGCAAATCAAGCACCACCGTGCGAGGTTTCCATTGGAGGATGACCTCGAACGGATCGCGGGTGCCCAGCGGCGGTTGCCGCACCTGGTCGGACTTGATGTAGAAGGTCTCATGGCCTTCCCCAATCCACTCGCTCGTCAGATCCATGCGGCGCTGAAAGGCGGTGGGGATGCTTGCGATACCATCCAGCACGTGAGGCCATCGACCCGGCGGATCACCATCGCTCTCCAGCCGAATTAGCTGTTGGTATGGGGGCAGGCCCTCCGGATCCGAGGACGGCTCCTCAGACATGGTCATAACCTTCTTGCGCCCATCGGCAAGGGTAAATCTAAGCTCGACCTGGTCGACAGCGGCCGTAGCACCCAGCTGACGGAGGATCTCGAGCTGGCGCAGGTAACCCGGGCTCAGGGCGCGAATGTGCTCTGGAGTTCCCGAGAGATACGGGATCAGGCGCTTGAGACAGTCCTCCGCCGAGAGTCCGCCGAAGCGGTCAACGCGCGCCCCAAGCAACTCTCGGTACGCGGGGTGCGTACGTACAACGTAGAGTCCCTCCTCGAACCACACAGCCTTGAACGGCAAGGCGTGCAGGTAGGGGCCGAGGTCTGCGTTGGTGTGTCCATTGCCCGACAGAGCGACCGCACGAGCGACTTCCAGGGAAAACTCTGCTGGGGTCAATTCATGCGTGCGCGCCAGCGTGGCGTTGACAACGGTTTTAAATACCGCACGATTCTCCGAGGAGAAGCTCTTATCCTTTTGGGCCCAGGTATCGCGCAGATACTGCAGGTCCTCCTGCATTTGCTCTGCGGCTAATGCCGGGCGGTCACTCGGGCCGGCCCGTGCCGTACTGTGAATGACGGCGAGCACCGCACACACCGCGCCTGGCAACCATCGCGTCTGGGAACGGTCAGTCATTCTCCACTCCGAATCGAAGACCTGCTTGCGTAGGATCGTACGCTCCGAGGCAGCACGCATCCAAGGTACAAGCCCGAGGTGAAGTATTTTTCGGGTGGATCTAGTACATCAACGGACGCACAAACAGACTCTACTCGGGGCCCTCGATGTGGGGTTCTGGTGCCATAGCAGTTCAAGTATGTTCGATTAGCAACTTCAGCCTTGATTAGCGATGGCAACATTGTGGTGCCCACCTTCGTCAAGCAAGCGCCTTATCCCACTGCTTTTTCAGCGACCAGCCGTTCGATGTGGTCGCCCGACCGCGAACACATCGCCTCGTCAACGTCCCGACCTGCTGGTTTAATCCCGCAACCACCTGGCTCCGGCGTAAGGTCCGCTCGCGAGAATCCAGGTAAATGATTGATTAGGGAGAA
>Ga0209131_1000778_pt1 | contig 22322 bp, 18 predicted proteins | sample GraSoi_2013_40cm_FD_185826 | JGI IMG/M metagenome (GOLD analysis project Ga0209131, IMG submission 185826) | Grasslands soil microbial communities from the Angelo Coastal Reserve, California, USA - Sample 9_17_2013_40cm (SPAdes) (version 2) | ecosystem: Environmental > Terrestrial > Soil >... | reverse complement strand
CGGTTTTGAAGACCGGGGAGCCCACCAGGTGCCCAGACGCCTCCGCAGGTGACACTACCCGCAGCGGGCACGGACCAGGGCATCGGTCAGCTCAGTCGGCACCGGCGTAGAGCGAGTCGATCACGTCCGCGTATTTGTTATGAATGACCCGGCGCTTCAGCTTGAAGGTCGGCGTCAGCTCCTCGGTGTCCGCCGTCCATTCCACTGGCAGCAGCCGCCACCGCTTGACCTGCTGCACCCTGGCCAGCTGCTCGTTCGCCGCCGCGACCGCTTCGCCCACGGCCTCGAGCACGAGCGGGTGCTCGGCGAGTTCAGCCAGCGACGCGGCGTCTACGCCGCGTGCCTTCGCCCAGGCCGGGGCCACCTCGCCATCGAGCGTAAGGAGAGCGACAACGAACTTGCGCCGGTCGCCGAAGGCCAGCGCCTGGCCGATCAGCGGGTTGGCGACGAGTACAGTCTCGACAGCGGCTGGCGAGATGTTCTCGCCGCCCGAGGTGATGATCAGCTCCTTCTTGCGGTCCACCACCGAGACGAACCCGTCGGCATCCATCGTGCCGATGTCACCGGTGTGCAGCCAGCCGTCCTCGTCGAGCAGCGCCTTGGTCTGTTCTGGCAGGTTCAGGTAACCAGGGGTGTTGAGCGGGCCGCGGGCGAGAATCTCGCCGTCATCGGCGATCCGCACCTCGATGCCGGCCACCGGGCGGCCAACAGTTCCGAGCCTGAAGGCGGTCGGCGTGTTAGTAGTGAACGCGCCGGTCGTCTCGGTCATCCCGTACACGTCAAGGATCTTCATGCCGAGCCCCGCGAAGAACGCGGCCACCTCGGGCGGCAGCGGCGCCGCCGCGCTCACCACGTTCACGGCCTGCTCGAGGCCGAGCAGGCTCTTGATCGGCGTCAGGACGGCCGCGTCGGCCTCGGCGAACCTGGCCGCGAGCTCTTCCGATGTTGTGTTGCCGTACTGACAGCTCAGCACGTACTCGCGGCCGGTCTCCATAGCCGCTGCCGCGGCGGCCTTCTTGGCCTCGTCCTGCTCCAGCGTCAGCAGCGCATGGAGGCCGGCCTGGATCTTCTCCCAGACCCTCGGCACGCCGAAGAACGCCGTCGGCTTCACCTCCCCGACGACCTTTACCAGGTCGGTGGTGACATGACAGAAGTACGAGTGGCCCGCACTGTAGATCGCCAGGTACAGGCTAAACATCCGCTCGGCGATATGAGCGAGCGGCAGGTACGAGACCCACCGCACGTGCTTCATGGTGGCGCCGGACATCTCGGCCGTCGTGGCTTCATAGAGCACGCTGCCGTGGGTGATGATGACGCCCTTGGGGTTGCCGGTGGTGCCCGATGTGTACAGCAGCGTGACCGGGTCCGCTGGGCGGATCGCGCTAACCCGGCGGCTTACTTCCTCGGCGGCATCGGACTGGCTCGCCTCCTCACTAAGCGCGGCGAACGCTGCCCAGCTCAGGTGCGCGTCATCGGCCCGCAACGCGGCGGCGTCGCGCACGATTACGTGAGTCAGCCTCGGCAGGTCGGCCAGCAGCGGCTGCCATCTGGCTAGTTCCGATGTCCCGTCCAGAACGGCAATCCGAACGTCGCAATCGGCCGCGACGTACCTGATCTGGTCGGGTGCGAGCGTCGCGTAGAACGTGACGGGAACGCCGCCCGCGTGCAGCACGGCCTGGTCGGCGAGCACGTGCTCCATCCTGTTCGGGAGCATCAGGGCGACTCGTTCGCCGGGCTTGAGGCCGAGCCTGACCAATCCGGCCGCGAGTCGCAGTGCCTGATCGCGGAACTGCCGCCAGGTCAGGGTCTGCCAGGCCGCGTCGCCGTCGCGGTCGGAATAGGCGGGAAGGTCACCGTAGTCCTCGGCAGTCCGCAGCAGCAGCCCGCAGAGCGTCAGGCCCGCCGTCTGCGCTTCAATGTCCGCGCGCTGTTCGATCACTGGATTAGTCACTGCGTCCTCCGTCATGCTGCTGCACCTGCCCGATATGCCACCATGTGGCGGCCGACGGCGCAAGCCGCCGGCTGGCTAGAGTTCAGCAATGAAGACTCAGCAGTCAGTCAGGCTCACTCAGTACGCACGCGGTGGCGGGTGCGCGTGCAAGATACCGCCGGGCGAGCTTGAGGAGGCGGTGGCCAGGCTGGTGCCCGAGCACCGGCCCGACGATCTCCTCATCGGGGTCGAGCACGGCGACGACGCGGCCGTGGTACGGATCAGCCCCACCAGGGCCGTGGTGGCGACAGTCGACTTCTTCACCCCGGTGGCCGACGACGCGCGCACGTTCGGCCGGATCGCCGCGGCGAACGCGCTCTCAGACGTTTATGCGGTCGGCGGCGAGCCGCTTGTCGCGCTCAACCTGCTCGGCTGGCCGCGCGACGTGCTCAGCGCGGATCTGGCTGCCGAGGTGCTCAGCGGCGGCCTGGAAATCGCCAGGCAGGCCGGCTGCCATGTCGCTGGCGGGCACAGCATCGATGACCCTGAACCCAAGTACGGCATGGCGGTGACCGGCCTGGCCGACCCTGACCGGCTGCTGCGGATCGACGCGGGCACAGCTGGGCTGCCGCTCTCGCTGACTAAGCCATTGGGTTCGGGCATCCTCAACGCGATGCACAAGGCGACTGGCGAGGTCAGCGAGGCGGCCGTCGAGGTGATGACCACCCTCAACGCGGATGCAAGCCGGGCGGCCCTGCGGGCCGGCCTGGGCTGCGCCACGGACGTGACGGGTTTCGGCCTGCTCGGACATGCCTTCAAGCTCGCCAGGGCGAGCGGCGTGAGCGCGGTGATCGATCACCGGGCAGTTCCCGTGATCGATGGCGCGCTGGCGGCTCAGCGGGCCGGCCACCTGCCAGGCGGCAGCCGGCGTAACCTGGCCTGGGTGGCGCCGCACGCGGACTTCAGCGGTTTGCTCGATGAGGTGCTGCTGCTCCTCGCCGACGCTCAGACATCCGGCGGCCTCCTTATCGCCGGGGAGATTCCGGGCGCGCCGGTGATTGGCGAGCTCGTGCCGCGCCGCGACAGTGTCATCAGCGTCATATGAGGGTCACACTACGTAGTTACCTTAGGAAATTTTGGGGCAGGCTGGCCTCACGGTTGGTACAACATCGGGCAGACTATGCCGGTGGCCTTCCGCAACGGCGCGATCTAGCTGCCGCCGGATGCAACAAGCGGCGGCTGCCGCTCGTCTAACTTTGCGACGAATGTTCGCGCAAGAGGCGCGTCGATGGCGTTCAGTGCAGTGCCGCGACCGGCTCCGGCCAAGGACAAGGAGGATCGGAGCGTGCAGGCACAGGCCGAGATGGAGCCGGCAGATGCGGTGGGCCGAGGCCGGCCGCGGCAGCTGCCGTGGCGCCGGATTCTCGGCAGCGGCGGGCTGATCCTCGCGGCGCTGCTCTTCGCGTTCGCTCTCACCGCCTACCTGGTTGACCAGGCTGTGCACGGGCACGAGGTCTTGACCTGGTACGACCTCAATGTCTACAACGACTCCGGCCTGATCACCAGGCAGCTGCCTTCGATTCTCTACACGTGGGAACTGAAGGTCGGCGTCAAGTTCACCTACACCCCGTTCGCGGCGCTGGTATTCGCCGGTGGGTCGCTCATCCCTTTTTGGATACTGCGCTGGATCATGACGATTGCCAGCCTGGCGGCAATTCCGCTGACCGCCTGGCTCACGCTAGGCGCGATGGGGCGGCGGGGGGCCGGCCGGCTCGCGGCAACGCTCGCGGTCAGCGCCCTGGCGCTGTGGATCGAGCCGGTGGTGAAGGCCCTGTACCTCGGCCAGATCGAGCCGCTGCTGATGCTGCTTGTCGTCTGGGACCTCACCAGGCCGGACGCGAGGCGATGGAAGGGAATCGGCATCGGCATCGCTGCCGGGATCAAGCTGGTGCCGCTGCTCTTCATCCCCTACCTGCTGCTCGCCGGGAAGGTCCGCCAGGCGGCGATCGCGGCGGCGACGTTCATCGCGATGGTCGTGGCGGGCTTCATCGCTCTGCCAGCGCCCTCCGCCTCGTACTGGCTCACCGGGTACTTCATGCGGCCCGGCCGGACCGGAAGCGTCCACTCGCTGGTCAACCAGTCGCTCCTCGGCACGCTGGCGCGGCTGTACGGGACCGTCGCCCCGGCCCAGCCGGTGTGGCTGCCGCTGGCGCTCGTCGTGGCGGCCGGCGGCCTGGTCGGCGGCGCCATGCTTAGCCGGACCGGACGTCAGGTGCAGGGCTGGACGCTGGTCGGCATTACCAGCGTGCTCGTCTCGCCGATCAGCTGGGATCACCACTGGGTGTGGCTCGTGCCGGCTCTCGCGATGCTCGCTGGGCTGGCCATGAAGGCGCGTCCTATTGCCCGCATCGCGTATGTGGCGGCGATCGTACTCGTCGCGGCCGTTACGGCCGCCTGGCCGTGGCAATTCAGCGGCCCGCAGGCCTATGTGCCGCGGCGCGGGTTGCTCGGCTGGTTCGTGAAGCCGCCTCAGGTGACGCAGATCATGGTCGTGCATGGCTGGAACCTGCTGACCTGGAACCTTTGGGTAGCGGTCGGCGCCGTGATCTACCTCGGCCTGCTCGCCGCTGCGATCAGGGCCTGGCGCGCGCGCCCGCGCCGTCGGCTCGCTCCGGTGTCGGCCCAGAGCCCGGTCGATGCCCTGCTCGCCCGCGCCGACGCCGTGCTTCGGGGCGGTCCGCTGGCGGGTTCTGGCCAGCACAGCCAGAATGCCCAGGCCGGCTCGAACGGCAACTTCGGCTCCAACGGCAGGGCTGGCTCCGACGGTCAGCTCGGAGACGGCGAGGTTGGCAACGGCGAGGTAGGCACGAATGCAAGCCGGCCGAAGGCAGGCGCGCCCTGGCCGGCTCGCTGACGAACTGGACTTTAGTACCTGCAGGACCAGACTTACCGCAGCGCAGGCTCCCTGCGCGCCTGGCCCGGCCTGCTGCTCCCCTCGGTCGGCACCCCTGTCGGCCTAGCTCCCGCGATGGTGAGAACCGCGGCCGCGATCAGCACCACTGCGGCCGCGCGGACTCCGGGTCCTAGCGCTGGGGTCCCTGGATGCCGTTCAGCACGAACTCGGACGTGCGCTCGATGGCGTTGGCCCGCTCCTCGGCGGAGATCAGCGCGAGCGGTCCGTCGAGCAGCAGCGTGGCCAGGCCGTGTACCGCCGCCCAGGCGGGTATCTCGGCGCCTGCCCGCCTGGCAGGGTCAAGCACGCCAAGCTCGACAAGTTCGTCGAGCACCCCGCTGAGCAGCGCGTAAGGCCCTTCGGCCGTCATCCGCTCGGCCGTGTCAGGCCGCTGCTTTTCGGGTGGGCAGAACGCGGTGCGGAACAGGCCGGGATCGGTGAGGGCGAACCTGATATAGGCCAGTCCGAGCGCGCGCAGACGCTGCACCGACTCCTGGGCGGGGTCTGGCATCGGGGTAACCGAATCCAGGCTCTGCCGCATGGCCGCTTCCAGCGCATCGAGTGCGCGCCGCCTGACCACGGCCAGCAGCTCGTCGTGATCAGCGAAGTGCCGGTAGGCCGCGGCTGCGGAAACGCCGGCTGCCCTGGCGGCGGCGCGCAGCACGACAGCGTCGGGCCCTCCGGCACGCGCCATGTCGGTCGCCGCGTCGGCCAGGGCATTAGGCAGGTCGCCGTGGTGGTAACTGGCCCTGCGAAGACGACCGTGCCGCCCGCCGCGGCCATTGGTTGACTGCGCCATCACGTCATAGTGCTGCACAAACGCAAGGTACACAACGTCTGAGCGGCTCGGTCGGCTGGCCGGGCTCGTGGCCGCCCGCATAGCCTCAGATCTGTATGGGCGGCGACGGCGGGAGCGGCGATGAGCGGCAGGACAGCACGGCGGCGGGTGCGCAGGATTCGCATGGCTGACCCGCACGGCGAACCTCAGCTGACCGAGCGGTCGGACCTGCTGGCCGCCGAGGAGCCACTGGGGATCCGGGTGGCCGGCCAGGCACTGACGATGACGATGCGGACGCCCGGTGATGACATCGAGCTTGCCGCTGGGTTCCTGGTCGGCGAGGGGATCGTCCGTTCAGCTGACGACATCGCCTCGATCAAGGTCTGCGACGGGACGGGCTGCGGCCATGCCGGGCACGACGGCACGGGCAACATCGTCGACGTTGAGTTGCGCCCGGGCCTGGCCGTGACGCCCGCGCTGCGCAGGAATTTCATGACCACCAGCGCGTGCGGCGTCTGCGGGAAGGCGAGTACCGCCGAGCTTTTCGTTTCGCAATCGGTGGACATTAACCAAGACCACACGGTAATCCCGGCTGGCAGGCTGACGTCGATGCCCGACGCGCTGCGCGCGGCCCAGCGCGTATTCGCCAGCACGGGCGGGTTGCACGCGGCAGGAGTGTTCGGGCCCGATGGCGGGCTGCTGGCCGTCCGCGAGGACGTGGGCAGGCACAACGCCGTCGATAAGGTCGTGGGCTGGGCGCTGGGGCAGGGCCGCCTGCCCATGCGCGGCTGCGTGCTGCTGGTCAGCGGGCGCGCGTCCTTCGAGCTTGTCCAGAAGGCTGTGCTCGCCGGGTTCCCCGTCCTGGCCGCCGTCTCGGCACCGTCGTCGCTGGCGGCCGACCTTGCCGCACAGGCAGGCCTGACGCTCGTCGGATTCCTGCGCGGCGAATCGATGAATGTCTACACCCACAGCGACCGGGTGCTGGCGGAGGCCCCGGCCGCCAGGTAAAGCGGCCGGGCCCCCGGGGCGAATCGCCAGGTCAGGCCGATGGAGCGTCGGTGAGCAGGCCGCGCCGGCGCCTGACCGCCAGGTCCGTCTTGGTGAAGATCGTGTCCACCACGATGCCGATCACGAGGATCACGATCATGATCGAGATCGCCGCGCTCAGGTCCTGGTTGTCCTGCGCGTTGTTCAGGAGGATCCCGAGCGACAGGTGACCGATGATGATCACGAGCAGTTCGCCGGCCATCAGGCTGCGCCAGGCGAAGGCCCAGCCTTGCTTGAGCCCGGCAAGGTAGGCGGGCAACGAGGCCGGCAGGATCAGGTGCCGATACAGCGCGACCCCGCGCAGGCCCATGGTCCGGCCCGCCCGCAGTAGCAATGGCGGGGTGTAGTCCACGCCGGTGATCAGGCCGTTGGCGATCGAGGGCGCCGCCCCGAGCACCATGACGAACAAGATCGCCGAGACTGACGTGCCGAACAGGATGATGGCGAACGGGAACCAGGCGATCGATGGCATCGTCTGCAACCCGCTGATGATCGACCCCGTTGCCGCGCGCAATGGCGGTATCCGGGACACGACCGCGCCGACTACCGATCCGATGACAAGCGCGAGCAGGTAGCCGGTGACGGCGGTCTGCGCGGTGTTCCCGATCGCTTGCCAGAGCTGGGCGTGCTGCAGCTGGTCCCACAGGTTGGCCAGGCCGGTGCCCGGGCCTTTAACCAGCCCGATGGCGGTGTCGCCGTGGAAGTTGCTCAGGTAGAACAGCTGCCAGGCGCCTAGGACGAGACCGATCGCGAGCAATTTCGGCCAGATAGCCGTCCACGCCTTCCTGGCCAGCCTCCAAGGCGAGCGGCCGGTGCTGACCGGGCCGAGCTCCAGGCTGTCGAGACCGGTGATCGCCGAGGTTTGGGTCGCGGCGCCCGGCGCACCGGAGGTCTGCGTGCTAGCCATGCCGCCTCATCTCCTCCCGCAGCCTGTCGGTTACCGTGCTGGCCAGCTGGGCGACACTGGCCGAGTCGATCCGCCGCGGCCCGGTCCTCGGCACGTCGTACTGCTCGATCACCCGGCCAGGCCGGCTGCTGAGCAGGACGACCCGGTCGCCGAGCCTGGCCGCCTCCCTGACGTTGTGCGTCACGAACAGCACCGTCAGCGAGCGCTCCGAGCAAATCCGCTCGAGCTCGTCGTGCAGCAGGTCACGCGTCATCGCGTCGAGCGCGCCGAACGGCTCGTCCATCAGCAGCACGTCGGCGTCCTGGGCCAGCGCGCGGGCAAGTGCCACCCGCTGCCGCATGCCGCCGGACAGCTCATGTGGCCGCTTGTCGGCGAAGTCGCCCAGGTGCACGGTCTCCAGCAGCTCGAAGGCGCGCCTCCGGCGCCGCTCCTTCGGCACCTTCAGGGCTCGCAGCGCCAGCTCGACATTCCGCTGCGCGGTCAGCCACGGGAACAGGGCTGGCTCCTGGAATAGGAGCGCGACCCGCCGCGCGCCCGTGTCCACCTGCCCGGCGCTTGGCATGTCCAGGCCGGCCACGATCGACAGCAGCGTCGACTTCCCGCAGCCCGACGCGCCGACGAGGCAGACAAATTCGCCGTCGCCGACGGTCAGCGAGAGCCGGTCGACGGCGTGCACCGCGCCCGGGCCGCGACCGTAGACCTTGGAGATCTCGGTGAGGCGGATGGCAGCACCGGTGCCCCCGGTGCCCCCCGTGCCCGGCACAGCCTCGCCCGGCCGTTGGCCGTTGAGCAGGGCGTTCGGGTCGGAGGTAGCGCCATTCCGCTGCAGCACGTTCACGAGCTGACCTGCGGCTGTCCGGACGCCTTTAGCATCGCGTTCAGCGGGCCCAGATCGTATAGTGCCGAAATGTTATGCACCGGCGTGAGCAGGCCGACTGCAACGGCGTGCTGAGCGTCAGCGGCGAGCGAGGAGGCGATCGGGTCGTTCGTGAACGTGATCTCCTTGAAGGCGGCCGACAGGACGCCCGGGTCCAGGCCCTTGCCGAGCAGCGAGGTCAGCTCCTTGTTGGCCGCCGCCTCGGCGCCAGGCATGTTGGCGTGGATAAAGCTGTTCGCCTGGATCTGTCCCTTCAGCAGGCCTCTCACGACGGACGGGTGCGCAGCGAGGAACTGCTGGGTGACCACCAGATTCGTCGTGACGAATTGGCCCTTGGGCCACAGCGACGCTTCGTTGACCAGGACGTGACCGCCGTTCTGTACCATTTCGATGTCATAGGGAGCGGGTTCCCAGCCGCCGGCGATCTGGCCGGACTTGAACTGGAGCACCGCTGCGGAGTTGGGCGTGATCGGCGTGACCGGGACAGCGCCGCCGCCGGTCTGGGTGGCGGTCAGGTGGTGCTGCTTGAGCCAGTAGCGCAGGGCCACGTCCTGGGTGTTGCCGAGCGACGGGGTAGCCAGTTTCTGCCCTCTCAGCTGGGCCGGGCTGTTGATGCTCTTCTTCACGACGAGCGCCGCGCCGCCTGAGGCCGCGCCGGAGATGACCTTGATCAGCTTCCCGCTGGAGGTCTGCCACGCCTTGATCGCGGGGTTCGGGCCGACGTATGCCGCGTCAAGTTGACCGGCCAGCAGCGCAGTGCCCTCCAGGGTTCCTGTGCTGTAGGGCTTGACCTCGAGCTTGACGTTCTTGCCCAGCGACTTGGCGAAGTAGCCCTTCGCTATCCCGATCAGCGCCGGAGCGTGCGTGATGTTAGTCAGGAAGCCGAGCCGCAGGACGACCTGGGCATTTGAGTCGGAGCCTGTTGCCGGGCTTGCCGCTGAGGACGAGGTGCAGCCGGCCGCCAGTGCCGTCGCAGCTGCCACCCCCGTAGCGATGAGCGCTCGCTTCATCAAGGAACCTCCCGTGATTGTCGATCTAGATACTAGCCTTATATCTATATCTGAAAAGTAGGAAGTTATCAAAGTCCAAACCTGGGCCGCAGTTCCTTAGCGCTTGAGGTGCCTCCGCGGCCAGGCGCGGTAAAGCGTCCGTCAGCAGGTCAGTGGTTTTGTCGGCACTGGTAAGGCGGTGATCCAGCCCTGGATCAGTTGTCGCCTGCGTCGGTCAAGGTGAAACCCTGCACGGACGGAAATCGCTGCAGGCAGCGCTGCAGCCTGGCCATGTCGGCGTCGCTCGCTTGAGTGGCGTTGAACCGGGCGGAGCCGACGACCCCGCCTGGCGAGGTTGGCTTTACCGGGAGCAGGTGCAGGCCGGGCACGTGCGAGCAGGCCGCAGTGGCATGGCGCGCGGCGCCAAGCGTGGTGTTGGACGCGAACTGCACGACCACCCACTGCTGGCCCAGCGCCGCGTTCATTTGCGCGCAGCCGCTGACCAGGCCGGCCACTGCGACCGCGCATGCGGCAAGCCGGACCCGGGTAGTTGACACAGCCCAAAGCTTAGGCGCATGACCGCATCGCCATGACAGGCTGGCACGTGTAACGAGCTGGCACCCGTAAGGAGTGACAGGATGCAGCAGGCCGGCCCCGCGGGCCCTGAATCCCCAGGGGCCACTGAATCCCCAGGGGCCACCGAATCCCCAGGGGCCACCGGCGCCCCCCGGCCATCCGGAGCGCCCGTCTATCCGCTGATCGAGGACTACGCCCTGATCGGTGACATGCAGTCGGCGGCGCTGGTCAGTCGGGAGGGATCGATCGACTGGCTCTGCCTGCCGCGCTTTGACTCCGATGCCGTGTTCGCGGCGATCGTCGGCGAAAGCCATAACGGCCAATGGCGGCTGAATCCCACAGTGCAGGAGGGGCCGCCATCGCGGGCCGGGCAGGTCGAGCGGAAGTACCGGGACGACACGCTGATCCTAGAGACCCAGTGGACGACGGTCGGCGGGGTAGTCAAGGTCATCGACTTCATGCCGCAGCGAGGCGACGACACCCCGGTGCTGATCAGGATCGTCGAGGGCGTCAGTGGCGCGGTCGAGATGGAAAGCATGATCACGATGCGCTTCGGCTACGGCCGGGTCGTGCCCTGGGTGCGCCGGGCCAACGACGCGATCTGGGCGGTCGCCGGCCCCGACTCGGTCTGGATCAGGACCCCCGTCAAGCTGGTCGCGCACGAGATGGCGCACCACGCGGACTTCGTGGTCCGGGCCGGCGAGCGGGTGCCCTTCACGCTGACCTGGCAGCCCTCGCACCTGCCTGGCGCGGCGCCCGTGGTCAATGCCGATGAGTGCCTCGAGCAGACCGCCTCGTTCTGGACGGACTGGGTCTCCCGGTGCACCTATCACGGCCGGTATCGGGATGCCGTTGTGCGGTCACTGATCACGATCAAGGCCCTGACTTACGATCCGACCGGGGGCATCGTAGCGGCGCCGACGACGTCGCTGCCCGAGGACCTCGGCGGAGTGCGGAACTGGGATTACCGGTACTGCTGGCTTCGGGACGCCACGATGGCGCTCGAGGCACTGCTGCGGACCGGCTACGTCGATGAGGCTGCGGCGTGGCGCCGCTGGCTGGGCCGCGCCGTGGCCGGCTCTGCCGCGGACGTGCAGATCATGTACGGAGTGGCCGGCGAGCGCCGGCTGACCGAGTGGAGCGCCGACTGGCTGCGCGGGTATGAGGGATCGGTTCCCGTCAGGATCGGCAATGACGCGGTCAAGCAGGTCCAGTTCGACGTGTATGGCGAGGTCGTGGACACCATCATGCTGGCGCGGCAGGCCGGGCTCAGCTTCGACCGGCATACGGCCAGCCTGCTCGACCAGCTGCTTGCCTACCTTGAGAAGCACTGGACGGAGCCAGACGAGGGCATCTGGGAGGTGCGCGGCGGGCCGAAGCACTTCGTGCACTCCAAGGTCATGGCCTGGGTGGCCTTCGACCGGCGGATCAAGCTGGCCGAGGCGGGGCTGGCGTTCCCGCCCGAGCAGACGCTGCGGCGGTGGCGCGCGACCAGGGACGCGATCCACGCCCAGGTGTGCGAAAAGGGCTACGACGCGAGCCGGGGCACGTTCACCCAGTACTACGGGAGCAGCTCGCTCGATGCGGCGGTGCTCTTGATGGCTGAGGTCGGGTTCCTGCCGCCGGACGACGCGAGGCTCATCTCCACCGTCAACACGATCAAGCGCGAGCTGACCCGCGACGGGCTATTGACGCGCTACTCCCAGCCCGAGGCCGGGACCGGGGGCACATCGGTTGACGGCTTGCCTGGGGGCGAGGGCGCGTTCCTGGCATGCAGCTTCTGGCTGGTCAACGCGCTGCACCTGATCGGCGAGGAGGATGAGGCCACCAGGCTGTTCGACCGTCTGCTCGCGCTGCGCAGCGACATCGGGCTGCTGAGCGAGGAGTACGACCCGCGGTATCACCGCCATGTCGGCAACAGCCCGCAGGCGTTCAGCCACTTCCCGCTTATCATCGCCGCGCTGAATCTGGAGAACCACGAACGCCGGCACTCGCGCCGCGCCATGGCTGGCTCGCCGCCCGCATCGCGCTAGCCCCCGTAGCCGACTCTGCGGAGCTGCTGGCCGGCGACCTTCTCGATCTCAGCGAGCTGCTCCGGGCTGAGCAGCCGCCGCCAGGATTCCGGGTTCTTCTGACCGCGCGGAACCTCGATCTTGGGGAGGTTCCCGTCAATGAACGCCGCGAGCGCGACCGCGGTAACCTGCGGTTCACCGATGACCTGCTCGTAACGGAACGTGGTCAGCTGGTCGGCGCTCAGGCTGTTACGCAACCGCGCCATCTTGTGCACCGCGCCGCGCCAGCGCATGGCGGACTTGCCAGCGGCCGACAGCGCCGGCCAGGCGGCACGATCTTCTTCGGTCTCGACGCCGAAGAACGGGTTGGGGAACTCGGAATCGACGTTGGTCACGCCGCGCCTGAACCAGGCGAGCTCCTGCGGATCGGAGAGCATGGCGGCCACGACCGCGCGGCCATCGCGCACAATCTGAACGATCCGGGCGTCTGGAAAGGCGTCCACCAGGCCTTCCGCGCAGTAGATCAGCGCCGGGCTCGCGTCGCCGTACCTGCTGATCGCCCTTTCGTCCACGCAGGTTCCTGCTGCCGGCCTGGTAATCGCGCCCTGACATTCGGGACTGCACGTCAGGCAGGCGTGCGCGGTGACCTGCCAGGCCTGGGCGAACGCGTCCCGCAGGACTTTCGCCGCGGCCTGTCCCCTGCCTTCAGAGATGGACGGCGCGCGGGCGAACGCGAATACCACGCTGAGAACGCTTGGCTGGCCCACGGTGAAGTGGAACCCCGGCGTCCGCTTGAGCGTGCGCGTGAGCAGGTCAGCTCCGGAGTGCGGTGCGCCGATCACGAAGACAGGCTGACGGACCTTCCGTCCGTTGACGACCAGGATGTAGGGGCGCGGGCGAGTTGGCATGGCTGGCATCAAGTGTGGCATCGGCGCCGGGCCAGGTAAGGCCGCGGACCCCAGCGGGCTCTTCGGCACGCTTTAGGGCCGGGCTCCTAAGCGCTCGCGCCGACAGGTGGCGCCGCGGCAGCCGGTACTGCCTTTTCCTGGCTGGCGAACTGGGTGTGGTAGAGCTCGGTGTACAGGCCGCCTGCGGCCAGGAGCTCTTCATGCGTCCCGCGCTCGGTGACCTTGCCGCCGTCGATGACCAGGATCTGATCGGCCTGGATGATCGTAGACAGGCGGTGCGCGATCACCAGGGACGTCCGGCCGGCCAGCGCGCTATTCAGTGCTCGCTGGACCGCGGCCTCCGACTCGGAGTCCAGGTGCGCGGTCGCCTCGTCAAGCACGACCACCGAGGGCGCCTTGAGCAGCAGCCGCGCAAGCGCGATCCGCTGCTTCTCGCCGCCCGACAGCCGGTAGCCGCGGTCCCCCACGACCGTGTCGAGACCGTCGGGAAGCGTCGATATCAGCGGCCAGATCTGCGCGGCCTCACACGCCCGCACCAGCTCGGCCTCCGTGGCGCCCGGCTTGGCGTAGCTGAGGTTGGCCCTGATCGTGTCGTGGAACATGTGCGCGTCCTGGGTCACGACGCCGATCGCGTCGTGCAGCGACTCCTGGGTTATGCCCTTGATGTCGCTGCCGCCTATCCTGATCGTTCCCGACCGCGGGTCATAAAGCCTGGCCACCAGGTGCGTGATCGTGGTCTTCCCCGCACCGGACGGCCCGACCAACGCGGTCAGCTGGCCGGCCGGGGCATGGAAGCTGATGTCACGCAGCACGTCAGCGTTGGCGTCGGTCCGCTCGGGTACGGGCAGCGCGATCGACTCGAGTGAGGCCAGCGAGACCTCGGACGCCGTCGGGTACCTGAACCAGACGTGGTCGAAGTCGATCGCTGGCGCGGTCTGGCCAGCAGGCAGCGGTACCGCGCCAGGCGCGTCCTCGATGAGCGGCTTCAGGTCGAGCACTTCAAAGACCCGGTCGAAGCTGACCAGCGCGGTCATCACGTCGACCTGGACATTGGACAGCGACGTAATGGGCCCGTAGAGCCTGCCGAGCAGCGCGGCTAGCGCGACGAGCGTGCCGATCTTGAAGAAGTTGTCGATGACGAGGATGCCGCCTAGGCCGTAGACCGCGGCGGTCGCCAGCGACGCGAGCAGCGTCAGCGCGATGAATAGCGTCGACCCGTACATCGCTGTCTGCACGCCGATGTCACGGACCCGGCCCGCCCGGTTGCCGAAGACCTCGGCCTCTTCCCTGGGTCGGCCGAACAGCTTGACCAGCATTGCGCCTGCCACGTTGAAGCGCTCGGTCATGGTCGAGCCCATCGCGGCATCCAGCTGCATCGACTCCCTGGTCAGCCGCTGCAGCCTCCGCCCGACAAGCCGCGCAGGCAGGATGAACAGCGGGATCAGCACCAGCGCCACGAGCGTGACCTGCCAGGACAGCGAGATCATCACGATCAGCACGAGCGCGAGCGACAGCACGTTGGCGACGACGGACGAGAGCGTGGAGGTCAGGGCCTGCTGAGCGCCGATCACATCGCTGTTCAGCCGGCTCACCAGCGAGCCGGTCTGCGTCCTGGTGAAGAACGCGATTGGCTGGCGCTGGACGTGCCGGAACACCTCGGTGCGCAAGTCGAAGATCAGGCTCTCGCCGATCCTGGCCGAGTACCAGCGCTGGCCGATCGACAGCATGGCATCGAACAGCGCGAGGCCTATAACTGCCGCCCCGATGGCGAGCACGACGCCTTTGTCGCGCGGCAGGATGCCGTTGTCGATCAGGCTGCGCAGCAGCAATGGCACCGCGACGGTGATCCCAGCGTCGAGCGCGACAATGATGAGGAACAGAACTAGCTCGCGGCGGTACGGGCGCGCATAGGACATGATCCGGCGGACAGTTCCTGGCTTGATCCGCTGCTCTGTGATCGAGCGGTCGCGGGAGAAGGACCGCATCGCGTGCCAGCTGGCATAGTTCATGCCGGAGCAACCTCAGAGAACCGTCAGAACTTCCCGGTCAGCTCACGGCGAACGGCGGCCGCGGTTCCTGATCAGCTCGGCCTGGACTCGCCGTTCCGCCGCCGCCTGTTCGGCCAGCGAGCGGCCGCTAGCCTGCTGGAGCAGTGCCTTGGTTGCCCTGCCCGCGGCGGCGTCGGTCGCGAGCAGCGCGGCGACCAGATCGGCGACGGCTGCGTCGAGCTCGGCTGCTGGCACGACGAGCTCAGCCAGGCGCAGCAGCAATGCCTCGGCCGCCATCACCGTCCTCGCGGTCAGGCACAGCTCGATGGCGCGCGGCAGGCCGACGATGTCGACGAGCGGCTTCGTGCCGGTCAGGTCGGGTACCAGCCCGAGGGCAGGCTCTTTCATGCACAGCCTGGCGTCCTCGGTGAGGATCCTCAGGTCGCAGGCGAGGGCGAGCTGGAAGCCTGCGCCAATCGCGTGCCCCTGCACGGCGGCGATGGAGACGATACTCGGATCCCGCAGCCAGAGATACCCGGCCTGGTAGCCGGCCACTTTCTGGTCGAAATCATGGTCGTTCGGGCTGGCGATCGGTTCGTCGGCCCCTGCACCGGTGCCGGCGAGCAGGTTCAGGTCGATTCCGGCGCAGAACGAGGGCCCGTCACCTCGCACCACCACGATCCTGACCTGCGGCGGCAGGCTGGCGCCGATGTCGGCGAGGCCGTGCCACATGGCCGGAGTCATCGCGTTCCTGCGCTCAGGCCGCCCCAGCGTCACGGTCGCGACCTCGCCGTCGATCGCGAGCCGCAGTCCGCCAGGCCTCGTTTCGACCTGGCTGTCCGGCACGCCTTACCCCTTGGCCCGGCCTCTGGTCGCGCCGCCGCGGCTGCGGAGCGCCACGCCAGACTCGGCGAGTATCCGGTGGATGAATCCGTACGACCTGCCCGTTGATGCGGCCAGAGCCCGGATGCTCTCTCCGGCGCTGTACCGCTTGTGCAGGTCAGAAGCGAGCCTAGTGCGATCGGCACCGGTCACCCTAGTGCCCTTCTTGAGGGTCTCGGTCACGCCTTCCTCCCGGAGAACTGAAGCGGCCGCTGACTGCCGTTTGCCGAACTGCGTATCTGGCCATGATCACGCAAGAACCCGTGATCGGCTACCCACACGGCGGCAAAAGATCGGGACAATTGACAACCATCACCGCGCCTATCTATGACCTCACCCGATGCGAACGGTCAGGTCCCGCGGTTCACGCCAGCGCGACAAGGTCAGCCAGGTCAGCGCTCCAGAGGTCTTCGACACCGTCAGGCAGCAACAGGACCCTCTCGGGACGGAGCGCGTCCACCGCGCCCTCGTCGTGGGTGACGAGCACGATCGCACCCCGGTAGCGGCGCAGGGCCGACAAGATCTCGGCGCGGCTGCCAGGATCGAGGTTGTTGGTGGGCTCGTCAAGCAGCAGGACGTTGGCGCCCGAGACCACGAGCAGCGCCAGGGCCAGCCTGGTCTTCTCGCCGCCGGACAGCACTGCCGCTGGCTTGGCGACGTCATCGCCGGAGAACAGGAACGAGCCGAGGATGCCGCGCTGGTCCGCATCGGACAGGTCGGGAGCCGCAGTTCGCATGTTTTCCAGCACGGTACGCGCGTTATCCACGGTCTCGTGTTCCTGCGCGTAATAGCCGATCCGCAGGCCGTGGCCGGCCCGCACCTCACCGGTGTCTGGTCGCTCCACCCCGGCGAGCAGCCGCAGCAGGGTGGTCTTTCCCGCGCCGTTCAGCCCGAGCACGACGATCCTGGCGCCCTTGTCGACCGCCATGTCGACATCGGTGAAGACCTCAAGCGAGCCGTATGACTTGGAAAGGCCGCAGGCGACCAGGGGCACCTTCCCGCAGTGCGCAGGCTCGGGGAACCTGAGCCTGGCCACCCGGTCTGGCCGACGGTCGGCACTGACGCCGGCCAGCAGTCGCTCCGCGCGCCTGGCCATGGCATGCGCGGCCTTCGCCTTGGTCGCCTTGGCCCGCATCTTGTCCGCCTGAGACTGCAGCGCGACCGCCTGGCGTTCCGCGTTGACGCGTTCGCGGCGCCGCCGCCTGGCATCGGTCTCGCGCTGATCCAGGTACGCCTTCCAGCCCACGTTGTAGACATCCAGGACGGCGCGATCGGCGTCGAGGTGGAATACCTTGGTCACCACGGCCTCGAGCAGGTCTGTGTCATGGCTGATCACGATCAGGCCGCCCCGGTGGCCGCGCAGGTGATCGCGGAGCCAGGTAACCGAGTCCGCGTCGAGGTGGTTGGTCGGCTCGTCGAGCAGCAGCGTGGACGCGCCGCCGAACAGGATCCTGGCCAGCTCCACCCGCCGCCGCTGGCCGCCGGAGAGCGTGTGCAGCGGCTGCCTCAGCACCTGCGCAGGCAGGCCCAGGCTGGACGCGAGCGCCGCCGCTTCGGCCTCGGCGGCGTACCCGCCGAGCACGGTGAGCCGCTCCTCGAGCTGGCCGTACCTGCGGACCGCGGCATCACGCTTGGCCGGATTGGCATCGCCCATTCCCGATTCGGCCCGCCGCATACTGGCCAGCACCTCGTCGAGGCCTCGAGCCTGGAGTATCCGGTCGGTGGCCACAGCGTCGAGATCGCCGGACCTGGTGTCCTGCGGCAGGTAGCCGATCGTCTCGTTGCCCTGAACTCGACCCGCCGCTGGCTGGCCCTCGGCGGCCAGCACCTTCAGCAGCGTGGTCTTGCCTGCCCCGTTCCTGCCAACGAGGCCGATCTTGTCGCCGCGCGCGACCTGGAACGACACGTGATCGACCAGCAGCCGCGCGCCGCCGCGCAGTTCAAGGTCGGTGACGGTGATCATCGGAATTCGCTCGCTCTCAAAACTCTCTAACAGAACTCTCGGGATATCCGGGATATCCGGGACATTTAGGACACCAACAGGCCCACGCCGCCCAGCGGCGTAGGCGTCCCGTTACGAGAGGAGCGGATGCATGCGGCCAGTTTACCGGGCGGCGGCAACGTCTTTTTGCAACCGCCCGCCAAGCCGCATATCCATGATCTCGAAGACTTTGGGGTCATCTAGCACCCCTAATCCTTCGCGATAAAGCCTGTGATACCTGGGCCCCGCTAATCGCGTGATCTACGCTGTCGCGATCCGCCGGGCGGCGCGGTTGACAGCGCTGATCACGGCTCGGAGCGAGGCGCGGACGATCGACTCGCTGATCCCGACGCCCCAATAGACCCGGTCGCCGACCTCGATCTCGAGGTAGGCAGCTGCTTCGGCGTCGCGGCCCGCGCTGAGCGCGTGCTCGGCGTAGTCGAGTACGCGGACGCTCACGCCGCCCAGGCCCATGTCGAGGGCCGACAGCGCATCGCAGAAGGCGGCGATGGGGCCGTTGCCGACGCCGGCCAGCGTGTGGTCAACGCCGAACGCGCGGACCGTCGTGGCGATCCGTTCTGTGCCGTCTTCGCCGGTGGAACTAAAGCTGAGGAGCTCGAAGGCGCCGGGCGCTAGGTATTCGGTCTCGAAGGCTGCCCACATCTGGGCGGCGTCGACTTCGCCGCCTTCGTTCTCGGTGCGGCGCTGGATCACCTGGGAGAACTCGATCTGGAGCCGGCGCGGCAAGTCAAGGTGGTGGTCGTGCTTCATGATGTAGGCCACCCCGCCCTTGCCCGACTGGGAGTTCACCCTGATCACGGCCTCGTAGGAGCGGCCGACGTCCTTCGGGTCGATCGGCAGGTACGGCATCTCCCACGGCATCTGGCTGGGGGGCTTCCCGGCAGCGGCCGCGATCTCGTCGAGCCGGTCGAAGCCCTTCTTGATCGCGTCTTGGTGGGAGCCGGAGAAGGATGTATACACCAGGTCACCGGCGTACGGGTGCCGCTCGTGCACGCTGATCCTGTTGCAGTACTCGGCCGTGCGCCTGATCTCGTCGATGTCGCTGAAGTCGATCATCGGGTCGATTCCCTGGCTGTACAGGTTCAGGCCCAGCGTGACCAGGTCCACATTGCCCGAGCGCTCGCCGTTGCCGAACAGGCAGCCCTCCACCCGCTGCGCCCCGGCCAGCACCGCGAGCTCGGCGTCGGCGATGGCCGTGCCGCGGTCATTGTGCGTGTGCACGGACAGCGCGATGTGCTCGCGCCTGGACAGGTTCCTGCTCATCCATTCGATCTGGTCCGCGTAGACATTGGGAGTCGACCGCTCGACCGTGCACGGCAGGTTGAGCACGATCTCCCGGTCCGGCCCTGGCTGCCAGGCATCCATTACTGCCTCGCAGATGTCCAGCGCGAAGTCCAGCTCGGTGTCCATGAAGATCTCTGGCGAGTACTCGTAGCCGAGGTCGGTGTCCGACAGGTACTGCTCGCCGAACTTCATCACGGCCCGGGTGCCGCCTGTGGCCACGGCCTTGCATTCCTCGCGCCCGTCACCGTCCCAGCCGAAGACGACGCTGCGGAATATCGGGGCCGCCGCGTTGTACAGGTGCACCGTCGCGCGCCTGGCTCCGATCAGGGACGTGACGGTGCGCTCGATCAGTTCCTCGCGCGCCTGGGTCAGCACGGAGATCGTGACGTCGTCCGGCACAGAGCCCGACTGGATCAGGTCGCGGATGAAGTCGAAGTCGGTCTGGCTCGCGGCCGGGAAGCCGACCTCGATCTCCTTGTAGCCCATCCTGACCAGCAGATCGAACATCGCCTGCTTGCGGGCGGCGTTCATCGGGTCGATCAGCGCCTGATTGCCGTCGCGCAGGTCGGTCGACAGCCAGCGCGGGGCGGCTGTGATCGTCCTGCCCGGCCAGCGTCGGTCGGGCAGGTCGACGGCCGGGAACCGGCGGTAACGATGGCACGGCATGCCGGAAGGGGATTGCGAATTCATTGATGCTGCTCCTGTCGAGGTCACCGGAAATCGGTCGGCGGCAGCACAACACCCCGCGGCGAGGGGCCGACCCTACCGGGCCTCGCCGCGGCTGCGAAGAAGCAGCAGGCGCATCATGACCGGCCCAGGATAGCCGGCTCCCCGCTCCGGCAGTAGGGCGTGTGGGGCGGCTGGGAAGATCGGCCGCCAGATAGAGTGCGAAACCGGAGCCGTCACATCCCGGAGGTCCCGTGTCTGATCAGACCGCGCAGATCGGCGTCACCGGGCTCGGCGTGATGGGCCGCAACCTGGCTCGCAACCTGGCCAGGCACGGGTACCGGGTCGCGGTGCATAACCGGACGTTCGAGCGGACCCGCAGCCTGATCGCCGAGCACGGCAACGAGGGAACATTCATTCCCGCAGAGTCGGTGCAGGATTTCGTCGCCTCGCTGGAGCGGCCGAGGGCGATCATCATCATGGTCAACGCCGGCCCGGCCACCGACGCCGTGATCTCCGAGCTCGTGCCGCTGCTGGAGCTTGGCGATATCCTCATCGACTGCGGGAACTCCCATTTCGCCGACACCCGCCGCCGCGAGCAGGATCTGCGCTCCCACGGCCTGCACTTCGTCGGCTGCGGGGTATCTGGTGGCGAGGAGGGCGCCCTGAACGGCCCGAGCATCATGCCGGGCGGGTCGGCTGAGTCCTACCGGAGGATCGGCCCGATCTTCGAGTCCATCGCCGCTCAGGTGGACGGCACGCCATGCTGCACCCACGTCGGCCCCGACGGCGCCGGCCATTTCGTCAAGATGGTGCACAACGGCATCGAGTACGCCGACATGCAGCTGATCGCAGAGGCCTATGACCTGCTCAGAGCCGGGACCGGAGCCAGCCCGAGCGAGCTCGCCGGCGTCTTCCGCACCTGGAATGAGGGCGACCTCGAGTCGTACCTAATCGAGATCACGGCGGACGTGCTCGGCCACGTCGACGCCGCGACCGGGCGGCCGTTCGTCGACATCGTGCTCGATCAGGCCGAACAGAAAGGCACGGGCCGGTGGACCGTGCAGAGCGCCCTGGACCTCGGCATCCCGATCACGGGCATCGCCGAGGCGACCTTCGCCAGGTCGCTCTCGGCTCATGCCAGCCAGCGTGCCGCGGCCCGCGAGGCTTTCGGCGTCGGCCTAGGCTCGCTGCCGGCTGCCGCGGATCGCGCGGCGTTCGTCGATGACGTGCGCAGGGCGCTGTACGCGTCCAAGGTCGTCGCATACGCGCAGGGTTTCGACCACATCCAGGCCGGCAGCGAGGAGTACGACTGGCATATCGACCGGGGCGCGATGGCTACGATCTGGCGCGGCGGGTGCATCATCAGGGCCAGGTTCCTCAACCGCATCGGCGAGGCATATGACCGTCATCCCGACCTGCCCAGCCTGCTTGTCGCGCCGTACTTCGTCGAGGCCGTCTCGGCGGGCCTGCAGAGCTGGCGCCGGGTGGTAGCCGACGCTGCGGCGGCGGGGGTTCCAGCGCCGGCCTTCTCATCTTCCCTGGCCTACTTTGACGGGCTACGCCGCGACCGGCTGCCAGCCGCGCTGATCCAGGGCCTGCGGGACTACTTCGGTGCCCATACCTACCGCCGCGTCGACCCGGATGGCACGTTTCACACGCTATGGGCGGGCGACCGCTCCGAGGTCGAGAGCGCAGAATAGCTCGTCAGAGCGGAATGTCGACGGCGTCTCAGGACGTGGCGCCGAAGTCGACGTCCTTAGTCTCGACTGTCCCGGCCGTCCGCCCCGGCGCCGTCTGGTCGGTCCAGTACAGGTTCGTGTGCGCGATGACCTGGTCCGGCGGCGGCGCCCCCCAAGCCGTCTGGTCCTCCGTCGTGTGGGCGTCGCTGACGAGGGTCGCGTCGTACCCCCTGGCGAACGCGCCGTGGAGGGTTGAGCGGATGCACGCGTCGGTCTGTGCGCCCACGACGACGAGTCGCCCGACACCGAGGCCCGACAGCACCGTCTCGAGGTCGGTGTGCTCGAAGGAATCGCCGTAGTTCTTCTCGACGAGCGGCTCGGCGTCGCCTGGATTCAGCTCGGGGACGATCAGCCAGTCGTCGCTCCCCTTCGCAAGCTGCTCGTCAGAGTGCTGGACCCAGACCACGGGAACCCGCTCCTGCCGCGCCTTCTGGACCAGATTCCCGACATTCGCGACGACCGTGTCGCGCTCGTGAGCCCCCTCGACGACGCCGTTCTGCACGTCGATGACGAGGAGCGCGGTGTTCGGCCGGTTCTGGAGCGTGGTCATGGTCTGCCCTTCGGCGAGTCGGGGCGACTCGGTGTGCCAAGGCGGTTCGGTGTGCCAGGGCGATCAGGATCTGGTTCGGTGAGCGTTATCCTAATTGCGCGGAAGAGCCGCGGCGCGGCGCGCAACACAGACAGCCGCGGGTCAGGCACGGTCAGGACATTGTCGACCGCCCGCTCGAAGTAAGGGGCCAGCCGGACGTCTTTGCTGATGACCGCCAGGGCGCGGCGGTCG
>Ga0209131_1000775_pt1 | contig 22444 bp, 30 predicted proteins | sample GraSoi_2013_40cm_FD_185826 | JGI IMG/M metagenome (GOLD analysis project Ga0209131, IMG submission 185826) | Grasslands soil microbial communities from the Angelo Coastal Reserve, California, USA - Sample 9_17_2013_40cm (SPAdes) (version 2) | ecosystem: Environmental > Terrestrial > Soil >... | reverse complement strand
CCAACTCCGCTGAGTGCCCGCGCGCTCGCAACCCCTTCAACAGCAGCAGCGCCTGGTTTTGCCCGCCGCGCCATTCCGTTTCCAGGTCGACGAGCAGCACCTTCACGATGCGGCCTCGCCGCTCCCGCCGCGCGTAGCTTGCACCAGCTTTCCCAGCTTTCCCAGCTTGGCGTACTTGAGGCGTACGGCGCGCGCGGCCATTTTCGCGATGAGCGCGCCGCGGTACCCGTCCATGAAGCCGCCGCGCAGGACGAAATTCTGGAACCAGCTCCACGGCGTGGCGCACCACATCGCGGCTTTCCATTTGCGCTTGCCTTCCGCGAACATCTGCTGCGCCGCCAAAGTTGTGTACCGCTCGACCTTGGCTTCGTGCTCGTCAAAGGAGCGCACCGTGTAATGCAGCAAATCCCCGCTTAGCCGGCCGATTTTGCCTGCATGGCGCAGGGACTCGTGCACGATGCCGGAAAATTCCGCCTCATCGCGCCGGTACAAGCGCCGCTGAAAATCCGGATACCAGCCGGAATGTTCAATCCACGCGCCCAGGTAAAAAGTCTTGCGCGAAACTTCGTAAACGCAATATTCCGGCGCGCGTTTTTTCCAGGAGAGCAAGGACGTTTGCAGCGGGCTGCTCAGCTCTTCGTCGGCGTCCATAGAAAGGACCCAATCATTAGAGGCGCATTCCGCGGCGTAATTTTTCTGATCGGCGTAGCTGGTCCAGGCTCGCTCGAACCAGAGAGCGCCGTGCTCGCGAGCGATTTCCGCGGTACGGTCCGTGCTGCCGGAATCTACAACCACGATTTCATTGGCAATTTCCTTCAGCGAAGCTAGCGCGCGCGCCAGATTTTCTTCTTCATTCAGCGTGATGATGCAGACAGAAAGGGAATTCATCGGAAGCTAGCCGTGACTTCTGGTTCTAGCAATCATTCATTCGATTTGAACATCCTTGAACTTAGTTTCAAACCCACGAAAACTCCTCCAATTCCAAAAACCCCGAACGAGCTAACCAGCAAGATGTCCATAAGAGACTTCCCAGGATGACCAGATTGCCCATCATCGCCGTAGATCATCAAGAGAACTAGACAAGCCAAAAGATAAGAAACGTAACCAGCCACAAGCCCAGCTGCGGTACAAAACATTAAGAGGGCACTCTTGCCTAAGGCCCTTAGCATCTCTATGACCTGCCTCGATTTTCTCATCCGTGCTTACGTTCGATACCAGGTGGTTCGGACCACTGTCTGTTCAAATTCTAACGTAACCGTACGCCTCAGGCGGATTGAAGGTTTCTGTGTGGGACTATCTGGCAACAATTCTTCCGCGATTGTAAAGGAACAAAGGAAGTCCGCGCCAGTATCTCAGGACTTTCGGCAGAGCTGAGGTACGACTGGTTTAAGCCGCAGTCCTACTTGGGGACGAGAGAGAAACGGATGACGCTATTGCCGATGCGAAACTCGGCGCCATCTTGCAGCATGGCGGCGCGCACGCGCTCCTCTTCGAAGAACGTGCCATTGGTGGAATCGAGGTCCTTCAGGTTGGCGTAATTTTCGCGCACTTCCAGCAAGCAGTGGTGGCGCGAAATTTCCTGGTCGTTCAAGACGATGTTGGCGTCGTCGCGCCCCAGGATCACGCGGGACTTTTTCAGGTTGTGCACCGCACCCTTCGACGGCCCGGACACGACGGTGAGCGTCGCGGTCTTCGCCGCCGGGAGCTTCAAGCCGTCGTCCTCCTTAAGCAAATTCAGGTTGGACCTGCTGGCGTTGCCGCGCGCGAAAGAGGGCAGGGGAGAAATCACCATGGTTTGATCGGGCTTTAACGTGATTTCGACTACAGTCGTTTGCCGGCATTTAGAGCAGTGAAACTGCACCTTGGTATGCCCAGCGATTTCCGCATCCTTCAGGATGTGTTCCATGCCGCAGTGGCCGCAAGCCGCTTTCATGCTGTAAACGTACAGCTTTGCGCAGCCAGCTACTAGCCGTGCGGGAGTACAGGCTTGCCGCAAGGGTTAAGGGGGCCCGCCTCCCCGCAAAGAAGATCCGGCACTCCCGAGCAGAGGACGGCGCTTTGCGCCGTCGGTGGTGACAGGAAACAAACGACTTACGCGTTTGTTTCCTGGAGAGTAGCCCGTCACTCGGCCTGAATCCACACTGCGACCAATGACCCTGCACGTTAGCCCGACGGGTTGAGCAGACTCTCTACTCCTCGGCGAGAGTCTCCATCGGGGATATTCGCGCGGCGCGTTGAGACGGCAGCAGACAAGCGATCAGAGACACCAACGCCATCACGAACACAGCGCCTGCGAGTATCGCCGGGTTAAAAGCCGGTACGTGGAAAAGCACCGCCTGCATGGCTTGGCCTGTCAGCCAGGCTCCAATGACGCCCAATATGACTCCGCCGGCGAGAAGGCGCAAGGAGAGATAAAAGAACTCGCTGCGGATTTGCCCCGGCTGCGCCCCCAAGGCCATACGCAGGCCGATTTCGCGGCGGCGCTGTGCCACGGCGTAACTCAGCACTCCATAGGTGCCGATGGAGGTGAGCAACAGAGCTATCCCTGAGAAGAGGCCAGCCAGCAGCGCCGGTGAGCGATGCGCGACCAGACTGTCGGCAATGCGAGTGTCCATCGACCGAAGATCACTGACCGGCACGTCGGCGTCGATTTGTCGAACCACCTTCTGCAATGTCAACGCGAACGATTCCGGTGGCAGGCTGGTGCGGACGGCGACGAAGACGCTGTCACCGATGCGGAAGGCGTAGGGATAATAAATCGCGCCATGGGCTTCGCTTTCCGTGAGCCCCGCTTGTTTCACCCCACCAACGACGCCGACGATGGTGAATGCTTCGGCATCCTTTCCCGCTTCGGAGCCGTCCCACAATCCTTGGCCAATCGCGCTGGCGTGCGGCCAGTAGTATCGCGCGAAGTCTTCATCCACAACGCAGACTCGCGCGGAGCGACGTGAATCGTCGGCGGTTAGGAATCGTCCTGCCCGCAGGGAGAAACCCATCGCGCGAAAATAGTCGCCGGCGACTCCGTAAGAATATTGCCCTCGCGCGGATTCGCCAGGGCGGCGAACGTGACCCGCTACCGTGGCGGCGCTTTTGCCGCTGTTGCCACTGAAGGGCACATTGTTAACCACGCCTGCGGACAACACCCCCGGTAGGTGGTCAAGTTTGTCCATCAAGCTTTCCACAAATTTCAGGCGGCCTGCCTCCGAGTAGTCTGCCCACGGAAGCAAGATTTGCCCGGTCAGGACGTGGTCCGACTGGAAGCCCGGAGAAATGGCCATCACTCGCTGAAGACTGAGGCCGAGCAGACCCGCTCCGGCCAGCAGAATAAACGCCAGGGCAATCTGAGAGACGATAAAACTGTGACGCAGGATTTGAGCGCCGTGCCCGCTCGTGCCGCCACGGCTCTCCGATTGAAGCGCATTTCCGAGATGCCGCCGAAGGTGGAAGCAGGCGACGGGCACTGCGAACACGATACCCATGATGATAGCTGCGACCAAGGCGACCAATGCCAATCGCGCATCGAAAACGATGCGACTTCCCAAGGGTAGGCGATCAGCGCCCAACCCGCGCAGCAGCTGGATTCCGCCGGCGCCGATGGCGAGTCCGAGTAATCCTCCGGCGAACGTGAGCAAGGTGGTCTCGACGACCACTTCGCTCACGAGGTATCTCCAACCTGCGCCAAGCGCCTGGCGAACGGCTAATTCCTTAACTCGGCCGCTGGCACGGATAAGAAGCAGGTTCACGAGGTTGACTGCGCCAATCAAAAGAAGAACGAGTACGCCTGCCTCCAGCAGCAGCAGCGTGGGACGCACGGCTGCGACGTGGTCCGCCCGCAATGGCACCACCAACGAACGAAAGCCCGCATCGGCAATCATCTTGGCCTGCGGGTCGTCGACTTCCAGTGCCTCGTTCTGCGCGTCGATCTCCGACTGGGCTTGTGCGAGCGTGGCGTCCGGTTGGAGGCGCGCAATCATCTGGATCACATTTCCGCCGGAATGCCGCCGCGATGGCGCGCGATCTTCCAAGCGCGCTGCAAGGGGCAGGAACACCCGGGCATCGGAAGAGAGAAAGCGGAAGGCGGGAGGCAAGACGCCGATCACGGTTCTGGGAACACTGTTTACACGAATCTGCTTTCCAATCACGTTGGGATCGGCGTTGTATCGTTGCCGCCAAAACGTGTCGGAAAGAATGGCAACGTGGTTGGTTTCGGAAGTGGTTTCCTCGTCCGTGAAAGTGCGTCCGATCGCGGGGCCGAGCCCAAGAGTAGAGAAAAAATCCGGAGACACGCGCATGGTCTGGAGGCGTTCCGTCGAGCCGGGCTCACCGACAATCTCCGTTCCATAGCCGTAGACCGAGAGCGAGGCGAAGGCAGGAATATGACCACGTCGTTCGTAGTAGTTGGTCACCGAGGAGCCGTCGCGCTCGACGCCGGCTTTCGGATACGTATTGAATATGGTCATGAGCCGGTCGGACTCGGGAAATGGCAGCGGACGGAGCAGGACTGAGTCGATCACGGCAAAAATCGTCAGATTCGCTCCGAAGCAAACGGCGAGCGTCAGGAGGGCAGTCGCAGTGAATCCGGGTGCCTTTCGCAGCAATCGGGCGGCGTAACTCAGCTGCCTTCGAAGCTCATCAAACAGGTGAACGCCAAATGCCTCGCGGCAATCCAATTTGACGTTGTCCAGGCTGCCGAACTCCATCCGTATCAGGCGGGCCGCTTTTTCCCGTGACATGCCGGAGCGCACCAGGTCCTCGGTCCATTGCTCAACGTGAAAACGCAGCTCCTCGGACATTCCGTCTTCGAAATCACGCCGGCGAGTGACCACACGAAACAAAGAACGAAAGCGCTTGAACATGTTCACACCTCCTCCGGGGTCGTATTCAAGGCCGCGGCAATCGCAGACGCCAGCCGGTTCCAGCCGGCGGTTTCGTCACGCAGGCGGCGACGCCCCGCGGCGGTCAACGTGTAGTACTTCGCCCGACGGTTGTTCTCGCTCTGACCCCATTCAGCGGCGATGAGATCGTGATGCTCCAACCGGTAGAGGGCCGGATATAACGATCCTTGTGGAATCTCAAGCGCATCCTTTGAGATCTGCCGGATGCGCAGCAAGACACCGTATCCGTGCAGCGGTTTCAAGGACACCGCTTTGAGGATCAGCATATCCAGTGTGCCCGGGAGTAGTTCCGCGGTTTTGCCCACAGCGATGGCCTCCTAGTCTAGCTAGGAGTCTAACGCATGCTCTCCTAGTTTGACAAGGGGAAAGCACGGCGCCTGGCGAGTGGCGTTATCCGCAGGGACTTACCAGAAGTTAGACCGGATTACCAAAACAAAATGAGCCGGACAGCCATCATGTCATCGTGTGCATGTTATTAGGCACAATGCGCAAGGTCTATTCTGCATTGCTTATTTAGCGTATCGTTCGACGATCGGGCGGACGCGTGCGCGCACCGACTCGTCTGTGAGTGAGTCATAGAAGCGGCGGATCTGCGGGACGAACCTCCACTCCGATCCGTTCGCGACAATCCCGTTGAAGGCCCCCTCGCGTACATTGTCGGGCATGTTCGGCGCCGACAGTGCTTCGACATATGCGTCGACCGCCCGGGCATCGTGGATGTTCTCCAGGGCTTGCACAAGCGCCAAGAAAGCTACCGGATCAGTCTCCGTTCGAAGAACAGCGATGAGCGAGTCGCGCGAGTCCCCTTGGCGTCCCCGAGCCTTTCCGCTGCTTGCGCCCGCCGCAGCGACGATGGCGAGTGCAGCGCTTCGATCTCGGCGTCCGATTCCTGAATCGACAGCGAGCCAGGGTCCGTCAACCTGCGCTGACGCTCCTCGGCCCTCTGGCGATCCGCTGCCGCCGCCGCCTCTTGCTGCTCGCGTCCGTATTCGCGAAGTGCAGCTTCTCTCTGCTGCCGGCGGTCGGCCGGGGCGCTTTCAAACGAGCAGCCAATCTCCAATAGAGGCAGGCACGCTCCCACGATGAGGAGGGCGGTCGTCAGGATTCGCTTCGTCGCCATGGCACGTCTATCTGCGGCTGAGAGGCCGGCCTCCGAACTGGATTCTTCGGGATTGCCCCAGGCTTGGTCAGGCATAGCTGCTCCGCGCCGATTGAATTCATCAACGTAATTTTGCGGGGCTGGAGACTGCCTGTCGACCCGAAAAATAGCCCGCAACATCCAATGAGTATCCTTTTCGCAATGAATGCGTGGGCTCGTGTCCGGACGTCTGGAAAGGAAGAGATCGCGGTCTCGGGAGGCAGATGGCTTAGGTCCTGATAGACGCGCATCTGGTCAGTGCTTGATTTCCTGACGAGATGCCGACTTCCCGGTACCTATCCGTACGATGCCCAACTGGATCACTTCCGAATCGCCGACAAACCGCTCGTTTCCCCGTTGCCTAAGGAGATAGCCGCTTTTCTCCTGGATTGCCGATAGATTTCCGATGTTTCGCTTCAAGCAAAGCAGCTTGAGCGACCGCGAAATATTCCTCCCGCCGTTTGCCAATCCTACGCATAGGACGTCGCACGGCAGAGTCCAGCTCACGGTAGTTTGTCGAAAAAGAGATAAACGGCGGCGATCCGGCCGTCTCGGACAATGATGAAATCAGTCCCGGCGTAAGCTGGCGCCTCACCAGGGCGGCCCGATACCCAGCGGACCAGCCCGCCATTGCCCGATTCCGCAGGCTCGGTAATTGGCTGATATCGGAATTCAGGGTGAGTAGCTTTGATCGCGCCCGCGATGCGGTCGATTTCGTCACGGCCACGATACACTCCCTTGCTGGGGTCGTAGAAAACGCAATCTTCAGTGTAAATCTCGTCGATGGCCGCGCGCCGGCGAGCGGGGTCGTTTTCACCGAAGACATCACGAAGATTGCGGATCAGCAAGGTCGATATGCTGTATGGCATGGCTTGTCTCCTCTCGGCATCGAGTGCGGCTTGCGATATCTCGACCCGAAACGGCTCTATTAGCTCGGCGAGGGCTACGCATCGCCACAAGATGACTACGTCTCGAGCAATGTGTCGAGCACTGCGGGCCACCGTTGCTCGAAGTCGCCGTCCCTTTGGAGTCCGCGCTTTAATAGAGCTTGGATTCGCTGCTGCGTTTCAGGCCAAGTCAGCGCGGTCTCAAAAGAAGTGATGGCGGCGAGGAGCCGATCGGCGGACGGCAACGAGACATGGTTGACGAGATTCTTCGCGGCGGCGATGGCACGCCGGTCGAAGGAGGCGATCCGGCGCGCGAGCGCGTCGACGAAGCCGTCCAGTTCGGCGTCTGGAAGTGCCCGGTTGACGTATCCGTATCGTTCCGCGGTGTCGCCGTCGAAATCGTTCGCGCCGAGAACGATTTCGAGCGCCCGGCCGCGACCGACCAGATGTGGAAGACGTTCCGTACCGCCGCCGCCGGGATGCAATCCCACCCCGACTTCGGGTTGGCCGAGTCGCGTGTTCTCGCGCGACGCGAAGCGCATGTCGCAGGCGAGGACGAACTCGCTGCTCACGCCCCGGACACAGCCTCGGATCTTCGCAATACTGACCACCGGGGACTTGGTGAGACGCACGAAGGTATCCATCAGGATCGGGAGACCCGAAGGCCCGACAGCAGTCATGATGTTCCCTATCTTGCCGGTCAAATCAAAGTGGGCAAGGTAAAACTCGGGGTTCGCGCTTTCGAATACGACGACCCGCAGGCTCGGGCTGCCGTTCATTCGCGCGAGCAGATCCTGTAGGGCTTCGAATATGCTGGCGTCTACTATGTTGAAAGGCGGGTAATCGAACACAACCCTCCAGTACGCAGCCGTTTCCTCGATCACCCGCACGTGCGCCGCAGAATTAGTATTAGCCATATGTTTCTCCCTTCTTAGACCTCGAAACCGCGGGACGGCGAGGTGATCTTCTTCCCTTCATAGGAACGCATGCGCGCGAGTGCAGACTCGCTGACGCATAATTTCAAGAAGAGATTTCGTTCAAGCGCAAGGCCTTGCGCCAGCGGCGTCTCCGTGGCGTTGCGGACGAGACGCTTGATGTAAGCAACTGATTCCGGTGTATATGACGACAGGCGCTGTGCAATCTCCATTGCGCGATCGAGAGCCTTGCCGCTCACGGTTTCGTGCACCAGTCCCTTCCTTTCGGCTTCACGTGGAGTGAGGGGATCGCCCATGAGGATGTGCATGAGCGCGGCCGGCGTTCCGATGGTGCGTGGCAGCCTTTGCGTGCCGCCAGCGCCGGGAACGAGTCCAAGGTGCGGCTCCAGGAATCCGATCAGGTAGTCTCCATCCTCAGCGATACGAAGATCGCAGGAGAGCGCAAACTCGAATCCACCGGCCAGGGCTGTGCCGGAAATGGCGGCGATTACAGGTTTTGGCATGCTCTCGCACAGCGCGATCGCCTTGTCCAGGAACCCCCATTGTAGGTCGCGTTCTCGGGCCACTCGCGACCGGACGCGCGCAGGGACTCTGCCAGACGGATAAGCGCAGCGATGGAATAATGACGAATAAAATAACCGGGTGCGCCGCCAGTCACGACGACAACACGAACGCTGGCATCGCCCGCGAATCCGTCCAGCGCCGTGGTGAGCGCGTCGCCCATCTCCTCGTCGAAATAGATGCGTCTTGTGCTGCCCAGTGTAATGACCGCAATTCCATCGGCTACTCTTGTCGTCAGAACATCGGCGTCCATCGGCCCCCCCCTTTATAAATGTAACTTCTAAACGGACATTTTATACCAAAAAACTACTTGTAGCTCCTCGCTTTTGCAACCATCTCAGAAAGCATTCGCTGGCCCAAGCGGGCCTCAAACGCTCGCTGGGTATCCTCCCGCAGCTCTACCATTGCCTGTTTATGAGTGCAGCTCGTTCGGCAAGTCTTTTCTTTTGGATACTCGTGAATCGAAAAAACAGGGGGCGCCTCTACCGCTTTGTAAATCTCTAACATACTGATCTTATTTGCTGGTCGCGACAGCGATGAAAAACCATTGCGGCCGCGAGATGTCACCACTAGACCCGCTTTGACAAGTTTGGACAGCACACTGCGGACTTGCGAATCATGTGCCCGCACGCTTGCGGTCAAATGTGCTGACGTGACCTGTTCACCGTGATGGTCGCCAAGCGCTGTCATGATGTGAACACCGACTGAGAATTGGTTGTTAATCCTCGACATATTGTCATAATACATGTAACAGTTTACGGCAAGTAAAAAAATCGGAAGACGCTCTTGAATTTATGCGCAGTGCAACAATTGCACGGTGCTCCTGGGTCAGCGTCGATGATCTGCTGATGCTCCAATATCACGATCGCGAATGGGGTATCCCAGTCCACGATGACCGCAAGCACTTCGAGTTTCTCGTGCTCGAAGGCGCACAGGCCGGATTAAGCTGGACGATTGTACTGAAGAAGCGGGAAGGGTAGGCGCGCTTTCGATGGGTTTGACCCCGAGAAAGTCGCGCGATTCTCTGCGTGGCGAATTGAGACGCTCGCATTAGATTCTGCGATTATTCGCAACCGCATGAAAATCGAAGCCGCTGTGCGCAACGCGCGCGCATTTCTCAAAATCCAAGAAGAGTTCGGAAGTTTCGACTCCTATTGCTGGCGTTTCGTTGACGGACGGCCGAAGCTGAACCGGTGGAAGACCATGCGGCAGATTCCTGCTACTTCACTCGAATCCGATGCATTCAGCAGGGACCTCAAGCATCGCGGATTCAGTTTCGTTGGTTCGATGGTCGTGTACGCCCATATGCAGGCCGTCGGCATGGTAAACGATCACCTCGTCGATTGTTTCCGTTATCGCCAGATCCGGTAGCGATCCGGCAGCATTGGGAGGACTGATTCCACTTCTACAGCCTGGTCGCGATGTCCAAAGGGAGGCGAAACGGTCTTTTCGCAGAATTGCCGCCGATTTGGTCCGATTAGTAGCAGCAAGTAGGCTTGTGAGAACCGATTGTAAACACTCCCGGATAATGGCAATCCGGAAGTAATCGATTCGTCTGTCGGTTTAGTACCCACAAACGCGCCAGCAGTGACCGACCAATCGCTTGCGAGAAGCCAACTTCCCAGTACTAATCTCCTGATCGTGGGTCCCGACTACTTTCGGATTGCCGACGATTCCTTCAGGATGCAAAATTGAATGTTGACAGGCTGTTTCAAAACGCTCTTTAGCATAAGGAGCAAAAATCGAGATTTTCCTGCCCGCGAGGCCCAATTCACAGCGATGGACATTCGGGGGTACGGGGAGTCGGATCAAGAACAATGGTAAATATGAGCAGACTGTCTAATAAAGTGGCGATAGTGACGGGCGCGTCCAAAGGCATAGGCGGTGGGATTGCAACGGCCTTGGGAGCTGCGGGCGCGCGCGTGGCCGTGAACTATTCCTCCGACCGGCAAGGCGCCGAACGCGTCGCTCAGGCGATCACCGACAACGGGGGGAAGGCGATCGCCGTCGGGGCCGACGTGTCGAGGGCCGCAGATGTCGCGCGGTTATTCAAAGAAGTGGATTCCGCGTTCGGAAGGCTGGACGTTTTGGTCAACAACGCCGGGGTATTCCGCTTCGGCGCCTTCGCGGAGATCACCGAAGAGAGCTTTCACCTCCACTACAACATCAACGTTCTCGGGGCGATTCTCACCGTGCAGGAGGCGATCAAGCGGTTCGGTGCCGACGGCGGGAGCATCATCAACCTCAGCTCTATCGTGGGCTCGCATCCGGTGCCGGGAGCCCTGTTGTACGCTTCCACGAAAGGCGCCATCGAAACGCTGACCAAGGGATTGGCGCTCGAACTGGCGCCGCGCAAGATACGCGTCAACGCCATCGCTCCCGGTCATACAGAAACCGAAGGCAATGTAGCCGCGGGGACCTTTGAGGGTGGTGCCGGCGCCGTTCTCGCCGGGAAGACCCCGCTCGGCCGGCTCGGTCGCGTCAGTGATATCGCACCGCTGGCTGTGTTCCTAGCATCAGACGAATCAGCCTGGATCACCGGGGAGGTCATTCGTGCCGCAGGCGGCCTCGTTGTAGCCACCTAAGTGCAATGTGCTGACCTCGCAATAACACATTCGGGTGAACGCAGTCAGGACAACACAGAGAGGAGAATCCTATGCAACTTCAAGATGACTACTTGGCTGCCTATCGCAGCCTGAAGCTGACGCGAGATGCCAGCGGTGTGCTTGTTGTCGAATTTCACAGCAACGGTGGACCGTTCACTTTCACGGCACAAGATCATACGGAGTTTGTCGACGCCTTTTACCGGATCGCGCAGGACCGGGCGAACAAGATTGTAATCTTGACCGGAGCAGGCGGGGAGTTCATCCCTGAGATCGATTTTTCATCCTTCGGCAACGTCGCCGATCCCGGCGTTTGGAACCAGGTTCACGACGAAGGCGTTCAGCTTCTGGAAAACATAGCCAACATACGCGTGCCGGTGATCGCAGCCATCGAAGGACGCGCGCATGTGCACTCAGAATATGCGCTCCTTGCCAGCGTGATTGTGGCTGCCGAGGGTGCGACCTTCCATGATGCGCCGCATTTCGCTGGCGGCATTGTGCCAGGTGACGGAATCTTTACCGCGTGGAGTTATCGCGCTGGAGCAGGACGAGCGGAGGCATTCCTGCTGAACCCACAGCCGCTGACCGCGCGTACCGCACACGAATGGGGAGTGGTTGCGGAAGTTGTGCCAAACGGAAAGGCGCTCAGCCGGGCGCGGGAGTTGGCCGCACTTTACCTAAAAGCTCCGGAAGTGACACGGCGCAACACACGCGTACATTTCATGCAACCGTTGAAAGAACGCATCGTGCGGGAAGTTGGCTACGGACTGTCGCTCGAGGGAGCGTCGGCAGCCGATCTCCTCAAATCAATGCAAGCCAAGAGTGAACCTGTCGCTCGGAAAGGAAAATCCGCATGAATAGCACGAAGAACGCTTCATCCGCCCAGGCACGTAGGAAGACGCAGCCGGAAGAATTTGATCTCGTGATTCTCGGTGGCGGCACGGGCTCGACCATCGCTGCGTGGATTTTTGCTGGCGAAGGAAAGCAAGTCGCAGTCGTCGACCGCAAATACATCGGCGGGTCATGCCCGAACATCGCGTGCTTGCCGAGCAAGAACATCATCCACAGCGCGAAAGTCGCATCATACTTTCGCCGAAGCAAGGAGTTCGGCATCGCTCGCGATGACTTTACGATTGATATGTCGGGCGTCCGTGATCGCAAGCGCAAGATGGTGCGTGGCTTGAACGACATGTATATGGAAAATTACAGGAACACGGGAGCCGAGTTCATATTGGGAACGGGCCGGTTCCTAGCTCCGAGAACAGTGGAAGTCACCCTGGCCGATGGGACCACACGTCAACTGCGAGGCGCGAATGTGATCGTTAGTACGGGCACGCGTGCCGCGCTCGAGAAAATTCCTGGCCTTGCGGAGGCGCAGCCGCTCACGCATATCGAGGCTCTTGAACTCGATGAAATTCCCGAACACTTGCTTGTTGTCGGTGGGGGCTACGTCGGAGTGGAGTTGTCCCAGGCGATGCGCCGCTTCGGCAGCAAGGTGACGATGATCGATCGACACGGGCGGCTGATGTCCAAAGAAGACCCGGACGTATGCGAGGCTCTTCGCAGCCTGCTCGCAGAGGAAGGCATCGACATTCTCCTGAATGCACGGATCAAGCGAGTGTCGGGCAAATCTGGCGACTCGGTGAGTGTCGTCGTCGAGCAGAATGGAATTGAGAAAGTCCTAAAGGGTAGTCATGTATTGGTCGCCACAGGCCGCACCTCGAACACCGAAGGACTCGGCCTGGAACTGACCGGCGTTGAGCTCACCGACCGGGGATACATCAAGGTCAACGAGCGGCTGCAGACCACCGCGCCCGGCGTCTGGGCGATCGGCGAGGTCGCCGGTAGCCCGCAGTTCACGCACATCAGCGTCGACGATTTCCGCGTAGTCCATGCCAATTTAACCGGCGGCAACCGTGTGACCACGGGCAGGCAAGTCCCATATTGTCTGTTTACGGACCCCGAACTGGCTCGTATCGGTCTGAGTGAAACAGAAGCGGAGGCTCAAGGGATAGCGTATCGCTTGTTTAAGGTCCCAATGGAAACCAACCTGCGCGCACGCACGCTTTCGGAGACCCGCGGCTTCGTGAAGGCCCTCGTGGAGGCTGATAGCGATCGCATCCTCGGGTTCACGGCCTTCGGTGTCGGTGCGGGGGAGATCCTGGCCGCCGTCCAGATTGCGATGATCGCAGCGCTGCCCTACACCGCGCTGCGCGATGCGGTCCTGACTCACCCAACACTGGTCGAAGGTCTCATACCTTTGTTCTCATCTGCGGCATCAGCGCACAACGTTGTCGAGACGAGAAGAGCCAAGATCTCCGCTGCATGAGCTGAACTGCAACAGCAATGAGAAAAATAGGAGCTCGTGACCCCGGTCGTTGCGCAACATCTTTCTCTACTTGCGCAGCACTATTAGTACCGAAGAGTTGGCATGTTGGAAGCGATCGTTATAAGTAGGACATCCCTTCGTGATCTGGCGAGCTTCCGGTGGTTGGCTGCTCGGCGACTGACTGATGCCGGCGACCCGCATTCGCGGCGTTCTTTCGGCGGGTTGTGCTACGATTGCAGGTTACAAACCATGTGGGAGAGTCGGCAGTGTCTGACCATATTTCGCGCAAGGAACTGAAGACAGACAAGATTCACGATGCTATCGAGCACAGCGCCGAAGCGTTTTATCTGCACAAGCAATTCACGCTGATTGTTCTGCTTGTGGTGCTGGCCGGCGTTATTGCTTACGGATCTTGGACGGTCTATCACGATCGGCAGACCGCGGCAGCCGCGGTGGCGCTCGACACGGCCATGAAGGCTTACAACGGGCGCATCGGCGGCACGCCTGATCCACAGGATCCGAGCGACGTGTCCTATGCGGATGAGGCGGCGCGTTCCAATGACGCGTTGAACAAGTTCAACGTTGTATCGAAGACGTATCCCAACACCATTCCCGGAAAGCAGGCTCGCTATTACGCGGCACTTTGCTTGGAAGATTTGGAGCGCCACAATCAGGCCCTTGAAGATTTAAAGAAGCTTGCTTCCGGCGGCGACAAAGAGCTTGCGAACATGGCGCAGTATCAAATCGGCGTGATTTACGAGCGCACCGGAAAGCCCGATGATGCCGCGAAGATTTTCCGCGAACTTGCGGACAAGCGCTCCGTTTTCGTTCCGCGTCCGCTGGCATTGCTGGAGCTCGCCAACGTTCTTCGGCAGAACAATCCGAAGGAAGCTGCGAACGTGTACCAGCAGATCAAGAAGGAATTTCCGGATACCACCATTTCAGAGCAGGCCGACCGTGGCTTGGATCTGCTTGCCCCGAAATCCTAGCTCCTGAATACGGAAAGACGGAGCAGCCCATCGAAAAATCTCCGGCATTGGCGCCTTGGGCTATGCGCGCCGAGCATTCGCGCGGGCGGCGTTATCCGGAACCGGTGCATCCCTATCGCAGTGAATACGCGCGGGATCGCGACCGCATTATTCATTCGCGCGCATTTCGCCGCCTGGAAGCGAAGACACAGGTATTTACCACGCGTTTCTCCGACCATTTCAGGAATCGTCTGACGCACACGCTGGAAGTTTCGCAGATTGCCCGCACGGTTGCGGCCGCGCTGGGACTCAACGCCGAGCTTGCCGAGGCGCTGGCGCTGGTGCACGACATCGGGCATCCGCCATTTGGTCACGCGGGAGAGCGAAAGCTGGACGCGCTCATGCGCCCTTACGGCGGATCGTTCAATCACAATCTGCATGCGCTGCGGATAGTGGAAAAGTTTGAGCAGCGCTATCTGGATTTTCCCGGCTTGAATCTTACCTTTGAGGTGCGCGAAGGCATCATCAAGCATTCACGGCAATATTCGGCGGCGGAGTTTCCGCAACTCTCCGAATACCTTTTGGATTTGCAGCCGCCGCTGGAGGCGCAACTGATCGACTGCGTGGATGAGATTGCTTACAACACCGCCGATCTTGATGATGCGCGCGAGGCGGAGCTTCTGGACCTCGATGCGCTACGCGATGAAGTTCCAATCTTTGGCGAAGCTTATGCGCAGGTGCATGCAACACACCCGACTGCTCGCGAGAAGCTGAAATTTAACGAGGCGCTTAAAAGGGTGTTGGATGTCCTTGCTACCGATTTGCTCGAGACAACGCAGCGGTGCGTGGAATATTTGCACGTTGCGAGTGTAGTGGATATCCGGAGGGCGCCTAAGCGGCTGGCGGGGTTCAGTGACGAGGCGGCGGCGTGCAACGCGCAGCTTAGGCGGTTCCTTTTTACGCATGTCTACGAGCAGGCGGTGATCACCGAGGATCGCAATCGCTCCGTCCGCGCTCTGGAAGAACTCTTTCGCTACTATTTGCATGCGCCTGGCTCGATGCCTGCATCACACGAGGAGTTGGTGCGCACGGAACCGCGGCACGTGGCCGTGTGCGACTACATCGCGGGAATGACCGACCAATTCTTGCTGCGCCAGCACCGCGAACATTTCCGGAATTCCGCCGCGGCAAGCTAAGTTTCCGAGAACGAACCTGAGCACGATGTAGATTTCCCCGCTCGGCTCCGGCTAGATACAATGCGAGCTTGAGCCATTTTGCACGTAGGTAGAAACAGAAATGCAAAGCTTGGTCGCTAAATCATTGTCTGCGCTTCCAAAGAAATTTGTTTTGTTGCTGGCGCTTGGCCTGGGCAGTGCGGCAGTTGTGCACGCCCAAACGCCGCCGCCGCATGCGCCTGCGGCCGTGACGACACCGTCGTCCGCCGCTTCTTCGGCGGCTTCTTCGGATCCGCTCGCGTTGGGCCGCGAGTCGCCGCGCGGGACCGTGGTTGGCTTCATTCGCGCGGCGCAGGCCGAAAACTACGACGTCGCCGTTCAATATTTCGACGTGCGGCACGCCACTGTCGAGCGGGAGCAGGAACTCGCGCAACAGCTGTTCGCAATTCTGAACGCCAGGTTTGTGGGTTCGCTGGATTCGATCACCAACGATCCCACTGGCCGGCAGGACGGTGAGCCACCGCGCGATCAGGTCATCGTGGGCGGTACGCGCGGCTTGAGCGAATCGTTTCCGCTGTACCTGGTTCATGCGGATGTCGGTCGCGGGGCCAAGGTGTGGCTGATTTCGCGGCAAACGCTGGATCAGGTCCCCGAAGTGTACGATTCGCTGCGGTTTCCCCAGTTGGAAAAACGCCTGCCTAAATTTCTGGTGAAGACGCGCCCGCTGGGGATGCCGCTGTGGCAGTGGATCGCGATCGTGTTGTTCGCTCCGGTGGCTCTGCTGCTTGGCTGGCTGGCGGCGCTGGTGCTTCGATTCTGCTCGCAAAGGATACGACGCGCGCTCGGGCTGGCAACGCAGCCGGCGGAGCCGCTGCGGCGCTTCGGTCCTGCCGCGGTGCTGGGCGCCGTCATCATTCACTATTATTTTGTTTATCTGATCGGCGCATCGATTCTTTACCGGCAGTATTACCGCAACCTGCTTTTGATCTTGCTGTCGTTCGCGTTCTACTGGGCGCTCACGCGGCTCACCTACTGGATTTCCGTGCACATGTGGAACCAGCTGACCAGCCGGGGCATGTATGCGGAGCGGTCGCTGGTGTCGTTGACGCGCCGCGTGCTGGATGTCGCGATTTTTTTCTTGATCGCGTTGCTGGTTTTCAAGAATGTCCTGGACTGGAACTTGACGGCTGCGCTCGCTGGCCTCGGTATCGGCGGCTTGGCAATCGGACTGGGTGCGCAGAAAACTTTTGAAAACATGATGGGGGGCATCTCGATTCTTACCGATCGCGCGGTGCTGGTGGGAGACGCATGCCGCATTGGGGATCAGCGCGGCATTGTCGAAGATATTGGGTTGCGATCGACGAAGCTGCGCACGGAGGAGCGCACGCTCGTTTCCATTCCGAACGGCACAGTGGCCACCGCTGTTCTGGAGAATTTCCGGCTGCGCGACAAAATTTTGTTCCGGCAGGTGCTCCGTTTGCGATACGATCTGGCGCCGGACCATGTGCGATACGTGGTCGAGCAACTGCGGCAGGTTTTGGCGCTCCACGCCAAAGTGGAAGAGGTTAGCGCGCGTGTGCGTTTGTTGAAGCTGGGGGAGAATGCCATCGAAGTGGAGATTTACGCGTATATCCTGACGCGCGAGTACCGCGAATTTCTTGTCGTGCAGGAAGAGCTGATCTTGCAGGCGATGGACGTGCTGGAAAGCAGCGGCGCGGCGGTAGCGTTGCCTACGCAGACCACGATGGTTACGCGCGACTCCTGGATCGACCCCCAAAAAGCGGCGGCGGCGCAGAAAGCCATGGAGAAAAGCCGCGATCCTGGCGTTCCGGGCATGCAGCGGGCGGAGCTTGCCGCGGACGTCGTTCCGCCGAAGCACTGAGCTTTGTGCATCACTCTCCGTTTGCCGCGCGTTCGATGCGGAACGTGAAGCAGCCGGCGGTGGTGCTGTTGATCTGCAGGTAGTCCACGCCGCGATCGGCTTGTGCCGGTGAGCGGCATTGTGGGATGTGTGGGCGCTGCGGTTCTATCCGGGAAGGGAAGTCAAAATAAAAGGATGCGCCCGGCACCCCCGCCCCCGGGGTTTCCCAGATCTGTTCATTCCAAAGGGTTTAGTGGTTATTTCTTTTGGATCTGCACATTCTAAAGGAGTTGCAGGTGGATTTTTGCCTATTGCTTGCGGAACCAGCGGAAAAACGGGATGTTGTGGCGCAGCATGGCATCGTAGGCGCCGGGATGCTGCACGGCGGCATTGAGTTCGCTTTTGACGCCGGGTATGGACTGGAGGAGGAGTTGGCCGAGGTAGCCAAAGGTTTCGGCGGTTTGGTGCGAGATGCGCTTTTCGGCCAGGGCGATGAAGACCTTGCCGAGGACGTGGTTTATGTCCGTGACAGTGTTGAGCTTGCCGGAAAGGGAAGCGAACTCCGCGGCTAGCTTTTCTGATTCGAGACGCTGCTGCTCTTCGCGTGCGTGGTGGATGCAGAAGGAGGGATGGCCCTTCTTGCGGAGCATGCGGCAGGTGCGGCCGTCGGCGAATTGTTGGAGACACTTGTTGCTATTTGGATCGAGCGGGTCTGAGTTCATTTTGAAACCTCAAGAAAGAGTGAGGATTTGCCACAGAGACACAGAGACAGCCAAGGAAGGAACTTTGCTACAGGGATGCTGCTAGGAGTGCTCCGGCGACTGGACGCAGAATCTTACAGGGCAATGCTACCGCAGCCAGTACCGTTTTGTCAAGATAATTCTGTAAGTAACTAAAAACAGAGGATGTTACGGCGGGAAGGCTCAAATGAGGGTGAGGAAGCTGTCTTTCTGGCTCTGGGACGCGAGCAGTGCCGCAACGGCTTGGTCCATTGTTGCAAGCTTTCCCTTCCGGTGCATGGCGAGCCCAAGTAGATAAGCATCGGTCACTTGTTGGTGGCCAGCCAGCCGGTCTGAGAATGGCTCGATGGCCTGTGTAAAGGTGATTTCGTCTGGCCAGAACTGATGGTGCGGATGCTTCAGGTTGGAAGCGAGGACTGCAGCAGCTTCGGTCGGGGAGACGGCATCGGGCGAGAAGGCCGGATTGGACGCAATACGAACGAAAGCGGCTTGGGTGAACGGACAGGTAGCCCAGCCATGATGAGCATTGTCCTTGAACCACTGTTGCGCGCGATTGTGGTCTTCGTGGGCAGGCCACATGAGGGCAATGAGAAGGTTCACATCGAGAAGAGATGCGGTCACTTCTGGTCGGCGTCCAGGGCGCGCACTTTCTTGGAACTGACTTTAGGAGATTGTGGAGCTAAATCGAAGACCCGCAAGCCATTGATTGAGCGTGTGGGGCGGGGAGTGGTCAACGCGCGCCGCACAAGTTCAGATACGGCCTTTCCGAGAGCGAGGGAGCGACTTGCGGCGTATCGCTTCACGAGGCGGAAGATGTCATCATCGAGGGAGAGTGTGGTCCTCATGGTGCTAATGATGCATTGGATGCAGATTTGATGTCAATATCTAGATTTGTCATCTGTTTATCAGATTTATGCCGCGGTATAACAAAGCACATTCCGGTGATACACTTTGTAGGCACATAGGTTGGCTCGCCATGAAAAGCAAACGCGCACATATCTTGTTGCCGCAGGATCTGGTGAAGGAAATTGACTTGATTGTCGGACCGCGCGGCCGCAGCGCATTCCTGGTCGAGACGGCGCGCGATGCGGTCCGCCGGACTAAGCTGCTGCGTTTTTTGGAGAATGACGCCCCATCCGGCCAAGACAGGGATCTGGCGGAACCAGCGGATAGTGCCGCACGATGGGTTCGGCAACTACGCCGAGAGAGCGACAAACGCCTAAGGTCAAGGAAATCGCGGGCCAAGAAATGAATTTGTTGCTGGATACAACGATCATGATTGATGTCGTTCGCTTTAGAAATCAACGAAACGAATTATTGGCCGAGCTGGTTCGGGCTGGCCATCGGCTATGCACCAGCACGTTAAATATCGCCGAGCTTTACGTCGGCATAAGGGCTGGGGAGAGCGCCAGAATTGAGTCCTTGTTGAGCGGTCTGGAGTATCACGAGCTGAGCGCGTCGATCGCGCGCTTGGCGGGGCAGATGAGGAGCATTTGGGCGCAAAAAGGTCGAACGCTGAGTCTTGCCGATACGATTGTGGCTGCGACGGCGATTGACCGAGGATGTGCACTACTCACAGACAATCGGAAGGATTTCCGATGCCGGAAGTGCAGCTGTATCCGCTGCCGTGAAGGAGGGCAACACAGGTTGAGACTGGAGGGGTTTTCGATGCAATATATGACTCTGCCGGCGAGCGGCAGGCACAATGCGCCGTATCGACATTGATTCGCTTTCCGAAGAAGAACTCATCGAGTTGAACCACAAGGTTGTGGCTCGACTCAGATTCCTCCATCAAATGCGCTCGCACAGCGCGATGTTGGATTTCCGCATCGGGGAGAGGGTTAAGTTCCATCCTACCGGGAGCCCGGAGGTGACTGGAATATTGACCCGTTATAACAAGAAGACAGTTACGGTGGTCACCGACTCTGGGCAGCACTGGAACGTAGCGCCCGGGTTGCTCAGCAGGGTGGATTCGGGTTCCGCTGGAAACACGGGTTCAGACAATGCCGGGGTTGTCCGATTCCCGAATCGCACGGGCGAGACGTAGGGACAGCGTGACGGTTTAGCCAAAGAGTTCTCTAATCAGCTGATCTCGCGACAAATCTAAGTACGAAGCTACGTCGCCTAGGATCTCGGCGAGCGTGCCGACTTTTAGTTGGCTATGGCAGCCACATGCGAGTCACATCAAAGTTCAAGGGCTCGCAGCATCACGTCACCATCCCAGCTCCCAGTCTGGCGAGTTATTTCATAGCCGAAGCGGCGGAGAGCACGAGCGAGGTCTTCACCGCTTACATCGCGGGGAAGTTTCAAGCAGGAATAACCTCGTCCTTGACCATGTGGAGTCGGATGACGCTGGGTTTCTCGGTGGGGTCGAAATGGCAGGAGACCGCGTCTCTGATCATTGTCTTGAGCTCATCCAAAGAGTCCGCTTCCGTGAAGATGGAAAAACCGAGCGCCCTGGCGTGGTAGCCGCCTTCCGGGGATTCTTGGACGGAAAAGATGATCTCGCTTAGGGTCACACGCCTCTAGTCCTTCGTCAATTATACCCTGCGGGCGCGCCAAGACCCGAAGGATTTGCAAGCCCAGTAGAAGGAAAGACCCAGACGTAAAACCGACGTCTGGGGCACCCGGCAGGCGGTAGTTACCCCCAGGTGGATGCAGACGCTAAGCAGTGGAATTTCGTGCCCTTAATATCTCCGGAGGTCAGATGAGAATCCCGCTAAAGTCGATTCCAGTCGCATTTGCAGTGCTCTTCGCGATCACCTTGACGGTTATCGCTCAGAATGCCAAACCACCAGTTTCGATCACGATCAATGCACCGCAGACCGTGAAGGTCGGTTCAAAGATCCGCCTGGATGTCACGATGACCAATATATCCAATCATGTCGTTCACGGGCATTTTGAGGACCTTGCCCACGGGGAACTGAATTTTGACTTTGACGTCCGCGATTCGCAAGGACAACCTGTCCCTCAGACCTGTTATATGAAAGGTGCACAAGGCGCAGATCGAGGATCATGCCCCGAGTTCATTTTTCGAACCCATAAGGGATATGGCGACGATTTGTTAAAACCAGGTGAAACCATCACAGCGAGCGCCGACCTCATTGACCTGTATGATCTTCAACCAGGAACGTACACAGTGCAGGTCTCGTGGTTTGAAGGAAGGACTAGATATCGAAACCCTCAGCAGCCACGGCCGCCCAATGGCACTGCTGTCGCGCAATCCAATATTGTCTCTATAACAGTCACCCCGTGATGCGTTATTGACACCCATGTAGTTGCGAGGATGAATTGGATCATCTTCAGCTATGAAGCTCAGAGTGCAGGGCTCGTCCACGCTATACGGTTGACAAAATATGAGAGTCCTTGTTTCAACTCTGGGTATAGCGATGCTCTTCGCGCAGTCTTGTTTGGGGCAAACGTCCGCTAAAACGGCCGGTCCGAGCCCGCAGTCGTCTAGTCCGGCATTTGCGATCGCAGTGGATGGTCCGACCCCTCCCGTCCATTTAGACTCGCCAATCAACATAGACATAACCGTGACAAACGTCAGCGGAAAAGAGATTTGGTGGCAATGGGATAGGTACAAAGATGCCACCTACAAAGCGTTTACGTTTTTACTCACGAAGGGAGGTCACGAGGTCGAGACGACATTTTTCCATAGAAAAGTCAACAACAGGCAACGTGCTGACGATCCACAAGAAGTTGCGTCTGGAAGCTTATTTCCGGTTACCTATCCCCCGGGCAAGATGTTCACCATCACTATCGACCTGAAGCGATTGTATGAAATCAAAGAGCCTGGTGTTTACACACTCTACGTTAGCCGACTGGATGAGAATAGTAAGACAACGGTTCGTTCCAATCCTTTGACTCTGAAGATCGGGCCGTAGCAAATTCGATGTTTTAACCCAACGCCTAGTCCGGCTTTGCTGTTGCATCCGTTGTCGAAAGAGGGAATGTTTCTGCGCGCACAGAAGCGGCTGCAGCGGGCACGGGTGTCCCGTGCCCCTACGAAACCGACAAGAACCAATGTCACGGGGGAAAAGAAAAAGGCGGGCCGATGGCCCGCCTTTTGAAGATTTGCTCTAAACAATCGATAGCGATCTGCCAGAATCCGCCCGGCCCTCGGGCCGAAGCCCTTGGGTAAAGCAAGTCGAAGCGTGTAAGTTGCAGCTCGTGAGGGCTGCGACTTACATTGCGTGGCATGACCCGCACACCATAGCGGGTTGAGCCACGACTACTTTAGAAAGGAGGTGATCCAGCCGCAGGTTCTCCTACGGCTACCTTGTTACGACTTCACCCCAATCATGGGTCATACCTTGGGCGCCTGCCTCCTTGCGGTTAGCGCGGCGACT
>Ga0209131_1000774_pt1 | contig 22479 bp, 24 predicted proteins | sample GraSoi_2013_40cm_FD_185826 | JGI IMG/M metagenome (GOLD analysis project Ga0209131, IMG submission 185826) | Grasslands soil microbial communities from the Angelo Coastal Reserve, California, USA - Sample 9_17_2013_40cm (SPAdes) (version 2) | ecosystem: Environmental > Terrestrial > Soil >... | reverse complement strand
CGGCTCGGTATAGTCGGACCCATGGCTCGATTGGCCACCGCGTCCAAGAAAGCGCAGCCGCAGAAGCCGAACACACGGCTCCCGGACTCGCTCATAGCCGACCTCGAGCAGAGGCGGGCCGGCCTCGCCCGGCACATGGCCCGGGCGGTCGTGACCGTGGTGCGCTGGGACGACTCGACCGGTGTGCCGCCACAGCAGGAGGCGATCGCCAAGACGTGCGAGGCGGGGTTGGACCTGTTCCTGGCCACGGCCCGGGAAGCTCGGCCGGCCGCGCCCGAGGAGCTGCGGCGCGTGGCCCAGCTGGGGATCCTTCAAGCCCGAAGCAGCCAGTCGGTCGAACCGGTGCTCGCCGCCTACCGCATCGCGGCGCGCGTCGCATGGGACGCGATCCTTCGCGCCTGGCGCGGGCATCCCGAGGTCACGCCAGAGGCATTGATGATCACCGCCAACTACGTCTTCGCCGCGCTAGACCAGGTGGCGGCCGAGGTCACCAAGACGTACCTCCACGCGCGGGAGCAGCACATGCAGCGCGGCACGCGCGCACGCGCGCGCCTCTTCCACGGGCTGATCAGCGACAGCTTCGATTCCGAGCTGGAGCTGCAGAAGCAGGCGCTCGCCCTCAACATGCCGCTGGGCGCGGTCGGTTACGTCGCCACGGTCTGCACGCTGATGATCGGTCCGCGTGAGGGCACCCGAGGAGGCGACTCGCTGGCCGAGGTGGTCAACGCCCTGGAGCTTCCGCGCGGTGTCATCTCTCACACCACCGATCCAACGACGCTGGTCATCCTGTGGCCGGCCGACTCCCCGAAGTCAGTCGACGGCGCCGCCGAGTTCGTTGTGCAGATGAACGCCGAGGCGATCAGTCGCTCTGGCAAGTCGCGCGCTCATGTGCGCGCGGGCATCGGCGGATACCACTCGGGCCTGCGCGGCATCTCCCGCTCGTACCTGGAAGCGCAGCAGGCGGTCGAGGTGGGACGCAAGCTGCATCCCGACGGCGTCGTGCACCGCCACGATGAGGTCATCCCGTACCTGCTGATGGCGCAGAACCCGGTGCTGGCCGAACGCTTCGTGCGCGAGACGCTTGGCGCGCTGCTCGATCCGGCCACGCGCAACCGTGACCCGCTCATGCAAACGCTGGAGGCGCATCTCGCGAGCGGCTCGGTCAAGGACTCGGCCGCGGAGCTCAAGCTGCACCGCCATACGGTGCTGTATCGCCTGGACCGTCTGCGCGAGCTGCTCGGCAGGAACCTGGACGAACCCTCGACCAGACTGCGCCTGCAGCTCGCGATTGGGCTGAGGAAGCTGCTCTAGGCCCGATTCTTGGACTTCGTGTCCAAAGTTTGGTCCGGGTTTTCCCACAGGGTGCCGATGTCTTGTGGCCGCGCGGTCCGTAAGCTGACTTGAGCATGAATACGAATCATTCGAACGGCCGGCGTGTGGCTGTCACCGGCATGGGCTTTATCACCCCCATCGGCAATGACGAGGAGACCGTGTGGTCGAACATGGTCGAGGGCTCGTCCGGCATCGGCGCCATCACCCGGTTCGACACGACCGGCTTCGACACCAAGATCGCGGCCGAGGTCAAGGGCTTCAACCCCGAGGACTACATGGACCGCAAGACGGCCCGCCACATCGGCCGCTACTGCCAGTTCGCGCTGGCGGCGTCAAAGCAGGCGCTCGCGCAGTCGGGAATGGATCCCGCTCAGATGGATCCCGACGAGGTCGGCGTCATCGTGAGCTCGGGCATCGGCGGCCTGGAAGAGATCGAGAAGAGCCACACCGCGCTGATGCAGCGAGGGCCCAAGCGCATCAGCCCCTTCACCGTGCCCATGATGATCGCGGACATGGCGGCCGGCCTGGTCGCCATCCATACGCACGCGGGTGGCCCGAACTACGCCATCGTCAGCGCCTGCGCGTCCGGATCGCACGGCATCGGTGAGGCGGCGGAGATCATCAAGCGCGGCGACGCCGTGGCGATGCTGGCCGGTGGCGCCGAGGCGGCGATCACACCGCTCACGATCGGCGCGTTCACGCAGATCAAGGCAACGAGCGAGCGCAATGACGAGCCCGAGAAAGCCTGCCGGCCGTTCGACCTCAACCGCGATGGGTTCGTGATGGGCGAAGGCTCGGTGATGTTCGTCCTCGAAGACATGGAGCACGCCAAGCGGCGCGGCGCGCGCCTGATCGCAGAGATCGCGGGCTACGGCGCCAGCGCCGACATGTACCACTTCACCGCGCCGCACCCGGAGGGCAAGGGCGCCAGTCGCGCCATGAAGCGCGCGCTCGAGACCAGCGGTGTGAAACCAGAGGAAGTCGGCTACGTCAACGCCCACGGCACCTCGACCAAGCTGGGCGACGTCGCCGAGACGAAGGCGATCAAGTCCGTGTTCGCCGACCACGCGTACAAGCTGGCGGTCAGCTCGACGAAGTCGGTGCACGGGCACCTGCTCGGCGCGGCCGGCGCGATCGAGGCGGCGGCCTGCATTCTCGCGATGAACCGCGGTCTGATCCCGCCGACCATCAACCTCGACACCCCCGACCCGGACTGCGACCTCGACTACGTGCCGAACAAGGCGCGCAAGGCGGACATCAAGGTGGCCATGTCGAACTCCTTCGGGTTCGGCGGCCACAACGCAACGCTCGTCATCAAGGCCCCCGAGGCCAACTAAGAGAGGAGAGACAAATGGCAAGCCAACTCGAATTCAAGGAGCTGCAGGAGCTCGCGGCCGAGATCCTCGGCGTCGACACCGACCAGGTGCAGATGGACAAGAGCTTCGCTCGCGACCTGGCGGCCGACTCGCTCGACCTGGTGGAGCTCATCGCCGCGGTCGAGGACAAGTACGACGTCGAGCTTCCCGAGTCCGAGCTCGAGAAGATGAAGGTGATCTCGGACCTCTGGAAGTACCTCGAGGAGAAATCGGCCGAGCGGCTGGAAGCCTAGGCGCGATGGCCATCACCACCGCCTACAAGCCACGTTCGGACGCGGTCCCGCTTCGGTCGTTCAAGACCAAAGGCCGGCGCAGCGCGATCGCGGGCATGGGCGTCTACGCGCCAGACAAGATCGTCACGAACTTCGACCTCGAGAAGGTCATGGAGACTTCCGACAAGTGGATCACCGAGCGGACGGGGATCCGTACGCGGCATTTCGCCGAGCCGGGCACGACGACGCTCGAGCTGGCGACCAGGGCCGCGCGTTCGGCGCTCGACAACGCCGGCCTGAAGGCGACCGACCTCGACATGATCCTGGTGGGCACGTCATCGCCGGACGGGCCGTTCCCATCAATCGCGTGCCGCATCCAGGACGAGCTCAACGCGCCTGGCGCGGTGGCGTGGGACCTACTGGCCGCATGCACGAGCTTCATGTACGGGCTGTCGACCGCCGACTCCTACATTGCCAGCGAGCGCGCGGACAAGGTGCTGGTCATCGGGGCCGAGGTCCTGTCCCGCATGCTCGACTACTCGAACCGCGGCACCGCGGTGATCTTCGGTGACGGTGCGGGCGCGGCGGTGGTTACGCCGGCGCCGGAAGGGGCCGGCTTCCTTTCGTGGTGCCTCGGAAGCGACGGCCGCGGGTACGAGCAGGTCACGTGCGGCAACGTGCCGCTCGGCGCCTACGCGGCGAAGGACCCCAACCCGATCATCGACATGCAGGGCCCCGACGTCTTCAAGTTCGCGGTCGACATCTTCATCCGTCAGGCGCAGGAGGTCACCGCCGCCGCGGGCATCTCGCTGGACGAAATCGACCTGTGGGTGCCACACCAGGCGAACTTCCGAATCATCGACGCGGCCGCCCGCCGGATCGGCCTGCCCCTGGACCGCGTCGCGATCAACATCGACCAGTTCGGCAACACGTCGAGCGCGTCGATTCCGATCGCACTCGAGGAGGCGGTGCGGAACGGCCGCGTGCACAGCGGCGACCACGTCCTGCTTGCCGGATTCGGGTCTGGCCTCACCTGGGGCGCGACCCTCCTGAAGTGGGCGTGAAGTTGATCAGCTTGAAGGGTCCCATCGCTCTACTGTTCCCCGGCCAGGGCGTGCAGAAGCCGGGCATGGGCAAGAGCCTGTACGACCGCTATCCCGCCGCGCGGCGGGCTTTCGAGCGGGCCGAAGTGGTGCTCGACATGCCGGTGCGCAGGCTGTGTTTCGAAGGCCCGGTCGAGGAGCTGAATCGCACCGAGGTCATCCAGCCGTGCGTGATGACGGTGTGTTGGGCCGCGTACGAGGTGTGGCGCGAGAGCTATGGCCTGGAGGACGTGCGGGTGACCGCGGGCCACAGCCTCGGCGAGATCGCCGCGCTCGCGGCTGCCGGCGCCATCCCCTGGGAGACGGCGCTGCTGCTCGTGAAGGAACGCGGTCGTGTGATGGCCCAGGCCGCGAATGAGCACACGGGCGGCATGATCGCGATCGTCGGCCTCGACGAGGGACAGGTGGAGTCGATTCGCGAGCAGGCTTCCGCTAAAGGCAAGTTGTGGGTCGCCAATCGGAACGCCGACGTCCAGTTCGTGCTCTCTGGCCAGATGCCTGCGGTGCAGGAGGCCGAGCGCCTCGCGCTCGAGGCCGGCGCCCGCCGCGCGCTCATCCTCACGATCCCGCTGCCGGCGCACACGCCGCTGATGGAGAAGGCCGCCGCGGCCTTTCGCCAGGCCGTCGACCGGCTGCAGTTGAAGGCGCCGTCGATCCCGATCCTGGCCAACGCCTCGGGCGAGGCGATGCGCACAGTCGGCGCAATGCAAGAGGAGCTGCGGCAGCAGATGCTGCGACAGGTGGACTGGGCTCGCACGATGGTCTCGATGAAGGCGATGGAGGTGCGCACGGTGGTCGAGCTCGGCCCCGGCCGTGTGCTGGCCAGCCTGGCCGCAAAGCACATCCCAGGCGTCGACACGTGGAACGCCGACGAGCTCTTCGTGGAGTTCGTCGACCCGGCCACGGCCTAGGCACGGGGTGAATCGCGACCTCGAGGGCAAGACAGCTCTCGTCACCGGCGGCGGCAAGGGAATCGGTCGCGCCATCAGCCAGTCCCTGGCTGCGATGGGCGCGAAGGTCGTGGTGAACTACCGGTCGGACAAGGCCGCCGCGGAGGAGACAGCTGCGTCGCTCGAGGGTGCGGTCACGCACCAGGCCGACGTCAGCGACCCGGCGCAGGTCGAGGCGATGATCAAGGCGATCGGCCGTGTGGACGTGCTCGTCAACAACGCAGGCGCTGTGCGCGACAAGCTGCTGATCCAGATGTCGCCTCCCGACTGGGAGGACTTGATCCGCACCGATTTGATGTCCGTGTTCGCCACCACTCGGGCGGCCCTCATGGCCGGCATGATGCGTGCCCGATGGGGGCGCATCGTGAACATATCGTCCATCGTCGGCATCACCGGCAACGCAGGGCAGTCCAACTACGCCGCGGCCAAGGCCGGGCTCATCGGGTTCACGAAGTCGGTGGCGCGCGAATACGGGAAGCGCAACATCACCTGCAACGCGGTGGCGCCGGGCTACGTGCGCACCGAGCTCACGTCGGGTGCGCTGACCGACGAGATGGTCGCGGAGATGGTCAAGGTCACGCCACTCTTGCGCGAGGGCACGGCTGACGAGGTCGCGGCCGCGGTGGCGTTCCTGTGCTCCGAGCGCGCAGGATTCATCACGGGCCAGGTGCTCGCGGTGGACGGAGGACTCTCCCTGTAGCCATGGCGGTAATTGACCGGCAGAGCGCCGGCGTTCCCATCGCGGGCGGCACGCTACCCGAGATCCTGCTGCCAACCAACTGCCCGGGATGCGGCAACGGTCTCGACCGCGAAAAGCTGCGCGGGCAGAACTACGTGTGCGACTGCGGCCACCACTTCAGGCTCGGCGCCGACGTCTGGATCCCGATCATCGCCGACGAGGGGAGCTTCGAGGAGCGATGGGCCGGCATCAGGTCGCACGACCTGCTCACCTGGACGGTGCCGAAGCGCTACGAAGAGGTAGTCGACGAGCTGCTGTCCGAGGGTCTCAACGAGTCGGTGCGCACGGGCACGTGCACGCTAAACGGCAGACCGATCTGGCTCGCGGCCTTCGACTTCGGTTTCGTCGGCGGCACGCTGTCGATCGTCGCCGGCGAGCGGCTGGCGCGAGGGATGGAGCAGGCGGTGTCATCGGGCGTGCCGTACGTGCTCGTGTCCGCGTCGGGGGGAGCGCGTATGCAAGAGGGCGTGCTTGCGCTCATGCAGATGGCGAAGGTCAACGCCGCACTCGGCGCGCTGCATAGGGCGGGCGTGCCCTACTTCTCAGTCCTGACCGACCCGACGTTTGGCGGCACCGCCGCGTCCCTGGCTCTGCTGGCTGACATCAACATCGCCGAGCCCGGGGCTGCCATCGGCTTCACCGGCCCGCGCGTGATCAAGCAGGCCACGTACGCGGACCTTCCGCCGGGATTCCAGAGCGCTGACTTCCAGATGTCGCACGGACAGGTGGACCTCGTCATATCGCGCACCGAGCTCCGCCCGCTGCTCGCCCATCTTCTGGAGCTTTACTCGTGAACGTCTGGGACGTCGTCGAGCTCGCGCGCCACCCGGACCGGCCCTATTCGCTCGACTACATCACGCGCCTTGCGCCGGACTTCATCGAGCTGCACGGAGACCGCCTGTCCGGGGACGATCCCGCGCTGGTCGGGGGCGTCGGGCGATGGCACGGGCGGACGACGATGTTCCTCGGCCACCAGAAAGGCCGCTCGCTGAAGGAGCGCGTGTCGCGGAACTGGGGGATGATGCACCCCGAGGGCTACCGCAAGGCGATCCGGCTAGCGCACCACGCGGCCAAGTTCGGATTCCCGATTGTTTCGCTCATTGACACACCGGGCGCGTATCCAGGCGCGGGTGCTGAGGAGCGTGGGATCGCGTCCGCGATCGCCAGCGCGATCATGGAGTGGTTCCGGATCCCAGTTCCCATCGTCGCGGCCGTGATCGGGGAGGGCGGAAGCGGCGGGGCGCTTGGCATGGGCGTGGCCGACCGCGTGATCATGCTGGAGTTCTCCATCTACTCGGTCGCGTCTCCCGAAGCGGCCGCGTCCATCGTCTGGCGCGACAACACGCGCAAGGTCGAGGCAGCGGAGCAGCTGCAGATCACCTCGCGCGAGATCCTCGGCATGGGTGTGGTGGAAGAGGTCGTGCGCGAGCCCGAAGGTAGCGCGCGCGCTGACTACGACGCGGCGGCCGCGGCGCTGGACGCCGCGCTGCAGCGCCACATGGAGCCGCTGCTTGAGCTGCCGACCGATGAGCTGCTGCAGCGCCGGTACGAGCGCTTTCGCTACATCGACTCGCTGATCAAGGCGGAGCCGCACTTCGGCCCTAAAGTCGACTAGCGGCGGGTGAGGATCGTCGCGCAGCGCGCGGCCTCCGGCTCGGTGAGCTGGGAGGAGGACTCCGGCGCGAGGAAGGTTGCAACCATCGGACCGGGTCTGGTGTTGTTGGTGGGTGCTGGACCTGATGACGACGAGACGATCGTGCGGCGCATGGCGGACAAGCTCATCGACCTGCGCGTGTTCGCGGACGAGGCAGGCCGCATGAACCTGAGCCTCACCGACGTGAAAGGCGAGGCGCTGATCGTGTCGCAGTTCACGCTGTTCGCCGATATGAGCCGCGGCCGCCGGCCGAGCCTGCTCGGCGCCGGCGATCCGAAACGCGCTGAAGAGCTGTACGAGGCGTTCGTGGCGCGATTTCGCGAGCGCGGAATACCGACCCAGAACGGGAGCTTTGGAGCAGTCATGAGGGTCGGCATCGAAAACGACGGTCCGGTGACGCTGGTGCTCTCGTCCGACGACTGGCCCACGCGTGTCTGAGTCTCAGCGCCGGTTTCTGCCCTACCTAGCGTTTATCGGGCTCGGGCTGATCTGGGGCGCTTCGTTCCTTTTCTTCAAACTCGGGGTCCAGGACATGAGCCCTACCGTGCTCGTGTTCATCCGCTCCGCCTCCGGCGCACTCGCGCTCGCCGCGATCATGGCCGTCTCCGGCAGATCGCTGTTCGGCGGCCAGCTCAAGAAACGGCTGGTGCCCTTCGGAATCATGGCGGTGACCAACGCAGTGATCCCGTGGGTGGCGATCGCGTGGGGCGAGGAACGCATCTCCAGTGGCCTTGCCAGCGTCCTGAACGCCACCACCACGATCTGGGTGGCGATTTTCATCTACTGGCTGATCCCGAAGGAGCGCCCCAGCCCGCTCAACTACGCGGGAGTTCTGATCGGAATTTCTGGAGTGGTCATCCTGGTCGCACCCGATCTCGCCAGGACTGGTTTGTCGGGCGACTTCCTCGGCGCCCTGGCGGTCGTGGTGGCATCGATGTCATACGCGGTGGCCGCTCTGTACCAGCGGACGAGGATGCGCGGCTGGAACGTGTTCGAGCAGAGCCTCGGACAGCTGATCGCGTCTGCGGTCATCGTCTTTCCACTTGCGATTCCCACGCTGCCGACCGTCCACCTGAACTGGCTGTCCATGGGCGCGGTCCTGGCGCTCGGCGTCGGGGGAAGCGGAATCGCGTACTTGCTCTACTACTACACGATGAACACGCTTGGACCGGTGCGCGCCACCGGCGTCACGTTCATCGTGCCGATAACCGCGGTCTTCTGGGGCGTCGTGCTCCTCGGAGAATCGCTGAGCCTGCCGACGGTCGTGGGCATGGTCGTGATCCTCTCCGGCATCGTGCTGACCAACATGCGCAAGCGCCCTGTGCCACGTCCAGAGCCGGCGAGCGAGAAAGAAACGGCACGCGTGTGAGCGATTTTGTGGCCGAGCATTTCGCCGCTGTGCGCGCCGCCGCGGATCGCATCAAGCCTCACGTCCGCCGTACTCCCGTCCTGACCACGGACCTCGACCCAAACCTGCGACTGAAGCCAGAGTGCTTTCAGGTGACGGGCTCGTTCAAGCCGCGCGGAGCATTCAATGCGGTGCTGTCCTTGATGGACCGCGAGCGCCCTCGCGGCGTGATCGCTGTGAGCTCAGGCAATCACGCGCAGGCTGTGGCGCTCGCCGGACGAACAGTCGGCATTCCCGCGTTAATCCTCATCCCGGAGGATGCGAACCCCGCGAAGGTCGCCGCGACGCGTGCGCTCGGCGCGGAGGTCATCCAGGAAGGCATCACCTTCGCCAACCGCGAAGCGCGCCTGCGCGAGGTCATGGCCGAAAACGAATACACGCTGGTCCATCCGTTCGACGACTGGGACGTCATCCACGGCCAGGGCACGGCGGCGATGGAGCTGCTGGCCGACGCTCCCGATCTCGAAGTGCTCGCCGCGCCGGTCGGGGGCGGGGGGCTGCTGTCCGGGACCGCGATCGCCGGCCGCGCGCACAGACCCTCGATGAAGGTGATCGGCGTCGAGCCGGAGCAGGCCGACGACGCCTACCGGACGTGGAAGTCGGGCACCATCCAGTCACTTCCGGCATCACCGACGACGCTTGCCGACGGTGTGCGCACCACCGCGATCGGCCGGCGTAATTTCGAGGTGATGTTCGCCAACCGGCTGGTCGACGCGATAGTGACCGTGACCGAGGAGGAGATCGGCGAAGCGGTGCGCATCGCCTGGACCCGGTTGCGGCTGGCCCTCGAGCCGACCGGCTGCCTCCCACTGGCCGCGTACCTCGCCGGCAAGCTGCCCGCGGGCAGGACCGGCCTGGTGCTCAGCGGAGGCAACGCCAACTTCGGAACGGTGGCTAAACTGCTCGAACACTCATGATCCCCGTCAAGGAAGTGATGACCCGCAACGTCATCACCTTCAAAGAGGACACCCCGGTCGAGGAGATCGCGCAAACGCTGACGAGCAAGCGAATCACCGGCGCGCCGGTGCTGGCGGCGGATGGGCTCGTCGTCGGCATCGTCTCTGAGGTCGACGTCTTCACCAAGAAGGGCGCGTTCGCGCGCGACATCATGAGCCCGAATGTGATCACGGTCACTGAGGACACAGGCATCGACGAGGCGGCAAGGCTGATGGCCGGCGAGCGTATCCGGCGCGTGCCAGTCATCAAACGCGGAAAGATGGTCGGCCTGTTGAGCCGCTCGGACGTGCTCGACTTCTTCGCCAAAACCCGCTGGACGTGCAACGTGTGCGGGCGATGGGAGCGCGGGCTCGAGCGGCCCGAGCGATGCTTTTCGTGCTCGAGCACCGACATCCACCTGGAGCGAGCGGATCCTGGGCACTAGGTCTGCGGCTCGGCTGTCGCTGAAGGCCGAGAGCTTCGCCGAGTCCGTCATCCGTGAGATGACGCGGCAGAACCTCGAGCTCAACGGGCCCGAGCGCGCGATCAACTTCGCACAGGGTTTCCCCGACTTCGACACCGACCCACGCATCGTCGAGGCCGCCGTCGAGGCTTTGCGCGGCGGTTACAACCAGTACGCCACGACCTGGGGCGCTGCGCCGTTGCGCGAGGCTGTCGCCCGCAAGCAGTCGGCCGCGTGGGGACGCGAGGTCGACGCGGGCAAAGAGGTGACCGTTTCGAACGGCGCGACAGAGGCGATGATCGCCGCGATGCTCGCCGCCGTCGACCCCGGCGACGAGGTGATCATCTTTGAGCCGTTCTACGAGAACTACGGACCTGACTGCATCCTGAGCGGCGCGGTCCCACGCTACGTGGCGCTGCGCCCGCCGGACTGGACTTTCGATCCCGATGAGCTGGCGGCGGCGTTCAACCGTAAAACGCGCGCGATCGTCATCAACACGCCGCACAACCCGACCGGCAAGGTGTACACGCGGCCGGAGCTCGAGCTCATCGCCCGCCTCTGCATCGATCACGACGCGATCGCGATCACCGACGAGATCTACGAGCACCTCGTCTATGCGGGTGAGCACATCAGCATCGCGACGCTGCCGGGCATGGCCGAGAGGACGATCACCATCAGCGGCGCGAGCAAGACCTACTCGGTCACCGGCTGGCGCGTCGGATGGATCATCGCGCCGCCTGTTCTCAGCTACGGCATTCGCAAGGTTCACGACTTCCTGACGGTTGGAGCGCCGCACCCGCTGCAGATGGCGGTTGCGGCCGCGCTCGAGCTTCCCGCGTCCTTTTATGTAGAGATGCGCGGCGACTACCTCGAGCGCCGCGACGCGATCGTCGCCGGCCTGAACGAGTGCGGCTTCGAGGCGCCTTCGCCTTCGGGGGCCTACTACATCATGGCCGGCATCGGCGCCTTCCCATTCGAGGACGACGTCGCCATGGCTCGCCACCTGATCGAGCAGGTCGCCGTGGCCACCGTGCCGGGGTCGAGCTTCTATCACGACCCGAGCCTGGGGCGGAAGCACCTTCGCTTCAGCTTTCCAAAGAAGCTGACGACGATCGAACGCGGAGTTCAAGCGCTGAGGAGCCTGCCCCGCTCTTAACAGGCTGGGTTCTCCTGCGTCCGCCGCCTTCCTACGCTCGCGGCATGCGTCACCTGATCCGCAAACCGATCACCTGGATGGTCGCCGCCGAAATCGTCGTCGTGGCGGCGCTCGTCGTGGCATCGTGGTATTTCCTGGCCGGCGTGCGGCCGAGCTCCGACCTGCAGGCGCTGCTGCTGCCGTCGTCGACCCCGCAGGCCGACACCGCCGCGTCGATTCCACCGGATGCGCTGGTTCCGCCGCAGCCGTCTGCGATGCCCCTGCTGCCTGGACTCAACGTCGATCCGGCATTCTGGCAAAAGCGCCTGGAGGCGCTCAATGGCGCGCAGGCGCAGTTCGTGGAGCTCGAGTGGCGCGTTGTCCACTCCGCGATGGACTCGATGCGCCGCTACATCGAAACGGTAGTACTGCCGTCCATCAAACGCGCTGAGTCAGGTTAGGAGGGAGTGCTGGCTCCCATAGTCCCTCCCCACCGTGTGGGGAGGTTAGGAGGGGGTGCCAGCTCCCATAGTTCCTCCCCACCGTCGTGGGGAGGTTAGGTGGGGGTGCCGGCTCCGCTACTTCTCGCTGGTCATCGCGACGTTGCCGTTGAGCGTGGCGCCGTCCTCGACGGTCAGCCTGCCCACGCGCACGTCACCGTTGAGCCGCCCTGACCCGCCGAGAAGCAGGCGCCGCCTGGCGCTCACGTTGCCATTGACAAGGCCCCGCACCGACACGTTCCCGCCTTCGATCGTGGCCGAAACGTTGGCGGTCGATTCGACGACGACCTCGCCGCTGACCTTCAGCTCGCCCTCAACGGTGCCGTGGATGCGCAGATCGCCGTGGATTTCCAGGCGTCCGTGCAGCGAATCCTGGGGGCCCAGGGTGACGACGTTGGTGCCGCCGTTCTGGGCCGTCCCGGCGGCATGGCTTCCGGTCTTTTCGGCTTGAGCCATAGTGGGTTCCTCCAAGTTGTTCGGTCGGGATTTCTACGACTTCGTTAAACTCGCGCGGCGTACCGTCATTGCGCCAGAAAACCCGTATTAAGCGGTCCGAATTGAGCGACGAGCTAGCATCCTATCAGGGTGCCCCGCGGGTCTGAGGAAACACCAAAGGCTGTGATCACGAGGCCCTTCATCGCCCTCGCGGAGGAAAACCCACGGCCCTGATGGACCCGGACTCAACCGATGAGATGGTCGACCATCTGGTCGACTTCTTTGACCACGTTGCCCCTGAGTACGACGGGTGGGCCCGGGGGCAGCATGGGCGGGTCGCCGGCCGCCTGGTCGAGATTGCGAAGCCGAAGAAGGGCGAGCACGCGCTGGACGTGGGCACCGGCACCGGCCTGGTCGCGCACGAGGTGGCGGCCAAGGTCAAGCCTGGGACGGTGATCGGAATCGACCTTTCCGACCGCATGCTGTCCATCGCACGCTCCCGCAAAAGCACCAACACTCAGTTTCTTGGCATGGCCGCGGAGCACCTGGTATTCAAGCCGGCCACGTTCGACCTGGTCACGATGGGAGAGGCGCTCGCCTACCTCGCGGACCCTCCGGAAAGGCGGCCGGCTCGCGGTCTCATGCCTGCGGCGCAGCCTCAGCACTCCCGCCCAGAACCTCTTTTTTCAGGGCCTGGCCCCGCTGGCCAGGCGCCACTACCTGAGTCTGCCCAGGTTCAGCTCAGAGCGGTCGCGTTTTGGAGAGCCTGCCGTGCTGCCCGAGCTGCTACGCGACGCGGGCTTCGAGGTCACGACGATGACCGAGATGGTGACCGGAGGTCGGACGAGAAATGCCCGCGAATGGACCGAGCTGATGGCCGGCGCGGGCCCGCTTCCTTACACAGTGATCAAGGCACTCGGCCCGCGCTACCGCACTGAGCTGGAAGATGAGATCGAGCTGGCGATGGACAGCCTGGGCGATCCGGACGACGCATTTCGCTACCACCATTCCTACCTGCTGGCGGTGGCCGAGAAGCGATAGCTCCCCGGGCCGAGCGTGATGAAGATCACAAGGCCCGCCAGCACGCAGAGCGCTGCCGCGATGCCAAAGATCTCGCGGTATTCCTGCAGAAACGCCGCAGATACGAGTCTGGCCAGGTGGTCGACCCGTTCCCTGACGGTCGGGTCGTTGAGCTGGGGCGCGCCAAGAATCTGGTGGAACCGATGCAGCCCGAAGGCAGTGAGCGCGGAGAGGCCGATCAGCATGCCCAGCGTTCGAGCCAGCACGACCATGCTCGAGGCGAGGCCGTGGTTTTCGGCGCGCGTCAGGTCGAGGACCGCGGCCGCGAGCGGGGCGATCACGATGCCGAAGCCGAGCCCGCATGCGGCGAGCGCCAGGTCCGCCTGCCGCAGCGGACCCAGCTTCAGGTCGAGCTCGCTGGTCTGCCATGTGGACATTTGCACGAAGGCGATCGCCGCGAGGGCGATGCCCAGCAACGCGGTCTGCCGGCCGCCCAGCCGTCTCGCCAAGAGCCCACCGATAACCGCACCCACTGGTACACCGATCAGAAATCGGGTGAGCAGGAGGCCCGAGTCGAGCTGATTGAGGCTGAAGACCAACCTGCCCAGAAGGGGCACATCGACCAGGGCCACCATCAGCGCGCCGCCGATGAGGAGGTTGGCGACGCTCGACCCGACGAACTGCCGGCTCCGCAGCAAGGCGCGAGGGATGAGCGGCTCGATCTGTCGGAGTTGACGCCACGCGTAAACGCCGAGCACGACGATGCTCGCAAGTCCTGCGGGGATGAAGAGGCTGCCCGTCGCGCGATTGTTGGGATCGTCGGGGTAGAGGGCGAACACCAGCAGCCCGAGTCCAATGCCGAGCAGCACCGCGCTGATCCAATCGATGCTGCTTCGCGTCGGCGCCTTTGCCGTTCCCTGCGCGAGCCTGCGATGCAGCAGATACAGGCCCGCTCCACAAAGAGCAGCCAGCGGCACGTTGAACCAGAAGACAAATCGCCATCCGCCCGCGGACGCTGCCGCGGCAGCGAGAGTGGCTCCGTACAGCGGTCCGAATACACTGCCCGCCTCCTGCAGGCCGGCGACTGATCCGAGCGCGACCGTTCTGCTGCTGTCCCGATAGAGATCGGCGGCGATGGCAAGAGTCAGCGGCACCAGACCGCCTCCGCCGAGTCCCTGCAAGACGCGGCCCACCACCAGCCATGGCAGGCCGGCAAAAGGCCAGAGTCCGGCGGTCGCGGTGATCACGGATCCAACAGCGAACGCCGCCATGCACGCGACGTAGATGGGGGCGCGGCCGCGGACGTCGGAGTAGGCGCCTAGCAGCGGCATCGCGACGACGTAGCCGCCAAGAAATCCCGTCACGAGCGGCGTGGCCTGCTCGATACGGTCGACAGTCAGGCCGACGTCCGCGATCATCGCGGGCAGCAAGGTGACCACGACGTAGGCGTCCATCGCCGCGATGAAGAGGCCCGCGCCTGCAAGCCCGAGCAGCAGCGCGCGGTTGTCGCTTGTCGGGGCCGACTGAGACGCCGGCTGCGCGGGCTCCCCCGAGGCGCTCGTCACCGTGTCGCCGCCACGAATTGAGCAGCCCCTTGGCTGGGCCCTCCCTCTCCCGCTGGGCTTTCCCTCCCCCAAAGCCCATTCACACCGTGCCGCCTCGACCGTAGAGCGCTGGTGAACGGAGAACAATCCAGCCTGTTAAGGGCGCCCGCCACGACTACGCCGCCGTGCGGCCGGGAGACGCGATGTTCACCGACCCGTTGAAGCCCTTCAGGTCGACCTCGACCGTCGCCTCGCCGCCGTTGTCTCCGAACTTCCCTGTCAAGACCGCCTTGCGGATGTAGTGATCCGACCCGCCGACCCAGATCACCGCGTCGACGTCGCCCTGTGATGACAGCTGCGCCAGCATGCCCTTCACCTGGTCGGCTGTGTAGGTCGCCTCTACACGGTGAGAATCGACGTTGTCGATGGTTTCGGCACCGAGGTACTTCGGGCTCCGGCCCAGCGGAACGACCGCGGGGAGCCCGGTAACCGGGTCGAACAGCCGCGCGAGGTCGGGTATGTCCGCGGCTTGCGCGGCGGTCAGCGGCTCGAACCTCAACAGTGGCGGCTTCAGGAAGACCTGGCCGCCGATGATCACGATCTCGAGCCCGAGCTGCAGGTCCTGCTGGCGAACGAGGTACACGGTGTCGCTGACGTCCGGCAGTCGGATCGCCGCCGTCGCTGAGACCAGCGCGAATCCCTGGAACGAGATCGTGCCCTTTGTGACCTTGAGCGTGGCGGTGACGGTCTTCAAACCACCGATCGCGGAGGCGCCCTGCTTCAGCGCGAGACCTGGGTCCTCCGGCTGCAGGCCTCCGCAACCCGCCAGCAGGACAAGCACGGCGACGAGCGACGCGACCCGGTAACGCAGTCTCATCCGACGGACAAGTATCGGTCCGTGGCGACTAACTCCGCCGCTCCTCCCGCGCCGCGACGATCAGTCGCACGGGCCGGTCATAGAAGAGGTACTCCCAGGCCCAGTTGATGAGCACGAGGATGCGGCTGCGGAAGCTCACCACGTTCACCAGGTGCACCACCAGCCACATGCCCCAGCCGAGAAACCCGGACAGGTGGACCGGACCCAGCTGTGCCACACCCGAGTTGCGTCCGATGGTCGCCATGATCCCGGGATCGCGATAGCGAAACGTTGAGGCGCCGCCGTTGTGGACCATGTCGGCGATCGTCCGCGCCACCTGCTTCGCTTCCTGCATCGCGACCGGAATCAGCATCGGCAGCAGCGTCTCTCCATCGGTGGCGGCGGCCAGGTCGCCGATGACGAAGGCCGCCGGATGGCCTGGCACCTGCAGCGTCGGCGCCACCTTGACGCGCCACTGCTTGCCGACCTCGACGCCAAGGGTCGCGCCCACCTCCGACGCCCGCACCCCCGCCGTCCAGATAACCGTGCTCGCCTGAATCTCTCCGCCGCCGGCGAGCCGGATCACGTCCTTGTCGATTTCGGCCACCCGTGCTCCCAGCTTCACCTCCACGCCCTTGCTTTCGAGTGACCGCTTGGCCGCGGCGCGCAGCTCCGGCTCGAAGGGCGCGAGCAGCGTGTCGGCCGCCTCCAACAGCACCACGCGGACCTCGGTCATGTCGAGGTCTTTGAAGTCTTTGCGCAGCACGAGACGAATCAGCTCGGCATACGCACCTGCCAGCTCCACGCCGGTCGGTCCGCCGCCAACGATCGCGAACGCGAGCAGCGACCGCCGCTCCTCGGGCGTCTTGGCCCATCGCGACGCCTCAAAGCGCGACAGCACGCGGTTGCGCAGCGTCAAGGCCTCGTCCAGGCCTTTGAGCCCGAATGCGTTGCGCGCCACCGACTCGTTCCCGAAGTAGTCGGTCTGCGCTCCTGTCGCCAGCACCAGGAAGTCGTACGGGATCGGGCCGTGGTCGGTGAGCAGCAGCCGGCGCTGCAGGTCGGCGCCCGTGATCTCGGCCTGCCGGAACTCCACGTTGTGCAGCGGCCTCACGAGCTCACGCACTGGCCGCGCGATCTCGCCCGGGTCGAGAAGGGCCGAGGCGACCTGGTACAGCAGCGGCGTGAACAGGTGGTAGTTGTTGCGGTCGATCAGCAGCACGTCGACGTCGACGCGCTTCAAAGCGCGGGCGCACGTTATCCCCGCAAAGCCGGCGCCGGCGATGATGACGCGTGGTCGGCCCGCCAGCTGTCGGCCTACTCCAAACCCTTTTCCATGCGTTCCAAGCGGCCTGTCCGGCCCTTCTGCGGCGGATACCGGCCGCCGCCGCCGCCCGTGCTTCGTCGCCGGTTGGCCATCTTCTCCACCGCCGGCGCGCCGCCAGTCAGCTGCAGCAGCGAGCGAGGCAGCTTCTGCTTCTTCTTCACCACGGGTTCGAACAGGTCACCAAGCTTGGCGACGCGCGCCAGCACCTGGTCCGAGTCGAACACCAGCGTCGAAGGGTCGCCTGACTTCAGGCACTTCTCGACCTCCGCCCACGTGACCGGCGTCGATACTGTCGGCCGCGTGCGCGCACGCAGCGAGTAGACGTTGACCGTCGTCTTGTACTGGTCGTTCTGGCTCCAGTCGATCAGCACCCGGCCCTTGCGAAGCTCCTTCAGCTGCTTGTGCACCACCAGGTCTGGGTGACGCTCCTCGAAGAGCTGGGCGAGACCTTTCGAAACGACCTTCGTCTGGACGTAGTCGACCGCGGTGTTGAGCGGCACGTACAGCTGCAAGCCTTTGGAACCCGACGTCTTGGCGCAGCTCTCCAGCCCATGCTCGAGGAACACGTCCCGCAGCATCAGGCCCATCCGGCAGCACTCGACGATGGTGGCTGGCGGTCCAGGGTCGAGGTCGAAGACGAGCGTGCGCGGCTCGGGCAGCTTGTCGGCGTATGAGAGCGAGGTGTGGAATTCGAGGGTTGCGATTTGAGCGAGCCAGACCAGCGTCGGCAGGTCCTGGCAGAGGCAGTAGTACATGTCGCGGTTGTTGCCGCCGCTCCACACAGTCGCGGTCTCCACCCACTCCGGCCGGTGCTTGGGACAGTTCTTCTCGTAGAAGAACTCGGCGTCGACGCCGTTCGGATATCGCTTGAGCGTCAGGGGATGGTCGCGCGTGTGGGGGAGGATCACCGGCGCAATGCGGGTGTAGTAGTCGATCACCTGCGCCTTGGTGAATCCGACCTCTGGATAGAGGACCTTCTCGAGGTTCGTCAGCTTGAGCTTGCGACTCTCGATCTGGACTTCGACCGATGTCTCCTTAGCCACCTTCCCGTACCACCTCGCTTGCCTTCTTGTCGATGCGGAAGCCCTTGAACGACGGGGCTCGAAGCTGACCGCCACGAGTCCATTCGATGAACTCGAACTCGGCCACGACCTTCGGCTTGACGAAACGGGCGGCGCGCGGCGGTGAGCCGGCATCGTATGGGCTCTTGTCGATGGCGAGCGGTTTCAGCAGCATGTTGAGCTTGTCCAGGGTCGCGTCGGAGAACCCGGTTCCCACCTTGCCTGCATACACGAACTTCTTGTTGTCGTAGTAGCCGACCAGCAGCGCACCTGGGTAGCCGCGACGCTTGCCCTCGCCCTCCAGCCAGCCGCCGATGACGAGCTCCTGGCGGCTGTGGTTCTTGACCTTGAGCCATACGCCGCTGCGCCGGCCGGGCTCGTAGCGCGAGTCCAGCCGCTTGGCCATGATTCCCTCGAGGCCGGCCTTCGCACTCGCGTCGAGCATCGCCTTGCCACCACCTTTCTCGAATGGCGGCGTCTGCCACGACGCTCCGCTCAGCTTCAGCTGGGCCAGCAGCCGCCGGCGCTCCGCGTACGTCTGCTCGAGCAGGCTTCGGCCTTCATGCCAGAGCAGGTCGTAGATCATGTAGACCACAGGGACCACGCTCATCTTCCGGCGGATCTCCGACTCCGAGGTCAGTCCCATTCGCTGCTGGATCTGCTCGAAGCTCGGCCTGCCTTTCTCGTCCAGCGCCACTATCTCGCCATCCAGGATCACCTCGCGCGATCCGATCGCGCGGCCCATCGCATGCACCTCGGGATATCGAGGCGTGATCTCCTCACCGGATCGGCTCATCAATCGCACGCGGCCCCCATCGACGTACGCAAGGCCGCGAATGCCGTCCCACTTGAACTCGAAGCCCCAACCGTCGTCGGGGGAGGGTAGGCGGGTCGCGAGGCTGGCCATCATCGGCTCGATGCGCTGCGGCATCGGCTTGCGATCCGGATCCTGCGGCGGATCCATCCGGTGGATCATCCAGTCGTTGCCGCGCGTCTGGAAAAGGACGTACCTGCCTTTCAGCCTCTCGCCCTGGAATTCGACCATGACCTCACGGTCCGTCCACTTGACGGTCTCGTAAGTCCCGGCGTCCCAGATGGTCACCGTGCCGCCGCCATACTCGCCCTTGGGGATCTCGCCCGCGAATTTGAAGTACTCGAGGGGATGGTCCTCCACGTGCACGGCCAGGTGGTTCTTCTTCGGATCGGGAGGGATGCCCTTGGGCACCGCCCACGACACGCCCACACCGTCCTTCTCCAGGCGCAGGTCCCAGTGCAGCCGGCGCGCGTGATGCTCCTGGACGACAAAGCGAAGCGCATTCTTCGGTCCCCGGGCAACTTTCGCACCCGGTTCGGGCGTGCGCTTGAAATCCCTCTTGGCTTCGTACTCGGCGAGCTTGCGCCCCGGCACGCGCTCTAGGTTAGGCCACGCGCAACGCGCGCCTCAGCGCAGGGAACGGACCGTCCGGCTCGAAGCCGCCACCGCCGAGGCCAGCAGGATGAGCCCGCCGGCGATCAAAAAGAGCACTGTCGGGTTCACGTCGGCGATCGCATCGGACGCGGCAAGGGAGATCGCGACCAGGCCAGTCGACGCCATCATCACCAGGGACATCACGCGGCCAGGCGCTCGTCGCCTCGATCGGCGCCCTGGCCTTCATCTTCGCCTTAGCGTGCATGTCACAAATACAGCCGGTGGCCTTTGGGGGTTAGCGCCGTCCTCAGCGTTCCGTAACGCCCACCGGCTAGTCTCCGTTTTGAGGGCATGCGCCGTCTGATGTTCGGTGTGCTGCTGATTGCGGTCGCTTGCGGACAACCTCAGGCCCAAGCGCCGTCCTCACCGTCAGCAGTGGCCAGTCCAAGTGCGACGCCGACGGCATATTACAGTCCTAGCCCTAGCGAGCATCCCAGTCCGAGCCCAAGTACGAAACCCAGCCCTCTTCCAAAGCCAAGCACATCGCCTTCTCTGTTGTTTGCCGTCCTCGAATCGAAGAACGCGGCCAGCTCCGGACGGTGGGACACGGTCGCGATCGCCGGGGTCGACGGGTACGCGAGAGCCACGACGACGTTCACGCCAATGCGAGTGCCAACAGCCGGATGCACAGGTGGCGCAGTGCTCCCTCGGTCAGCCCACGTCGCCGCGGGCAAGCTCTATTTCGCCGACGCTGCGGGGGTTGTTCGGAGCCTCTCGATCACCGGACAGATCGCCCGGGTGGCCACGTTCCCGCTCACCTCTGGACAGCAAACCCTCTCATTCGCGGTGAGCCCGGATGCCTCGCTGCTCCTCGGCGCCGTCTTGACGATGCCGCCCAACCCGCAATTCGGCTGCAACGGCGGCGGCGGGGTCGGTGACTTCACCCTCGATGTCTACTCAGTGCCTGCGGGCGGTGCGAGCACCCTCTTGCATCATGAAGTCCTACAACACAACGATCCCAAACTGGTGATAACGCCAGTCAACGTCATGGCGATCGTAGGCTGGGACCAAATTGGACCAATAGCCACCTTTCCATCGGAACTGGTGAGCCAGGGTCATCCGCCCGTCAATTACCCCGGCACGGCCTACCACGTCGATTCGAGTACCGGAGTTCTTCTCAAGCCTATCTCCGACCCTCGGTCTTGCTACCTGCAGGACATCGCCTTGAGTGGCAATTTTGCGTGCAGCCTCATTGGCGGCAACAACGACTTCAGTATTCGGCGTCCGGACAGCACTGAGATCTGGCGAGCATCGAGCGGACTGCAGAATTCGTTCGTAGCCTACCTGTCCCCGGATGAGCGCCGGGTGGTCACGGCCGGCAGCGGCTCGGAAGTGATCGGGCAAGACGGGAGCCGGGCGCTCATCGCGCCCTGGCCTCTTGGCTGGCTTGACTCAACGACCGTGATCGGTACGAATGACGCCGGCAATCTGAGCTTCGTAGCTCTAAACGTGCCAGGAACCACCGTTGACTTGGGGTTCAAAGGTCAATTCGTCGGCACTCTTCGGACCTGACGGAGCACCCGGCTAGCGGGGCTTAACAACCAGGGTTCCCCGGCGACCGGTCCTGTTCCTAGCCTGCGATTCAAAACATCGCAGGAGGTTCGCATGCCGTTTCTCGCCACCGGGCCGGACATCACACCCATTACCGATCTGATCACGACTTGGACGCACATCGCGCAGGCGCTCGTCGCCTCGATCGGCGCCCTGGCCTTCATCTTCGCGTTCATCTGGAAGATCACGGCCGTCGAGGCGCATTCGGCGCTCGCGGCCAAGCAGTGGATCCAGCGCATCGTCGTCGGCACGATCGGCGTCGAGGTTGCCGGCTCGCTGGTCGACATCCTCACGAGGTCCGTACCCCCGGCCGCTCACTGATCGATGGGCGACTTCGGCAGCCTGCCCCAGGCCATGGAGCAGCTCATGCAGAGCATCGAGCAGCTGACCCGCGCGCTGTGGCCTTTCTCGCACGCCAACCAGGTCGCGGCCCAGCTCCTGAAGGACAGCCTTGGCCTGGTGCTGAAGGTGTGGTTCGACTTCGTGCTGCGTACTGCCGACATCGACACGCAGCCCTCACGCGACTTCATCCAGAGCACGGCCATCCAGCGCTTCGAGCCAACAGTCCAGCTGGTCGCGGACAGCCTGCTGGTCCTCGTCGTCATCTGGGCGTCGTATCGGATCATGTGGGCCCACGGCGTCCGCAGCCAGTTCACGGCGCGCGTGCTGCTGCCGCGCCTGTTCATGGGCGCCGTGCTCATCAACTTCTCGCAGCCGATGTTCCAGGCCGCGGTCACAGCGAGCAACACGCTGTGCGACGTGATCATCAAGTTCGACACCATCGCGGACTGGCCGTCGTGGTGGCGAACGTTCTCGATCAACCCGCAAGACGGCGTCCTGCAAGTCGTGACCACGATGGCGCTCGTTCTCGGTTACGACGTCCTCGCCGTCGCCTACGTGGTGCGCTACACGATCCTCATCGTGCTGGCGATCTCCGCGCCCCTCGCTGGCCTGCTGTTCGTGCTGCCTGAGACGGGACACCTGGCGAAGATGTGGCGAAAGCTTTTGGTCACCAACCTGTTCATGCAGCCGATCCAGCTATTTGTGATCGCGATCGGCTTCGCGCTCGAGAACACCGGCGCAGTCCCGCTTCGCCACGTGTTCGCGCTCGCGGCGCTGCTCGTGGTGTTCAAAGTGCCGGGTGCGATGGGCAGCGCTGAGAAGATCGCGCACAAGCTCGAGTCAATGCTCAGCTCGAGCCTCACGCATGCCGAGCATGCGGCCGCGCGCGCCTTGTGATGGGCTTTCTCCTGCGCGCGGCCGCGATCGCGTGCGCCGTCGGCGTGGCGTGGGCATTTGCCGCATCGCGACTCGCCGGCGAGTCGAGGCTGCCACTAAGCGCCGTCGTCGCTCGGGCGGTGATCACTCAGCCATTCGGCTGCACCACGCTCGAGCTGGAGCCTTTCGAT
>Ga0209131_1000773_pt1 | contig 22502 bp, 20 predicted proteins | sample GraSoi_2013_40cm_FD_185826 | JGI IMG/M metagenome (GOLD analysis project Ga0209131, IMG submission 185826) | Grasslands soil microbial communities from the Angelo Coastal Reserve, California, USA - Sample 9_17_2013_40cm (SPAdes) (version 2) | ecosystem: Environmental > Terrestrial > Soil >... | reverse complement strand
GCGCGCATCGGCGCGTCAATCGCGTCAGGTAGCACGTAACTGATCCGCTGCTTCCGGCCCATTGCAACTCCCACTCTGAGCCATTCTGGCCTTCACCCAGTCCCTATCTCTACTCTTTACCCGCACCGGCGCGGCGTTCGGCTTCGGCCCGAATGGACTTGAACGACGAACGCACGGCGGACTCCCATGCCGCGGCGACCCGGTCTGCCCACAACTGACCCGCGGCGCCGAAGTCCGTGCCTAGTTCACCGGAGTAATCCAGCCTGGTCTTTCCGTCGCCTTCGGTGAGCGTGAACTCCTCTGTTATCTCCGGCACAGGACCGCGGACCAGCCGGAACGAAACCCGCCGTGGCCGGTCGAACGAAACAGTTTCGAGTGTCGCGGCGGTCAGCCTTCCCCCGTGGACCGGGGTGTAGTGCTCGGCCAGGACCATGTCTGCCCCGCGCTCAAGTACCATGAGCTTCCCCGACATGGCCCTGGGCGTCCGGCCCAGATACGGCGCGGCAATGACGTCGAAGACGGTCTCGGCGGGAGCCGCGATATCGACGCCGAACGGGCCCAGCGGGCGGACCCGGCGGCCCAAGCCTGTATCGAGGGTCAGCTTGCCAGTAACCACCAGGTAATAGCCAAGACCGACGGCGGCGCCTGTCGCAGCCGCCGCTCGGGCCCAACGTGTCATGCAAACCAGACTACGGCCACCGCAATCGATGCGGCGATCACGACGCCGGCCAGCGGATCGGTCAGCTGACGTCGTGGCCGTTCGCCGTCAGGGTGACGTCAATGTTGCCCCGAGTGGCGTTGGAATAGGGGCACACTTGGTGCGCAGCGGCGACAATCCGCGTTGCCTCGTCCGGATCGGCAATCTGCGGCAGCGTGACATCGAGCCGGACGGCGACTGTGAACGTCCGGTCATCTGCGGCGACAAGGCCGACCGAGCTGTCGATCGACGCGTCACCTACCTCCACGCGCTCGCGGCGACCCACGACGCCCAGCGCACCTTCGAAGCACGCCGCATAGCCTACGGCGAAGAGTTGCTCAGGGTTGGTTCCGCCGCCTTCACCGCCCATCTCTTTCGGCGACCGGAGCTGAACGTCCAGGACTCCGTCATCCGTGCGCCCGTGTCCCTGGACGCGGCCCCCGGTCACCGTTGCATTCGCGGTGTAAAGGACTCGCGCCATCTCAGTCTCCTTCTGTCAGCGGGATTCGGTTGGCTGCCTCAGGCCCGGGATCGCGCGAGGCCCTGACGGCGCCGATCTCTCACTGCATCATCATCGCAGGCGCGTGCAGGCCAGGCGCGAGCCAGGGGAACCAGATGGTGGCCGCCGCGAGTGCTAGAAGAGCCGCGCCAGCCAATCGGGCGGCCACCTGGCCGTGTGCCCAGACCTTCTCGATCAGCACAAGGACCGCAAGACCGACCATGGCCAGGATATTCATCGTGCCCACCGCGATGAGGATCACCATCAGCCCCCAGCAGCAGCCCAGGCAGTACCCGCCGTGATGGGCACCGACCCGCAGATCGCGGAACCTGCCGCGGTACGAGCCGTAGTGCAAAAGAAGCGCAAGCGGGGAACGGCAATGCGCCAGACAGCGGTCCTTCAGCCCGCTGAGCTGGTACACCCCGCAAACGGCGAAGACCGCAACGCCCATGGCGTGCGCGGCGCCCGGATGCTTGCTTGTCAGCCAGCCCGCGAGCCAGGCCAGCCCGTACGCGGGAAATCCCGCAGCGGCCCAGACGGCCAGATAGCCAAGCACCAGCCCGGCGATCCGCGCCGGCCGGGAATCGGTGAAGGTCCTGGCGTACAGCGAAGCCGTTGGCGCCACGGATGGGAACATCATGGCGGCCATCATGAGCGTCCAGATTGGCAGGAACGCGGCCAGACCAAGCCCCATCGTGCCCGTCATCCCGGTCATGCCACGGGCAAGCGTCACGGTCGCGGCCCAGGCGCCAGCAGCCAGGACGAGCAGCAATGCGACTTCGCGCGTCGGCAGCCCAGGCCGTGGCCGGGCGAGCCCCTGAGGGCCGCTCACCCAGCCCAGGAGAACGGCGCGGAAAAGCCGCTCTGCCCTTCCCGCCCCCAGTCGATTCCGAACGTCGACAGATGCGCGGCATTGGCCGGCGCCACTGTCAGCGTCGAATTCGACGGATGGAGCACGTTAGCCAGCTGGACCGGCCCCTGGCCTTCCGCTGCAACGAAGTCCTCGACGCCTACGTCGATGGCATCGCCGATCCTGACGTGGTGGCCCCGGCCGTCCTCGCTATAAGTGATACGGGCTTTTTCCACACCGAGCATTTCGCCGATAAGCGGCCCGAGCATGGCCGGCGGCCCGCCGAGCTGACCGGACAGCACCGCCCCGAGCTGCTCGGCCTGGCTGTCGGATGCTGTGTCATCCAGGTAGACGCCCACCCGCCAGTTGCCCTCGATCATGACCGGCGGCGTGTCCAGGAACAAGGCGAAAGTCAGGTCGCTAACATCGACTCCATTAATCTCGCCCGAATCGACATGATAGGCAAGAAGTGCCCGACATCGATCAAGGGTAGCTTTGGCGGTAAATGCCGACCACGTGCACGGGCACACCGCATCGCAGGAGCACGACTCGAAGTAGTTACCGTCCAGCCGCCATGCCATAACCGCTCCCTCGCCGCGCAACTAGTTCCCGACCAGGTTGGCGCATGCGGCAGTGACCGTCAACAATCTCGTTGATAGTGGCTTCCGCGGCCAGGAGTTACGGCTACCTCAGTCGCGCGAGGCCGTTCGAGACCGGCCTGCCCGAACTGCGTACCAGACGGGGCGCCACAGGTGGCGGTCAGCTACCTGGAACTGCTCGGCTACTTCTCATAGCGGGGGGCGGTCCAGCGCGGCCGGGTAGGTCAGCTAGCAGAGCTGCCGAGCGGGAAGGTCTCGGTGAGGCGGGCGATGAAGGACTGGAATCCGGGTGAAAGGTCGCCGAGTTCGACCGCGAACGACAGCGGGGTCACTGAGACATGGCCAGCACGCAAAGCCCCGATGTCGGTGCCGAGCGACCCGTCGGCCTCGGGAATAATCTCGTCCGGTTCCCCGAACAGGTACAGCCAAACCGCGTCACCGTCGGCCCACTCGGTCTCCGCCGCCCGCGGGTAGTTACGCCGCCCCGCTCTGGTGAGCACGCTCTTGGCGCCGGCATACCTCGCCGGGTAGTTGACGCTCAGCACGACGGGTTCGACCGGACGGGCATGAACCACCGACCGGGCAAGCGCAGCACCGTGGGCGGCCGCGAAACTGAAGTCATAGGCCAGCCCGGCTGTCTCCAGGTCCTCCTGATAGTTGACCGAAAACGATCCCGTCGGCGTCTGCTGCGACAGGCAGATCGCCGGCGTCCCGAGAATGGCGGCCTCCAGGCCCGCGCCTACCGTGCCGGAATAGGTGACGTCATCGGCGAGGTTGGCCCCGTGGTTGATGCCGCTGACCACCAGGTCGGCCGCGGCGGCCAGGCCGCCAAGCAGCCCGACCCGCACGCAGTCGGTCGGCGTGCCGTCACATCGGTAAACCGGGTGCCGACCGCCCGCCACACGTGTCACGCCCACGGGCCGCGAGAACGTGCACTTGCGCGCGAACCCGCTGCAGTCCGCCTCGGGCGCGATCGTCACGACACTCTCGCACGACGAGGCGAGCGCGGCGCGGATAGCGAGGATGCCCTCGGCGTCGACGCCGTCGTCGTTGGTCAGCAGGACACGCACGGCCCTCTCCAGTCAGGAAGCGTTGTGGCGATGGATGCTGGTTGACAGCGGCCTGCGGGTTCAGGCCTCGCTCCGTCTATCGTTGCGCTATGAGCGTCCGCCATGCCGGGGCAGGTTCGGAGACACGGGAAGCCGGCTCGGTGACCAGGGAGCCTGATTCCGTAACCAGGATCGAGAATTCCAGGAACATCCGCGACGCGGTGGCGCAGCGGATCCAGGAGCTGATCTCCGGCGGCCACCTCGGCGACGACGGACGGCTGCCCACCGAACGCGAGTTCGCCGTGCAGCTCGGGGTGAGCCGGACGACCGTGCGGCAGGTTCTCGACCGGCTTGAACACGAGGGCGCCGTGCACCGCCGCAGGGGACGCAGCGGCGGCACCTTCGTCAACCGACCGCGCGTCGACATCGACTTCGGCTACCTGGCCGGCATTCCCGCCTATCTGCGCGCCCAGGGATTCCGGCCGGGCGCGCACGTGGTGTCCGCGCGGATGATCCCGGCCGACGACATCACGGCCAGCGCGCTGCGCATCGCGGCGGGAACGCTCGTGTACGACGTGGTCAGGATCCGGCTCGCCGACGAGGTCAGGATCTCCCTGGAGAATGCGCGGATCCCGGTCTCGCTCGCCCCCGACCTGCTGTCGCAGCCGCTTGACGACAGCATCTATGACCTGCTGATCGACCGCTACGGCGTCACCTGCGCCAAGGCGATCGAGCGGATGGTCGCCGTGCTGGCCGACCACGAGCAGTCCGAACTGCTCGGCATCAAGGTCGGGGATCCGCTGATGGCGATCGAGCGGGTCACCTACGACAGCGACGAGAAGCCTGTCGAGTACGCCAATGACCTCTTCGTCGGGGACCGGACCACGGTCATCGCGTGGGCACACGGCAAGGTCACCTAGCAGCCCCCAGCCAACAACAGCGATGGCCCACCGACGTTCCTGTATCAACGGCGGTGGGCCATCGCTGTTGAAATGGCGGCCGGTCGTCAGGCGCGAATCCGGGCGCCGGATGGATCGTAGGGCGGTTGCAGGGAGACGGTGGCGTCGTAGCGCTCGCCGCCGATGGCGACCTGGTACCTGCCCTGGGAAAGCCAGTCACGATCCGCCTTTCCGCCATCGCGCCGCTCGACGTACCCGAGCAGCACGGCCCGGCCGACCGTGTGGCCGAACGCGGCCGAGCTGGCGAATCCGGCCGGCTCGCCGTCGCGCAGCATCAGCTCGCCGCCCCAGGCGTAAGCCGCGGGATCGGACACGACCAGGCTGACCAGCCGTCGGGCCACTCCTGCTGCCTTCTGCCGCTCCACCGCCTCGCGACCACGGAACGGGATGTGTGTCCGGAGCTTGCACGTGAACGACAGGCCCGCTTCGACCGGCGAGGTGTCGGGGCCGAGTTCCCGGCCGAAGGCCCGGTACCCCTTTTCCAGCCGCAGCGACTCGATCGCGTAATAGCCAGCCAGCCGCGGCGTGATCGAGTTGGCCGGGTCGGTCAGCCGCTCGAACGCGGCGACCGCCACCTCACTCGGAACGTACAGCTCCCAGCCCAGCTCGCCGACGTAGGTCAGCCGGGTGGCGCGGACGGTCAGGCCGCCTAGGTCGACCTCGCGGCTGATCCCGAAACCGAACGCCGTGGCGGAGAAGTCGTCACCGGACAGGCGGCTGAGCAGCGCGCGAGACTGCGGCCCCATGACCGACAGCACCGCATAGGCCGACGTGACGTCGAAGAACTCCACGCTCAGCCCGGCGGGAGCGCCACGTCGCAGCAGGTCCAGGTCGTGCACACCCTGGGCGCTGCTGGTGACCAGCAGGTATTCGTTCCAGCGGATGCGGGTCACGGTCACGTCGGCCTCGTAGCCGCCGCGGTCGTTGAGCAGCGCCGTGTAGACCGTGCGGCCGGGCGCCACCGCGACGTCGTTGGAGCACAGGTACTGCAGCGCAGCCTCGGCGTCGCTGCCCTTGACAGCGATCTTGGCGAACGAGGTCTGGTCGAAGATCGCGACCTCGGTGCGAGCGGCGAGATGCTCGGCGGCGCTGTGGCCGAACCAGTTCTGCCGGCCCCAGCCGTATTCGACAACTGGCTTGATTCCGGGCGGCGCGAACCAGTTCGCCCGCTCCCAGCCCATCTTCGTGCCGAAACACGCGCCGCGAGCGTCCAGTATGTGATGGACGGGAGACCGGCGTATCCCGCGGGCACTTTCTGGCTCCCGGTTGGGCCAGGCCATCGCGAAGTGCAGGCCTACGATCTCCTGTACCCGGCCGCGGAGCCAGCGCTTGTTCCCCTGCATCGGCGCGAAGCGGCGGATGTCGACGGGGCCGAGATCAAGGTCGGGCTCACCGGCGACGATCCACTGGGCGAGCGCGTTGCCCGCCCCGCCGGAGAACGCGATGCCCGAGGAGTTGAACCCGGCCAGCACGAAGTAGTTATCGAGCTCGGGCGCCAGGCCCATGATGAAGTTGTGGTCGGGGGTGAAGCTTTCCGGGCCGTTGTAGAACTTCTTCACGCCGGTGTTCTCCATGACGGGCACCCGGTGCACGGCGTTGCGCATGAGGATGTCGAACTGGTTCCAGTCCTCGGGCAGCAGCTGGAACTCGAACGGCTCGGGGATCTCGTCGGAGGCGACCCAGGGCTTGGCGTCCGGCTCGAAGCCGCCCATGAGCAGCCCGCGGACCTCCTCCTTGAAGTAGGTGTACCCGTCCGGGTCACGCAGCGTCGCTGCCATCCGGTCCAGGCCTTCGATGGCGTCGGTGACGATGTAGTAGTGCTCGGCCGGCTGCAGCGGGACGGTCACCCCGACCTGCTCGGCGATGGCCTTGGCCCACTGCCCGCCGCAGTTCACCGCGTACTGGCACTCGATGTCCCCCCGGGCCGTGCCTACCGACGTGACCCGGCCGCGGTCGATGCTAAAGCCGGTCGCCTTCGTCCGCTCGAAGATCCGCACGCCTAGTTTCCTGGCGCCCCTGGCCAGGGCCTGGGTGAGGTCGGCGGGGTTGGCCTTGGCGTCGTTCGGCAGCCAGACCGCGCCGACCAGATCCTCGGTGCGCATCAGCGGCCACATAGCGCCTGCCTCGGCCGCGGAGATCTCGTGCGCCTCCAGGCCCTGGGCGCGAGCGAGGTCGACGGTGCGGCGCAGCTGCACCATGCGGTCCGCGGAGGCCGCGACCCAGAGCGCACCGCACTGGTTCCATCCGGTGCCGAGGCCGACCTCGGCCTCCAGGCCCGCGTACAGCTGGCTGCTGTAGAGCATGAGCCGCGTCAGTGACGGGTGCGTGCGCAGCTGGCCCACGACGCCGGCCGCGTGCCAGGTCGTCCCGCACGAGAGCTGTCCCTGCTCGAGCAGGACCACGTCGGTCCAGCCGAGCTTGGCCAGGTGATAGGCGACGCTGCAGCCAACCGCCCCGCCTCCGACGATGACGACCTGGGCTCCCTGCGGGAGGTCATGGGTGGACATTGCTTGGCCCTCCGCCGTCATTGCACCCGTCATCGGCCTCCCGGCCCGAGTCCGGGGCCCCCCGCTTCCGGGCCGATCTTCCGACATTTGGGCGCACCATATCGAAGATCAGCGTAACCGCGTCACGACATGCCGCGCTAGCCGTGGGGCCTCAGGATATCTTCCAGCCTGCGGGGTCTTGTCAGACCTCAGGCGGCTACGTTACAGTGCGCCAAAAGTCCTTCTGATCCGGTAAATGGACCACCCAATCGAGAGAAGGGACGGTTCGGCGGATGGGAGCTGTCGAGACCTCACAGCCGTTCACCACTGCCGCCGGGAAGCTCACGCGGGTGCTGACGGCACTCACCAATGGTGCGCTGACCTTCGCCGGTGTCGGCGTGTTCGCCGGGCTCTTCTCTCTGTACGGGTTCGCGGTCTCCAGCGTCGGCGGCGTCGAGTTCTGGGGCTGGCCGCTGGTCGCGATCAGCGTTGGCGCGATGGTGCTCGTGATCGCCGAGCTTGCGTCCAAGTACCCGTTCGCCGGAAGCATGTACCAGTGGCCGACGATCCTGGCTGGCAAGCGGGTCGGCTGGTGGATGGGCTGGGTCTACGCGGGCGCTATGTTCCCGCTGCTGACCGCGTACTACGCGAGCCTGCCGGTGCTCATCCACCCGCTTTTCAACCTGGCGCCGAGCCTTCATACCGACGAGGTCATCATCGTGATCGCCGCGGCGATCGCGGTCGGGTGGAACATCGTGCGGATCGGCATTCTCGGCCGCATTACCGAGTGGGCGATGGGGCTCGAGCTGACCGTCGTTACCATCGTGTGCCTGCTGACGTTCATCCTCGGCGTCAAGCACTTCGGCAACCTGACGCAGACCGCAGCCGTGGGGACCACGAGTTCGGGCGCCGCGACCGTCCAGGCGCTCAGCGGGCTGGGCAATATATTCCCGCTCTTCGTCGGCGCCGGGGTGTTTAACGCGCTGTGGGTCCTGTACACCTTCGAGAACGGCGGAACGCTCGGTGAGGAGACCGTCGACGCCGGCCGGAACGCTCCCCGGGGCGTGATCGGCGCCTACCTGTTCGCGGTCGTCGCTGGCTTCATGTTCCTGCTTACCCTGACGCCCTCGATCCCCGACATGAAGGCCGCCATGGTGGGCGGAATTCCGGCGCAGAACGCTATCACGGCGCACTTGCCCATCGGTATCTTCAAGCTCTTCCTCGTGTGCGTCTCCATCGGCCTGATCGTCGCCACGAACGTCATGTTCGCCGGCGCCGTCCGGCACATCTATGGCATGGCCAGAGATGTGCAGCTGCCGTTCTCGCGCGCATGGTCCAAGACGCTAAAGGACGGCGAGCCGTGGGCCGCGGTCCTGCTCCTCGGCGCGCTCTCCATCGTCCCGGTGTTCGTGTTCACCACCAAGACGTCCTCGATCGTCGGCGGCGCGACGGCGGCGATGTACGTGGCTTACTTCCTGATCATGCTGGTCACGCTGATCTACCGGTTCCGCGGCTGGCCTAAGGTCAAGGGTCGGTTCTCGCTGGGCCGGTGGGGCATCCTCGTCAACATCGTGGCCGTCCTCGGCACCGGCCTGACCGCGCTTGACCTGCTCTGGCCGCGCGCGGCGACCAACCCCACGTACAATCAGATCGCCGGCACGGCGGGCGGCTTCTTCCTCAAGGGCATTCCCATGGCCTGGCTGATCGTCGGCTTCCCACTGCTGGTCGGAGTCGTGTACTACGCCCTCCGGGCCAAGCGGATCCACGACCACCCGCTGGCCATCGACCAGTACCTTCCGGAGCCCTGACCGTGACCGGCACAACGAGCGAACCCGTGACCGGAATGGCGAGCGAGCCGGTGACCGCGATCGCCGGCGAAGGCGCGGCCAGCACCGCGGACCAGCGGTTCGCCGGGCAGATGGAGCAGGTCGGTGCCGCGGCCGAGGTGTTGCGCGGCCGCCGGCTCGACTGGCGTCAGCTCTTCGGCGGGCTCGCGCACGTCACCTATGCGGTCAGTACGGAGTCTGCCGACCGGTACGTCGTTAAGTTCCTGACCCAGGAGATGGACGACTTCGGGCTGATGATCCCGATCGGCGACCTGATCGGCAACACGACGGCGGCGGGCGAGTCGGGCGTCGGCGCGCGAGTGATCCAGGCGCTGCCGGAGGTCCCGGCGGTCGTGCTCGAATACATCGACGGCAGGACCCTGGACACCCCAGACCTGGCCCTACCCGAGTACATCCCGCGCATCGGCCGCGCCATCCGGGACCTGCACACCAAGGCCCCGCCGATGCGCAACACCACGGTCATCTGGAAGTTCCTCGACGACTACCTGGCCCTGATCGGCAAGCACTCGCTGGCCTGCCCGACCGGGATCCTGGACTGGCTGCCGACGGTACGCAGGATCCAGGGTGCCCTCGCGCTGAACTCGCTGCCGCCCGTGCCGAGCAATAACGACCTGCTGGCCAAGAACGTCATGGACGACGGCCGGATCCGCATTATCGACTACGACTTCAGCGGGATGAACGACCCGATGTTCGACGTGGGCGACCTGGCCATGGAAGGCGACTACGACCCCGATCAGATCCGGGTGGCCTGCACCGCCTACTTCGGCGTGCACGACCCAGTCCAGTACGCGCGCGCCAGCCTGTTCGGCATCGCGGCCCAGTACACCTGGTCACTGCTGTTCGTGGCCATGGACGCGCTATTGACGGACTCCCCAGCCGAGGGCTTCGATTACTGGCAGGAGGCTTCGTCGCGCTGGGACTGGACCAGAGCCAAACTTGAGGACCGGTCGCTGGAGTCGCTGATCGCCGCGGCCGGTGCCGGCCCCCAATCCCCATAGCCCGCAGCCGCTGATCCGCGGCTGCTCATTCGCACCCATAACACGCAGGAGGTACGGTGGACAAGGTCGCGCTGGTCACGGGAGGCAGCAAGGGCATCGGCTACGCCTGCGCCCAGCGGCTGCTCGCCGACGGATACGCCGTGGCCGTCTGCGCCAGGAGCGCCGACGAGGTCAGCTCCGCGGTCAGCAAGCTCGGCGGCCCCGGCGAGGTGCTCGGAATCCGATCCGACGTCGGCTCGGTCGAGGACTGCGCCGAGCTGGTTCCGGCGGTGCTCCAGCAGTTCGGCCGCATCGATGTTCTGGTCAACAACGCTGGCGTGTACAGCCCGGTGCCGTTCATCGACTTCACGGCCCACAGCTGGGACGCGCTGATGAACATCAACGTCCGCGGCCCTGTGCTGCTCGGCGGCGCGGCGGCGCGGGCAATGCGGGACCAGGGCACAGGCGGGCGGATCGTCAACATCGCCTCGACCAATGGGCAGCTGTCCGAGGCGGAGTTCGCCCACTACAACGCGTCCAAGGCGGCGATCATCTCGCTGACCAAGACCATGTCCGTTGAGCTCGCCCCGCTCGGCATCCTGGTCAACGCCGTCGCGCCCGGCTGGGTGCTGACCCCGCTGAGCGAGCCGTTCGTCGGCACCCTGACCGAGGACTCGCTCGGCAGGATCAGCCCGCTGAAGCGGGTCGGCCAGGCGGACGAGGTCGCCGCCGCGGTCTCGTTCCTCTGCGGGAGCGACGCGACCTATATCACCGGCATCACGCTGAACGTCGACGGCGGCCTGACCGCCATGCACCCGGCCATCTGACCAGCCGCTACGTGGCGGCAGGCATCGGATAGTAGGTCTCGTACACGGCCTGCGCCTCGCGCCGGGCGTCATCCCAGGACCAGGTCCTCGGTATGAACCGGTCCGGACTCAGGGACCGCACGTACGGGGAGGGATCGCTGGTCAGGCTCTCGACCAGGTGCATGGCGAGCCCAGCCGAACCGGACACGCCGTGCGCGTTGCAGGCCGCGGCGAACACCAGCCCCCGGATCGCGCTCACCGGGCCGACAATGAACCGCCCGTCGGGACTGAACGCGGGCCAGCCCTGGAAAGTTGTTGCGATGCCCGCCCCGGCCACCTCCGGCGCGAACTCCGTCAGGCTGGCGGCGAATCCGCCCAGCACGTCCCAGTCGGGCCGCGCGGTCAGTCGGGATCTCACGGTCACCTCGCGCGGGTCGATGCTTGTGCCGTGGTTCTCGAACCCGCCGCACAGCACCCGGTCGCTCTCGCCGCGCGCGTAGACCTGCACCTCGGGGATGCGCAGGCAGGGCAGGTCGGCGTGCCAGCCGGGCACCGGCTCGGTGACGAAGTACTCGTGCAGCACGGGAACGATCGGCAGGTCAAGGCCGACTAGCCGGGCCAGCGCGGCCGACCATGGCCCGGACGCGATGATCACCTGCTCCGTCCGGAAGCTGCCTGCCTCAGTCGAGACCGACTCGATGACACCGTCGCGTACTCCGATGCCGGTCACGGCGGCGCGCGCAGCCACGGTGACGCCGAGATCCCTGGCGGCGCTGATGTAGGCGTTCACCAGGCTGTTGGGCTGCAGGTAGCCGTCGGTCGGCGACCACAGCGCCGCCTTGACCGCCTCGGTGCGCGTTAGCACCGGATAGATATCGTGCAGTTGCGCGTCGGTCAGGAACTCGACCGGCAGCCCAGTGATCTCGGCCGTCGCCGCGATCTGCCTGAGCTCCCCGACGGAGGCGTCGGAGAGGGCCAGCCGGACGGCGCCGCATTCGCGGTAATCCATCGGATAGCCGGTCTCCCGCTCGAAGTTGCGGTAGACCCCGGCCGCGGCCATCGTCAGCCGGGCGCGCTCGACCGTCGGCCTGGCCTGCCCGACGAAGCCGGCGGCCTGGCTGCTGGTCGCCTCGCACAGGCCCCGGCCCTCGAGCAGCTGGATGTCGTCCCGGCCGTCGCGGGCCAGGAAATAGGCGACCGCGGCGCCGACGGCGCCGCCTCCGACAATGGTGATCTCAGCGTCACGCGGTCCGGCCACCGATCGTCAGCCCTTGCCTCTGCGGAGCAAGCAGATCGCCTCTCGTGGATCAGTTGCGGGAGCGAATTGGTATGCCCAAATGCTAGCCGAGCGATCGTTCCGCGCCAATAGCCCGCGCGCGCTGTTCCTCAGCCGAATCGCCGCAGGTACGGCTCGGCAATCGTACAGGTCTCCGCGTTGTAGCCGCTCGCCCGCATCTCCGCGGCCAGCTCGGTGTCGTGACGCAGCCCCGCGTAGGCGGTGAGCATCAGCCGGCGCAGCATCAGGAAGGTGTCGATCTCCTTCTCGTCCTCGGCCGACAGGTGCTCGGCCTGCCGGTAGCCATCGACCCAGGCCGCGATGAGCTCTCCGACATCGGCGCGCCCCTCGTTAAAGGTCAGCGCGCACGCCAGGTCGTACAGGTACCAGCTCAGGCCGCAGTCCTCGAAGTCGATGACGGTGATCCGGTCGCCGTCGACGAGCAGGTTCGCCAGCCGCAGGTCGGCATGCACCAGGCCGAATCGCTCCGCTCCATCGCCGAATGCGCGCAGCCGCTCCGTGACCACCCGCGCGAGGCGCTCGAGCTGCTTGAGCTCTGCCGCATCGGTCACGCTCGATTGCCAAGAACCCCAGTGCGGCCGGTCGCCAAGTGTCGTGCTCACATCCCAGCGCGGTCGCCGGAACCAGGACGGCTGCGTCCACGACCTGGCGTGCTGATGCAGCCGCGCGGTGATCGCACCGAGCTGCGGAAACCACGCGGCCAGCTCGTCTTCGGCGGGTTCGCGGCCTGCCGCGTAACTGAACATCACGCAGTAGCAGGGATCCAGCGGCGCGTCGCGGGTCAGCTCAAGCACCTGGCTGCCCCGGATCGTCGGGATGACGCCGGGTACCAGCGACTCCGCGTCCTCCGCGATGGCGTTCATCCAGGCGAGCTCGGACATGATCTCGGCGGGCGAGCGGCCGCCTGGCCGGTAGATGCGCAGCACGCGCGGAGCCGACGACCCGGCCTCGACCCGGAAGGTCCAGTTCTCGGTCAGCGGATACAGGTCCAGCCCGCAGTCCGGCGAGATCCCATACCGCCCGCAGGCGACCCTGGCGAGCACGGTCATGTCGGTCATGCCGGGGGCGCTGACCGTTTCCGGAGCAGCGACGACAAGAACTGCCATTTGTGACCTCGTGATCCGGGGGCGACTGAGCGGTTCGGCCGCGTTCAGCCAAGGCTAATTTGGTTGACCTTTTACCGCAACGGTCGTGCGCCACGGCCGGGTGTGACCGCGCGGTGACGGACCTCAGATGCCGGTCGCGGTCACGCCCGGAAGATCGCTAAATCTAGCCTTCGCGTCAAGTGTCAGAATAATGCGGTCGGTCTGCAAGGCGTGACCGGCGATGATCAGGTCGTGCGCACCGCGGGGTGTTCCGATCCGCCGGGCGTGTGCTATCAGCCGAGCATGATGAGCGGCCGTGGCCTCGGTGTAGTCCAGCACAAACGTTGCGGGCCAATGACGCTTTGCGGGAGAATTTTTTATAATCGGTCGTCCGACATATTAAGTGGAACGGGCGCCCCGACGCGCCGTGTGAGGTCTGCAGATGAACCTGGAGCATGAGACCCCGGCCCGCTGGCACGATTCGGCGGCCGAGATCGCCGAGTACGGCCGGCGGCTGATCATCGATGGGCTGGCGTACGGCACCGCCGGCAACCTGAGCTGCCGTCTCGGCGACCGCGTCGTGATTTCGCCAACGAGCATCCCGTACGACGAGGTGACGCCGAACGACCTGTGGGTTTTGTCGCTCGACGGGGAGGTTGTGCAGGAAGGCAGCGCGGCACCTTCCTCGGAGACGCCCTTCCATCTGGCCATCTACGCCGCCACCAATGCGGTGGCAGTCGTCCACACCCATTCGGCCGAGGTCGTGGCCGTCTCTGCAACCCTCGAGAATCTGCCGGCAATCCACTACTCGATCGCACGGCTCGGCGGCCCGGTACCGGTCGTCAAGTATCAGCGCTTCGGCTCGGACTCGCTCGCCGTCGGCATCCAGGCGGTACTTTGCGAACCAGGCAGGCCACGCTCGGCGGCGATCCTGCAGAACCACGGAGCCGTGACGTACGGCTCGTCACTCAGAGAGGCCTACGACAAGGCTCTCATGCTCGAATGGCTCGCTCGCACGTACCGCTTGGCCTTGCAGATCGGCGAGCCGAGGATCCTGTCGACCGAGGAGCTTGACGAGGTGGCAGCCGAGGCCAAACGCCGCCGCTACGCGATGGCGCAGCAGGCCCGCGCCCGTAAGGACGGCGACGGCAGATGAGTCTCGGGCCCGTATTCAGCGTCGGCGTCCACATCCTCGACGTACTCGGCCGTCCCGTCGGTGATATTCCGCCTGGGCAAGGATCGGTCCTCTTGCAGGAGATCAAGGCGACCGCCGCGGGAACGGCCGCAGGCCCGAGCGTCGACCTAGCCCGCCTCGGGGTCGCGGTCTTCAGCTGCGGTGCCGTCGGTGACGACGCCCTCGGCGACCTGCTGATCACGCTGCTGAACAAGGAGGGTGTGGACACGCGCTATGTCATCCGCAAACCGGGGCAGCGCACCTCAGCGACGATCCTCCCGATCCGCCCGAACGGAGAGCGGCCGGCACTGCACGCGCCCGGGGCGACGCAGATGCTCGAACCTGATGACCTGACCGCGGAGATCTTCGACCTCGCGACCGCCGGCGGCGCTCAGCCCGTGCTCCACATCGGCGGTCCCGACGCGCTCGGCCCTTTCGCTGGAGAACCGTTGCATGCTCTCGCCCGAGCAGCGAAGGACCGCGGCTTCCTTGTGACGCTCGACGTCCTGCGCGCTGGAGACGCCGCGGCCTTCGACCGCCTGAAGCCGCTCTTGGCCGTCTGCGACTGGTTCATGCCCAACGAGGATCAGCTCCGCCAGTTCACCGGCGAGACAGACCTGAAGAGGGCCATGGCCGCCGCTCGCGCGACAGGGGCGGCCGGAGTCGCCGTCACGCGCGGCGCCGACGGCTGCTCGGTCGACTGGGGCGACGGCGTCACCGACGTGCCGGCGATCGGGGTGCCGGTCGTCGACACGACCGGCTGCGGGGACGCCTTCGACGCGGGCTTCATCACGGCCTTGCTGACCGGCTGTGACTACGAGCAGGCAGCGTGGCTCGCTGTCACGTGCGGCGCGCTCGTCGCCACCGGCCTCGGGTCGGACGCGGGCCTCACCTCTCTCGAAACGGCGCTCGACCTGCTCGGCAGCACCAAGCCGGACGTCGCCGCCGCCATCCGGGCCCGGACGAATGCGCACGCCGCGGCGACCTCAGCTGAGCCCGCTGTCACTTGAACGCCACCGCGTTGGCCGGCGAGCTCACACCTCCGGGCACATTGAGGGGTGCGCTTGCGAGGAACATCGTGTACCTCGCGTCAGTACGGCAGTCGTCCGCCAGATCTGCCAGCCACCAGAGCTCGCCGAGCGCCATGCCAAACAGGCCGATGAGCGTGTGGTGGAGGAAGCCGAAAGGCTGCGCCTCGCTGCTCCAGTCGGGCGGCCATACCTCGACCGACGGATTGTCGGACACGATCGCAGAGACGTGCAGGTCCCACAGGTATTCGGCCATGTCCTCGCTGTGCTCGACGCCCGCCGCGGTAAGCGTGCGCTCGTCCGCCATGGCCTTCCTGGCGGACTCGGGCTGATCGGTGTACCAGCGGTCGAAACCGGTGTAGAGCAGCAGGATGTCCCCTGGCTCGATCTCGGCCCCTGCGGCGCGGCGGCACTGCTCGAGATGGCCGACGGTGAGGCCGACCGCCTGTCCTGGCGGGGCGCCGACGAACCTTTCGACGTCGAGCATCACTCCCCGACCGGCGATCCCGTGGGCTACCCAGTGCCCGATCGTGTTGCGGTGGGACTGCCTGATCTGCTGCACCGTGACACCGTTGTAGAAGCTCCCGGCCGAGGCAGGCACGTGCGCCAGCGAGTCCCATTGGCTCCCGGCCTGGGGGTTGAACGAGTCGAGCTCGTCATCGAAGCCGGTGTCGCCGGCCTCGGGCAGCAGCCGGTGAGTCGCCGGCCGCCGGCCATACAGAGGCGGGTTGTAGCGGTCGACCGGCGCATTCAAGCCAAACATGCGGCCTGTCCTGACCTCCCGGGTGGCGGCGGCGATGCGCTCGGGTGTCTGGAGGTTAATGAGACCGACGTTGTCGTCCGGCCCGAACAGGTGCCACGCCGACGGGCCACGTCCTCCCGGCGCGGCCGGGAGCTCTCGATACGAGGGAAGCGGTTGGATGCCCATGTCAGTCCTGGGAGGAAGCAGGCGAGCCGGCCGATGCGGTCAGGTCGAGGTGAGACTTCGTGTCCGTCACCGCTTCCTTAGCGAAGTGGCAGGCGACTGGGTGACCATTGCCCCGCTCGATGAGCGCGGGCGGCTGCACGCGGCAGATGTCCTGCGCCATCCAGCAGCGCGGGTGGAAGCGGCAGCCGCTCGGTGGGTCAAGGGCGCTCGGCACCTCACCTCCGAGCACGATCCGCTGCTTGATCCGCTCGGTCTTCGGGTCCGGCACGGGCGCTGCCGAGGACAACGCCTTCGTATAGGGGTGCGCTGGCGCGGCCAGCACTTCCTCGGCGGTCCCGATCTCAACGATCTGGCCGAGGTACATGACTCCCACCTCGTCAGCCAGGTAGCGGACAACGGACAGGTTGTGGCTGATGAACACGAAGGCGAGCTGGAACTGCTGCTGTAGCCCCTGCAGGAGGTTGATGATGTCGGCCTGCACGCTCATGTCCAGGGCAGACAGGGGCTCGTCGAGCACGAGTACCTCGGGATGCACGGACAATGCCCGGGCGATCCCGATCCGCTGGCGCTGGCCGCCCGAGAATTCGTGCGGGTACGCATCTGCGCGCCGTGGGTCGAGCTGCACTGTTTGCATCAGCTCGGGAACCCGGGCCAGCGCCTCCTTCTGGTTCATGCCCTGCACGATCATCGGCTCGGCGATCGTGTGGCGGATGCGGCGACGCGGATGAAGCGAAGAGTAAGGGTCCTGAAAGACCATCTGCAGCTCCTTGCGGAGCCGGCGCATTTCCGTGTGACTCTTTCCGACCAGGTTCTCACCCTTGTAGATGACCTCACCGCTGGTCGGCTCGACGAGCCGCAGGATGCATCGCGCGGTCGTCGACTTGCCGCAGCCGGACTCGCCGACAAGCCCGAGTACCTCCCCGGGGGCCAGGTCGAACGAGACGTCATCGACTGCCCGCAATACGCGCTTGCCGAACTCCCCCGCTTGCGACTTGAGGGTGAACTCCTTGACCAGGTTGCGGACGGAGAGCAGCGGCGATTTCGGGGCCAGGCCAGTGGCCCCGGGGGCGGTCATTCTGTCCCCTGAGCGGTCGGCGCAGCGGACTGCAGCGGCTCATCTGCGCGCGGAAGACCCGGCTGCGAGCCCAAGGGCGCGGCGACGATGCACGCCACCCGGGCGCCCTCTACTCCCTCCAGCTGCGGGTCAATCTCTTTGCATTCCGGCCGCACGTCGCGGCACCGCGGCGCGAACGCACAGCCCCGTGGCGCAGGCCGCAGGACGGCAGGCGTTCCGGGAATCCCGGCAAGGCGTACGTCCGGCTCGTCTGGCCGCGGGATACACGCCAAGAGCGCCTTCGTGTAAGGGTGCCGCGGATCCTCGAACAGGTCCGAGGTGGGTCGCTCTTCGACGATGCGGCCTGCGTACATGACGGCCACCTGGTCAACCATGCCGGCGATCACACCCAGGTCGTGGGTGATGAGGACGAGGGCCATGTGGCGCTCATCGGCAAGGCCCTGGAGCAGCGTCAGGATCTGGGCCTGGATCGTCACGTCGAGAGCCGTCGTTGGCTCGTCGGCGATGAGCAGAGCGGGGTTGTTAGCGATCGCAATGGCGATCATCACTCGCTGGCGCATGCCGCCGGACAGCTCGAACGGGTAGGAACCGAAGCGGTCCTTCGGGGCTGGGATGGCCACCGAGGCGAGCAGCTCAATCGACGCTTCCTCAACCGCCTTGCGCGACATGGCCGGGTTGTGGATCTTGATCGCCTCGGCGACCTGCCGCCCGACGGTGAAGACGGGGTTCAGCGACGTCATCGGGTCCTGGAAAATCATCCCGACCTCGGCGCCGCGGATCTTGCGGAGCTCGCGGTTGCCAAGCCCGATCAGCTCGCGGCCGTTGAGCTTCACCGATCCGCCGAGCCGGGCGTTCGCTGGCAGCAACGACGTAACCGAGAGCATGCTGAGGCTCTTCCCAGCCCCCGATTCGCCGACAAGCCCAAGGCTTTCGCCCCGCCGCACCGTCAGGTCGATGCCCCGCACGGCCGTCAGGGCATTGGCACCGGCGCCGATCGTCACGGTGAGCCCGCTGATTTCGAGGAGGGGTGCGTCCATGCCGCTCACCACGAGGTCGTACTCGTGCGCACGTCGAACAGGTCGCGCAAGCCGTCGCCGATGAAGGAGAACGCCAGGACCACCGTCAGTATGGCTACGCCCGGGCCGAGCGCCACCCACCACTGGTAGAAGAAGCCGGTCGCGTCATTGATCATGAGCCCCCACTCCGGTGTAGGCGGGGTGGGGCCCAGGCCGATGAAGCTCAGGCCCGAAGCCAGCAGGACGACCTGACCGAGGTCGAGGGTGGCGTTGATCAGCAGCGGCGTAAACGCCAGCGGGAGTATGTGGATACGGAAAAGGCGCCACCGGCTGACTCCCGCGGCAACAGCAGCCTCGACGTGCGGCCACTCCTTCACCGACAGGATCTGCGCCCTCAGTAGCCGAGCGTAGATCGGCCACCAGACAATGACGAGGGCGATCCCGATATGGAACAGGCCAGGTCCGAGCGACGCCGTCATGACCATCGCAAGGAGGATGGCCGGGAAGGCCAGCGTCAGGTCGACAAGCCGCATGATGACAGCGCCGATCCAGCCACCGAAGAAGCCAGCGAGCCCGCCGAGCACTGTGCCGATGAACACGCCGCCGACGACGACCGCGAACGCCAGTGGCAGTGAGTCGCGGGCGCCGTACAGCGTCCGCGACAAGAGATCCCGCCCTAGCTCGTCGGTGCCAAGAAGGTGCGCCGCACTGGGCGCAGTCAATGGGGCACCCGACGGCGCGGTCGGGTTGTAGGGCGACCACCACTGAATAGTGAGGGCGACGACGATCCACCCGCCGGCAACGATGAGCCCGATGACGACCGGTGTCGTGAGCCAGCCGGAACGTCCGCGCCACGCGGAGACCTTGGCTGTCGGTACGTCAGGTACCTGCGGGATGAGGAGGCCGGCGGTGCTCATGCGACTCGGATCTGCGGGTCTGCGAAGGCGTAGCCGATATCCGTCAGCAGGCTCGCGATGAGGAAGGCAACGCCACCGACGATGACCACGCCCATGATCGCCGGATAGTCCAGGGACTCGGCGGCGGTCACCGCGTACGAGCCAATGCCGCCCCACTGGAAGATGTCCTCGACGAGGACATCGCCGCTGAGCAAGTAAGCGACGGAGAACCCGACGATCGTCAGCGCCGGCAACAAGGCGTTGCGCAGCGCGTGCCGCAGGACGACGGACATCTCACTGGCGCCCTTGGCACGCGCCGTCCGCACGAAGTCCTGGTTGAGGACATCGAGCATGCTCGCCCGGACGATCCTCGCGATGCTCCCCATGACGCCCCAGCCGAGGATGAACGCCGGCAGGATGAGGTGCTCGATCGCCTGCCAGCAGAGCTGCCAGTTCCCGGAGATCAGGGTGTCGATGACGTAGAAGCCTGTGTACCTATGCGGCGCGTATACCTGCGGGTACAGCTGCCCGGGCCCGGGGAGCAGGTGCAGGCGCGTCGAAAGGATCAGCAGTAGCACCAGGCCTGACCAGTACTGCGGTGTTGAGGAGCCGATCAGCGTGAAGAGCCGGCCGAAGGTGTCGGTGAACTTGTTCTGACGGACGGCCGCCAGCACGCCGATGCCGATGCCGCCGACCACCGCAATGACGATGGCGGCGAAGACGAGTTCAAGGGTGAAGGGGAGCCTGAGGGCAATGTCGCTGGCGACTGGGCCCTTCGTCACGAACGACGTCCCCATGTCGCCATGCAGCAAGTTCACGATGTACCGGCCGAACTGCTGGACGATCGTGCCGCCCAGGCCCCAGTGCTCCATCGCAGCAGCCACGATCTGCTTGTCGCCGAGCGAGCGCGGGTTGAGGACGGTCGCGAGCGGGTTGGCGGGGATGAGCCGCGTGATCAGGAAGGTCACCGTCACCACGCCAAGCAACAGCGGCGGGATGACGATCACCCTGCGCGCTATGTACTTCCACACAGTGCCGTGGCCTCCTCCCAGTCCTTCCGCTTCAAGGCGCTCACCCTGCCTGACATCAGGTGAGCGGGAACGGGTTCGCCTTGGCCCACTCGCGGGCGTCGTCTGAGGCGACCCAGCCGATGGCGTTGGACAGCAGCGTGCGGAAGGCTGCGTTGCCGTACGCGGCTGGGCCGTGACCGGGCTGCAGATAGGCGATCGGGCTCTGGCCAGCCGTCTTCACCCACCCCACGAGTCCGGTTCCAGATGGATGCGACCATCCTTCCGATGAGTACATATGGCCCGTGATGGCGAGCTCCCCGGAGAAGAAGGCGCTCGAGTCCATCGCGTAGTCGGTCTGCAGTATCGGGTGGATTATCTCGGTCAGAACAGGGTTGAGGTAGACCTCATCGACGATCGAGAATCCGTCTTCCAGGCCGGCACAGATCGGATGGCCTGGATCGATGGCTGAGATGCGGTGCTCTATCTCCCTGGTGTATCCGGAGGCCGGGAACTGCTTGCCGTCGAGTTCACCCGGCATGTAGTGCCAGCGGCCTCCGACGATCCGCGGCCAGAGCGGCCAGGCCGGCCAGGCGGACATCGCATGGTGCAGGAAGACGATCCCCTGGCCCGCCTCGAGCATCTCTACGATGCCCGAGGCGTAGCCGGGAGGCGGCTGCTCGAAGCGTGGCGGCTCGGGCTTGCGGAACTCAATCCCCTGCATGTCGTAGCAGACGATCGCGTCCCACAGCCCGGCCTGGTCGCCACGGAAGTAGTCGCGAGCTTGCGGCGGCTGCACGTGCTCCCAGCTGATGCCCTCGAGCGCTCGGAAGACGTCAAGGAACGGCTCCATCTCAAACGGGTGCCCGCCGGTGACGACGAGGACCCGCAGGTCTGGTTTGGCCACGTCATCCATCGCTTTCATGCGTCGCTGGTCGCCGGCAATCACTGGTCAGCGGGACAGTTGCCAGAGCTTGAGGTTGCAGCAGCCGCTGTAACCGATGCCCTTGATGCCGGTCTGGTAGCCCATGACGATGTCCGGGCTGAAGAGCGGCATCGAGACCGGGTCAGCCTGCATCTGCAGGCCTGCCAGGTTGAAGTTGTGCTCGGCCTCTGCCTGTGAATTCGCGGCCAGCGCGGCCGCATAGTACTTCTGCTCGATCGGGTCGACCACGGGTGGCGACGAGGGAGTCGCCGACGAGAGCGCACCCATTGTGCCGCCCTCCACAAGGCCGAAGAACCCGACGTACTGCACGCCAGAGCCGTAGTAGTCCGGCGCCCAGTACAGGAGCTCGAACGGCAGTTTGTGGCCACCCCACGCGGTCGTGTTCACGGCGAACGTCGCCGGGTTCAGCGACAGTGTGATGCCCGCGGCCTTCAGCTGCGTCTGCAGCAGCTGGGCGAGCACGCCGAGGTCAACACCGTAGGCGTTGATCTCCGGGTACGAAAGCGTCAGCTTGTAGCCGTGCGGGTAACCGGCCTGCGCCAGCAGCTTCTTGGCCTCGGCAACATTGGTCTGCGGAAGCGGCAGCCCCGCGGATCCTGGGAAGCCGTTCGGTATCGGCGATCCCTGGAGCTTGCTGTCGCCCTTCATGAGAACGGACTCAAGCTGCTTGTAGTTGATCGCGGCCAGTATCGCCTTGCGGACCTTCAGGGTCATCGGGCCTTGCACGTACTGGTTCTTCACCTCGGAGCTCATCCCGATCCACAAAACGTTGAACGACGGGAACGTCGCCACGGTGATGCCGGATTGGCCCTTGATGCTCGCCGCGGTGACGGGGTTGAGCTGCATGGCGATGTTGGCCTCGCCGCTCTGCAGCAACTGGGCCTGGCTGGCGGCCGTCTGCGTCTGCTTCATGACGATTCTCGTGAAGAACGGCTTGGGACCCCAGTAGTGCGGGTTTGCGACGAGGGTTACCTGCTGACCAGACGTGAAGCTCTGCAGCATGTACGGACCAGTGCCGGCCGAGTGCGACTGGAACCAGTGGTCGGCGTGGTCAACCTTGGGAGCGTTGGCGGTGTCAGAGCCGCCGTTGGCCTGGACCACCTTCGAGTTGAGTATGGACGTATAGGTCGCCGACATCTGGTTCGGGAACTCCCAGTCGGGCCGCGACAGCGTCACCACGGCTGTGTGCGGGTTAGGAGTCGTGACTCCCGTCATGAAGCTCACGAGATAGGACGCGCTCCCCGCCAGGTTCTTGAGGCGCAGCAGCGAGAATTTTACGTC
>Ga0209131_1000769_pt1 | contig 22537 bp, 20 predicted proteins | sample GraSoi_2013_40cm_FD_185826 | JGI IMG/M metagenome (GOLD analysis project Ga0209131, IMG submission 185826) | Grasslands soil microbial communities from the Angelo Coastal Reserve, California, USA - Sample 9_17_2013_40cm (SPAdes) (version 2) | ecosystem: Environmental > Terrestrial > Soil >... | reverse complement strand
GCCTACGAACAGCCGACCTTCGGCGTCGACCCCGTACAGCCTGCGGCGCACGTCCTCGATCCCGGCACCGAAGCGAGCGAGAGCCGTGGGTTCCAGATTGATGTCGCGGAACTCGATTGCGCCGGCTTGGGCTGCGCGCACAAGTCGGCTCTGCTGCCATTTGATGCCGCCATTACACACGCGGCATTTGGTATTGTACCAGACGATGAGCTTAGAACGCATCGACGGACCTCTTCAACGGGCCAGTCTATCTGATGTTCTGGGGTGATATGATGGACAAGCGGGATCGCCTTACAATCGCTAGAATACTCAAGGTGAACCACGCTGGCGAATATGGAGCGATCCGCATCTATCGTGCTCAAATTTCGGTTGCCAAACGCTTGTATCCTGACATCGCGCCATTCCTCGCGGAAACACTCAGCCATGAAAACAATCATTGCGCGATGTTCCGTGCTGCCATGCCTCAGCGCGATGCGCGGCCATGCCGGATCATGGCGTTGTGGGGAAATGGGGGGCTGGTTCTGGGTTTTCTAACGGCATTGTTGGGTCGTCAAGGCATTTGGATTTGTACCGCAGCGGTCGAGGCCGCGGTTCATCGGCATCTGCAGGACCAATTGCTCTTTGTTCGCGACAGAGACCCTGAACTCCATGGGCTGATCCTTGCCATTCAGAAAGAGGAGTTGATGCACTTGCATTACGCCGAGGAACGCTTGCTCGAAGGCAAATTCTTGTCACCGATTCTGGGAGTACTGATTTCAGGCGCCACCGATTTTGCAATCTGGTTGTCAGCTTGGGGAGATTCTTCCCAGATGGCGAAGGAACTAGCTGCTGCGAAGCAGGCCAGTTAAAGGCATTTGCTGCGCGCGACTCAACTCAGGAGGTTGACCGGTGACCGGCACGCGTTCGCTTTCCGAAATTCTACCCAAAGAAATGGCGGAGCTGCGCGTCCGTCCGCTGTTCATCCTGCTGCTCAGTGTGCAGCCGGCGATCAACGTTGGCAACACACCCGGCGTCGACCGGCGCGTCGGCGTCATTACCGGCGGCCGCTTCGAAGGCGAACGCTTGCGCGGCACGCTGCTTCCCGGCGGAAGCGACTGGCAGGCGATCCGACCAGGGGACGGCGCGTGGCTGCTTGACGTCCGCATCGTGCTCAAGACGGACGATGATGAGATCATCGGCATGACCTACCGTGGCTTGCGCCATGGCCCGAAGGAGGTGCTCGACCGCATTGCTCGCGGGGAGGTGGTCAAGGCGACGGACTACTATCTGCGGATCGCGCCATTTTTTGAGACGGCGTCGGCGAAGTATGGCTGGCTCAACGACATCATCGCCGTGGGCGTCGGGCACCGGTTGCCCGAGGGGCCGGTCTACCAGGTCTTCGAGGTTCTTTAGCACCCGTCACCCATTTCGGAGTCCTCGCCCAAACGAAATCAATGCAGGTACGAGATCCTTCTAAACCTTTGGTCGAAAATGGTTCCGATCTCCTTGTGACAATAGCCGGCCGATGATACCGGTTGTCCATGCCGATCCCGGCGGCTGGCGGGAACGGCGCCGACCCCGGAAACAACAAACAAAGATCCGGGCCATGGGAACGTCGAGTTGATGAGCGCGGAGACCATCCTCCAGACCGAGGATCTCACCAAGGACTTCGCCGGGTTCGTGGCCGTAAGCGGCGTCAACCTGCAAGTCGCGCGCGGCACCATACATGCCCTGATCGGCCCGAACGGCGCCGGCAAGACCACGTGCTTCAATCTGCTCACCAAGTTTCTCAAGCCCACGCACGGCCGCATCGTCTACAAGGGTGAAGACATCACGGCACTGGCCCCGGCCGATGTGGCGCGGCTCGGCCTCGTGCGCTCGTTTCAGATTTCGGCCGTATTCCCCCATCTCACCGTGCTGGAAAACGTGCGCATCGCGCTCCAGCGCAGGCGCGGCGGCTCGTTCGACTTTTGGCGGTCGAGCCGAATATTGGACGATCTCAACGATCGCGCCTTGGCCCTCATCGCCGATGTCGGCCTCGCTCCCTACGCGGGCGCCGCTGCAATCGAGCTGCCTTATGGCCGCAAGCGCGCGCTGGAACTCGCCACCACGCTCGCGCTCGATCCCGAGATGCTGCTGCTTGACGAGCCCACCGCCGGCATGGGGCACGAGGATATCGACCGCATCGCGACGCTCATCAAGGCGGTCGCGGTCAACCGAACCGTCCTGATGGTGGAACACAACCTGAGCGTTGTCGCAACGCTTTCCGACCGCATCACCGTGCTGACGCGCGGCCGCATTCTGGCGGAAGGCGACTACCAGGAGGTCTCGGCCAACCCGGACGTGCGCGAGGCTTACATGGGAACGGGGCATGGCTAGTCCCCTCCTCGCGGTCAGCGACCTGCAGGCGTGGTACGGCGAGTCCCATGTGCTTCATGGCGTGAGCTTTAAGGTCGATGCCGGCGAGGTGGTCACGTTGCTCGGCCGCAACGGCGCCGGCAAAACCACGACACTCAAGTCCATCATGGGGATGGTCGCCAAGCGCACCGGATCGGTGCAGTTTGCCGACCGCGAACTCATCGGCCTCGCGTCGAATATCATCGCCCGCGCCGGCATTGCGTTCTGTCCGGAGGAGCGCGGCATCTTCGCAAGCCTTGATGTGGAGGAAAATCTCGAGCTGCCGCCGGCGGTCCAGCCGGGCGGTCTGACGCGCGACCGTATTTTCGCACTGTTCCCGAACCTCAAAGAGCGGCTCCGCAGTCAGGGCACCAAGCTGTCCGGCGGCGAACAGCAGATGCTGGCAATCGGTCGCATCCTGCGCACCGGCGCGCGCTTGCTATTGCTCGATGAGCCAACCGAGGGTCTGGCGCCGGTGATCATCCAACAGATCGGCCGCACCATCCGGGCCCTCAAGGCGCAGGGCTTTACCATCGTGCTGGTCGAGCAGAATTTCCATTTCGCCGCGACGGTCGCGGACCGCTATTATGTGATGGAGCACGGCCGTGTGGTCGAAGGCTTTGCCCAAGGAGAATTGGACGCCAATCGCGACAAGCTGCACGAATATCTCGGCGTTTAATACAGGTTTCCATGGTACGAATCATATCGCGATATCATCCATCGGCCTCGTCCTGAGGAGCGCGCTCCTGAGCTTGTCGAAGGATGCGCGCGTCTCGAAGGACGGCCACAGGCGAGAATCGAGCCCGTGGCCATCCTTCGAGACGGCCGCGCGAAGAGCGCGGCCTCCTCAGGATGAGGCCCGAGGGTTTGAATTTGGATGGCCGGGACACGCCCGGCCATGACTCCGGAGAGAACACCAAGGGCCGCCGGCCCGGCATGGAGGGAAAGCATGAAAACCACACGCAACCTGATCGTGGGGGCGGCGCTGCTGGCGACGAGCTCCGCCTTTGCGCAATACACCGACGGCGTCGTCAAGATCGGCGTCTTGAGCGACATGTCGAGCCTCTATTCCGATATCGCCGGCCCCGGCTCCGTGGCGGCCGCGAAACTCGCCGTCGCGGACTTCAATGCGGCTGCCAAGGGCATCAAGGTCGAGATCGTCGGCGGCGATCACCAGAACAAACCGGATGTCGGATCGAGCATTGCCGGCTCGTGGTTCGATGTCGACAAGGTCGACATGATCATTGACGTTCCGAACTCCGGCGTCGCGCTTGCGGTCAGCGAGGTGGCGCGTCTCAAGAACAAGGTCTTTTTGGTCTCGGGCGCGGCGGCATCGGACCTCACGGGCCCAAAATGCAACGCCAACACCATCCACTGGACCTACGACACCTGGAATCTCGCTAACGGTACAGGCAAGGCGATGGTCAAGACCGGCGGCGACACCTGGTTCTTCATGACCGCCGACTATGCCTTCGGTCTGGCGCTGGAGCGCGACACCGCTGCGGTGGTTGAAGCGACTGGCGGCAAGGTGCTGGGCAAGGTCCGTCATCCGCTCAACAGCAATGACTTCTCCTCGTTCCTGCTGCAGGCGCAGGCGTCCCGGGCCAAGGTCATCGGCCTCGCCAACGCGGGCGGCGACACCATCAACTCGATCAAGCAGGCCGCCGAATTCGGCATCACCAAGGGTGGCCAAAGCCTTGCCGGCCTTTTGGTGTTTGCGAGCGACGTCGCGGCGCTCGGCTTGCCGACGGCGCAGGGCCTGGCCCTCACCGAGACCTGGTATTGGGACATGAACGACAACAACCGCGCCTGGACCAAGCGATGGCAGGCCGAGCGCCGCGGCAAATTCCCGACCATGGTCCAGGCCGGAGTCTATTCGGCGATCACGCACTATCTCAAAGCTGTCGAGTCACTCAAGTCCGATGGCGACGGTCGAGCCGTCGTGGCCAAGATGAAGGAGCTTCCAACCGATGATCCCCTGTTCGGCAAGGGCACGGTGCGGGCCGACGGACGCAAGATCCACGACGCCTATCTGTTCGAGGTGAAGAAGCCTGCCGAATCCAAGTATCCGGGCGACTTCTATAAGACCCGCGCCACGATTCCTGCCGCGGAAGCCTTCCGGCCGCTGCGGGAAGGCGGCTGCCCGCTGGTTCAGGGGTGAGCTTTCTGCTCCCTCTCCCGCTTGCGGGGAGGGTGGCGCCAAAGGCGCCGGGTGGGGAAAGTGGGCATGGCGGCAGCTCCGTCGCTCCGGACATCCAGTGCCGGTGAGCCCCACCCGGCCTCGCTTCGCTCGGCCACCCTCCCCGAAGACGGGGAGGGATAACGAACGGCCCTTCATGTTCGAAATCTTCGGCATTCCGTCGACGGCATTGTTCGGCCAGCTCCTGGTCGGCCTGATCAACGGCTCGTTCTATGCCCTGTTGAGCCTCGGGCTCGCGGTCATCTTCGGAATGCTCAACATCATCAATTTCGCCCACGGCGCCCAATACATGATGGGCGCGTTCGCGGCGTTCCTGCTGCTCGATAATTTCGACATCGGCTACTGGCAGGTGCTGGTGCTGGCGCCGATCATCGTCGGCGCCATCGGCGTTGCGATCGAGCGGGTGTTTCTGCAATGGCTCTACCGGCTCGATCATCTCTACGGGCTGCTGCTGACGTTCGGGCTCGCCCTCATCATCGAGGGCGCGTTCCGGCATCGCTTCGGCTCGTCGGGACTGCCTTATCGGGTGCCGGAATCCTTGCAGGGCGCGCAGAACCTCGGATTCATGTTTCTGCCCAACTACCGCGCCTGGGTGATCGTGTTCTCAATCGTCGTGTGTTTTGGTACCTGGTTTGTCATCGAGCGCACCAAGCTCGGTTCATATTTGCGAGCCGCAACCGAGAACCCGACGCTGGTGCGCGCCTTCGGCATCAATGTGCCGCGCATGATCATGCTGACCTACGGCTTTGGCGTTGCGCTGGCGGCGCTCGCCGGTGTGCTGGCGGCGCCGATCTACAATGTCAGCCCGCAGATGGGCTCCGAGCTTATCATCGTGGTGTTCGCCGTGGTCGTGATCGGCGGCATGGGATCGATCCTGGGGGCAATCCTCACCGGCTTCGGCCTCGGAATCATCGAAGGGCTCACCAAGGTGTTCTTTCCGGAGGCCTCGAATACGGTGATCTTCGTCATCATGGCGATCGTGCTCATGATCCGCCCGGCCGGACTGTTCGGACGGGGCGCCTGACATGGTTGCCGAGAACGCCGCTATTGTGGCGAAGCCTGCACGGTTCGGCGGCACCGGGATCGCCTTCGCGGTCTTGGTCGCCGTGCTTGTTCTGGGGCCGCTGCCGCCGTTGAGCCTTTATCCGGTCGACCTGATGCGGGCGCTGTGCCTGGCGCTGTTCGCTTGCGCGTTCAATCTCCTGATCGGTTATGGCGGGCTGTTGTCGTTCGGACATGCGATGTTTTTCGGCTGGGCCGCCTACGTGGCCGCGCATCTCGCCAAGGTCGGCACCGTGAGCCTGCCGTATTGGGCGGGTGCGTGGAACTTCCTCGTCATCCCGCTGCCGCCGCTCACGCCGGAGCTCGCCATTCTGGCCGGCGCGGCGTTTGCGGGCCTGCTCGGCCTCATCGCCGGCAGCCTTGCGATCCGCCGTCAGGGCATTTACTTCGCGATGATCACGCTGGCGCTCGCCCAGATGATGTACTTCTTCGCCCTGCAGGCGAAATTCACCGGCGGCGAGGACGGCATCCAGGCGGTGCCGCGGGGGCGGCTGTTCGGCGTGATCGACCTCACCGACAATGTGGCCATGTATGCGTTCGTGGCGGCGGTGTTTCTCGCCGCGTTCATCCTCATCTATCGCATCGTCCATTCGCCGTTCGGCGAAGTCCTCAAGGCGATCCGGGAGAACGAGCCGCGCGCGATTTCGCTCGGCTATAAGACGGAGCGCTACAAGCTCGTGGCCTTCGTGCTGTCGGCAACCCTCGCGGGGCTCGCGGGCGCCACCAAGGCGGTCGCGATCGGGCTCGCCTCACTCAGCGACGTGCAGTGGCAAATGTCCGGCGAGGTGGTCCTGATGACGCTCGTCGGCGGTCTCGGCACGATCTTTGGGCCGGTGGTGGGCGCCGCCATCATCGTAGCCATGCAGACCCAGCTGGTCAGCTTCGGCCAGTGGGTGACCATCATTCAGGGCGTCATCTTTGTGGCGTGCGTTCTGTTGTTCCGGCGGGGCGTCGTTGGCGAACTGGCCGCGCTGCTGCGCGTCAAGTTGTGAGGCTGGCCTCGCTTAATCTTGCACGTCACGCGCCGTGATCGCGACCACACGATCTGCTGGTTCGGCTACGATTTCTGGAAACGAAACGTCCGTGTCGGCCATGTGATCGAATAGGGCCGCGGACTCCAAAACAAAGCACTCGCTAGAAAAACGCGAGCGTGCGAATTTCAATGCTCTCCCGCGGCCGCGCATCGGGGGGCGAGGTCGGATCGCGGAAAGCCGTGTGGGCGGTCCACCGGGCGCGGCCGTCGGTCAGTGAATCGTAGACCTTGAAGACCAGCGCTTCGTCGCGCCGCATCCGCGGGAACCAATACCAGCGTTGCTCCGGATTGTAAGTGATGGCGTAGGTTTGGCCGATGCGGTGCGGATAGCGCCGCTCCGATATCACCAAATTCTCGGGCGAGAGGCTCAAGGCATCGCAGATCGCCAACGGAAAAGTTTCGACCGGATGCCGGATCGGGCGCCACACCTGGATAATGGCGAAGCGGCGGCGCAGCAGCTCGGCGGCCTCGTCCGGCAAAAGGTCTCGCACCCGCTGCGGGCCTGACCATTCGGTATAGTCGTTGTGCACCCGCGGCACGACCTCGCGAATCTTGCGCTCAGCGCGCATCTCGTCGTCGGCCGTGCGCAGCGTATGATCGAACACGACCACGCGGGACGCCCCACTCTCGGCCTTTACCAGCGCTTCCATCTCGGCGTAGTACGTGCGGCGCACGTCCGCTTCATCGAAGAAGTCGCGGACCACCGTATCATGGCGGATGAAATGAAAGCCGTTGCGTTCGAGCGTAAATTCGCGGGCGTCACGTCGACCATTGTGGATCGTGACGCGGCGGGAATCCGGCTTGCCGCCGGTGCGCGCGTCGGTCCCCCCGGGCGCTGCGGTCTCGGTGAAGATCTTGGTGCCGTCATCCACGATATAGTTGAGCGTCGCCTCGATCGCATCCGGGGCGGTCTCCGGTTCGAGGATTTGATCGACGACTTGGACCATGGGGATCTCCTTTGTCCGCGGCGGCGGGGCTTCCACTAAAAGAATAGTAGCCGCGGGCGATCATGGAAGACGGCGAACAGGAACTTTCGGCGACGCCGCGGCAATGCAGGCATGCGGGCGGAGGGGGGTAGCTCCGGCGGACGCCTTGCCCACCCTGCGACGTTAGTGCCATTCCGGCGACCGGGCGGCCCCGCCATTCGTCTCGCTCTTTCCTTGCCAAGCCGCGATCGTTCAATGTATTCGTGTACCAAAAGGGGAGGGCGCCAAATGGCTCAGATCAACGTCAAGGTCAATGGGCGTGCCGTGTCGAGGCAGGTCGAAGACCGGACCCTCCTGGTCGAGTTCCTGCGCGAGACGCTGGGCCTGACCGGGACGCATGTGGGGTGCGATACCGGGCAATGCGGGGCTTGCGTGGTCCATTTGGACGGCCGCGCAATCAAATCATGCACCATGATGGCGGCGCAGGCGTCGGGCGCCGAGATCACGACCATCGAGGGGTTGGCCAAGGGAGACGAACTTCATCCCATGCAGGCCGCGTTTCACCAGCATCACGCGCTGCAGTGCGGGTTCTGTACGCCCGGCATGATCATGACGGCGGTCGATCTGCTCAGGCGCATCCCGCATCCGGATGAGGCCACCATCCGGGCGAACCTCGACGGCAATCTATGCCGCTGTACCGGCTATCACAACATCGTCAAGGCGATTGCGGCCGCGGCCCAGGCCGGCGCCGGCGCTTAAAGGGGGGGAGCGCAGATGGCACATGAAGGCATCGGGGCGCGAGTCCCCCGCAAGGAAGATCGGCGTTTCATCACCGGCCAGGGCAACTACACCGATGATATTCCGGTGAAGAACGCCGCCTATGCGGAGTTCGTCCGCAGCCCCCACGCCCACGCCCGGATCGCGCGGGTCGACGCCTCCGCGGCGCGCGGTGCGCCGGGCGTGATCGGCGTGCTCACCGGCGCGGAGCTCGCGGACGACAAGGTCGGCGGCCTGATCTGCGGCTGGATGATCCATTCGAAGGACGGCTCGCCGATGCGGGCCGCGCCCTATGCGCCGCTGGCCCGGGACGTGGTGAGATACGTCGGTAATCCGGTCGCGATCGTGGTGGCGGAGACCAAGAATCAGGCGCGCGACGCCGCCGAGATGGTCGAGGTCGAATACCAAGAACTCCCAGCCGTCGTCGATCCTGCCGCCGCGCAGGCGCCGGGCGCTCCGCAGATCCACGCCGAGGCTCCGCACAACACCATCTATCAGTGGGCTCTCGGCGACAAGGGCGCGGTCGATCGCGCGTTCGCGGGCGCCGCGCACCGGGTCGAGATCGACCTCATCAACAATCGGCTGGTGCCGAATGCGATCGAGCCGCGCGCGGCGACCGCGATCTACGACCGTGCCGAAGGTCGCTTCACGCTCTACACCACCTCGCAGAATCCCCACGTGACGCGCCTTGTCCTGTCGGCATTCGTCGGGCTCGCGCCTGAGCACAAGCTGCGCGTGGTGGCGCCCGATGTGGGCGGCGGATTCGGATCGAAGATTTTCATCTATCCCGAGGAGACCGTGTGCCTGTGGGCGGCGCGTCGGCTCGGCGTACCGGTGAGATGGACGGCCGACCGCCGGGAGAGTTTCCTCACCGACGCCCATGGCCGTGACCACGTCACCCACGCCGAAATGGCGTTCGACGCCAATCACAAGATCGTCGGATTGCGGGTCAAGACCATCGCCAATCTCGGCGCCTACATGTCGACCTTCTCATCGAGCGTGCCGACCTATCTCTACGCGACCCTGCTGTCCGGTCAGTACGATATTCCGGCCATCTATGCCGAGGTCGACGCCGTCTACACCAACACCACCCCGGTCGATGCCTACCGGGGTGCGGGACGGCCGGAAGCCACCTACGTGGTCGAGCGGCTGACGGACATCGCGTCACGCCGCCTCGGCATCGACGCTGCCGAGATCCGGCGCAGGAACTTCATCCGCAGCTTCCCGCATCAGACGCCGGTGATCATGAACTACGACACCGGCGACTACGAGGCGAGCCTTGATGCTGCGCTCAACGCCGCCCGGTATGCGGAGTTCCCGGCTCGCCGCCGCGAGGCCGGCGCGCGCGGCAAGCTGCGCGGCATCGGTCTTTCCTGCTACATCGAGGCGTGCGGCATCGCGCCGAGCCAGGCGGTCGGCTCGCTCGGCGCCGGCGTCGGCTTGTGGGAGTCCGCCGAGGTTCGCGTCAATCCGGTCGGGACCATCGAAGTGCTGACCGGATGCCACAGCCATGGTCAGGGACACGAAACCACGTTCGCTCAGCTCGTCGCCGAGCGGTTCGGCGTGCCAACCGATCAGGTAAGCATCGTTCACGGCGATACCGACAAGGTGCAGTTCGGCATGGGCACCTATGGGTCGCGCTCCGGCGCGGTCGGCATGTCGGCGATCAACAAGGCCCTTGAGCGGGTGGAAGCCAAGGCCAAGCGCATCGCCGCACATCTCATGGAAGCCGCCGAATCCGACGTCGAGCTTAAGGGCGGCGAGTTCGTCGTCGTCGGGACCGACAAGAAGATTGCGTTTGCCAATGTGGCGCTCGCCGCCTATACGGCGCACAACCTTCCTCCTGGCACCGAACCGGGCTTGAAGGAGGGCGCATTTTACGATCCCCAGAACTTCACGTTTCCGGCCGGGACCTACGTCTGCGAGGTCGAGGTGGATCCGAAGACCGGCGGGGTCGAGATCATCCAGTTCACCGCCGCGGATGACTTCGGGACCATCGTCAATCCGATGATCGTCGAAGGCCAGGTGCATGGCGGCCTTGCCCAGGGGATCGGCCAGGCCTTGCTCGAAGGGTGTCGATACGACCGCGACAGCGGCCAGCTCGTGACCGCGACCTTCATGGACTACGCGATACCGCGAGCGAGCGATCTTGTGTCGTTCAACGTCAGCACGACGGTCACCCCCTGCAAAACGAATCCGTTGGGAATAAAAGGTTGCGGGGAGGCGGGCGCGATCGGGTCGCCCGCCGCCGTCATCAATGCCATTGCGAATGCAGTCGGCGTCGAGCGGCTCGACATGCCGGCCAGCGCGCAGCGGGTCTGGGAGGCCTGCCGCGCAGCGCGGACTCCGGTCGCGGCCGAATAGGGGGCGGGAACGATGTACCAGACGACCTACGTCAGGGCCGGGAGCCTCGCTGAGGCGGCGAACCTGCTGCGGGACAATCCGGAGGCGAAGCTCATCTCCGGCGGACAGACGCTCGTTCCGACGCTCCGGCAGCGCCTTGCGCGGCCCAGCCATCTTGTCGACATCGCGCACCTTGCGGAGCTGCGCGGCTTCGCCTTCGAGGGAGGCCTCCTGGTGATCGGCGCTACCACCACGCACGCTGAGGTGGCGGCGAGCGATCTTGTGCGCAGTAAGATTCCGGGCCTCGCCCATCTTGCCGGTCTCATCGGAGATCCGCCGGTGCGCCATCTCGGGACCATCGGCGGATCGATTGCCAACAATGATCCGGCCGCCGACTATCCTGCCGCGGTGCTGGCTCTCAACGCCACAGTGCAGACCTCGAAGCGCACGATCGCCGCCGATGATTTCTTCACCGGCCTGTTCGAAACAGCGCTCGACGCGAGCGAGATCGTGCTGCGCGTTTCATTTCCGGTTCCGCGGCGCTCTGCCTACGAGAAATTCCACCAGAGTGCTTCGCGCTTCGCGCTTGTCGGCGTGTTCGTTGCGGTCCTCGCCGACGGATCGATTCACGTCGCCGTCACGGGCGCGGGCCCTCGCGTCTTTCGGGCGACTTCGATTGAGGCGGCGCTTGCCGGGAGTTTCACCGCCGAGGCCGCCGAGTCTGCCTCCATCAGCGCTGATGGTTTGAATTCGGACATTCACGGATCGGCGGAATTCCGTGCCCATCTGGTGCCAGTCCTGGCCGGGCGAGCGGTCGCCGGTGCACGGTAGCAATTTGCGATGAGCTGGGTCTCGCTGGTGTCATTGCCCGGCTTGACCGGGCAATCTAGTATCCTTGGGGCTGTGCGTAGGGCGGATTAGCGTAAGCGTAATCCGCCATCGGCGTGTGGTGTGTCGGCGGGTTACGCCTTCGGCTAACCCGCCCGACAGGCACGGGCTTGCATAAATTGGAGCGAGTGAAAAACCCATGGACATGACCGGAACCCAACACATCGAGGCGCCACGTGACGTCGTATGGGCGGCGCTCAACGATGTCGAGGTGCTGCGTCAATCCATTCCCGGCTGCCAGTCGATCGAGAAGGTCTCCGACACCGAGATGAACGCCAAGGTGATTCTTAAGGTCGGTCCCGTGAAGGCGACCTTCACCGGCAAGGTGACGCTGTCCGATCTCGATCCTCCCAACGGCTACACCATCACCGGCGAGGGGTCGGGCGGGCCAGCCGGCTTCGCCAAGGGCAGCGCCGTTGTGCGTCTGGTTGAAGACACCGGCTCGACCACCCTGAACTACGAGGTGAAGGCGCAGATCGGCGGCAAGCTTGCCCAGCTCGGCTCGCGCCTGATCGATGCCACCTCGAAAAAGCTCGCCGGGGAGTTTTTTGAGAAGTTCGGCGAGGCGGTTGCCCCGCCCGCGGAGACGGCTGCGGCCGAGGCGGCAACGCCGGAAGCGAAAAAAGGCTGGTTCCGTACGCTGATCAAGAAATAGCCGGGAGGCTTGCGGCCTCGCGTAACTAAGATGGCTTTCGATCGCCTTTAAGGAACGTCAGTGACTGGCTTCAATCGCCTCTGTAATTGCGCCGTGTCAATTCGGTAATGCCAATAATCTAGCAACACGTCACGGTTAAGTTTCACGAACTGTTGGACCTGCTTGCGCAATGCCGTAGCGGGAATCTCGCCAGCTACAACCTCGCCACTACCGATTTCAATCGAGGCTGTCACGCTATCAGGATTGATGCCGTCCGAAGGCTCGATAGCTAACTTGATCCATGGAGCATGTCGAGTTTTGCCCTTTGGCGAAATGAAGATCGTGTTATCGACGCCCGTTATGTCTTTGCGGTAGGACACCATCTCCTCAAGTAGCTCCCTTTCAGCCAGTTCATCGCTGATATCCACAATAGGCTGAAGACCACTGGACGGACTGAGCGTCAGTGCAACCTCAGCTTCGCGCATGGCGGCCACAATGTCGGGCGGCAATAGTCGCTCGATTGAGATTTTTATGTCGTCCAAGGTGGCGAACATGTCTTACGGCTCCAGATTGACAGAAGCGAAGGTAATATAGGCTTGCTCCCTGGCAATGCAAAGCATTGCATCGCAAGCGCAGGTGCTCGGCCCAAAGCGCGTCGCTGTGCCATGCATCCACGTCATTGCCGGGCTTGACCCGGCAATCTATCTTTATGCGAAGAAGATGGACCCGCCGGTAAAGCCCGCGGGTGACGCGCAAAGGGTGGATCAACTTCGTCGGAAGAAGCTGTGAGCCCAATTATGGGGGCGCTGGGGAAACAGGACCTCCATCATGACGGCAGACCTGCCGGCGCCGATTCGCCGCATTCTCGTCGCCAACCGGAGCGAGATCGCGATCCGGGTGTTTCGTGCCGCATCCGAGCTGGGCCTTGCGACCGTCGCCATCTACGCGGAGGAGGACAAGCTTTCACTGCACCGATTCAAGGCCGACGAGGCCTATCGGGTCGGGCGCGGCGTCGCCGGCGAGCTGCAACTCGGCCCGCTAGAATCCTACCTGTCGATTGCCGAGGTCATCCGCGTTGCCGTGGCGGCGAAAGTGGACGCGATACATCCGGGATATGGCTTCCTGTCGGAAAGTCCGGAATTCGCCGAGGCCTGTGCGGCGAACGGCATCGTGTTCATCGGCCCCCAACCCCAGACGATGCGCACGCTCGGCAACAAGGTCGCGGCGCGAAACCTTGCGGTGTCGGTGGGAGTGCCGGTCATGCCGGCAACCGATCCGCTTCCCGATGACGCCGAGCAAATCAAGCGCCTCGCCCGCGCCATCGGTTTTCCGGTCATGCTCAAGGCGTCTTGGGGTGGCGGCGGGCGCGGCATGCGTCCGATCGAAAACGAGGAGAAGCTCGCCGACACGGTCTTGACCGCGAAGCGCGAGGCGAAATCCGCCTTCGGCAAGGACGACGTGTACCTTGAGAAGCTCGTGCGCAATGCGCGCCATGTGGAAGTGCAAATCCTCGGCGACACCCACGGTAACCTCGTTCATCTGTTCGAGCGCGACTGCTCGATTCAAAGGCGTCACCAGAAGGTGATCGAACGCGCGCCGGCGCCTTATGTCGACCAGAAAACGCGCGAAGCCCTGTGCGACGCCGCTCTCGCCATCGGCAAGGCCACGAATTATGTTGGCGCCGGGACGGTCGAGTTCCTGATGGATGCCGACACCGGCGCTTTCTACTTCATCGAAGTCAATCCGCGCATCCAGGTGGAACATACCGTCACCGAACAGGTGACGGGGCTTGATATCGTCAAGGCGCAGATTAGGATTCATCAGGGCGGTCGCCTTGGCCGGATCGAGGAAACCGGCATTCCGCCGCAAGACCGGATCGCACTCAACGGCCACGCGCTCCAGTGCCGGATCACGACCGAGAACCCGGAAGACAACTTCATCCCCGACTATGGACGCATCACCGCCTACCGCGGCGCCTTCGGCTTCGGGATCCGCGTCGATGGCGGGACTGCGTATTCAGGCGCAGTCGTCACCCGCTATTACGACCCGTTGCTGGAGAAGGTGACGGCGTGGGCGCCATCCTCCGAGGAAGTCATCGCCCGCATGGACCGGGCGCTGAGGGAATACCGAATCCGCGGCGTCGCCACCAACCTGACCTTTCTCGAAGCGGTCCTCAACCACCCGAAATTTCGGGCGAATGCGTACACGACGCGCTTCGTCGACGAGACTCCGGAGCTTTTCGCAACGAAGAAGCGTCGTGATCGCGCGACCAAACTGCTGACCTACATTGCGGATGTCACGGTCAACGGCCATCCGGAGACCAAAGGACGGGCAAGGCCGCCGACGCAGGCCGCCAAGCCGGAACCGCCGGTCTTCGCCAGCCCTGGGAGCGCGGGCGTCCCGCCCGCTCTTTTCCCTTCGCACGCGGGGGAAGGTAGGGAGGATGCGGGCGAGACGCCCGCGCTCCCAGGAGGGGCGGTGCCGAAGGCTAGGCTCCCGCCGCCAGGCGCCAAGCAGCACCTCGACCGGATCGGGCCGGAGAAGTTCGCGGCCTGGATGCGCGACCACAAGCGTGTGCTCGTCACCGACACGACGATGCGCGACGCCCATCAGTCGCTGCTCGCGACGCGGATGCGGACCTACGACATCGCGGCGGTTGCCCAATCCTATGCGGCCGGGCTGCCGCAGCTCCTGTCGCTGGAATGCTGGGGCGGCGCAACGTTCGACGTGTCGATGCGCTTCCTGACGGAGGACCCTTGGGAGCGCCTCGCCCTGGTGCGCGAGAAGGTCCCGAATATCCTGACCCAGATGCTTCTGCGCGGCGCCAACGGCGTCGGCTACACAAACTACCCCGACAATGTCGTACGCCATTTCGTGCAGCAGACGGCGGATGCCGGCATGGACGTTTTCCGCATCTTCGACTGCCTGAACTGGGTCGAGAACATGCGCGTCGCCATAGACGCGGTCCGGGATGCCGGCAAGCTTGCCGAGGGCGCTATCTGCTACACCGGCGACATCCTTGATCCGGATCGAGCGAAATATTCCCTCACCTATTATCTCGCCCTCGCCAAGGAGGTGGAAAACGCGGGCTGCCATATCCTCGGCCTGAAGGACATGGCGGGTCTGCTGAAGCCGGCCGCGGCCCGCGTCCTGGTCAAAGCGCTAAAGGACGAGGTGGGGCTTCCCATCCATCTCCACACCCACGACACCTCGGGAATATCCGGCGCAACGGTGCTGGCTGCCGTCGAAGCCGGCGTCGATGCGATCGATGCCGCCGTGGACTCGATGTCGGGTGCAACCTCGCAGCCCTGCCTCGGCTCGCTCGTCGAAGCGCTGCGGCACACGGAGCGCGACACTGGTCTCGACCCCGAGGCGATCCGCCGGATCAGCTTTTATTGGGAGGCCGTGCGCGCCCAGTATGCCGCCTTCGAGAGCGATCTGAAGTCGGGCGCCTCGGAAGTCTATCTCCACGAGATGCCCGGCGGACAGTTCACCAATCTGAAGGAGCAGGCGCGCGCCTTCGGCCTCGAGGCCCGCTGGCATGAGGTCGCCAAAGCCTACCGCGCCGCCAACGATATGTTCGGCGACATCATCAAGGTCACGCCGTCGTCCAAAGTGGTCGGCGACATGGCGCTGATGATGGTGACGCAGGGGCTCACTCCGGCCGATGTCGTCGATCCGCACCGCGAGATTTCCTTTCCGGCCTCGGTCGTCGAGATGCTGCGCGGCGATCTCGGCCAGCCGCCGGGCGGCTGGCCGGCGGAACTCCAGAGCAAAGTGCTCAAGGGCGCGAAGCCGTCGACGGCGCGTCCCGCTTCACTGCTCAAGGATGCCGATCTCGAGGCCGAACGCGCCAATGCCGAAAAGCGCGCGGGACGGCACATCGACGACCAGGAGCTTGCGTCGTTCTTGATGTATCCGAAGGTCTTTGCCGATTTCGCCGCCGCCGAACGCAAATATGGACCAGTCTCCGCCCTGCCGACGCCGATCTATTTCTACGGAATGCAGGCCGGCGAAGAGACGAGCGTGACCATTGAGAAGGGCAAATCGCTGGTCGTCCGCCTCCAGGCCCTCGGCGAAACCGACGAGGAGGGCCAGGTGCGGGTCTTCTTCGAACTCAATGGTCAACCGCGCATGGTAAAGGTGCCCAACCGCGCGGTGGCAAGCGCGCTGCCGGCGCGCCGCAAGGCCGAGGAGGGAAACGACGCCCATGTGGCGGCCCCGATGCCCGGCGCGATCGCAACCGTCGCGGTAAGGCCGGGCCAGCGGGTCAAGGCCGGCGACGTGCTGCTCACGATCGAAGCGATGAAAATGGAGACCGCGCTCCATGCGTTGCGAGACGCTACGGTGAGCCAAATCCTTGTTTCGCCGGGCCAACCCGTCGACGCGAAGGACCTGCTGGTGATCTTGGAGCCTAATTGATTAACGCGCCGACGATAGATAATGGCGGCCACTTTTTACCCTCCCCAGGTGCGGGGAAGGTAGGGAGGGGTGATCCCCCACAATAATGTCCACTGGATTGCACGGTCCAAACGAGCGACGACAGCATCGTCGGTGTCAACCTGATCGGAAACCACTCCTAGCGATTTGCTCAATCCACTGATCGAGCGACAACCGTCCCGGCCCCCACGCCATTATGCCAAGCGCCATGGCCGCCCAGGTTACGTGCACTGGCCAGCCGTCTGGCACCGTGAGCTCGACTACGAGAGTCATCACCAGGAGCCCGCACGCAGCGATTCGCGTCGCAAGCCCAAGAACGAGGAGGATGGGAAAGAGAATTTCGGCGGAACCGACAAGGAACGCCATGGCCTCAGGGGCTGGAAACGGGTACGGACCGCCCGGCAAATGCAACTTGAACTCCGTGCTGAAAAGGTAGACCGCAGTGTCGTTCAGTTGCAAGAAACCGTCCCATTTGTTGATGCCGGATCGCCAGAATGGAGTGGCGAGCCCGATGCGCAGGACAAGTTGGGTGAGAGACGGCTGCGCGATCTGGGCAATAATGGCGTTCGCGCGTTGAACGAACTGGCTGATCGCTTGCCATCCGTTGCGAGCGACATGCTGCTCCAGGGTCATCGGCTTTCTCCATAAAGGGCTGTCGTGAACGCGCCCGCCTCTAGCATTCCGCTAATGTTGGCGGCGAGATCGAATGACGGAGTATCCGAGACCGCTGCCGAGGCCGAGGCGCCGAGAGATTCGCCGGCCATGAGGCGCGTGAGAAAGATTGCGCCCCCGGGCGGAAGCCGTCGGACCTCCACTTCCAGGGCGGGCCTTGTCAATAAGGCGTCCTCGGCCTCGACAACCTCAACACGACTTGCCGAGCTGTCGTCCCGGTTGGTGGTGAAGATAGTGACTGCCGGAAAACGTGAGCGGACGATCCGTGCCGCGGGATGAGGTTTCAAAACAGTACCTGCCAGCTGCTCCGGAGGGATGGAAGCCAAGGCGTGCGGCATGAGCGGTTGAATATCGGCGGCGTGGTATGCGTCGAGCCATGCCCGCTCGATCCGCGCCACATCCGCCAGCCATGGCACTGATTGCGCATATTCGTACTGTTCGATGAAGTTGGGAAAGTCGCGTCCATACTCGAACAACAGCGGTGAGGTCGGCGGTGTGGCGCGCACATAGAAGCGCGCCATCGCCCGGAAGAAATCTCCCCCGGTGATACGCTGCGTCGTTGGGAATACCGCTGCCACAGCGTTGATGAGACTGACGGTGACGTTGTTGCGATAGATGTCGTACCGCTTCCCCGCCGCCTTGGATTTCGGCCCGGCGACCGCGGCAGGGGTGGCGAGATCGGGATCGAGCAGCGCGCCGGCAAAGACGGCTGCGTAGGAAGGCTCGCCCGAATCTCCCTCGCGACCTTCAACGGGCGGCATGGGCTTTTCCCGGCATGAAACCTTGCGCGTGGCGATCGATGATCGCTTGCGCAGCGTCAGCCTCCGCCTTGAGCAAAGGCCAGTCCGGGAGATCGCTGTCCCATTCGACGAGCGTCGGGATGGGTCCGTATTGGCCGATGACGGTGTCGAAGAGTTTCCACACCGCGTCGGTGACCGGACGATCGTGGCTGTCGATGAGAAGAAGGTCGCCCTCGTCATCTGCCTGTTCGGTATGGCCGGCGAGATGAATCTCACTGACGTGCTCAAGCGGAAAATCGGCAAGATAGGCAAGCGCGGCAAAACCATGATTGGTGGCCGAAACGAACACGTTGTTGATGTCGAGCAACAAGCCACACCCGGTGCGCCGAACCAGCTCCGCGATGAACAACGTTTCGCTCATCGTTGATTCAGGGAAAATGAGATAGGTTGACGGGTTCTCAAGCAGGAGCTGGCGTCCGAGGGCCTCTTGCACTTGGTCTATGTGATCGGCGACGCGAGCCAACGTCTCCGCTGTGTAGGGGAGCGGCAGCAAATCGTTGAAATAAGCCGTGCCGTGGGTTGACCAGGCGAGATGCTCCGAAACGAGCGCCGGCTCGTAGCGGTCGACGAGCGCCTTGAACCGCCCGAGATGCGTTTTGTCGAGTGATTGCGGGCCGCCGATCGACATGCAAACACCGTGGAGCGAAACAGGGTAGTCGTGACGGATTCGGTTAAGTGCGGCATGGGGCGGACCGCCGGCACCCATGTAGTTTTCAGCATGGACCTCAAAGAAGAGATCTCGCTTCTCATCGGCCACGATTGCCTGCAAATGTTCATGCTTGAGGCTCGTGCCCGCACGGCCCGCAATGGAATGCGCCGGAAAGCGGAATACTGCCGACGCTTGCGCGGTTGAGCGCATCGGCAGTCTTTTCATGGCATCTCCCCTTTCCGGCACGCCGCTCTGCCTATGATCGAAGGTCGCGATTCAAATTGGTTGCAGCGAACCGTGGCGACCGCCGGGCACCTCGATTGTGGCGCAGGTGCCGCCCCGCACGAACTTCCAGGCGTTTCCCTGGAAATCGACAGTTGACGTGCCCTGGCAGGTTGTGCCCGGCCCGGCAGCGCAGTCATTCTGGCCCTTCAAGGCGATGCCATAGCATTTCACCTTGCCTGCAGCGGTGGCCGCGTCTGCTTCCGCTTTCGTCAGCGGTGCGGCGGTCGCCAAAGACGCAAGCGCAGTTGCGACGGCGCCAGCGAGAACCGCCGCGCCTACGGTGGATTTAGACATATTGCTTCTCCTTTGGGGTTGAAAAATGCGCTGTTCCTCGGCGCACCTACGTTAATTCGCCCAAGAAGGCGATAGGTTGCGTTTCGTGGTTAACACGATTTCGTGAACGCGTCGGCTCGACGGCTCAGACTGTCAAGTTTCGGATAGTTTGGACTGCCAGCCCGTCTACGCTAAGGACCTGCTGGTGATTTTGGAGCACTAAGGCCAGTTCCGATGAAATGGAACCGGTCCTGTCCTCGCGGCCAAAACCAAACGGCCCGCATGCACGCGCATCGGGCCACCTTCTTGCGCCGCCGCGTCATCGCCCGTGGACGACGACGCGGCGGAACCGTCTTGGTTCAAGCAGGCTTCGATCTCCTCACACCAACTTGACGTTCTTCAGCGGCAGGCTGCGTACTGGCTTGCCAGTCGCGGCGTGGATCGCGTTCAGAACTGCCGGCGACACTACCGCGATGGTGGGCTCGCCGATGCCGCCCCAGAAGTCGTAGGTCGGCACGATGATGGTCTCGACCTTCGGCATCTCGGCAAGCCGCATGATCTGGTAGGTGTCGAAGTTGAGCGATGCCATGCGGCCGTCCTTGACCGGACATTCGCCATAGAGCGCCGCCGTCAACCCGAAGGCCACCGAGCCTTCGCACTGGGCGGCGATCTGGTCCAGGTTGACCGGATGGCCGCAATTGACCCCCAGCACCAGACGGTGAACCTTGAGCTTCCCAGCGTCGCTCACTGACACCTCAGCAACCGCGGCCGAATAGGTCGCGTAGCCATGGAACTGCGCGATGCCGCGATGAACGCCGGGAGGCAGCGGCTGGCCCCAACCCGCCTTCTCCGCAACCGCATTGAGGATCGCGAGATGCTTCGGGAAATTGCCCATGAGCGAACGGCGAAATTCGAGCGGGTCCTTGCCCGCGGCCTTCGCCACCTCGTCCATGAAGCATTCCATGTAGACGGCGTTCTGGTTGGTGTTGACGCCGCGCCACGGGCCGACCGGCACGTGGGTGTTGCGCATCACATACTCGATCAGCATGTTCGGCGCCGCATAGCCGAGCTGGGCCTCGCCCGGATTCACATCATATCCCTGCAGTTGGCGCATATCTTTGCCACCGGAGACCGCCGCCGGATTGGCGAAGGCGTTGATCGACTGCCCCGAAATGCGCACATGCAAGCCGACCAGGTTGCCCTGCTCGTCAAGCCCGGCCGCCATTTTGGCCTGGGAGATCGGCCGGTAGAAGTCGTGGGTCATGTCCTCTTCCCGGGACCAGATCAGCTTCACCGGGGTGTTCGGGAAGTTCTTGGCGATGGCCACTGCCTGATGCACATAGTCCTGCGAGCCGCCGCGCCGGCCGAAGCCGCCGCCGGGGTCGGAGCGATACACCTCGCACTTGTCGAGCGGCAGGCCGGAGGCCTCCGACAACGCTGCCAGGGAGGCTTCGGAGTTCTGCGATGGCACCCAGGCCTCCGCCCGGTCGGCGGAGATCTTGGCGATGCAGTTCATCGGCTCCATGGTGGCGTGGGCGAGGTACGGGGTTGAATAGATCGCCTCGACCCTCTTGGCCGCACCTTCGATCGACTTGACGGCGTCGCCATTGCGGCGGTCACCATTGTTGGTGGCGGCGTCGAATCCATCACGCAGATGCGCCGCGATCGTGGCGTCGGACTGGCCGGCGTTGGCAGCGTCGTCCCACACGATCGGCAATGCCTCGAGGGCGGACTTGGCGCGATACCAGGTATCGGCGACGACCGCGACCCCGGTCTCCTTCACCTTGACGACGCCCTTGATGCCGGGACGACCGGCGATCTTTGCCTCGTCATAGCTTTTCACCGTGCCGCCGAACACCGGGCAACTCTTGATGGCAGCGCACAACATGCCGGGCAGCTTGACGTCGATTGCGTAGATCTTGCTGCCGTTGAGCTTTTCGGCCGTGTCGAGCCGCTTGATCGCCTTGCCGGCGATCTTCCAGTTGCGCGGGTCTTTGAGGGTGATGCTCTTCGGATCCGGCGCCGTCAGCTTGGCGGCGGCTGCCGCCACCTTGCCGTAGCTGATGGTGCGCTTCGACGGCCCATGAGAGATGATGCCGTCGGACACGGTGAGCTCGCCGACCGGGACCTTCCACTGGTCGGCCGCCGCTTGCAGCAGCATCATGCGTGCGGCGGCACCGCCGCGGCGGACGTAATCATGCGACGTGCGGATGCCGCGGCTGCCCCCGGTGCCCATTTCACCCCACACCCGCTTGCGGGCGAGGTTCTGGCCGGGTGTGACGGAATCGGTCGTCACCCTCCTCCAGTCGCACTCGAGTTCCTCGGCGACCAGCTGGGCGAGACCCGTGCGAGTGCCCTGGCCCATTTCGGTGCGGGCGATGCGGATCATGCAAGTGTCGTCGGGTTTGATGACCACCCAGGCGTTGACTTCCGCTCCTTCATTGGCGGTCGCGCCTCGCGCGCTCGCGGCATCGGCTGGCATATGGAAGCCGAGCGACAGCCCGCCGCCGGCAGCGGCAGTCGTGCCGACCACGAAGGCGCGGCGAGAGAGTTTTGTCTTACTAGAAATATCTTTCATGGCAGACCTCCTCAGCCTCAAGCTTTGTGACCGTTGACGGCAGCGGATTTGCCGCCGGCCGGCATCTCGGCCGCCATGTGCACGGCAGTACGGATGCGCTGGTAGGTGCCGCAGCGACAGATATTGGTCATCGCTTCGTCGATGTCCTTGTCGGTCGGCTTCGGATTCTTCCGTAGCAGCGCCGCCGCCGCCATGATCTGCCCGGACTGACAGTAGCCGCATTGCGGCACGTCGATCGCCGCCCAGGCCTTTTGCACCGGGTGCGAGCTTGTGGGCGACAGGCCTTCGATGGTGATGATCTTGTCGCCTGCCTTTAGGTCGCCAACGGCGGTCGAGCACGATCGCATGACTTCGCCGTTGATGTGCACCGAACAGGCGCCGCACTGGGCGACGCCGCAGCCGTATTTCGTGCCGGTGAGGCCGACCTGCTCCCGGATCACCCACAAGAGCGGCGTCTCGGGCTCGACCTGCACGCTATGCACGCGTCCATTGATGTTAAGCTTGGCCATGAGCGTTCCTCTCACGACTGGAATCGAAGACCTTAAGAAACGAGGCTCGAATTCGAGTGGTGAAACTTGGTTGTTGATCGGGGCAAAGCCGA
>Ga0209131_1000767_pt1 | contig 22548 bp, 23 predicted proteins | sample GraSoi_2013_40cm_FD_185826 | JGI IMG/M metagenome (GOLD analysis project Ga0209131, IMG submission 185826) | Grasslands soil microbial communities from the Angelo Coastal Reserve, California, USA - Sample 9_17_2013_40cm (SPAdes) (version 2) | ecosystem: Environmental > Terrestrial > Soil >... | reverse complement strand
TGGTCGCCCAGGCCAGGGCCAATCTCATGGATTCGCCCGAGGTGTGGAACCGAGTGGCGCGCGAGGAGAACGACGGCAACATCGAGCTCATCGACAAGACGCTGCGCGCGGCCACTCCCGCCTCGCTAAAGACCGCCTACAGTGCCGCGGCCATGCCGGCCCTTAAATCGCTGCGCCAGTTCAACGACTACCTGGCCGGGACGCTGTCACAGAAGACCAGCGACTGGCGGCTCGGCGCGGAGAACTACCGCCAGAAATGCGGGTTCTACCTGCACACCGGCAAGACCCCGGCCGAGCTGTTGGCCGTGGCCGAACACGATCTCGCCGCGACGCGCGCCGAGATTGCCCGGTTGGCCGCGCCGCGTACAGCGGAGGAGGCGCTCGCCGAGGTGGCCAGCCAGCATGCGACTCCCGCGACCTACATGGATGAAGTGCGCCAGACGCTCGCGCAGGCCACCGCATTCGTCAGAAAGAATGACCTGCTCACGCTCGCCGACAACAGCAACCTCGCCGTCATCGACACGCCGGTGTTCATGCGCGGCATCTACGCCGTCGGCGGCTTCAACGCCGCCCCGGCGCTCGAGCCGCAGCTGGGGGCGTACTACTGGGTGACGCCGATCCCGGGCGACTGGCCGCAGGCGCGCATCGATTCCAAGCTGCGCGAATACAACCACTACGCCCTGCATCAGCTCACGGTACACGAGGCGATGCCCGGCCATTACGTGCAGGCCGAATACGCCAACCGCATCGAGCCGCTGGGGCGCCGCGTGCTGCGCAACATCTGGGGCAACAACGCCTACATCGAGGGCTGGGCGGTGTACGCGCAGCAGATGATGACGGACGAGGGCTATCTGGACAACGATCCCAAGATGCGGCTCGCGATGCTGAAGCAGATGATGCGTGGCGAGGCCAACACGATCCTGGACATCCGGCTGCAGACCATGGGCATGACGGACAGCCAAGCGCTCGACCTGATGATCAAGCAGACCTACCAGGAACGCGAAGAAGCGACCGCCAAGCTGCAGCGCGCGCAGCTCTCTTCCTGCCAGCTCGCCGTGTACTACGCCGGCTCGCAGGGCTGGAACGAGGTACGCGCCCACTTTCACGAGCGCCACCCGCAGGATTACTCGCTGAAGAAATTTCACGAGGCGGCCCTCAACGAAGGCGCCGTTCCGCTGGCGACGCTCGATCGCCTGCTGCACTAAATGGCGACCCGGGTTGAAATCACCAAGCTGGCCACGCACCTGGACGCGCGCGGTGTGCTGTTCGAGCCGCTGGAACCATCGCGGCTCGGCGGCTGGAAGAATGTGCATGCCGTGATCACCGCTCCGGGCGCGGTGCGCGGCAACCACAAGCACCTCCGCGGTACGGAGGTGACGGCGGTCGTGGGCCCGGCGCTCGTTCGGTACTGCGAGGAGGGCCAGAGCTGCGATGCCGTGGTGCCGGCAGGCGAGATCTGGCGTTTCCAGTTCCCGCCCGGTGTGGCGCACGCGTTCAGGAACACCGGCGATCGGCCGTTCCTGCTGGTGTCCTTCAATACGGAGCAGCATGACCCCATCGCGCCGGACGCGGAACGGGTGGAGTTGCTCTAGCCCGCGGCTCAAGCGCCACGCATGAAGCGTTGCATCCGTCTGCCAGGCATGCCCCTGGGTCGGCGACAGGAGATCACCATGCGGACCGCCCATCGAATCACTGCAGCACTCGGGGTCGGTCTGCTCGGCAGCTTTCCGCTATTTTGTGCCGAAACCCTCAGCGATAAGCAGATCGATCAGCTACTCGATGAAGGGAGGCGCGTCATTGCGCAGGGCATTCCCGATACGGCGATCAAAAAGGACATCGACCCGGTCATTGCCGAATTTGAGCGGCGCTACGCACAGGAGACCCGCGTGATCTATGTGACCCACGGGTTGGCGGAGACTGTCGCGTACATGGCCATGGCTGGCGTGGCGGACGGCAAATCCGGGCACAAACGCGGCGCGATCGCCGTCCAGGACCCCTGGACCGATGCTCTGGTCATGAAGGGGTACGCGCTGTTTGAACTCCGTCGACCGGATGAAGGCAAGAGCGTGCTCAGGCGCGCCATCGAACTCTCGCCCCTGTACCCGCCGCCGTGGATTGAACTCGGCGCCCTCTACCAGCAGGAAAAGGACTGGCCTGCTGCGCTGGATGCCTACCAGAACGCCGAAGACGGCGCCCAGTTCATGGCGGAGGGTGCAGAAAAGACGGCCATGCTGACCCGTGCCTGGCGCGGCAAGGGGTTTGTGCTGACCGAGCAGGGCAAGCTCGACGAATCCGAAGCGCTCTACAGGAAATGTCTCGCCCTGGACGCCGACGACGGCGGCGCCAAGCGCGAACTTGAATACATCCAGTCCCTCCGGAACAAGGCCAAATCGACCACCACCCCCTAGCCCTTACGCCAGCGGCGGTGGCTGGCGCTCCACGCGCGGGATGGACTCCGAGATGCACGCCCAGCGCGGCGCCGAGGCGGTCCAGATGCTCATCGCAGGCTGCACGTGGTCAGGATCATCGAGGGCACCCGCCCGGACGCCGATGATGTGAGGACGAACCTCGGCCTGCGTAAACAGCGGCGTACCACACACCCCGCAGAAGCGCCGGATGACCACGTTGCCGCTGTCGGCGATGGAGCGGTAGGCCTGCGTGTCACCGCTCACGCTGAAGGACGCCGTGGGAAAGAACACGTTGACGGTCGCATTGCCCGCCGCAAAGTACTGGCAGGTGCGGCACCAGCACACGCGCGTGATTTTGGGCTCCGCCAGGCTCTCGAACCGCACGGCTCTGCACAGACACCCACCCTGAATCGTCATTTTCGCGCCCCTGTCTGCCTGCCGTCCGCCTCGGCGGATGCTATCGCAGTCTCCTGACGGAACTGCCGCCCCAATCTACGATCCAATGGAAGACCGGGGTGCCGTACCACTCCACGGGAACTCCAGTCGGGACGTTGACACTCGCTTGAGGTCTGGAGGTCGTCATGACTACCCACGCCATGGAATGGGCCCGCCCGCCACGCCGCAGCACGGCGTTCCTTCTGATTGTTGCACTCCACGCGCTGGTCATCTACGGATTCCTGAGCGTGTTCGTGCCGCCGAAGGTGCAGGCGCCAGAGACGCCCTTCGTGGGCCGCTTTTTTGATCCGGAGCGCCCGACGCCGCCCGCGGGCCCGAAGCGGCCGCGTTCCAATACGACCCTGGGGTGGACCAATACAATACCGAATCCGCCCGTTCCACTCTTCAGTCTGGACTACACGGACCCGTCGTCCACCGTTTCAAGTGTCAGTTCGGGTTCGCCTGCCGGCATCGGGCCTGTCGTGCCGCTCTCCTATGTGGTCACGAAGCCGCTCAACGACTATTACCCGCCCGGATCCATTCGCTTTGGTGAGCAGGGGGCGAGCACCCTGCAGGTGTGTGTGGGCGCGGACGGTGCGCTCGTCAGCGAGCCAACCCTTGCAACGAGTTCCGGGTTTGCGCGCCTGGATGCGGCCGCCGTGAAATGGGCGCGGGAGGCGCTGCGCTTTACTCCGGCACAGCGGGACGGAAAGGCCGTGCCCGCCTGCAAGGGATTTCGGGTGACATTCCGGATCAATCCCGACCGCTGACCGTCCGCGCGGCCTGAGTGATCGCTACAGGAATATCCCACCTGAGACCTCGATGCGCTGGCCGTTGATCCAGCCGCTTTCAGGCGACAGGAGGGCGGCGATGACACCGCCGATGTCGTCGGGCAGGCCAACGCGGCTCAACGCGGTTTGTGAGGCAATTCCAGCATTGAGCTGCGCGTTGTCACGCACCTCACCCCCACCGAAATCGGTCTCGATCGCGCCCGGTGCGACGATATTTGCGGCAATTCCACGAGGTCCCAGTTCCTTGGCCATGTAGCGGGTGAGGACTTCCATTGCGCCCTTCATGGCGGCATAGGCGGCGTAGCCGGGCAGTGAAAAGCGCGCGAGACCCGAGGAGAGGTTCACGATCCGGCCGCCATCTGCGATCAGCGGCAGCAATGTCTGCGTAAGGAAAAAGGCGCCCTTGAAGTGAATATTCACCAGCTCGTCAAATTGCGCCTCCGTCGTCGCCGCGAAACTGGCACGAATGCCAATACCGGCGTTGTTGACGAGGAAGTTGATTCGCTCTCGCTGCCAGTGCGTCTTGAGAGTTTGGCGCAGCTGATCGGCAAAGGCCGGGAAGGTGCTGCTGTCCGCCACATTGAGTGGCAGGGCAACGGCGCGGCGCCCCGAGGTTATGATCTGGCCTGCAACCGAGTCTGCTTCAGCGCGATTGCGCAGGTAAGTCAGTATCACGTCCGTGCCGCGTTCGGCGAGTTTCAGCGCGGTGCTCTTGCCGAGGCCACGACTGCCGCCGGTTACCAGCGCGATGGGGGTTGGTGAATTCATGGGTAGTCCTCCGGACAGAGCAATATTCCGCGAATCGTTTTCCTGCTTCAGCTGAGCTCATCCGGCATCCCCGCCTTGCGGCGGGCAATGTAGTCGCGCAGCGCCTCGTCGGTCGCCGCCCCGAGCGGCGGCGCCTCGTAGGATTCCAGCAGTGATTTCCAGCGCCGGTTGGCGCGCCTGAGCTGGTCGACGGAGCCTTCCGCGCTCCATTGCTCGTAGGAATTGTTGTCGGCAAGTTCGAAGTCGTGGAAGGCGTGCTCGTAGTTCGCCATCGTGTGCGCCGAGCCGAGGTAATGCTTGCCCGGGCCGATTTCCCGGAACGCTTCCAGCGCGAAGCCATTGGCGTCGAGACTCAGTCCCTTCGCGAGCGTGTGAAAGCCGCCCAGCTGGTCGACGTCCATCACGAACTTCTCGTAGGACATCGCCAGTCCCGCCTCGAGCCAGCCCGCTGCATGCAGGACGAAATTGGCGCCGGCCATGAAGGCTGGCCACATCGAGTTGGCGCTTTCGAAGGCCGCCTGCGCGTCTGCGACCTTCGATCCGCACAGGTTCCCGCCGCAGCGAAGGGGCACCTGGAGCCGGCGCGCGAGCTGGCCGATCGCGAAGTAGGCGAGTGCGGGCTCCGGAGTGCCGAAGGTCGGCGCGCCGCTCCGCAGCGACATCGAGGAGAGGAAATTGCCGAGGATCACGGGTGAGCCGGGCCGCTCGAGCTGGGCGAGCGCGACACAGAACATCGCCTCGGCGTAGCACTGGGCGAGCGCGCCCGCGGTGGTCACGGGTCCCATCGCGCCGCCGAGTATGAAAGGCACGCACACCGGCGCCTGGTTCGCCGCGGCGTAGGTGCGGATGACGCGGCTTGCCTCGCCGTCGAGCACCAGCGGCGAATTGACGTTCACGTTACCGAGGATCACGCAGTGGTTTGCGACGAACTCCCTGCCGAACAGGATCCGGCACAGCTCGATCGAGTCCGCGGCGCGCGCGGCGGTCGTGACCGAGCCCATGAAGGGTTTGTCCGAGTAGCGCATGTGCGCGTAGACCATGTCGAAGTGCCGTTTGTTGACCGGCACATCGACCGGCTCGCACACTGTGCCGCCGGAGTGGTGGAGCCAGGGCGAGAGGTAGGCGAGCTTGACGAAATTGTGGAAGTCCGCGAGCGTGCCGTAACGGCGGCCGCCCTCCAGATCGGTCACGAAGGGCGGGCCATAGGCGGGCGCGAACACCGTGTGATTCCCGCCGATCTGCACGCTGTGGGCCGGATTGCGCGCGTGCTGGGTGAATTCCTGCGGCGCTGAGCGGCGCACGAGCTCGCGCGCGAGGCCGGCCGGCACGTGGATCCGCCAGTCGCCGGCAATCTTTGCACCCGCCTTGCGCCACAGAGCGATCGCCTCGGCGTCGCCGCGGATCTCAAAGCCGATCTCCTCGAGCAGGATATCGGCGTGACGCTCGATGGCCTCGAGTCCCTCGGGCGACAGGAATTCGTAGGGCGGCAGCTCGCGGGTGATGTAGGCCGGCGCCACCGGACGCTGGGCCCTGGCTTTCTGCCGCGCCTCGCGGCCGCTCGGTCGGGCGCGACGGGCGGCCGGATCGCTCTCGGACATGCGCTGCTCTCCTGCTGGCGGGACATTCTTTACCGAAGGCCCCGCCTGTCAACCGGAATTCTGCTGCAAACCGAGGCCCGCATTGAAAATGCACCCGTGGAAGGGGCTTAATATCCGCCATGACCGCAGACGAGTTCAGATCCCTCGCCATGGCGCTGCCGGGCGTGATCCAGGCCGCTCACCAGGGCCACGCGGACTTTCGCGTGCGCGGCAAGATCTTTGCGACGCTGGGCTACCCGGATGACCAATGGGGCATGGTGCGGCTCGCGCCTGAGGAGCAGGCCAAGCGCGTAAGGCAGGCGCCCGCCGTGTTTGTGCCGGCCAAAGGGGCGTGGGGCGAGCAGGGCAGTACGCTGGTGAACCTGCAGGCGGCCACCGCAGAAACTGCGCGGCCGGCGATGCGCGCGGCGTGGGAGCGGCTGGTGCGGGAGGAGACGGCGGCTCAGGGGAAGCCCGGCGTGCGCAAGAAGCCGGAGCGGCCGAAGAGGATGAAGATCTAGGGCAGGCGAACGCGCAGATTCCGCGCGCCCCTGCATCCAAACCAACGGCGCGCCGTGGCGTGGCTCGGTGCGGTGGGACTGCTGGTGTGCGTGACTCCAGGGGCGGTCAGATTCACCCTTATACTCGGCGGCTCGTTTGGAACCGCCCTGGCTGCACCGTGGCTCTGGGTGCCGGCACTGCCGCTGGTTTTCTGGGTGTGGCGCCGGGCGCGTATCCTGGCCTGAAAGGGCGCCGCAAGGAGGATCCCATGAACGTCGGAGTGATCGGTTCCGGGGCGGTGGCGCAGACGCTGGCGGCCGGCTTCATCAGGCACGGCCACCCGACCATGTTGGGAACGCGCGATCAGACCAAGCTGGCGGACTGGGCCGCGGCGCATCCAACGGCCAGGCTGGGCAGTCCCGCCGAGGTCGCGGACTTCGCTGAGGTCGTGGTGCTCGCCGTCAAGGGAAGCGCTGCGGAGGGCGTCGTGCGGCACCTCGGCACCGCGCTGAATGGCAAGGTCGTCATCGATGCGACCAACCCCATTGCGGACCTGCCGCCCGAGAACGGGGTCATGAAATTCTTTACGACCCTGGATTTCTCACAGATGGAGCAGCTGCAGCAGGAATGCCCTGGCGCCCGCTTCGTCAAGGCCTTCAACTCGGTCGGGTCAGTCAAAATGGTGAATCCGCAGTTCGCGGGTGGCAAACCGACCATGTTCATTTGCGGGAGTGATGCCGCCGCCAAGCAGACGGTGACCGGCATCCTCAGTCAGTTTGGCTGGGAGACGGCGGATATGGGCGGCGTTGAGTCGGCTCGCGTCATCGAGCCCCTTTCCATACTGTGGTGTATCCCGGGGTTCCTGCGCAACGAGTGGGCGCACGCTTTCAAGTTGCTGCGGTAGGGTGCGGGGAGCCCGAGGGGGCTCCCGCGCGGACGACTCCTAAGCCGCGGCGGCCATCGCAGCCACCTCGCGCTCGAGGGCCTTCGGGCTGGCCAGGAATGCACTGCCCATCCCCTGGCTCATCGGATCCGGGAATATTTCCTCGGTGCCCGACTCGATCCCCGCGACGATTGCCCGTGCGGCATCGGCCGGCGAGGTCTTCGGCAAGGTGATGCCGGCGGCCATGCGCGTGTCAATGGGACCTGGGTACACGCCGAAGACCTGCGTGCCCTGCGCCTTCAGCATGGCGCGCGCGGCCTGCGTGACCGAGTGCGTGGCCGCTTTCGAGGCGCTGTAGGCGAGCAGCAATGGAAAATTGACGAGTGAGGCGACCGACCCGATGTTGACGATGGCGCCGCCGCCGTTGCGGGCCAGCACGGGCGCGAAGGCCTGCATCACCGCGAAGGTGCCGAAGAAGTTCACTTCCATCTCCTGGCGCCCGGCGCTGACCCATTGCGAATCCGTGAACGAGCCCCCGACGTGCGCGGCGACTCCGGCGTTGTTGACGAGCAGCTGGACGTCAGGCGCGCGGGCCGCCGCGGCGCTGATCTGGGCCGCGTCGGTGACGTCGAGCTCGAGGGCAACCACCTTGCGGCCATGCCGCGCGAGGAGGGGCGCGAGGTCCGCAGCGGCGCGTGCGGCCGCGTAGACCCTGGCGGCGCCGCGGGCGATGAGCGCGTCGACGATGGCTTCGCCGATGCCCCGATTGGCGCCGGTCACCAGGGCTGTAGTACCTGCGATTTTAAGACTCATGATCCATTCTCCCGTGGGTGTTTAAACAGAACGGTCTGTCTATTCTGGGCTTGACTATAGACCGACCTGTCTGTACCGTCAAGCGTGGCCAAAAACAGCGCAAAAACGGAGGCGCCGGACGTCCGGGAGCGGCTGCTCGATGCCGCCGATCGCCTGTTTTACCAGGAGGGCGTGCGTGCGGTAGGGGTCGATCGCCTGCTCGCCGAAGCCGATGCGGCCAAGGCCTCCCTCTACGCGCACTACGGGTGCAAGGACAAGCTGGTCGCCGCCTATGTCGAGCGCCGCACCGAGGCCGCGCGCACGGACATCGAGGCCTACGTGGCGGGGTTCCCGCTGGAGCAGCGTGCGCTGCGCTTCTTCGACTATCTGGTGGAGTGGACCGCCCAGCCCGGATTTCGCGGCTGTCCGGTCCAGCACGTGGTGGGTGAGATTACCGATCGCGCCCATCCGGCGCGCGTGCTGGCCGCCGCGCAGCGCCAGTGGCTGACCGCGCGGTTCACCGAATGGGCCCGCGCGGCCGGCGCAACGAATCCGAAGCGCGCGGCGGGGGCCCTGCTGGTGCTGTTCGACGGGGCGGTGGCCGCCGTTGAGCAGGACGGACCCGAACGGGCGCGCGATGCACGCTGGACGGCGGAGCGCGTTCTCTCCCACTAGCGCGCCGGGCGGGGCGCACATCAGCGCGACATGCGATGATCCTGCTCCGGGGGGTGCCGTCATGAAATTGCGATACAAGATTCTGGGCAGCCTGGGGCTGATCGTGGCCGTCGCGCTCGCGTCCCTGGCGCTCGCCCTGGCGCACGACGCTGCCTGCGGCCCGACGCCGGTACTCCCCGCAAACGCTCAATCGATGCAAGCCATCGTCTCGCGCTGCTATGGCCCACCGGAAGTGCTTCGGCTGGAGGCCATCGCCAAGCCCGCACCGGCGGCGGACGAACTGCTGGTGCGGGTGCACGCGGCCTCCGTCAATCCGCTCGACTTTCATTACGTGCGGGGCAAGCCCTACCTCGTGCGCCTGGGGGCCGGCATGGGCGCACCGGATGTGCCGCGCGTGGGCGTCGATTTTGCGGGGACGGTCGAGGCGGTCGGGAGCGCCGTCACGCATTTCAAGCCGGGCGATGAGGTGTTCGGCGGGAGGACCGGAGCCTTCGCCGAGTATGTGACGGTGCGCGAGAGCCGCGCCGTGGTGCTGAAGCCCGCCAACGTCACCTTTGAACAGGCCGCTTCACTTCCCATCGCGGCCGTCACTGCGCTGCAGGCCCTGCGCGACCAGGGCCATCTCCAGCCGGGGCAGAAGGTCCTGGTCAACGGGGCTTCGGGTGGCGTCGGCACGTTCGCCGTTCAGATCGCCAAGGCCTACGGTGCCGAAGTGACCGGCGTGTGCAGCACGAAAAATCTTGCGCTGGTCCAGTCTCTGGGCGCCGATCACGTCGTGGACTACACGCAGGAAGATTTCACCACGAACGGTCAGCATTACGATGTGATCGTCGATACGGTAGGGACGCACTCGCTCCTGGACTACCGGCGCGTCCTCAATCCCAGGGGGAGCCTCGTCATGGTCGGCAGTGCCAGCCTGGGTGACTGGATCGATTTCCTGATCTCCCCGCTCGACGCGATCATCCTGTCGAAGTTCGTGGGCCAGAAGTTCATCCCGTTCCTCGCGGAACTCAATCCGAAAGACTTGGCGATCCTCGGTGAGCTCATCCAGAGCGGAAAGATGACGCCGGTCATCGACCGGAGGTACAGCCTGAAGGAGCTCCCGGCCGCCATGCGCTACGTCGAGTCCGGCCACGCCCGCGGCAAGGTCATCATTACGGTCGAATGACCGGGCGGAGTCCGGCCTGGCTGGTCAGATACACGGCGTAGGTCCCCAGCCAGTGGCCGCCCTCGTAGTGTTCACCGGTGACGGCGGGCAAGGCGGCCTGGCCGTGCTGGGCGGCCACCTTCAGGAGCACCGCCACGCGGCGGTCTCCCGCCTTCAGTCCGTGCGCGATGCCCTCGAGCATCCAGGCGCGACTCAGGTTCAATCCGTCGATATGAGCGAGCTTGGGATCGGAACGATCGGTCACGACCGCCGGCAGTAACCACGTCTGGCCGGCGCGATGGACAATGCCCGGCAGGAAGTTCGACAGCCAGCGGCTGAATTCCTCCGGCCTGAGCACCCGGCGCATGAAATCCGCTTCGGCCAGGCAGGGCGAGAGGAAGTCCTCGCCGGAAGGTTCGTAGGCGAGCGGGCAGTCGCGGTCGTTGAGATAGAAGCGACGCGCGGCGTCCGCGAGCAATGAGCGCATCCCGGTATCACCGGCGACACCGGCCCAGTCCCAGATCAGTCCGAAGGAAAACGCGGTCTGGTCGTGCTCGCCGATCCGGATCGGATAGTGGAGTTTCGGCAGCCAGCTGCTCAGGCGCGCTGCGGCCTCAGCCTCGAGGGGCCGCAGGGTGCTGGACCACTGTTGCGCCTGCGGATCCGGCCACTCGCGCAATTCGGCGGACAGTTGCAGCAGCCAGGCCAGGCCGTACGGACGTTCGAAGGAGGTGCGGCCCTCCTGCATGAGATAGGCCACTTCGCCGGCCACGTTCTCGGCGGTGAAGCTGCGCGCCAGTTCGGTCCTCGCCGCCGCGGCGAACGGCGCGTCCGGAAACAGCCGCAGGAGGCGCACCAGCAGCCAGTGGCCGTGGACGTCCGAATGCCAGTCATAGCAGCCGTAGAAGGCGGGGGTCAGCAGGTGCGGGGGGCGGGCATCCGCATCGCTGCTCATCGAATGACTGATGTGACTGGGATACTCGGTGTGCAGGCACTTGAGTGCCAGCGCGGCAAATCCCGCGGCGACCCGGGCGTCCAGCGCCGCGACCGGAGCGGGCGCTACGGACTGGCTCGGCGCCGCGGCCGCCGTGAGGAGTATCAGGGTCAGGAGTGCCATCGTACGCATCGCCGAAACTCCTACAGGCGCGGCGGGCCGTCGCGCGAACGCCCGGATCATAAACGAGGCCCTGCAGGTTTGAGAGCAAGATTCGGATGGCGCCGGGCGCGCCGATCCGGACAATCTCCCCACACCTGATGATGAGGATTCAATCATGAACTTTCAGATCACCGGACTGCAGGCCTCCCGCTTCACGCCCCTGTTTGCGCTAAGCAATGAGGAACTTGCCGCGCGTGGCGTCATTCGCATGGTCGCGGACAAGCAGCCTGGCTTTCCCTGTCGCGTGAGCCTGCGTGATGCCGAAGAAGGCGAGACCGTGTTGCTGCTGAACCATGAACACCTGCCGGTTGCGAGCCCCTATCGCTCCAGACATGCGATCTTCGTGCGCCAGGGAGCGACTGAGGCGCACCTGGCGGTCAACGAGATTCCTGAGCTACTGCAGATCCGGTTGTTGTCGGTGCGGTCCTTTGATGGCAGCGGAATGATGATCGACGCCGATGTGGTGCCAGGCCAGGAACTGGCCGCGACGATCCACCGGATGCTGGGCGAGAGCACGAGTGCATACCTGCACGTGCACAACGCGAAGCCTGGATGCTTTGCGGCGCGGGTGGATCGGGCTTAGCCCAAGAGGCCTCTATCCGGCTCCGCCCGGAGTTCATCCGCGGCGCAATCCATTGAACCTGAGTGGCCCTGGCCGGCATTACGCCTGGCCATCGTGCCGCCAGCAATCCTTGGGGGGTGTAATCGCCGCCCGCTGGCGGGGCGGGGTGCGCCATGAAGAGCTTGCACCGTGCATCCGCAACACGGAATGCAAAGGCCAATTCGGTTCAAGACATTTTCGGGAGACATCGCCATGAAGGGTTGTCAGGCCGCACTGCCTGCACCTTGAACGATCCCACGCCATCGGGCATCGACAAGCACGACAGATTCCTCAATCTGACGCGCCGGTATGGACCAGTACCGCCTCAAAAGGCTCTCCGTGACTGGACCGTCGACGAGCCTAAACCCTTGGCTTTCGTAGAAGCGAATAGCCCAGGTCGCAGCCGCCCAGGTTCCGATGAGCACCGGCCGTTCGGTTTGGCCCAGGACGTGCTTGAGGAGGGCTCTTCCCAGACCTCGGCCCTGGCTGGTGGTCCGCGTGTACGCATGGCGCACAAGGGCGACGTCCGCAACGTCTTGTAGTCCCATGACCGCTTCAAGCCTGGCTTCCTCAAACATCCCCCAAAACACGACGCCCGCCTGGATCTCTTCATATAGTTCGCTCATCGGCATGTAGGGTTCCTTCCACCTGTCGGAAGGAATGGCGCCTCGATATGCGCTGGCCGCGTCATTGATGACTACAAATATGGCATCGAGATCGGCCGGCGTGCATGGACGAATTGCCATTTCTCTCTCGGCGTCCGGAATGTCGCGTGGCCTAACGCTCGCGTTGAGCGGCGCGTGGCATCGCTGATTTATATCGAAGCTGATTTATCCGGAACTTCGACACTCTTGTTACCTCGGGGAACCTACTGGCCGCTTGTGTGCTCGAACGCGTTGTCAGATGCACGCCTTGAGTACCGAACCAGATAATGCAACGCCACGACCGAGGGGCCCAGCCCTAACCAACCCACGAACATGGCAGTCCAAAAGGCGCCGGCCATGCCTGCAATACCGTGCAGGTTGCCTGCCCTGGGCGCCTCTGCAAAGCTGATCACGGAGAAGACGAACGAGGGCAGCTCGATAACGAGGCCCGCCAGCAATAATGCGGCGATGGCCCAGTGATGCCATCGCTTCCGGACCGGCAGCCGCATGGCAAGCGCGATCCACAGCCCAAGCGTGCCTAGAACACCGCTACCTGCCATCAATAGTTCAGGCACGCTACTCCATAGAGAACCAGAACGTACTGAGGCGATTGCATCAGGGATTGAGCCCGAGAGGTAAAGCACAGCGGGTGCTGGCAGGGCACCGAACGCAAGATAGAAAAGACGGCGCCTTAGCTGGGTGTCGCGCATCTGACCGGCGATGTACGAACAGGGCTTAGGTTGCCGCCGCCGCTGCGGGCCGGACAATCGGCCGGCGCGCGAGCGTGAAGCCCTCATAGACGGCAATGGCGTAGAAGAGCAGGTCCATTGGATTAAATGTTGCCCGCAGCAATTCGACCGCCAGGCTGGGATTGCTCAACGCACGTACGACGATCGTCATAAGCGGCATGCCCTGCTCCGCAGCAAGAAATCCGCAGGCGGACAGGAGATTTCCGAGCAGGCAGCCGAACAGCGCGAGTGCGCCGCCGATCAGGCTGAAGCTCATGGCGCCGCCCTTACCGGCAGAGCGCACAGTCCAGCCAACCAGGAACCCGACACCTATTGCCATGAAGCCGATTTGATACTTGGTGCTGACCGTGATGACGGCCCAAATCACTGCACCGGCAATCGCGGCAGCCAGGCCGGCCAATACCGCGAGCGTCAGGTTCGGCGTGACCTCTGCAGGCGCTGTCGCCGCGACCGGATCGTTGCTTTCCGACATGGCTGTTCTCCCTGTTAAAGAGCCCTCGAGTGACGTGGGTCTAGCGGCTGGGGCGTACGAGTATTGTTCTGCGGTGCGCCCGGTGACGCTACTGGGCAGAGGTTATACCCCAGCAAGCGGCGCTTGGCACTAGCCTGAGCCGAGGGTGGTTGGTGGCCGGGGCGCCCGAGGAGGGAGCGGGATGGAGGTTGGCGGGCAGGTGCGCAGGAGCAAAGTCGTTGACTCCCCAACTGTGCAGGATGAGGATCAGGTTCAGTGTCCGCATGTGATTTGCAATGCATTGCGGCGGACCAGAAGACCGCGGGGAGCATCCACTTCGGTCGCCGTTCCGAGGCGAGCGTGGAGGGAAGCGTGCTGAGATTCCTTTTCTCGATGCTGTGCTGTCTGTCGCTTATCGGCACGGCGCCGGCTGCGCCACCACTGGAAGTCTATGGTGGGCTGCCGGGCGTCGAACTGCTCAGCCTGTCTCCGTCCGGCGAGAAGTACGCGCTGGTCGCTGTCGTGGGCGAGACGCGCAAATTGGTCGTAATGAGCTATGACGGGAAGGTTCTGTCTGCAGCCACCGCAGGCGCTGCCAAGGTCAGGGGCATCCGATGGGCGGGGGAAGACCACTTGTTGGTCATCGTCAATTCTACGTTCAAGGCGCCGCTGGTGTTCCGGCAGGATTACGAGCTGTCGACCGTCATCAACGTCGATCTGGTCAAACGCAGGGCGACGGCGATCTTTGATCACCTGCAGTCGATTGCCAGTGCGGTCTTTGGCTTCTACGGAATCGCCCAGGTCAATGCACACCTGTATGGCTATTTTGGTGGCATCAGCTATGAGCGCACGGGCACCGGGGAGTACATCTACACACACGGGTATTCGGACCTGTACCGCGTGGACCTGGACACCGCGGATACCAGCCGCGAGGCGCTGGGTGATGAGACTGGACGGCACTGGGTGGTGGCGCCAGATGGTACCGTGCTGGCGCACTCCGAGTATGTCGAGCAGGACGGCAAGTGGCGCCTGTTCGCGGGACCCAGCCATGGCAAGGCGTTGCTGCAACGGGCCGATCCGCAAGGCGACGTCGGCATTGTCGGGCTGGGACGGACCCGTGGAACGGTCCTGGTGGCGGACGACGCGGGCGACAGGGACGTGATGGAGGAGGTATCCGCTGCAGACGGGAGGACGGAAGAGTTGTTTGGAGATCAGACCGTGCAGGAGTGTCTCTACGATCGCGACTCAAAGCAGCTGATCGGTGCATTGACGCAGGAGGAGCCCAGGGCGTTTTTTTTCGACCCGGCGCTGTTGGCACGATTCAAGGGTGCACGTAAGGCCTTTCCAGGCCTCAACGTAGAACTGGTCTCGTACAGCCGGCACCTGGACCGGCTGATCGTCAAGACGGCCGGTGGCACAGATTCCGGAACCTACTGGCTGGTGGACATCGCGTCAGGCAAGGCCGACCCCATCGCGCGACCTTATCCGCTGATCAAGGACGCCGATGTGGGTGAGACGCGGCGCATTCGCTACACGGCGAGTGACGGGTTACCGATCGAAGGGATTCTGACATTGCCACCCGGCCTTGAGGCCAAGAGCCTCCCGTTGGTGGTGATGCCGCACGGCGGTCCGATCGGCGAAAAAGATGAAATAGGGTTTGACTGGTGGGCACAGGCCTATGCATCGCGCGGCTATGCCGTCCTGCAGCCGAACTTCCGCGGCTCCTCCGGATACGGCCGTGGTTTCCGCCAGGCGGGGTATGGGCAATGGGGTCGAAAGATGCAAACCGATCTGTCGGATGGAATAGAGGCGCTGACCGGGGAAGGAACCGTTGATCCAAAGCGCGTCTGCATCGTCGGAGCGAGCTACGGCGGCTATGCGGCACTTGCCGGGGTCACGCTGCAAAAGGGCGTCTATCGCTGTGCGGTGTCCGTGGCCGGGCCGGCAGATTTTCCGAAGTTCTTCGGCTGGCAAACGGAGCGGCACGGTTACAAAAGCGACGCCACGCGCTACTGGCGTGCCGTCCTGGGCGCGGATAAAGGAGGCGATGCCGTCATGGCGAGCCTTTCACCGGCTCTTGCCGCGGCGCAAGCTGATGCACCGATCCTGCTGATTCACGGCAAGGACGATACCGTCGTGCCGATTGAACAGAGTGATTCCATGGCCGCGGCGCTCAAGCGTGCCGGAAAGCCTTACGAGTACCTGATCATGAAGGGCGAGGATCACTATCTGTCGCGCGAGGACACGCGGATCGCGATGCTGAAGGCCGCGGTGGCGTTCGTGCAGAAGTACAACCCGGCGGAAAAGCCGTAGGGCAGGAAGAGGCAAGGCAGGATGGGGTGGTTGAAGGGGTGAGGAGTGGGGGATGCGCCGGCACAACTGAGGGACACGGGGTCACCGCGTATCGAGTGTTAGCATCGCCCTTTGCGCCGCGCGCAGAGGCATTTCCGGGAGAAGTGACGTGAAGACTATCGGTATCGGTTGCCTGTTGTGTCTGGGCCTGTCGCAGGCCATGGCGGAGGACCCGAAATGGCTCCTCGACGCACGCGCCAAGGAGGGAGAGTTGATCGCGCCGCACGTCGTGACGAGCGACGACAAGCAGATCAGCTTTGAGGTGCCCATTGCGCTGTCGGGGAAACTGGAGGCGGACGAGAAGGCGTATACCGCCAACTTCACACTGGGGCCCCAGGCGGGTGCCAGCTGCGAAATTCTGAAAGACGCCTTTGATGTCGCCGCCATGATCCGGGAAACCGCGCAGGTGACTTTTTCGAACATCATCGAGCCGAGTCAGGGAAAAATCGAGTATCGGGGGGTAGAAAACATCGATGCAGGGGTTGCCGGTGGGACGCCGTTTCTGAGCGCCTCCTGGCTGTATCGCGTGAATGACGGGAAGGGGGCCAAGCTCGGTGCGCTCCGTCAGTATGCCGCGAGCCAAGCGGGTCGCAACGTCTACTGCGCGCTCAACGACCTGGGCTACACCAAGACTTTTGACAAGATCGCGCAGTCCCTTATCCAGTCCCTTAGGACCAGGAGCGATGAAGAGGCGCCGTACTACAGTGAGGTCAGTGTGGCGTCGATGAGCAACAGGCGGATCGGATATGACTCGCTTGAGCTGCGCCGCGACAAGGATGGCGATACAAAAGCCGTAGAGACGAACGTGCTGCTGATCGCGATCACGCCCGACACGATGAGAGCCCAGGACGCGATCGACGTGGATTGGATCAGGCCCGATGGAACGATGATCAACGGCAAACATGTGATCGGCAGTAACGGGGAAGTTGAGATGGATCTGGCGCTCAAGCGAGGGGAAGGCGAAAGCTGGCTCGTCGAGGGCCGTTTCAAGGGCAAGGACGTGAAGGAGACCATCCCCAGCGGTTCGCCGAGCACCTGGCTCTCGCAGACGAACATGGTGCGCGCGCTCCTGGCCAAGCCTGAGCCGGTGGGCGCCCAAGACTCGGCGACGATCTGGCTCGCCTCTGACCCCGGGCAGTTTACGGAAGAAACGGTCAAAGTCATGGCCGCGGTCAATGCAGACACCTTTAGCGTGCGCCATACCGCGGGCAATGAGATCGTGGACCTGGTGGTCGATCGGGCGACGGGTCAGGCCAGGCAGGGCACCATGCAATTGGGCCCTGAAACGCTCAAGGTCGATCGTATTTATGTACAGGGATCGCCCTAAGTCTGTCGCGACGGGTCCGTGGCTGCCTCGTGCGGCCCTCGTAGCGGCGTGGATGGTCGGCGGGGTTCTGGTTGCGCCTGACTGCGGCGCGCAGAGCCTGTTTGAAATCCCGACGACCTCATCAGTCGCAGTGGCGATCGCCGATGATCAGCCTCTGGCCATCGCCCTGCAGGTCCGCGACCCGGCGGCCCTCGCACGCGTGCTGGGCGTCGAGCCGCCGGCGGCGGGAAACAATCTGCTGCCCTTTGTGATGAACGGCTACCCCGCCATTCAAGGATCTGCATCGCGCAGCTGGCTTGAATCGACCTTTGTCATCGATTTTCGCGAGCCGGGCATGAAGGCAGTCAGCGCCGAATTGGCGAAGTCTCAGGGTGCGTCGCCGCCGGCGACGCTTTCACCTGCGGCGATCGTGGCATTTGTTTCGGCGACGATGAAGGGAACCCAGGACCGTGGCTTTGACATTGCCTCTGAAGTGGCGGCTCGCCGGGAAGGAGATTGCACCGAGTATGCCGTGCTCACGGCGGCGTTGGCACGCGGCGCTGGCATTCCGGCCAGGGTGGTGCTGGGGCTTGCGCTGGTTCGCCGCGACTCCGGTTATATGGCCTATGGGCATGCCTGGGCTGAACTGCTGATCGCAGGCCGATGGATTGTCGCGGACTCAGCGCTCGCCAGAATGAAGGATCCGGTCCGGTACCTGCCCTTTGGCGTCATTGAAAACGAGGGGATGGGATTCGAACTCGACGTGGCGCGCCTGACTCCCGTGTGGGTGCAGGGTGTCCAGGTGTTGGGTAAGCCACCAGCGAAGACTCAACCGTGAAGGCGTTCTTTCATGGGATGGTGGTGGGTGCGTTCGTGCTGGGCGGGACAGGGGCGCTGGCCTGGAACGCGGAAGGCCATCAGACCGTGGGGGCCATTGCCGATGCGCTCCTGGTCGGAACGCACGCGGGCAAGGAGGTCAAGAAGATTCTCGGGGGTAACGAAACCCTGCAGCTCGCTGCGCTCTGGGCAGACTGCGCCAAGGGCGTCGTGAGAAATAAGAAAACCGGGGTGTTTCACTACGTCGTCAGCTCAGGATTCAAGGTCTGCGCACCGTTCGAGTCGACGGCCGGACAAAAGGCAATGGTGAACTTTGTGAAACGCAACTGGGACGCCTGCCAACCGGCTGCGGATGAGGAGATTTGTCACAAGCAATATCACTACGCCGATGTGGCGATTGAGCGCGATGGCTATGCCAGAACCGAGACGGGGACGAGCGATCACGATGTGGTGAGCGCCATCAAGGCGGCGATTGCGGTGGTCAAGGGCGACACCGCGCCGGCGCCGTTTGATTTCGCCAGCAGGAAGGAGGCGCTGCGGGTATTGGCTCACTACGTAGGTGACGTGCACCAGCCGCTTCATGTGGGAGCAATCTACCTCAGCGCGGCAGGCCAGGAAGTGGATCCGGATTCAGGGATGTTCGATCGGGCGACGAAGACTCGCGGTGGGAATCTGATCAAGGATGGCACCAGCGCATTGCACCACGAGTGGGATGAGATACCGACGACCTTGCAGGTGGCCTCGTTCCTGTCGCACGGCGTCACGGCGGGGAGACTGGTGCCGGTGACTTCTGGGTCCGTGGACACCTGGGCGGCACAGTGGGCGAGCGATACGGTGATGGCCTGTCACACGGCGTTTCAGGGCTTGACCTTTGGGGCGGAAATTGATCCGGGGAAAAGGAAGGCGCACTGGCCGGTGAGCGAACCGAGCGACTACGCGGCGCTGCGGGCGACGCTGCAAAAGAAACAACTGACCAAGGCGGGTGCGAGATTGGCTCAGCTGCTTCAGGCAGTATGGCCATGAGTTGGGCTCGGGGGCGCGTTTGGATCCTGTGAGTTGCTGGCGCGGCGGGAGATTGTGCAGTCGATCCACCACTTCGAGCCGCGCCCCGGTCTGTGCTGCACTGATCTGCACACCAAGGGATATGCCGGACGCCTTGACCGACAAAAGCCAAGGAGCCAGCGGACTGCACCCTAAAGCAGGACAATGACTTATCGCGCGGACGTCGCGCCGCGCTCCCTAACTACCTTGTTTAACGCGGACTGGCTGGCGAGCGCCAACAGCCGCTGGTCGGTCGATAGGATCTGTTGCTACCGGTGAGCAGATCGAACAGCTAGCTTGTCTTGGCTTCCTTGTTTTGCTCGATCCAGACCAGCGCCGCCTCCACGTCGGACAAGTCGCCCGCGCTAAAGCCGGGAATCCTGCCGCCGGCCGCGGCGGCCTTCAGGCGATCGAGTTCCGCGTTCGCCTGGGTGTGGACCCAGCCGAGGCCCCGGCGAACCTTCGCGGTGAATTTCTGCTGCTTCTCTTCGGTCATGATCGTCCTCATTTGTCGTATTGCATGGGCCGCGCCGCTGCAATGGCTTTAAGGAGAGGCAGGGCGGATCGCCACATCAGCGGTCCGCCCTGAATCGCTCAATGAGCATGCCTCGTGTTCTGAGCGTCGAGGTCATCGACGGAGTGCGCAGACTAACGGAAGCGACCCCATCTGCAATCAAGCGGAAAGCAGCGTACGTCGAACGCCACGCTTAAGCAACCCCGGGGAACGACGAGCCACTTTGGCGAATGAGTGGCGGGAGGACTACTGGAGAGGGAGAGGAGTACAGTTGCACTGAACCGGGAGGGATTCCCATGGTGTCCGATCGCTTTGCTAAACATCCACGGAGGGCTGATTACCGGTCGCTCCAGCATCATGCCCGGCGAAGCGAAGGCCAGGGATTTCTCTTCCGGCTTCGACTTTGCACTGCTCCAGTCTGACATCAGTAATGTCGCCAACTGAACGTCCCAGGTAACCGTGAAACACATCCTTTATTGCGCTGATGGCACCTGGAACGGCCCGGGAGAGATGGGGGCTACGGCGGATGCGTCGGACATTGACGGGAGCGTCAGCCGCGAAGCAGACCTCGGCACGGTCACCAACGTGGTGAAGCTGTTCAGCAACCTGGCTGGATCCGTGACGCCAGCGACGGCGGCGTTGCCCAATGAGCAGGAGAAGGAATTGCCTGATGGCGCCGGGAGCCTGGCGCAAGTCGCCAAGTACATGCACGGGGTGGGAGACTCGCCCAATCTGGTCATCAAGGCCCTGGGCGGTGCGTTCGGGTACGGCGTGATAGCGCGCGTGGTGCGCGGCTACACCTACCTCTCGCGCCAGTATGCGCCCGGGGATGCGATCCACATCGTCGGGTTTTCGCGCGGCGCGTACACGGCGCGAGCGCTCGCCGGAATGATCTGCGCCGTGGGGCTGCTGGACACGACGCGCTACGATCCTGCGGACAAATTTTCCGCCTATGTCCGTGGCTATGGCGCCTGGCTCAAGGCCCGCGGTGTGGTGATTGGCGGCGGTGGCCGGATCGCACGCTGGCTCACGGGGCTGCTCCGCGGCGCCGAGTTGTTCGCCTCCCGATTCCTGTTCAGGCGCGGCGACTTCATTACGAACATCCCTGTGCAGTCGGTGGCGGTGTGGGACACGGTGGGTTCGATGGGCCTGCCGCTCTACATCCAGGATCAGCGCCGTGATGCTTTCAGCTTTGTGGATACGAAGCTCAGCTCCCGGGTTTCGCGGGGCTTCCATGCGATGGCGCTCGATGAGCGGCGCCGGGATTTTCCGGTGACGCGGTGGAATGAGCGAGACGGCATCGAGCAGGTGTGGTTTGCCGGGTGCCATTCCGACGTGGGCGGCGGGTACCCGGCCACCGAGAGCGGCCTGTCGGATCTGGCGCTTGACTGGATGATGGCTAAACTGGCGGGATTGGGGGTGCGGTTCGCGGCGCCGCTGGCGTACACGCCGGATCTGACGCACTACACACAGGATTTTCACCGGCCCTGGGAAACGCCGCCGTTCAACATCGACCCGCAGCCGCGCGTGCCCCTTACGAATGATGCGTACTCGAAGACGCTGCAGGCGCGGTGGAACGCCTGCATGCCCTATCAGCAATGCTGGCCCGCGGGGTTCGGGGGGTGTCGATTGGTCTGAGAGGCTCGCGCCGCCCGCGCGATCGCAACGCTGTCCGGGACCGGCTAACTCAACTCGACCGAGACGCTGGGCGGTATGCCCAGCTTGATCTGCAGGGTCACCGACTTGAGCGTCGATTCGACGTGCGCATGAACATTTTTGGCCATGATCAGTGCCTTCAGCAATGACGCCAGGAGCTTGTCGTCACTCTTGTCGTTCATCATGGCGGTCAGGCGCGGGACGTCAATGCTATTGATGTCGCCGACCAGCGAGGTGTGCACTTCGGGCAGCAGTCCCATGCCGACCGTCATGGTGCCCACCCTGAAACCGAGCGCCTCCAGTTGCCTGGTCGCGTTCCTGTAGTCGGTGAGAAACTGCATGACCTTGTCGCCTGCGAGGTCAAGCATCCCCTTGCCACCGCCGGATGCAGTCGTCATCAGATCCTTGAGTCCCATAGGTCTCTCCTTGCCGCCAGACTGTCGGTATCAGCCGTTTTTCAGCGCCTCAAGCTCCGTGGTGCGCCAGCCGCTGCGCAGCCCCCAGAAATAAAACACCAATGCCGTGGCCGCCGTGCTGAGCTGGTCCCAGCCGTAGCGGAGATAGTCGTGGCCACCAAATTCCCGGCTGCCGGCCCAGGACAGGCAGGTGATGACAATCAGGTAGGCAATCAGCCACCACGCGGCCCTCAAGTGCCGGTGGAACGCCGGCCAGCCGATGCGGTTCTGATAATACAGATACACCGGCAGCGGCAGGATCAGCACCAGCATGATCTGGCCCGTATAGGGCCAGCGCGCCCAGAACAGCATGAGCGTCGCGAGCACGAAGGCGAGCGGGGCTAAAAACGGCAGGCCCGGGACGCGCAGCGGCCGGTGCAGCTGGGGTGCGGTGCGACGCAGGACCATGACGCTGACCGGCACCACTAAAAAGGTAATGATCGTGGCCACGGAGATCACCGCGGCGAGCTTGCCCCAGCCCCGGAAACGAAACAAAAACACAAACGACACCAGCAGATTGAACCACATCGCCGGACGCGGGATCCCCAGCCGCGGATGCACGGTTCCGAAGACCTTCGGCGCCGTACCGCTGCGCTCCATGGCGTAGATCATGCGTGCCGTGGTCGCGGTGTAGGTGCTGCCCGTGCCGCTGGGACTGACGAAGGCGTCCGCATAAAGCAGCAGGGCCAGCCAGTTGAGGTTCAGGGCCAGGGCCAGTTGCGCGAACGGCGAACTGTATTCCAGCCCGGCCCAGCCCTCCTGCAGGTGCTCCGGCGCCACGGCACCCAGAAAGGCCACCTGCAGCAGGA